>Ga0307434_1001786_pt1 | contig 11088 bp, 9 predicted proteins | sample SalMarWE160220MG_FD_202156 | JGI IMG/M metagenome (GOLD analysis project Ga0307434, IMG submission 202156) | Salt marsh sediment microbial communities from the Plum Island Ecosystem LTER, Massachusetts, United States - WE1603-220 | ecosystem: Environmental > Aquatic > Marine > Intertidal zone >...
AGCTCCTTGAGGGTTTCGTGAAGGATTTTTGTTTCCACTATTGTTCTTGGTGTTATGAACAGGACTTTGCTGAGCTTGTTTGCCACGTGGTTTGTGAGCAGCTTTTTGACTCCCCGAGCCACGGAGGGCGCCAGCACAATCAGGAAGTTTCGGTTCTGGAATCGGGTTACCCAGAAGGGAGCCTCCTCTGTGACGGGGGATTCAACCAGTTTCCTTCGGTAGTAGCGGGTGCGCATGAAGTCTGCGCTGAAAACTCCGGATAGCAGATTCTGTTTTAGGTTGAGGTCCAAGATTTCGGTTACCAGCGTCACGGTTTCTCCGTCGCTTTTTTCGTAGTTTTCTTCTTCGCGGAAGTCTTTCAGCTTCTGAATCATCAAGCCGAAATTGGTTTCTTCGTGGATTTCGAAGATTTTGGCGGGCAGAACCATGTTTTCACCGAAAAGACAGTTTGTTTTCTAGAGTTTAAAGGTTCTGTGGAATGCTGGCAAATTGATGCAAAAATGAAGCATGGCATTCTATACGAGCCCGCGTAGGTCTCTAGAACTCATTTAAGAGGTTGTTATCTGCGTTTTCTACGTCCGCTGCCTGGCTTATACTGACCGCTTTCTCGGCTTAGGATGAAGCGTTTATGGTAAGCACTCCTGTTGTTGACTCTTGGAGCGGAAGAGTGTCTTTCTCTTGCTTCTATCTTTGGGGTTACGGACCTTACTTTGCCCGCTTTAGATAGTGAACCGTGTGATGGCATAGTCTCACATCCTTTATTGCTTTGTGAGATTAGTAGCGGCGGTTCTTATAAATATTCACAAATTCTGTTGTTACTAAACATATATCTTTGAGGAGAAATAATTCATAACCAAGGAGTATGGGGTGAAGCTTGTGAGAGAAGCGGTAATATTGGCTGGAGGAGAAGGGTGGAGGCTGAAGCCCGCAACTTGGGTTCCGAAACCGCTCCTGAAGATAAACAAGAATACGTTGATTGACCATCAGATAGAGTGGCTTCGTTCCCACGATTTCGAGAACATAGTTGTGGCGTCCAACAGGACAGACCTCACCAAGGAGCCTGTTACATACTCGGTGGAGGAGGACAGTTTGGGAACTGGGGGCGCCACCAAAAGAGCCTTTGAGCACATCAAAGGGAAGGTGGCTTACGTCATGAACGTGGATGACATTGTGTTTTATGACCCCGATGAGCTTTTTGACTATGCTGCTAAGGGAGCGGGGATACTGTTGGCGAAGCCCCAGATTCCGTTCGGTAAGGTGACTCTGGAGAATGGCATAAACGTCATCAGGTTTCAGCATAGGGAGACGCTTGATTTCTATGTGAGCACGGGTCATTATGTGTTCAAAAGAAGTGTGGTGGAGAAGCTGTTTCCGGATAAGGGTGACTTTGAGTTTACTGCTATGCAGCGGCTGGCGGACAAGAAGATGCTTCAGGGCTATACGTATCATGGATTGTGGTTTACTCTTAACACGATGAAGGAGCTTATGGACGTAAGGAGATTCTTCAAAGAGTAACGGCGTCTGGGCATGAAGATTTTAGGCTTGTGTTCCAGAGCCAACAATGTACAGTCAGGTTTTTTACGTAAAAAGGGTAGGCTAGGAAGCTGAAAGACGCGAGTTTTATTCGGTGCTAGTGTATGCGTTTCCATCCGTGCTTTGTTACTGATTGGTTTTCGAAGACCAATTTGGCTCCGCATTTGCAGCGGATGTGGATTCTTGTGGTTCCGTTTTCTGTTTGGTGTGCGGAGCCGTCTAGGATGATTAGTTTGGGTGGGGAGGATGCGGTTTTCTGTTGGAGGTATATTCTTAGGGGTCGGTTGCAGTCTGCGCATCTGAGGGTTAGGCGGTGTCCTTTTTGGCTTTCGGTTTTTCCCATTTTGGTGTGTTCTCCGCTGTGGTTATTGTTTGGGTGGTTTCGGAAAATAAGGCTATTGACTGGGTTGAGGAAGGTTAGGTGTATTCTCTGAAGGTGTGGTCGCATTTTGTGCATCTGAAGAATAGTGTTGAGCCTTCGTCGCCGCCTCTGGTTTGCACCTGCCAGACGTAGGCAAGGTTGTTTCCGCATTTTGGGCACTCTTTTCTGGTGGTGGGCAGGGTGCGTATCTGGTGCTCTTTGGCGATTACGGTTATGGATTCTTTGCGGGAACGTTTTATTTTCTTGGCTGCAGCTTCTGGGCTTTTTTTGGCGGCTTTTTTGTGTCCGCATTTTGGGCATATGGTTTCCACTGTGATTTTGTCTCCGTCCTTTTCTCGGCGGGAGACCATGCGTGTTCCGCACTCTGGACAAAACTCCATGATAAACACCGAGTCTTTTGGCACATTCCTTCGCTGCAACTTTTAAACGTTTTCTTTTTCTGAGAGATGCTGCCTAGACCGCGTCTAAGCCGTTAGGTTTGCAGCTTTGTTTTGGTGTTTTCTTATGTTTGTGTGAACGTTTGGCGGAGTTTTTGTGTTGTGCTGCTGAATTTCAGAAAAAAATTTGTTTTCAATATAGAACTGCTATTAGGAGCCTAATAGACGCAGGTTCGCGTGACTAACTGTAGGTGGGTGTTCACATTTTCTTGCAGAATGTTGGGGCTTAGAAGGGAGTGGTTTTGGTTTGCTGAGGTCGAGTGGCGTTTTTCTTAATTTTGAGCATGTGGCTTCAGCCTCTGAGGCGCTACATCAACGGTTTCTGGCTGCCGTCGGTTTGTCTCCGGAAACTGATGACCCAGCAAACATACTGCTGGACATGGAGACCCAACTCAAATGGCTAAAACAAATCGGATACAAAGACGCCGACTGCCTCTGGAAATGGCTCGAAATAACACTCCTAACAGCAACCAAACCATGACCAACAACAAAAAATCCAGATTAACATTTAATAGGTGTCTAATATGCCAAGTCACCTGAAAAATTATGCTAGGCACATTTTTTGAAAAGATTTAGTAAATCTTCAAACAATTTTTCATATCGCTTTACTCTGTTACTTTCCCATTCTTCACTAAAATTTTCTCTAAGTATGTAAACACCATCTAGTTCGTATTCTGAAATGATTCTATCTCTGCTTTTTCCGTTGAACGACTCTCTTCTGCGTGATTTTATAACGAAATCTTCATCATTATCTGCGGTAGCTAAAAAGACTTTAATGTTTTTTGTTACATCTGATGAGACTAGTTTTAATTTCCAGTAACATGCTTGGGCTATTCTTTCTCGCAAACTTGTTTTGCATGATATTATCGCAATTATTTCAGAGTTCCAAGGGTCTAGATCGGCAAACTTGACAATAGCCATATCGGTATCCGGAAGTAAGAGATATTCTCCGTATTTCACAGCTAGTTTTCTGAAAATAATATCGTTTTTCTTTATCTCGTTCTCTTTTAAAACGTCAAAGTTTTTAAATTCAGGGTCTTGAGACTTAAGTTTTCTAAGGTATCCTTTGATTATTGAGTAAATAACATCTTGAAATTTTCTTCCTATGAACGTGTGCCAAGATTGTTCCAAGTTTTTATTGGGATATATTTTTCCTAAAATTTCGATATATTCATCCTTCAGTTCATGAATGCTGCCCCATGCCTTATCTGGTTCAACCTTTCCTGTTTTGATGTGAGTTAGCAAAGTATCTATCTTTTTTCTTGGATCATTTACCATTTTTTTCCTTCCTTTAGAGTTGTTAGTTACTTCAGTTTCTATCTGTCGTACCTTTGCCATTCAATTTTTCTAGGTGATTTACTTTTGACTTTTTTTCCATCTGGTTTACGCATGATGAACAGATATTTGTAACCCCGCAGATAGAAGTTAAATCGTCTTGCACGATTATACCATACCCCCGTATTTGATGATTGTCCTCTTCGAGTTACACATATGATGTCAACAGTTTCAAAATACTTGGTTAATCTTTGATAAAGTTTGAATCCTACAGGAGTAAACTTCTTCTTTACCCATTGGTCGCCGATTAACCATCCCAAAACCTTTCCTTTTTTTAGTATTCGGTGGCATTCACTAATGACTTTTTCAAGTTCATCATAGAAAAGTTCGGTTTCACTAGATATTTTCCCTATTGATGCGGGATGCTCATTATATCTAATGTTGTCTCCATAAGGAGAGTCTACAAAAACCATGTCAACACTATCTGAGGCTAAGGGAATTTTCCGTGCATCATTCTGTTTAATATCTGGTCTAACAGGCGCAATGTCGTAACAAATTGCTCTTCGCCCTTCTTCCTTACAAACATCCAAGGTAGTACCACTTCCACACATAGGATCAACCACAAGGTCTCCGACTTCGGTATATCTCCATACAAGGTTCCAAATGAGCAACGCCGGAGTGACTCCAGGATATTTATTGTTGCCTTTCTTACTTTTTCCGTAGTTTTGCCTCGGAAAATCCCAGAGAGTTGTTGCTTCAAGCATTGGTAATTCTTCTTCAGGTTTGGCATCAATGCCTTTTACATCGCCCAAAAATTCCCACGATTTTTTTGCAGAAAATTCCAGAGATATTGAATGTTCATCTTTTGATAAAAAGTCAAACCAGTTTTCGATGGATAAATTTTCAGGTCTGTATAGTTCCAGAAGTTTAATCAGAGCCTTTTTACTAATTGGAGAGTGCCTTTTTATTCCCAGTTTCTTCAATAGTTTCTTTGCTTTTTCTAACAGAATAATTTTTCCAACAGGTTTCACTTTTACTTGATATGGATATTTGCCATTCCATGCTTCAGGTTGAAGATTTAATCCAGCATCGGAAGTTGCTTTAAACACTCCATATAATAGATCAGCATCTAGATCAAAAAGAAATAGAAAATAACCTTTCTTTACTTTCATAGTTGCTGGTGAATAAACTTTATTCGTTGCAAATAAAAGGCGCTCAAAACATTCCTTTTTAGTACTTTCCGTACAAACAAAAAGTTGTCCGTGTATTTCAGACTTCACGAATTCTCTGTTTTTCAGTGGATTCACACCATTGACCTGTTGATAGACTCGTCAATTTATAGTTTTTTAAGAGCATGAAAGGCTATCTATAAAGCTATGAAAGGGGCTTTATGTTGGTTTTGCTGTGTCCCATAGGAGTTGGAAGTATTCTCTTGCGAATTTTACTAGTCCTATGTGGTTGCTCCATATGACCAGCAGTCCGCTGTAGCTTCGTTTCGTGTCTGCCTCACCCAAGAATAGCAGTGCTTCTTTGCCGTCCACTATTACTCCTCCTCCGAACAGCGTATCCCTCAAACGAGCATCACCTAGCAGGGCAATCTCTTTTTCTGTCCACTTTCCCGCCACCATAACTTTGACGTTAACTCCGCTGGTTCTCACCTGTCCCAGAGTGGATACTGAGGCATCAACAAACGGCTTCGCAAATCCGGGCACAGCAATCAGCAGCTCCGACTTTACCACGTCCAGCATCTCCCTCAGCTTCGCCAACACACTGAACTCTCCGCGCAGTATCCAGATGTCAGGCTTCTCCATCAGCTCCCGCTTCTCATACAGCGGCTGAAGCTCCCCCATCACCACGCCCCTCCAGCCATTCACCATATCCTCCAGCTGCAGTCTAGCAGCCTCCAGCGCCTCAGACGGAGCCTTAGGAAAATACCTGCTGGGTCTACCCCGCTCCACCTCCACCCAGCCCTTCCTCTCCAAAGAATTCAGAGTCTCATAAACCTTAGAGTACGGCACCCCACCATGCTCGCTCACCTCGCTGGCAGTCATAACCCCCCGCTCCAGCAAAATCAGATACGCCCGCGTCTCATACTCCGTCAACCCAACCTCACGCAGAACCTTCTTCGCATCCTCGCTGACAGCCAACCTTTCTCACCTTATGAAACGTTTGGAAACCTTCTTATACACACTCACGCCACATAAAAAATGTTACCCCCAACAGTGGTGTCAAACTCATGAACGTTATAAAAGAGACAAAAAGCCTATGCCCAGAATGCCTCCAAGTCCTAGACGCAACAATCTTTGAGGAAGACAACAAAGTCTACATCGAAAAAACATGCCCACAACACGGAAAATTCAGAGAAATCTACTGGTCAGACTACGAACAGTACCAGCGAGCAGAAACCCTACGATGCGACGGAAACGGAATAGCAAACCCCCGAACCGAAACCAAACTGGGCTGCCCACTCGACTGCGGAATCTGCCCAGAACACAAAAGCCACACCGGACTCGCCATCATCGACATAACCAACAGATGCAACCTCAAATGCCCAGTCTGCTTCGCCAACGCAGCAGCCGCAGGATACGTGTACGAACCATCCAAAGAACAGATTTTCGAGATGATGAAAAACCTCAGAAACAACAAACCAGTCCCACCCCCAGCCCTCCAGTTCTCGGGAGGAGAACCAACAATACGAAAAGACCTACCCGAACTCATAAAAAAAGCAAAAGAACTCGGCTTTCATCATGTAGAAGTCAACACAAACGGCATCCGCCTAGCCCAAAGCGTAGACTATTGCCGAGAACTACTAGAAGCCGGAGCAAGCACAATATATCTCCAGTTCGACGGCTTAACCTCCGACGTCTACAAATTCACACGCGGAGTAGACCTCCTGGACACTAAAATGAAGGCTATCGAAAACTGCCGCGAAGCCGGACTCAGCATCGTACTAGTTGTAACGTTAGTTAAGGGCGTCAATGACGGACAACTAGGAGACATCATCCGATTCGCAATCGACAACTTCGACATAGTTCGATGCGTAAACGTGCAACCAGTCAGCATCTGCGGCAGAATCCCCGCAGACGAAAGAGAAAAAATGAGGATAACCATCCCAGACTTCATGCGGCTAGTCGAAGAACAGACAGAAGGAAAAATCAAAGTCTCCGACTTCTACCCAGTGCCCACCGTGGTTCCCATATCCAGGGCAATCGGCGCACTGAAAGGCAAAGATTACGTGGAGTTCACCACACACCCCCACTGCGGCATGGCAACCTACGCCTTCGTCGAAGACGACGACCTGATCCCCATCAACCGCTACGGCAACGTAGACAAATTCATCAAAACCCTAGAAAAAGTCTACGAAGAAGCAAAGAATGGACACACAAAAAAAGCCAAGTTACGCCTGGTAGGAGCGCTCCGCCACATCAAATTTGGTCTGCTACAAAAATACCTCCTGCCAATCCTCAGAACAGGCTCCTACGAATCACTGGGAGACCTACACAGAAAGATGCTGCTCATCTCCAGCATGCACTTCATGGACCCCTACAACTTCGACCTAGAAAGAGTCCAAAGATGCTGCATCCACTACGCCGTGCCCGACGGCAGAATCATCCCCTTCTGCGCCATGAACTCCATCCACAGACCAAAAATAGAAGAAAAACTGGGCATCCCACTGAAAGACTGGAAGAAACAACATAAAATCGGAATCGGCGAAGTCTCTTAACAGGGAGAAAGGCTATAAGGAACGGTTCTTCTTCAAAACTTCGGTGAAGAAACTATGGGCGGCGGAAAAAAGAAGCAATCCATCAAACAAATGACAAAACCAAAGAAAACCAAAGAACCCCAGCAGAAGGAACAGAAGGCAGACGCACCACAAGCCGCAAAGAAAACCCCAGGATTGACCATGCCTGACATCGAAGACAAAAAGGTCATCGGCTCATTGAAAGGAATGAAAGCTCTAACCCCATCTGAGGTAGCTTCACGATTCAACATACGCCTAAGCTTAGCAAAGGCTTTCCTCAAAGAACTAGAAAAACGGAAAATGGTCGAATACGTTTCCGGCGGAAAAAACCTCAAAATCTACAAGCTGCTAGCCTAAACTCTTTCTTGCATTATTTCAGATGGAATATTGAGAGAAGAATAGATTTTCCTGAAAGAGTTTACTAGTTAGGGACAACACAACTACGAAACTGCGGAAATTCGGGCAGTAAACAAACGCATCGAATTCCTTAAAGCCCTAAAAGCCAAAACAAACGACCACAAAACAAAAACATATTTTGAACAGTCTTGTTGGTCAATTTACAGGCGGGTTAATGAAAGCGGTTTCTTACATGCTTTACAAATCAGCGGTTTTCCTTTCAAGGAACTGAGCCTATAGAGCGTCACACGTCCACAATTTGGGCATTTAGCAAACCTGAGCTGTTTTCCTTCTCTTTCTTTGATAGAATGACTCAAACTAATGAAGGGTCTATCAGGATTAAATGATGGCAATTACGTTTCTCTCATTCAAAAAAGACAAAACAGGTCTAATAAAATATTTCAGAACACCTGATCAATATTAACGATACAATGAGATTTGAAATTAAGGTGTAACTGGGAAATAACGCCATTACCTTAACGTTTTTTCATGAACTTTAACCTTGAAAGTTGACATGACAGAATCGATAATACGTCACAAAAATAATACGGAATTCGACTTATTCTGCCATGGAATTATTCTACCCCCGAAACACGTCTTAATAATCTTCTAGACAGCCATTCTACTGTGGAAAAATGTTCGAAGACCTAGCCGCGTTTGGCGCCGAGGAGGACTAAAAGAAGATGATCAGGGAGTTAACCGCCTTAACCTTAACGATTCTCATAGGTTCAACCGTTGGGCTAACCACATTTAATTTTAACTCCGGCGACCAGGTGAACGAATACGTCTCCATCATAGACGAAGTGGGCGACGGCTACCAGCACACCGTAGACGACTTATGCGGCATGATGGAGATAGCCCAGAAATTCAGGGACGACCCCGACTACCACTACGACCCAGCCGACATGGATCACATAATAATGAGGGACGGCGTCAACGGAACCGAAGAACTGATCGACGCATACAACGAACTCCTCAACGCTACAATACAGGAGACCGAGGCTAAAAACGGAAGCTAGTTCTTCTTGCAGGAACAGAAGATGTCTCCCAAAATTTAGATAACAGCCATCTCTTTGCCTCTTCGAACTGTTACTTAACCTGTCTGAAAAACTGTTTGACCTCAATTTCGCAAACCTAGTCGATTCCGTGTTCAATCAGCCCGATATTTTACTTTTCACAATAAGAGGAAAAAACTGTTTGCGCGTGCACCAAACCATTTTTTTCTTGTAAAACTTTTTTGACCTAATCAGAATACTTGGTTACGTCCTAGTCAAGATTTCTTGACCTTAAAGAGGCGGGTTTGGTCAAATTTTCTTGACAAAAATCTTTTTCTTTCCCTTTGAGTAGGAAAAACAGGGAGCTGAAATGGCTCCGACATAGGAAATGAAACTTGCCCTAAAGACGATAACTGCCAAGAAAGTTTCATTTTTAATTCCCCTCTCAAAATGCCTGTGTAGGAGCCTCAGCGAACCCTGTTTTTCAGTTTCATAAGCACCTTTTGGAAGCAGCTATCTTTTTTCTACAATGATTTTTGTTCCGCTTTTAATTTGTTCGAACAGTTCCAGATTCTTGGTCACTTTGCCGATTATGTTGACGGGGGTGTATGGCTGGGTTTCGCCGTAGAAGATGCAGAATGCGCTTCCCATAGGCCAATAGGCTAGGGTTCCCTTTTCTACTGTTGGTTTAGCTTTTTCAGCCCCCATTTTCACGGGAACCTCGAAGTAAACTTCTTGTTGCCACAGGGCTGCGCGACCCTCAATTGGAAGCTGCCTGATTAGGGCATCTGCAGTCCGTGGAGATTGGATGCGAACAAGCTCTCCTTCCGCTTCTCCAACTGTCTCAATAATGAATCTGATGGGCAGGCGAGAAACACTCATTTTTCAGACACTCACCGAATTATTTTTACAGGCTCCTATTATCTTTTATTACATAACACCCTTGACTGGAGGCACAGCGTGTAATTTGGGACATAAATATGAACTTATTCACTCTCTTTTTGCTGTTTTTAATATAAAATTCTGGAAACAAAAATGAGTTAGTAAAGTTTATATTTCAGATGAAGGTGCAGTAGCTAGAAATTTAGCTGTAAAATAGGAAGGATTTGTATGGCATATTTGACTTCACAGGGTGGACAACCTGTTCTTATTCTTAAGGACGGAACATCACGTAAACGTGGAAGAGATGCCCAGAAAAATAATATAATGGCTGCCAAAATTATTGCCGAAGTTTTAAGGAGCACTTTGGGTCCTCGCGGCATGGACAAGATGCTCATTGACGGTCTAGGAGACATAACCATAACCAACGACGGAGCAGCGATACTTGACGAAATCGATGTTCAGCATCCTGCGGCAAAGATGATGGTGGAAGTAGCTAAGACTCAGGATGACATGGTGGGTGACGGAACCACCACCGCCGTAATCTTGGCTGGAGAGCTTTTGCAGAAAGCCGAGGAGCTGCTAGAACAGAATATTCACCCAACAATTATTGTGCAGGGATACAGAAAAGCTGTTGAGAAGGCTGTGGAAGCTTTAGCCCAATTGGCGATAACCGTTGACATTGATGACCGTGTAGCCCTGAAGAAAGTTTCCATGACTTCTATGGGAAGCAAAGCTGTGGGTGATGCTCGTGGTCACCTGTCTGACATCACTATTGATGCCGTTAAACTGATCGCTGAAAAGCGGGGCGATAAAATGATAGCGGACATTGATAACATTCAGAGAATCAAGAAAGAAGGAAAAAGCCTCTATGACACAGAACTTATCAGGGGCATAATTATTGACAAAGAAATTGTGCACGCTGGGATGCCAAAAAGGATTGAAAAAGCGAAAATCGCTCTTATTGACTCTCCATTAGAAGTAGAAAAAACCGAGTTCTCATCAGAAATTAGGATACGTGACCCTACTCAGATGCAGGCATTTTTGGACAAAGAGACCAGCATGCTCAAGGATATGGTTGCAAAGGTCAAAGCCGCAGGCGCAACAGTTCTCTTTTGCCAGAAAGGCATCGACGACATGGCTCAGCACTTCTTGGCAAAAGGGGGAATAATAGCTGCAAGAAGAGTTAAGCAATCAGACATGGAGAAACTGGCCCGAGCCACTGGAGGCAAAGTCATCACAAAGTTAGACGACTTGAATAGCAAGGACTTAGGAGAGGCAGGACTTGTGGAAGAGCGTAAGGTCGGGGATGACAAAATGATTTTTGTGGAGAAATGCAAAGAACCCCGCTCGGTTGCGATTCTCATCCGCGCAGGTCTGGAACGGATGGTGGACGAAGCGGACAGAGCCATGAACGATGCTCTGTCAGTGGTTGCTGATGTGGTCGAA
>Ga0307434_1001791_pt1 | contig 11063 bp, 12 predicted proteins | sample SalMarWE160220MG_FD_202156 | JGI IMG/M metagenome (GOLD analysis project Ga0307434, IMG submission 202156) | Salt marsh sediment microbial communities from the Plum Island Ecosystem LTER, Massachusetts, United States - WE1603-220 | ecosystem: Environmental > Aquatic > Marine > Intertidal zone >...
AGCCGGTACATAGGTCCAGTCAAACGCTTGGGCAATCTTCGATAGTATCTCCCTTTTTGTCCCCCCTGCTTTTTTCTCATCCTTAATTAGCTGTATTAGCTCAAATACAGCTTCTTCACCCTCACCCAGTACGAACAGGTCAATAAATTCAGCCATCGGCTCACAGCAGTTTGCCATTCCCCCTCCTGCAATAATCAATGGCTCGTTTTCACCTCTGTCGGAGCTTCTGATATTGATACCCCCAAGGTCGAGCATATTAAGCACATTTGTATAACAATGCTAAAGCCGGCTATATCAAATCCCGCCAGTGCCGCCCTGGATTCTAAGCTAAACAGAGGGATTTTTTTTTCTCGCAGTATTTTTTCGGCATCTACCCACGGCGCAAAAACCCTTTCCGCAGCCACGTCCTCAATTTTATTGATGATATCGTAAATAATCGCCAGACCTGTATAGCTCATTGCAACCTCATAAACATCCGGAAAACACAGGGCGACCGTCAAATCACATTTGCTAAAGTCTTTTTTGACCTGGTTTATCTCACCGCCTATATATCTGCCGGGCCTGCGAACAAACGGCAGAAACTCCCGCTCAACCCTCTCATCTAATATTGTCATCTTTCTTTCATCCATACCTGCATTATAAATTGATTATTGCTAATTTTCTATTTATTATGGTTTTCTTTGTTGAGAGGTTTTGATATGGACAAAAAAACTCGTTCGGTCCTGATTACAATCCTTTGCATTTTCGCGGTCGTGGTTTTATATTTCTCTGCTAAGTCCAAACGGCAAATCGAGCTCGATAGCCGCTATCGGCTGGTTATGGGAACATTCGCCCGTGTCGTTGTTGTGTCGGAAGACTCGAGCACAGCTAAAAAAAGTATCGAAGCCGCTTTTGCCGAAATCCAAAAAGTCGACGACTTGATGAGCAATTATAAGGATGATTCGGAAATTTCTTTGGTAAACAGAGATGCGTTTAATCAGCCGGTTAAAGTCAGCCAATCAACATTCAAGGTCCTGCAAAAAAGTATTGGCTTCAGCCGGCTCACAAACGGTGCTTTTGATATTACAATTGGGCCACTGGTTGACCTTTGGCGCTCGGCAGCCGAAGCTAATTCCGTCCCTACTGATGCCGAGCTTTCTGAAGCTCGCTCGAAGGTCGGCTATGAAAAACTCATCCTCGATGCCAACGAATTGTCTGTGCGGTTTGCAGTAGAAAGTATGAGAATAGATTTAGGCGGCATAGCAAAGGGCTACGCAATCGATAAAGCTATTGAAGCCACACAAGCTGCTGGTGCAATCGGTGCAATGGTCGATATAGGCGGTGACATTCGATGCTTTGGCACGCCTATGCAGGGCAAAAACTACCCTGGCTCGGCAGGCACGCCGCGGCCTGACGGCTGGCTAATCGGCCTACAAGACCCCAACATAACTGGCGACGAAATTGTCATTCCTGCGCAAGCAGGAATCCAAACCGGTAAACCTTTACTAATTTTGCAATTAAACAACGCTGCTGTTGCTACCAGTGGCAGCTATAGGCGATTCGGCTTAATTAACGGCCAGAAATACAGCCACATTATAGATCGCCGGACGGGAATAAGCACCGAAGGCCTGTCAAGCGTAACCATAATCTCCAAAAATGCAATGGACGCCGATGCCCTGGCAACAGCGGTTAGCGTGATGGGACTTGAAAAAGGTCTTGCCTTAATCGAGACAATACTGCAAACCGAGGCAATCTTGATTCCTTCACAGCCGAAGCCTGAGCTTATAAAAACCACCGGCGCCGAGAAATATATAACCAGCAAATAACTGTGTGCAGCTTGTCTCGGCGACCCAGCTCCGCCGAAGGCTTCGCCGGAGGCGAGAGACCGAGCCGTAGCTGGGAACTCATCCTACAATACAATATGACTCACAAAGGAACAGAGGGCAAAAGGCATAAAATTTCACAAAAAGCTCTCTTTTACAAAGATTTGAATGGTTGACTACATACAAACTTCTTTGCTATAATAAATGTTATGATATAGGTATTGTCCTGTAGTTTGCAGAAATGGGCGATACTTGATATAGAGGTTTCTTTTTTATAATCCATTGTAAAATGGGGTTCTAAGATGAGGTCGTGTAAATGCAAGAACGGACTTTAGGCAAATTAGCTGAATATGTAGGTGGGCGGGTCGTCGGCGACCCTGACGTAATAATCAAATCTGCCTCGACACTTGGTCGGGCGGGCGAAGGTGATATTAGCTTCTTAACCAACCGCAAATATATGAAGCAACTACGGATAACAAAGGCAAGTGCGGTAATCGTAGGCAAAGAAGGAGCAAATACTTCGGTTCCTCAGTTGATAGCCGAGGACCCTTACTATGCCTTTATGCAAATTATGGTACTACTGCACGGCCATCGCAAACACAAAAAGGTGGGGGTTAGTCCACGGGCTTCGATTACGGATAGTGCAAAAGTTGGTGCAGACTGTCATATTCATGATTTTGTGACAATATCTGATGATGCAAAGGTCGGAGACGGCTGCATAATTTATCCCTGCGTATATTTGGGACCAGGCGTGCAAATCGGCAATGACAGCATAATATATTCCAATGTTACCATTTACGACGGGTGCAAAATAGGCAATCGTGTGATAATAAATGCGAATACTACTATCGGTGAAGACGGCTTCGGATATGCCAGCCATAAGGGTATACATCACAAGATACCGCAAATTGGCATTGTGATTATAGAAGACGACGTGGAAATCGGTACCTGCTGTGCAATAGAGCGAGGCACTCTTGGCGATACTATTATAGGTCAGGGCAGCAAAATAGGTGACCTCGTTACGATAGGTCACGGCTCAAAAATCGGGCCACATTGTTTGCTTGTGGCCCAGGTGGGAATTGCCGGCTCGACCAGCCTCGGCCATCATTGTGTAGTCGGCGGGCAGGTTGGAATCGTGGGTCATATAAATATCGGAAACAATGTTACAATCGCAGCCCAAGCGGGGGTTATCAACAATATCACAGACGGAAAAGTTGTATTGGGCGCACCTGCTATCGAGGCAGGCCAGGGCAAACGAGCGTACGGAATGATACAGTATCTGCCTGAGATGCGGCACAATATTCGAAAGCTGGAAGATCTGGTTGAACGAATTGCTCCATCTGTCGAATCCAAACCAGAAAAGTCGGATGGGCAATAGTTATGAATATTCGTTTTCCGATTTTCAAGCGTCAATCGCAAGTCGTAAATGGTCAGGCCAATCGCACAGATGTACTCGGTTTGATTGCAGGGGAGGGCAGATTGCCGTTTCTCGTGGCGGCTGGCGCTAAACGTGCTGGATTACGAGTAATTTGTGTCGGCCTGAGGGATAACGCAGAGCCGAGCTTAGCTGACGAAGTTGATGTTTTTTACCAGGTTGCGCTTGCCCGGCCCGGGGCCTGGATACGAAGGTTGAGAAAGCACAGAGTAAGGCGAACAATCATGGTTGGGCGAGTTGCCAAGGGACAGCTTTTTACGCCATGGCGAATTTTGCGATATCTACCCGACTGGCGGGCATTCAGGACATACTACTGGCGGCTGCGAGGCAAAAGCAAACTTACGGACTCACTTTTACATGCCATAGCCGAGGAGCTATCCAGTGGTGGAATAATATTGGAGAATTCAACGATGTACTGCAAGGAGCATATGGCAGACACCGGTTCGATGACAAAACGTCAGCCGAGCTCATCGATTGAAGGTGACATTGAATTCGGCTGGCAAATAATTAGAAAGCTCACCGAGCTTGATATAGGTCAGGCAATCGCAGTGAAAGAGAAAGAAGTAATCGCTGTTGAGGCAACAGAAGGCACAGCAGCGATGATTGAGCGAGTGGGCAGAATTTGTAAATCGGGTGGCTGGACGCTAATAAAGGCATCCAGCCCAAAGAAGGATATGCGATTTGACGTGCCATGCATAGGCCCGGATACTATTAGAAGTTTAGCTGAGAACAAAGGCAAGTGCCTGGTTGTAGAAGCAGGTAAAACAATAATCATTGACAAACCCGAGACGATAAAACTTGCCAATCAATTGGGCATAATTATTGTCGGGCGTTGAGAATTTTAGCCACGAAGGCACAAAGACACAAAGTTTTGTAAATGGAATTTGAAAAAACATCTGATAAAGAAGAAGAGGTAGCAACAAAGATTGTGGATGCAGCTTACGCAGTTCATAAGGCATTAGGACCAGGACTCTTAGAAAAGATATATGAAGTTTGTTTTTGCCATGAACTAACAAAAAGAGGTTTGTCTTACGAAAAACAGGTTGATATCCCTATTGAGTATGATGGGATTAAATTTGATGAAGGATTACGATTGGATGTGTTAGTTGAAGGAATTATTGTCTGCGAGATAAAAGCCGTGGATAAAGGCAATCCTGTTTGGGAAGCCCAGCTATTAAGCTACTTGAAATTAACAGGTAAACGAATTGGCTTTCTTATTAACTTCAATGTTCCTGTAGTGAAAAACGGCATTAAACGAATAATTTTATAATTTTTGTGCCTTAGTGTCTTGGTGGTAAAAAACAAGATACGAAACGATGAGCGAGTTTCCATTTCAACTTTTAATTAAACAAACTTCTTCGAAGAACAAAGAGGAATCTTTATCGTGTACGTCCCTTTTGCGAGTTATTCCCAGCAGTCGCAAGGTTTATGATGCCTTATGGAATGATAGAAGTGTGATTGCAAAAGTATTCTCACATAAGATTAGTTCAAGGCGTCATCTTAAAAGAGAGTGGGAAGGATTGAATAAGCTAACGAAGTTAAAACTAAGTTCGCCTGAGCCCTTATTCTATGGGAAAACAGAAGATGGCCAATCGGTGGTAGTAGTGGAGAAAATAACTGACTCATCAACAGTTCTGGATGCGTTTCAAAAAACAGCAGAACCGGCTAAGAAGCTGGACTTATTGGTTCTGGTTTGCAGGGAGCTGGTGCGACAACACACCGAAGGAGTCTTACAAAAAGATTTGCATCTGGGAAATTTTCTGTTGGTTGATGACAAAGTCTTTTTACTGGACCCAGGCCAGATGCGATTCTTGGGGTGTGAAATCGGTAAGAAAGCAGGTATTTCTCAGTTAGCAATGTTAGCGAGCTATTTGCCAGACAGCGATACGGTGTCTATCGAGAAGCTTTGTCAGGAGTATTTTAACGCCCGTGGATGGCATTTTGGAAAGTCGGACGAGGCGTTAATTCAAGAACAGATAACCGTGCATCGAAAAAAAAGTACCAAGAAAGGGTTAAAAAAATGCCTGCGAACAAGTAAGAGATACCTGCGGATAAAAATCAGAAGTCAGAAGCCTGCCCTGAGCGAAGTCGAAGGGTCAGAAATCAGAAGTCAGAAGTTTCTCGGTGTATTTGACAGAAACTTTTGTTCGGGGTTAGAGCCACTTGATTTTATAGAGCAAATTGATGGGTTAATGGATAAAGGAGAGATTCTCAAAGATGGCAATACGTGCTATGTGTCCCGCTTAACATGGAATGGCAAGGATGTGGTGGTTAAACGATATAATCATATAGGGTTTATTCACTCACTTCGCCATACAATAAAAAAGTCCCGCGCCAGACGGGGATGGCTGCATGCACATCGGCTCAGGATGCTGCAAATACCTACGCCGAAACCATTAGCTTACATTGAGCATCACAAATATAAGCTCGTATGGAAATCCTATCTGGTAACCGAATATGTCGAGGGACGAAAGCTTTACGATTTTCTGCGGGATAGTATCACCGAAGAGCAACACTCACACGTAACCAGCCAGATCAAGGAGCTGCTCGAAAGATTAGGCAAATATAGAATCACTCACGGCGATATGAAGCACTCGAACATTTTGGTTACAGATAATGGTCCTGTGATAACAGACCTTGACGGAATGAAAGTGCATAGATGTAAGTGGTTTTACAGGATTTGTCGGGCAAAAGACGCAGGTTGTGTGTCAGCTATGAGTCCGGCGTGAATACTACTTCGATGCCGTAGCACGGAAATATATAGCAAAGATTTTCTTCATAGAACTCCTGTAATGACCGATGGCAATTGAATATAAAACCTGCGATTCTTTTGATTTTCTTTCTGAACCAAAAAGGTGACGTGAATATAAGTCGCTGAGATATGATATTTATTCTCAAATCTGTGTAGAAATTAGGGACTTTTCTTTTTAGCTGGCGCTTTGTGTCTACGAAATAATAAAAGGTATACAGACCAAAAAATCTTTTATGTGTACAATCTGAATAACCGTATGGATTGGAAAAATGAGGCACAAAAATATATGCTACTCCATCATTTTTCAGAACTCTGACCATTTCCCGCATCAGGTTTTCAAAATTCTCTATGTGTTCAAGAACGCTTCTACAATGAATTTCATCCACTGATTTATCGGGCAGGAAAGGAAGCCCACCTTCCAAATCAGAAACTATATCCACGTTTGGCAAATCAATTCTGTCAATGCCAATCCTCCCCTCTTTTTTTTGAAGACCACAACCTAATTCAACAATTACTTTCTTTCCACTTTCAATTAAGCTATCAAGGTCAATTTTAATTATCGCGCTCATAATATCCTACTTCGATAAATCCAGCCGGCCTCGCTGCTGATTATGGTGATTCGCCTTCTACTGCTAAGTTTTCAAGGCCTTCACAATCACATTAACAAGCTCCCTGCCGACTACATTGATATCAAAGCTCTGAACCATATTCTGGTTTGCTTGGCCCATAGTTTCTCTTAAATTGTGGTCTGTTATTAGCTTTGTAATTCGGTCGGACCACTGATGTGTACTTGTTGCGAAAAAACCTGTAACTCCATCATGGACATATTCAGCATTAACGCCCACCGGTGAAGCAATGACAGGCAGGCCTGCAGCTGCATATTGCAGGACCTTAAAGCCGCATTTGCCTTTGGTAAAACGGTTGTCCGGCAATGGTGCCAGGCCAATATCGCTCGTAGCCAAATCTGTGACCTGTGTCTGTTCGGACCATCGGTATTTTTCAACGTGTGTATTTTGCAAATCGAGAAATTCATCGCATATTATTCTCAAAACTACGTTATTGAAACGAGAGCCGATTTTCTCAAGGGCGGGTTTGATTTCTGCGAGGTAACGTAATGTGCTTTTACTACCAATCCAGACGAGGCGGATGTTGCCATCGTTTTTCGGATTAGTACGCACCCTGTAAGCACTGGTGTCCAATCCAGTGGGAAGTACCTTGACATTGGTATTGAATCTCTTCGCATGCTCAGCAAGGTAAGAGTTACCAGCGATGACTAAATTGGCCAGTTTAACCGTTCTTTCAAAGGACTTTTGACGCTTACGGCTTGGCCTTTCCGGATTCTTATCAGAGTACATTACTGCATCGTCAAAATCATAAAAGACCTTTCGAGCATAGCGTCGCAACCATACAGCATTAAGGAAATTCAATTTTTTTTTATGCAGAAAAACCCCGTCATACTCTGCAGCCTGATTAAACAGCTTCCGACGCGCCAAAGTGTTGGATGGTAACTGAGCAACTTCACAATTTATTCCGTTTTCCTTCAGCGTATTGAGATATATCCCAATTCGTTGTCTGAAGCTTGCTCGTTTAGTGTTATTACTCAATACGAGAAGATTCATTTCTCGGTCTTGTTGGTCTCAATATTTTAAGAAAACAAGTTATAAAATTTCAGCCCAAGGGGCATTATAAGTTCCTGTTTCAACTAAATCGAGCATATATTGAGCTATTCTTTGACAATTAAAGTCAGCGTGCGCTTTTTGCATCCCGGCTATTGCGATTTTTTCACGCTCCTGCTCGTGTTGTAAGTACCAATCAGCTAAATCGAAAAACTCATCAATAGTATCAAAGTATCGAAGATGTTGACCGTCTTCGAAAAGCAGGTCAGAATCAGGTACCATCTTAGCTAACACAAATGTACCACAAGAAATGTAATTTATAAGCCGGTCTGAGTGGTAGAGCCGTACATCATTAGCTATGTTTATACTCAAGCCTATTTTTGCAGCACTTATAGCATAGAACAGGTCGATTCCATGCACTTCCGGGTTGCCAAAGCAGCCATAAAGCCGAGCGTTTGGCATCTTAGAGAGCTTATGAATTAGATTATACCTCTCATTATTTCGTTCAAGCCGAGTATGTTCGGCTCTACCCGTGAAGATAATGTCTGTTTTCCATTTCTCCTGCACTTCATATCTGAACTGGATGTCAGGGTCACATATGTTAGGGATAAATGCACAAACCGGAATACCTGCATCTTTATAGGTTTTTAAGAATCTACCAGCACTGGTAGTAATGACCATATCCATTTCTTTCGCAATTGCAAGCCGAGCTGAATTCCTCTCTGGAAATGGGTCCTCATCCCTTCCTATAAAGACGGCATTGGGTGCAACATTACGGGCTGCCAGAACAGTATCGGGGGTAATATATTTCATGCCAAGGACAAAGACTATATCAGGGTAATACGATTCAATTTGTTTGGTGAGAATTCCATCGGCTGTTTTTCTGGCAAAACGCGGCATAAACCGCCGAAAATGTTTTCCCGAAAACGGGTTATATTGCATCAATATATTTCTGTAGCTAAATCGCTGTACATCGTGGCCGAGACGTAAAAGGCCTTTAATCCATGTTCGCGGCGGGTAGCGTATCGACTTTGGTACCTCGTCTTTAAAATCTGCTATGACAAATATTCGTTTTGCTTTGCGCATAAAACAAATCTATTTAACCAGTTCAACAACAATATCATTGGCCGGAATCAACCGGCACATGTAAGTACTCTCGTACCACCATTGTATTCTTGGTCCGAGATTTATCAAGGGTTCTACCATGCGGTTGGGCCAGAATATGCCTTTTTTGTAGAATTTTATTTTTCGGCTGATGATTTTGGAAAAACGAAAATCAAAATAATAACCTTTTTCCCTGGCTATTCTGGATTCTGCAACAAAAAAATCGAACGTTTCGATTGAAAAACGCTTTTTATGCGTTGGGTCGACATAGTTGTTCCGTGAGCTAAAATGCGGCACTCGAATTTTTAATAGACCTCCGGGTTTCAATATGCGGTGTAAATCTTTCAACACAGGAATATACTCAATGTGTTCAAGAATGTTATCACACCGGATTTCACCAAATTGCTCATCCTCAAATGGAAGTGGCAGTTTTTCAATATCGTGTACTATATCCACACCGGGTAAACCCACAGAATCCAGATTCACCCAGCCCTTTTTTATATTCCTGCCACAGCCCAAATTTAATCTTTTCGAACGCATAAGATTTTCAACATTAGTCATTATTACTGAGTTTTTAGCAGATCAATATAATTATTGACTTTGTATTTGAAAGAAGTATATGTTGATGGTTTGAGATAGCTCAGGATGTTGCTTTGTAGATTCAAGGCTGCAGAAAGAGAACACGCTCCAGAATGCAAAAGATATCTATTTTTAGCGGAAAATAAGACATCCGCAAGCTCCTCTATCGTACTTAAGACATAACAACTTGGATTGAATGCTCTTCTTATGTGCTGTTGTAGCTCGTTTCTTATATGTGCGTGCTTGTGCATTATCAAAACAAAATCACCGATGTTGCTTCTAATATAATCAATAAATCTTTCGTGAAAATCCTTTTCATAATATCTATTAGCCTTTCCCGCCGGTCCAAATGAAGGGTCAACAATATCTTTCCCTCTTATTTGTTCTATGATACGCGGCTTGTAATATACTTTAGGGCATCCATTGCCACCTAAATCAAATAACTTCTGAAAATATTCATCCAATGTAGGATAATTATTCTCCAAAGGTTTATATGTGAACCATCCTTTTTCATCAGTAAAAGTAACATAAGGATTTAGCCCCCAGACAAAATCGCAAATTGCTTTGCTGCGAAAGACGGATTTGTTGGAGATAAAGGTTTTTATGCCTTTCTGCTCCCATAATAACTCAGGCAGGGAAGAATATGCCAAGTGGTCACCTAAGCCTCCAAAGGGTATTTGAATAACAAGCTGCTTTTCTTTTTCGGCCTTTTCCAATATATCACTATCAGAGACGGGATTATGTGGTTTTGTCAGATTGACCCTGATATTGTAATATTTCCTTATTAGCTTGGAGTGCCAGTTATGTTTTGGCCTCATCCTCCAGTTTTCTCTTAATACAGGCATTTATTACTTCCTTCAGAAAACATAAAAATCGTTACGAGAAAGAGTATTGGGTTTAGTCAGCGAATCTAACATAAATATCGCCTTGACTTGCCAATTCTCTTGGCAAGGTTGTCAATATATTTGCCATATCATCAGAGCTCACCCAGGTTGGCAAAGTGAAGGACATTGACTCTGCCAAAGAGTAATTAAACTCGGCATTGCCGAGCTTTGCCAGATACTCGATACAAAAAAGCACAGGTTCCAGATACTCAGGTATAAATTCAAGGGAAAGTAAGTTTACTGGTCGGGAGAGACCTTGTAAAACCTCCCATTCAGACCCTTCGACATCGATTTTACAAAAAACGGGTTTGCCATATTCCTCGATTAGCAGGTCCAGCGTTGTCGTTTCGACTATAACTTTATCGTCCCATGTGTGCGAGGAAAATCTGCCGCTCCTCTTGACACTGTAAATCCAGTCTTTTGACATCGAGGAGAGAGTATGCGAGCGGTCTATGAAAAACTCCTTTGTCCCGGCGTTTTTATCCAGGGCCTTATTTACCACGTGGACATTGGGATTTCCACCGAATTTTTTTCTCAGGACTCGGAAGCAGCTTTTCTGCGGTTCCACAGCTACCACGATTGCGCCGAGTTCGATGAAAACCTCGACCCTATTGCCGATGTTCGCGCCGATATCAAAACACAAATCACCTTTATTTACCAGTTGGGAATAAAACTTCGCTCTTTTTCTGAAGCGTTCTTTTTTCTTTGTGCTTTGGCGCATTGACTTTCGAAGAATTCTATAGTCCCTGTATAATCGTCTGATTCTGGTAGCAGGCCCTCTTTTGGGCCCGGGTTCTTCAATGTGAACGTTATTCTCAGCCATAAATCACTTAAGAACTCTCGGTTGAAGAATAAAAAATTCAATGCCGCAATGACTTTGAGCTGGTTTAT
>Ga0307434_1001798_pt1 | contig 11014 bp, 8 predicted proteins | sample SalMarWE160220MG_FD_202156 | JGI IMG/M metagenome (GOLD analysis project Ga0307434, IMG submission 202156) | Salt marsh sediment microbial communities from the Plum Island Ecosystem LTER, Massachusetts, United States - WE1603-220 | ecosystem: Environmental > Aquatic > Marine > Intertidal zone >...
CTGTCGAAGATATTTCAAAGTTAATTTGTAAACTAATTTGTCATGGCCTGCCGTATCTAATACTCGTGTCCATGAAACCTCCCCCATTTTCTAATAGTTCTTTTGATAGTAATATCATATTTTTTCTGGCTTCTTCCTTACACTGATCCATAGTCTTGCCATTTTTATAAGAATGAACACGGCTATCACAACTACTAACGTTATTAGTTTTCTCCATAGGTATACAACTAATATTGGAAGTAATGACTAATAATAATGTACATTCAGGTGCAGTTATCATTCGAAAGATTTACTTATGATATGAATATTAATTTTTACAGATGCAAGTATTTCTATCTTAAATATGATAAGGAAATATTCATAAATATGATGTATCCTACTACTATCACTGTTAAATTTCCAATCACACACCTGAAGAAGTACTTAATTCGGTGGTCATGTCATTCACATAGCTCAATTCTAGCTATGACGTACATCAAATATGCTTAAGCATACTTCACAGAAATATTTTTCACGCGAGGTACGTATGATCTTGACATCTTTATTTGTACGGAAGCAGCTATTGCATCTTAGGATGAAATCATTTGTATCAGGATCCCATTCCTCTATTGATAGACTATAAGACGAATGAATTTATATTTACTGGAATAGCACGAGAGTTATGACTAAATATGAATGGTCCATCAAATTCGCAAATGAACCAGAACAGTATTGATCCAAAGAATCTTCAAAAATTTATGGAAGTTGTAATGTCCGATCTAGGCGGAGCGTACAGTGCCGTTCTGGTATATATCGGCGATAAACTGGGATTATATAAGGCCATGAAAGATGCTGGAACACCCATTACCTCACACGAACTAGCCGCTAGGACTAAAACTTCTGAACGCAACATAAGAGAATGGTTAGCTAATCAGGCAGCAGGTGGTTATGTCATATATGATTCACAAGCTCAAAAATATTCGTTACCTATGGAAAACGCATTAGCTTTGGCAGATGAGGATAGCCCCGTATATGCAGTTGGTGCCTTTCAAGCAACGATGTCATTCTTTAAGGATGCTTCAAAGATAATAGAAGCGTTTAGAACAGGTAAAGGCCTTTCATGGGGCGAACATGACCCTGATCTTTTCTTAGGCACCGAAAGGTTCTTCAAACCAGGCTACAGAGCTAATCTCGTAAGCTCATGGATACCATCACTTGATAATGGTAGAGTTGAAGAAAAACTAAACAACAAAGCAGTCGTAGCGGATGTAGGATGCGGACATGGTGTTTCTACCATTATCATGGCCAAAGCATATCCTAATTCCAAATTCATTGGATTTGATAACCATCAAGATTCGATAAAAAGAGCAAGGGAGTTAGCAAGAGCTGAGGGCTTGAATAAAAACCAAATAAGATTTGAGGTTTCTTCCGCTACTGACTATCCACATTATCCTCAGAATGGTGAACAGTATGATCTTATTGCATTTTTTGATTCCTTGCACGATATGGGGGATCCTGTGTGTGCTTCCTTCCATGCACTAAAATCTTTAAAACCAGATGGAACAATAATGATTGTAGAACCTTTCGCAAATGACAAAACAGAAGACAACTTGAATCCATTGGGTAGGCTGTTCTATGCTGCTTCGGCAATGTCGTGCGTTCCTGGTTCAATGGCTTTCAATGGACCAGCTCTCGGAGCACAAGCAGGAGAAGCAAAAATAGGCGAAGTTGTCAAGGCAGGTGGATTCAAGCAATTTAGGCGAGCTACACAAACGCAATTCAATATTATATATGAAGCAAGACCATAAAATATTTCAAATATAGGTCAACTAGCTAACCGCTAATTAATTGGATTAGCTATCTATAAAATACTCTTTATAGGCGGCTGCTACTGCATAAATCATGTCCGGACTAGGTAGATCCAAGACAAATACCTAGTTCTGTTGCCATTCATTGACCATAAGATAGATTGATAACACCACTTCTAATCTGATGACTTAATTTTGATGACTTAATTTGTGACTTGCATAGACTAGAGTAATGTATATCCTGCAAAATGAAAATAAATAATAAACTATTCTTATATTTTGGGAAACTTAGAAACAAATTCTTAGAATTGGATAAATATGAGAGACAGTATATAATTACCCAGTAGATACAAAATACAATAACATTAGTCAAGTAAAATTCATATGAATATTGTAGAAGATAATTACTTTTGTTATTTTCGTTTATTTAATATATTTTGGATCTTTTCTATACGTTAAATGAATACAAGTATACCTGTAGTTTTAGCTCTCGTTGTAATTATGACATTAACAGGAGTTAGTACATCATTCGAACAAGCTTTTGCGTCTTCTGCTGCATCGGCGGCAGCTAGTGGCGGATCAGCATCAGCTGCAGCGGCAGCCGGAGATAGTTCGGCGGCGGCGGCGGCAGCTAGTGGCGGATCAGCATCAGCTGCAGCGGCAGCCGGAGATAGTTCGGCGGCGGCGGCAGCTAGTGGCGGATCAGCATCAGCTGCAGCGGCATCTGACGATGACTGCGATGACGATGACTGCGATGACGATGATGATGATGATGACTAATGTGAAAGCATCACTAGTTCATTTTTTACCTAGATAACTTCCAGTTTAAAATAGGAAATTAAGTAAAGATGCTATTAGACTATAATACAGAACAATTCAACTAGCTACTACTTTAGATGATCCGACTCTAAAAGATGTAATAACAAGAGCTTTGCTTACAAATGATGAAAAAGTGATTCCGATCTCCGATCCTTTGGAAACAACGATTAGTACTAAGGTACCCTTGCATACCTTAGAACATGTAATATAGTATGTGCCAACCTAACATATCTTGATTCTTTCACCAGATCTATGGTATTGTACTATTACATAGCTTTATCTCAGAAAATGAATGGTTTCTACAGAGCCTAGTGCTAATCACATTTAAGTACAGGAGTTCATTATTGTAATAGATCCTGTTACAAATATAAGATCAGGTTATTTGTCACTGAAAAATGAAATGCTTTAATTGCCATTCGGAGTTTCGTTCTATGTTTTCAAATCTTATCTGTCCGCAATGTGGGTATTGTTATTATTATGGAGATTTTTCTTGTTTTCATCATGATCGGGAACTAACAAAAGGAAACGTATGAAACTCAGCAATCTTTATCGTACTAACGTATAATATTTGTAAAGTCATACTAAATGTAAGTCATAGTATAGCTGGCATATTCGACGATCTAGCAGATGAAATGTTGAGTCATAAATGATTGACTACACATTTAGATGAGCGACCTCCTGTTTTCGATGTCTGACATCTGAACGATATTGATCTAGTATCTTTTTTTCTTTCAATACTTCATTATCATTGAACATCTGAAAAGTTGTAATCGTTTCTTGAATCTTAAAGTTGAGACTAGCTTCCTCTTTTTCGAGTTTTCTAATTCCGTATTATACTAAAGGTATATTATCATTTTTTGCGATCTTGAGAGCACGAGCTACTTTCATGCCGTCAGCTTTCATTTGTTTGTAAAGTTATAAAGAAGCATGTTTATGATTGATGTAAGTCAAGTGGTACCAAGTTTTTACCATTCAAATAATGATTCTTATAATCAATATGATCCAAATCCTAAGATAAATAAGCAAGCCGATGCTCTAAAACAAAGGATTCGAACTGATTCTAAAAAATATGATGAACAATTTAGAATAGGAATTGAAATTGAAATATGTCTGGTTGATAGCCAGGCAAGAGTAATTAATGCACTGCCATTAATAGAAAAACTAAAAGAAGCAGAATATCAGGTCGATGATGAGTACGGTTCGTGTCAATTTGAATTCAGAACTCCGCCGACGAAGATGGAGAACATCTTTGAACTTAATATATTATTTGAACAATTCATAGATTATCTTGATAAAACGGTTCAAAAAGTATACAACGACAGAGAGATGGTATACCCTGTATTCTTAGGTGCCAATCCTTCACCACAGATTTTAAGAGAAGAATTGATTACAAATAAACCACGATACAAAAAGCTGGCAAAATGGCAAAGTAAAATTCCTGATGTTGAAATTGATGGACTAAAAATAAGAGCTTTACAGATAGCTACTGCAATACAAGGCTTTCATCTTCATCTACAGGGTCAAAACCCAGCTCATACTGCTCTCATGTTCAATCATATATTAAACATAATTCCATCAGCTATACTACTGGGAGCTAATAGTAGACTATTTGCTGGCAAGATATTCTCTTTTCATGAACCACGAATTTACCTTTATGATCAATCAGAAGCACAGAATTCTGGATTTCCATCTATTTCAAAATATTTAGATGGTGTAGAAGATTATATTGACTATATAATATCAAGGAAACCTGTAATTGCAAAAGATTATTTTGAACTTGAGAAGGAAAGACATGATGATGCACGCATTAGGCTGAACTCTAATTTTTATCGAATTGAAACAAGGGTAATGTCAGTGCAACCAACTCCTAAATCATTACTTTCAATGATCGAATATTTTATTGGATATTTATATAGAGCGATTAACGAAGAAAGACAATTACGACCATTATCAGCTTTAAGAGAAGAGAGAATGACTGTTATTAGATCAGGTTACAATGCTCAAAGTCATTTTAATATTATAGATACAATAAGAAGCCAAATTGACTTCGCTAAGAAAGGCCTAGCGGATCTTGGTTTAAAGGAAGAGTTTTTAAACATATTAGAAAAACGGATAGAAAACAAAAATAGCCCAGGAGATTATATAGCTAAATTATGGCATAAAAAGTTTAATGGTTCTTTAGAACAGACTGTTTCTGAGATAATAGCCCATATCTGGGAAAAAACAAAAACTAATCAACCAATAATCTAAACGTAAATACTATTTTATTGAATTTTGTAGATCAGACTATTTGGTGGGATAGACGTCGTCATCTTCGTCCAGCGAAAGTCATTGATTTGCAGGGTCAAAATGAGGTACTCACTATGACGGATGGGTAAACCTGATGAAGTTGTCAAAGTTATCATATTTCTTTGTCTAGCAATAGCAGTTTCGTCTTGGATATAGAACTAGTACAGGTCATGACCACTTTTGCCTGCTATGTATTCATATAGTACAATGCAACGTTCAAATAATATGATCCAAGAGGTAGCTAGGTCTAAAATAATACGCTATATCGTTACCTATAACTAAACACTGTTTTATCCTAAGAAAACCGGTCTTGACGGCAGCGCCTCGCCTATGATCAGGTCTAATAATAGTCTAGACTATTAAAGAACTGGATTTATGAATATTCCAAGGCTATGTATTGCCTTTTCCAGGAGTAAACGAAAAACAATAATTGTGAGACACCAAAAGGCACTATTAAAAAGCAAGTTCTTATCAAGATTAATCGATACTGTAGTTAGAAAGGATGAATTTTTCATATGGAGAAATTAAGGTTCATGGTTTTTAGTACCGATTATAGTACGGTGAATTAAGGATAAAAAGTAAATGACGATTCATATTAATGGGATTTTTAAAACAATAGAATAAAGAAGATATAGAGAGAAAATGGAAGATATAGAACCATTCAGGGTACTGCCAAAAATACTAAGAAAGACGTCAGGACTTTATATTCTCGAATGTAAGTATTTCTATTATGGGCAAAATGAATGTCGTAATTAGCGACGAGACCGAAGGAAGGTTCAGAAAAGTAGTTGCTCGCCACGTAGGAGTTAGAAAAGGAAATATCAGCAGAGCGTTAGAAAAAGCAATTGATTTATGGATAAAGTCGAAAGAAGACGCCTTTATAATCCATCCGCATTAGGCATTCGTTAATGTACGTTCGTTCTCCGACAATTTAGATACTGAGACGATCAAACTCCCCTATGACCATCCTGGCCCCAGAAGGCATTAGATCAATGGATTGTTTCATTAATGGTTCCATTCTTTCATCTTTTTCCATCCTTGCCTTTACTCCGCATTCGGAAGACAAATTAAATGTTAGACGTGGCTCCAAAAGTACTTGAATGAACTTCGAGCAGCAGAAGACCTAGCTAAGGTTATTAGATCATCTAGAAATCTAGAGCCTGTATTATTCGTGATTTTATCTTGAAATACGAGAACTCCCAACTCAATCTCTATTCGATGTATTTTGAGGCCTCATTTTCATGATTTCTACAGCAGAAGATATTTTCTATGAGAGAAATATGCCTTTTAGATCTTAAACGCTAGAAGAAAATGTCGAATATGCTCTCATTCGATAATTTCATTACTAGTACAATAATTTATTAGCAGTCAAAGTACAATTGGGATAAGAATGCAAGAGAATCACTTTTCAAGAGTTTTGGTTGCTATCGATGGTTCGGCTTCTGCAATGCACGCAACAGATTATGCAATATCAATTGCTATGAAAAATAATTCCCAACTCCTTGTTCTGTACGTAATTGATGTCTATAAATACCCGTATTTGCCTTCTTCAATAATCTTGGCTCCCACATTTGGTTCTGAAAAATATCGGGAAGAAAAGAATGAAGCTGAAGAATGGATGAATAAGATCAAAGAAAAATACAAACAAAAAACCAATGATAATACAAATTCAAAGGAGCTCATGACGGAGATCGTTGAAGGTACAAAATCTGCTGCAACTACTATAATGGAGTATGCAGAATCAAAAAATGTTGATTTAATTATTATTGGAAGTAGAGGCAGAACTAGTTTCAAGAAATTATTATTAGGCAGCGTCTCATCTAATATTATAAAGAACGCTCATTGTGCAGTCCTAGTAACAAGATAATAAAGCCTATCTAGGTATGCTACTGCGTAGTTGAAGACCTCACAGAATTTCTAAAGAAATATTCTTCTCTTCTTTGAGCCAGCTCAAAAATTTTGAAATATTGATGTATAGATTAAATGGATGCCAATTCCACTATCAAACTCTCATCTCATTCGCACTTTGCATTCACCAGCTTAGAAACTACAGCAATGAGTTCAACCAACTCTGTCGTCCATTTCATAACGTGTGTATGACCTGTGAGCTGACTTCTTTTACTATGCCTGTGATCTCATGTCCCGGTACCATAGGATACGTTGATCCTCCCTCCCCATTCATCATTTATTTCTTGTATATCTGTATGGCATACCCCACAATATTGAATATCAATCACAACATCATTATCATTAGGTTCCCTCCTTTCAGAAGAGTATTTACTAAGAAGTGTCTTTGCTTGTTGAGCAGCAATATATCAAGTACTTTCTTGTGGTTTATCTAAATTACTAAATCACATAAACCTAGTTATTACGAATACCTAGAACTTACTTAATCTTGGTCTTTTTTTATACTCTCATTTTATATTAAATCTTTCTATAATTCGGCCATCAGAAAGGACTGCATCAATCCCCTTGGTATTTTCAATGTCTTCAGCAGGATTTGCAGACAGGATTAGAATATCTGCTTGTTTACCTGGCTCAATGGTACCTGTCTGATTAAGCAGATCAAGTGCCTCAGCTCCATTCCTAGTAGTAATCTTAATAACATCCATCGGTTTAATACCTGCTTCGACTAACAGCTCTAATTCGTGATGTAGACTTTCTCCTGGAACAAGTTCAAAATTCGGTATATCTGTACCCGAAAGAATTTTTACCCCATCATCATGCATCATCTTTGTTAGTTGTAAGACCTTCGTCCAGCGCTGTTCATTTTGAGGATCGGGAAAGCCCCGTTTAAAAATTGCTTCATATATACTCAGAGTGGGATCGATTGGTATCTGGTTTTGTACCAAACTATCCATCATATTTCTAATCTCAGTACTGTTTGGATCCACCAGATCGAGCCATAGAGAATGTTCAAATGGACCTCTACCCGTAAGATTAAAGATTCGTTGTTTCTCCTCGGGGAGCAGAAATGGAGATACTGGAATTCCATGAGTTAGAAAATCAATCCCCAGATTTGCAGCATTAGTCCAAGAGGTAAGATAGAGATGTCCAATAACTTTGATTCCCTGACTATGAGCTTCGTCTATCGCCGCTTTTACCAGATCTGGTTTTAACCCAACATATAGCTTGATGTAATCCACTCCTGCTGCTGCCTGACGGCGAACTTCCTGTCTTACATCCTCTTCATTACTAACCTGCTTTTCTACAAATGGTACAGGTAATTCAGGGGTATTTAGAAGTCTACCAGCTGTAAAAATCTCAGGTCCTCTTATAGTTTTGTTGAGTACTTCTTCCTTTAGGGATACAGATTCATTGGTAGGGCCTCCTGGATTTCTAATCGTTGTAATTCCATAATCTAAAAGCATGCCAAGAGTATTTTCGGATGTGATTTGATCATATGAGTCTTTTAGTACTCCTGCTACATGAGCATGCATGTCGAAAAGTCCAGGCATGATATATTTACCAGTTAGGTTAAGAACTACTCTTTCATTTCTCTGTGATCCATTATCATTGTCAGATAAATAATCATGAAAGGAAGTCTGGTTGGTTACTGCAAGTATTTTACTGCCATTGATGAGTATCACTGAATCGGTTTCTGGAGTCGCCCTAGTTCCATCTATTAAAGTAGCACCATATAATATCAGAATTTTATTCTGTCCATTATCTATATTCAGTGACAACCGCGACTTGTCGTCATAGGCATAAGTAATGAAATTCGCAGCCCAGAGAGCATTATCATTCATGGTATCTGATAACGAAAGTATGAATAATGAAAGTAAACCGACGTAAACTATATTCATAAGTTCTCTTTTTTAAGAATTATGGTAGCAGGCTTCCTTACGTATCAACATTATTAATAGTCCAAATACTCTTTCAAGAAATCACTGGTTTTAGATATGGCCATATTAGATTCAGTAGTGTTGTGAAAGAAGAATGTTTGGAATACATGAGGCATGCCTTCACATATGCCTAATTTGACCGGGATACCAGCTTGATCCAGTGCTTGATACGAACGAACAAAATCACTAAGAAGCATTTCTTTGGTACCACCTTGAATTAAAGTAGACGGAAATCCATTTCTGTAATTACTATATACCGGAGAAACATACGGATACTTTTGATCAGATGGATTGGCATATGCATCAGCCATATCTCTCTCCGAATCGTTTGTTATGAATGGATCAGCATTTTCCAGTGTAAAATATGTATCGCCTATTCCTGTTACATCTACCCAAGGTGACCATAGTACCAGAGCTGCAGGCATCCCTAACCCTTCATCCCACATTTTAAGAACAGAACCAGCTATCAAACCACCTCCAGCTGAATCTCCATACATGGCAATATCATCAAGGGAATAACCTTGATCTTTCAATGCTTGTATAACTGAAATAACCTCATCAGTTGTTTGATTCCATTTTGAAAATGGGGTTAAACTATAATCTACAGAGATAACCCTGAGTTTGGTAGAATTGGCGACTGGTGCGACGTTTCCTAATGTGGAATTAGCATCCAAGAGTGTATCCCCTCCACCATGTACATATACCAGAACTTCGCTGTTATCCTCCCAATCTTTTGGGTTGATGTCAAGTACATCCATGTCTCCCAATTTCATAGCTGTGATGTTAGGTTGATAGCTATCCACAATCGGCTGAGAAAATTGCATGACTATAGAACTTTGTTGTTGGTTTAGTTCTAGCCAACCTTCTAAATCATCTGGGCTTGGCGTTACGAGAGTAGATGAATTTGTTGTTGAATTTTTTAGTATTTCTTGAGCTTCTTTAGATATAGTTGGAGGAATATAGATTTGGGATTCACTATTATTATTATTAGTATTATTATTAGTTTGAATAATATTTGTTACATTTTGAGCTTGAACTTGAACAAATGTGAATGAATTTAAAGACAAAAAGAGAACATACGATAAAATACCAAATGATATGGTTATAATAGCCACACTCAAAATTGCTTTCATTATTTGGATATCCCCTTTGGATTGTTCATAGCCTTGGGTATAATTGGTATGACATAAAAGTGAATATGATATGTTGTTACTTTAAGCATAATTGCATGTAGTTGTCAACTCTCGTACAGAAAATCTGCAAATATGCATATTGATTAAGTAGCCCTTACTAGCTCTCGACTATTCATATACTCTCTAGTCTTTTGTATCCGTGATGATAGACGTACATAAGTTTACAGCTTTCTTAAAGTCAGCAACAGGGACAAATTGAAAAACTGTCATATACTTAATTACTCCTAACCAGCATAATGAATGTGCAATATTCAGTCAAGGTTACCGTTCTGAATATTCTAATATTATTTGTTACACCTGATATAATCCAAAGATATTAAATACCATTCCATAATGACGTCTTGCCAATATTACTCATCTTCGATGTTCAATTAGTAAATTTGTATGTATGTAAATGTCATATTCACCAGAGGTCAGAGCGTAGCTGAAATACTTCCTTTATGTAGATTTACTGCTTAATTATGTAGTTTACAATCAAAAATATTAATGAGTTTCATAACATAGGCTACCCAGACCAGTTAAGATAAGTGTCATTACATATTATTGATGTAATTATCACATTCTTTGCACAGGAAGAGCTTTAGCTTTGTTCATTGATCTGCTTTGCTGTGTAAGTAAATCTTGAGCCTCAGTAAGGGAGAATTAGAAACCATGTATAGAAAGGAATCACGTGCTGGTCTAAAGGAGAGATTGTTACTTGTTCTCAAGGTTGAAGGAGAAGGAATGATTCCAGCTCGTGTTGCAAAGGAGCTGCATAGAAGCAGAACGTGGACTTCTGCGTGGCTTGCAAGATATCATAAAGAAGGTATTGATGGACTAGAGAATAGATCTAAAAGTGGTAGGCCTTCCAAACTGCCTAAAGAAGTTGCTGTTAGGATAAGAAAGAAGCTGAAGGAAAGAAAACAAGGGTGGACTACACAGCAGGTACATGAAATGATTGTAGAAGAAGGAAATGTACACTACCATCAAATATACATCTATTCATTGCTTCACAGATGGGGATTCAAACTGAAGATACCAAGAAAGGTACATGTAAACACTGCTTCAAATGAAGAAAAAGAGCAATTCAAAAAAGAACAAA
>Ga0307434_1001800_pt1 | contig 11011 bp, 8 predicted proteins | sample SalMarWE160220MG_FD_202156 | JGI IMG/M metagenome (GOLD analysis project Ga0307434, IMG submission 202156) | Salt marsh sediment microbial communities from the Plum Island Ecosystem LTER, Massachusetts, United States - WE1603-220 | ecosystem: Environmental > Aquatic > Marine > Intertidal zone >...
TCGTGGGAATCGATATTGGCTCGCATTCCATCAAGATCGCCGAGGTTGAGGATAGCAAGCGGGGTATGGTGTTGAGGAATTTCGGCATGATAGCGCTCCCGCACGAGGCGATAATGGATGGAGCTATCAAGGAAATGGAGCTCGTGTCCGTTGCCCTGAAAAACCTTCTGAAAAATTTGAGGATAAAAAATAAGAACTCAGCGGCATCTATCTCCGGATACTCGGTCATAGTCAAAAAGATCACCATTCCCAGAAAAGGAGAGGAGGATTTAGAGAAAAGCATCCATAATGAAGCGGAACAGTACATCCCTTTTGATATCAACGATGTAAATCTCGATTTTCAAATACTTCCATCGGAGATGAAGGAAGAAGCGGAAGAAGAGGAGAAAGAGGAGAAGGAAGGGCTCATGGATATACTCCTTGTAGCGGCAAAAAAGGATATCGTCGATGAATATATCAGCCTCTTCCAGTTAAGCGAACTCAATCCTATGGTATTGGATATCGATGCCTTCGCCTTGCAAAACGCCTTTGAGGTCAGCAGCGCAGAGCAATCCGGCTGCCACGCCCTTGTGCATATCGGTGCACAACAGCTCACTATCAACGTGGTGAGAGAGGGCGTCTCTGTTTTTACCAGGGACTCCTCCTATGGCGGAGCTCAAATCACCAGTGAGATACAAAGGAAATTCGAGATTTCCTATGAAGAGGCGGAAAAGTTCAAACTTGGCGTGACTCCGATTGATCTGGATCAAAGGCCCATACTGGAGGACATATTCTCATCCACGGTTACCAGATGGTCCCATGAGATAAAGAGAGCGCTTGACTTTGTGGCAACCACGTTTATCGGCATAAAGGTCGATGACATATTGTTGAGCGGAGGCTCATCATTGATTCCGGGATTCAGCAAATATCTCAGCATGGAAACAGACCTTCATGTAAGCAACCTCAATCCATTCGCCAACCTGGAGATAAAGGAAAAGCTGTTTGATGCGGCTTACTTAAATTATTGCGCTCCTCTTGCGGTTATTGCCATTGGTCTTGCGTTGCGAAGCATTGGTGACAGATGATTAAAATCAATCTCTTCCCATTTAGGGCTGCCAGGATCAAGGAAAACATCAGGAGGCAGGTCACCATCTATCTGTTGTCCACCATATTCCTCCTCCTGGCCTTGAGCTATTATACCCTTGAGTTCAACACAAAGGTAAAAATCCTCAGGGCTGACAAAGACGAGAAACAGCGTAATCTGGCCACCTTTCAAGCCACCACTGCCAAGTTAACGCAGTTGAAAAAAACGATTGCCGATGTTGAACTGAAATTACATACCATAGGAGACCTGGAGAAGGGCAAAACCGGCCCCGTAAAGCTATTGGACGATATCGCCATGAGCGTTCCCAGGGACAAACTGTGGCTCGTTTCCCTTAAAGAGAATGCGGGTATCCTTACGCTCCAGGGAACAGCGATGGATAACGAAACGGTTGCGGATTTCATGAACCGATTGGAGAGCACGGAGAGCATGAAATCCGTTGAGTTGGTCAAGACACAACAAAAGGAGATTGCAGCGCTCAAGCTCAACCTCAAGGACTTCGCGCTCAACTGCAAGACATACGCGTACAAGGAACCTGAGCCACCCCCTGCTGCCCCTAAAAAGAAGAGGAAATAGGGATTTATGGCACTTGACCTGAGCCCATTTTTCGACAAGATAGGCCGCTTGAAGATGGTCCACAGGATTATCATCTTCGCGGGCACCGTCGGTCTCCTCTTGGCCGCCTTTGTCTTTCTCGTGTTCCTTCCCAAAACCGATGAAATAAAGCGCCTAAGCATCGAGATTGAGCAATTGGATGGGAAGATTCGGCTCGCTGCAATCCAAGCGAAAAATGTAAAAAAAATCGAGGCCGATCTGGCCGCCGCGGAGGAAGACCTCAAATCTGCACTCAGGCTGCTCCCTACCACCAGCGAAATCCCCAGCCTCCTCAAAAACATCACCAAACTTGGTAATGACTCCAACCTGGAATTCCTCCTCTTTAGCCCTTTAAAAGAGGCTACAAAGGAATTGTATGTGGAAATACCGGTGAGCGTGGAGGTAATGGGCGCCTATCACGATGTTGCCCAATTTTTCGACAAGGTTGGTAAACTTGACAGGATCGTGAATGTCGTTGATATTACCATGCTCCCTGTGAAGGAATACGACACAAACCTGAGAACCGTCTGCAAGGCGGTCACCTATCGCTTCACGGAGCAAAAAGAGGCTAAAAGTGCAACCAAAGACAAGAAAAAGAAATAGCATGATCGCATGCGTTTTGGTCCTTCTTATAGGCCTCGCCTTTCCTTCGGGGCTGACCCTCGCTCAATCCACCCAACAGGGAACTTCCAAGACCGAGGCGGAACAACCCGCCATACCTCAAGAGAAGGCTTCCCAAGGGATATCGGAGAAGGAAACGGCTGAGGGTGTGGCTGCCGAGGAAAGGGCAAAGGAGCCGTATTCTTATGATCCCACGAACAAGCCCGATCCCTTTAAGTCTTTCGTCATCGTGAGAAGGGAGATGGAGGAGGAAAGGGAACAAGAGGAGCCGCGAACCTATCTCGAAACCCTTGACCTTTCGCAGTTGACCGTCACCGCAATAGCGATAAGCAAGGGCAATAGGTGGGCCCTCGTACAGGACTCAAAGGGTGAAGGGCACGTGATCAAGATAGGGACCCCTGTGGGAAGAAAGAGAGGGAAAGTGCTAGAGATCAGGGAAAAAGAGGTTGTGGTAAGGGAATACGATAAGGATTACAGGGGCAATCAGCTCATAAACGATATTCCCTTGAAGCTCCCTGAGACAGACTAACCGTAGGAATTGACGATTTTCAATTGAAAAAGGAGTAATAGTTCAACCACAAAGTCACTAAGGTTTACAATTATTTTTTCTTTGTGACTTTGTGCCTTGGTGGCTGAGCTGTTACAAAAAGGAGAGCATGTATGTTCACTATCATAAAATCAAGAAGGGATTATGCCTATATCCTTCTCGCGGCATCCGGGTTGTTCTTTGTCTTGTTTGGATGCGCCCAGGCTCCCCCGAAACAAGCTGAGGTAGTTGAGGAACGGCCTGCTGAGGTCCAATCGATACGCCTGGTCCCTGAGCCATCCGGGAAGCAAATCACTGTGGAGATCACCTGCTCAAGGCCGGTCCCTTATGCGGCATTCAAGCTGGTTCAGCCTCTCCGGATCGTGGTGGGCATTACCGCTGTTCCTGCTGACGGATTTACCGCGCCCGCGGTTCCTGATCAGGCCTTTATCAAAGACATCCACTTCGAAATACCTGAGAAAGATCCTGTCTTCACCAGGGTTGTCGCCACCTTATCGCAGGATGCGGACTATACGGTAGAGGATCAGGAGGGGATCATACGGCTCGCGCTCGTTCCGCAGGGGCCTCCAGAAGAAAAGCCCGCCCCTGTGGCGGCGGCCAAAGAGGAGGATTTAGGGGCCAGGGAACCCCGCGTGTTCTTCCTGCCGGGCAAATCCAAGCTCAACCAGGTGCTCGGGGTGGACTTCTTCATGCTGCCCCAGGGCAGGTCAAGGATTGCGGTGACCACGAGCGAGAAGGCGGAATACAACCTGAGCCCAAAAGACCCTCGCACCTTGCTCCTTGAGCTGAAGGAGGCCACCATCGCCCCAGAGCTCACCCGATATATCGATTCCTCCTTTTTCACGGGGATCGTGAAAAAGATCACCCCTGTTCACAGAACAGCGAAACATGAGGTTGATATCGAGATCAGCCTCAAGGATATGGCCCCGTACCACGTGATGCAGGTTGAAAAAGAGATACGGATCGATTTCAATAAAACAGAGGTCGAGCCGCCTGCCAAGAAGATCACCCAGGCCGGCTATGCAAAGACACTGGTAACCGAGGAAAAAGTGCTTTCTAAAAAAAACGAGGAAGCAATACCTCTGGAGGTAACCCCGCCGCCTCCAAAGCAAAAACCCAAAGATGTCCCGAGGATGACGCTCGAATTCTCCAATGCGGACATCAGGAATATCCTGAAGCTGATCGGAGAGGTGAGCCAGCTGAATATCGTGTGGGGGCCTGAGGTGAAGGGCACTGTGTCCATGCGGCTCAAGGATGTGCCCTGGGATCAGGCCCTCAATATCGTACTCGAGACCAGTGACCTCGGGATGAGAAAAGAGGAGAATGTCATCTGGGTTACGTCTCGAGACAAGATCCTGAAGCTCAAGAAAGAAGAGGAGGAGCGGCAAAAGGCCAAAGAGGAGCGGCTGAAGCACCTCAAGGAACAGGAAAAGGCGGAAAAGGCTGAGGAGCCGCTGGTAACCGATTACATCACGGTCAACTACGCAAAGGTGGAGGATATCAAGAAGCTCATAGAGGAAAACGTGAAGGGGCTGCGCGGCAAGATATCGGTGGATGCGGCAAACAAGACCATCATCTTCACCGATATCGCAGAGAATATAAAAAAGGCCAAGGAGCTGAAGGAAAAGCAGGATAAGCCCACCAAACAGGTGATGATAGAGGCCAGGATCGTGGAGGCTCGAACGAGCTTCCGGAGGGATATCGGGTTTGGATGGGATTATTTTTATGAGAAGGGCGGACACCCCTGGGGAGGAAGCGGGCCCGGTGTGATTGGCTATGATTTCGCCACCAACTTCACCATGCCCACCGGCGTTGCCGCGGGAATATCCTTTGCCAATACCGCAGGCACAAAGGTGCTCAATGCTCGAATCGCCCTAGCCGAGACAGAGGGAAAGGTTACCACCTTGTCTTCGCCGAAGATCATCACCAGGGATACCGTTGAGGCCACCATCAAGCAGGGCACCACCATCTTTATCCCCTATACCGATACCGACGGAAACAGAACCGCCAAGGAGGTCGAGGCCAACCTGGAATTGAATGTGAAACCGACGATCACTCCCAACGACATGGTGATCATGGCCATTAAGGTGAGCGATGACTACCCCGACTACGCCAACCGGGTGGGAGAGAACGTTCCGATCAACACCAAGAGCGCCAGCACGGAGATGATGGTAGCGACCGGGGACACCGTGATCATAGGCGGCATCTATAAGGAGAATAAAGGCGATACAACCGAAGGTATTCCATGGCTTAGCAAGATACCTTTTATAGGGTGGCTTTTCAAAGTAGATAGCGCCTCGATGGAGAAAAGCGAGCTCCTCATCTTCCTCACGCCCACGGTGGTGTATTCGAACAAAGGAGCAGCCCCGGTTGGAAGCTAACGAAGCTTTCCCTCAAACCGACGAGGGCCAGCATACGGGTGACTAAGGTTCGAATTGTGAAATGAAAGGTGATTCCCCTCCCTCAAGGGAGTTGAGATGTGACATTTTATGCACACAGCAATTATAAACCGTTAACAATTTTTATACCTGATAAGCAATGTAACAGCAGAAATTAAAGAGAAACCGTTCATGCTATGAGCCTTAACGGCCGGAAACAGCAAGGGAATAGATGGATTAGCCATTGTGAATAGAGAGAAGATCTGAGTGGCATTAGTTTTGCATATTTAATTGTATGAAGAATTTCCTTTTTTTGCCGCGGATGAACGCAGATTATTAAGATCTTGACTATGTTAAATTTTTTTCCTGCGGAAATCGGCGAAAACCTGCGGCCTAATAAATATCAGGGAGATCGATGAAATGAGAACAAAAAAGAGGGCCTTTCCCCTAAAAGGTCTGCTTGCCCTTCTGATTATTGCCTTGGGCCTTACCCTCACAGCCTGTTTTGGCGATGATGAGGGCACCACCACAACAGGAACCACCACCACAGGAACCACCACCACAGGAACAGGTGGAGGCTCAACCGCCTCAATTATGCTCGCCGCTGACGATGACGGCATCCCCGCAGGCGGCACCAGCTCTACAACTATTACGGCAACGCTAACGGATGTTTCCGGTCAAGCTGTTGCGGTCGGCACCTCCGTGACTTTTACCACTACACTGGGCAGCTTCCCCGGCGGAACCACTTCATATACCGTTGCCACCTCTGGCAATTCCGGTATTGTCAATGTTTCTTTAATGAGCAGCGCCACGGCCGGCGCCGCTATGGTCACTGCAGCATCCAATAACGTTACCCAAACAGTTCCTGTTGAGTTTACCGCGGTAGGGGCCACTACTCAGGTGGGCTCCGTAATCTTAGCGGCCACATCGATAACCGGTGCGGTTGCAGACGGCAACGCCAGTTATACTATTACTGCCCAGGTTCGTGACACATCCGGTCAGCCATTAAGCGACCAATGGGTGACCTTCTCTTCTTCTGGGCACTCAGGCCTTGTTGCAATAAATCCAACGACTGCTATCACAGCGGCTGATGGTACCGTGAGCAGCAAAGTGAGGGACTACTATTACAGCATTCTTAATGATACAGTGGATATCAGCGCCTCTGCCGGAAGTGCTACATCTTCAACAATCACCTTGACGTTTATAGGAACGGGGGGAGGGCCTGTTGCCGGGCAAACTGCTGCGATAACGCTCACCGCAGATCCTGAAAGCATCCGGGCAAATGGTTCAAGTTCTTCGTCTATTAAAGCGACCTTAACCGATAGCACCGGTGGAGCAGTAGCTGAAGGGACCACTGTTGCATTTTCTACGGACCGTGGCACCTTTCCCGGCGGAACTGCCTCCCTTATTGTTTCCACACCAAATGCCTCTGGCGTTGTGACCGTCTCATTGATCGCCGACACCGCTGCTGGAACAGCTACCATAACTGCAACATCCTATAGCGTTACCCAAACAGTTAGCGTCGAACTTACCGAGCAGCCCGGAATAACGGTCGGCTCAGTCACCCTTACCGCAGGTTCCTCCAGTATAGTGGCGAATGGCACATCAAATACCCTAATCACGGCTACAGTGAAGGATCCCGAAGGCTACAACATAGCTGATTTGACTCCGATCAATTTCACCAATATAGGAGGAGGGAGCCTCTCTGCTGCAAGCCCCACGACTACTAATGGGAAGGCAACCGTGACCCTTACCAGTTCCACCAATGTGGGCTCAGCAACCGTTACGGCTACCGTAGGCGGGGTCTCAGACACTGCCTCGGTGAGCTTTATCCCCGGACCGGTGAGTGTAATCTCGCTTACTGCCTCACCCAGTAATCTCACGGCAGACGGATCAAGCAAGAGCACCATAAATGCTTTGGTGACCGATGCCCAGAGCAATGCAGTCTCCGATGGGGAGACCATCAGCTTCTCCGTCACCACAGGCACCGGCACCATTTATCCGTTCACGGCAACGACCACCAATGGTATCGCTACCGTGGCCTACACGGCCTCTGACACGGCCGGCACCGAAACGGTAACGGCTGAGGCAGCTAATTATACCTCCAATAGCATAGATATTAACCTGATAAATGTCCAGGTGGGCTCGATTAAAGTGGAACCAAGTGATACAGAACTCATAGCCGATGGAATATCCACCACCATGATTACCGCAACCGTTAAGGATGGTTCAGGGAAAGCAGTACCTGACGGTACCCTTGTTACTTTTACCAACAATACGGCATACGGCATATTGAGCGCTGCCAGCGCCCAAACTATAGCTGGCTCCACCTCTGTTATGTTGACAAGTCTCAATAACCAAACCGGAGCAAGAGTACCGGCAGGCAGTACTGCCGTAATCAAGGTAAGTTGTGGTGGATTAATAAGTAGTGCAACCATTTCTTTTATCCCGGGCTCGGCTTATGCAATTATTGCTGAGGCCAACCCACAGACCATACCGGCTGAATTCATGTATTGTCCCGACGATTCCTCACGAATAATTGCCTCGGTACAGGATATGTATGGGAATAATGTTGCTGACGGAACTGAAGTGGTCTTTTCTATCGACAAAGGATGGATATGGGATACGTATCCACTCTGCCCGACCTCTGGTCCACTACCTATAACGACCTCAAAGACTATACCTACGGCCAATGGGGCTGCAAAGATTGCTATTATTGGCGGTGGTTCGGTAGAAACAGGTACCGTCGACATTTGTGTAGGGGGTTTATGCTATAAAGACGCCACCGGAACCCCGGGCCTGAAGATCTCCTTTGGAGGTACAGTCGGAGAGGCATCAGGCCTACCAGCCAGTATTCAATTAAGTATATCATCCAGCAGCATTCAGGTGAAGGGGACAGGCGGCACAGAGACCGCCACCATTACTGCAAAGGTCTATGATGAATCAGGCAATCCCATCACTGACACCTATACCAGCGGCGATGGTTCCACAACAGTTTCCGCAGTATTTACCTCCGCCAGTGCCCAATTTCAAACCAGGGGATTTAAATCTGGAGACACCCTTACCATCAACACTGGGGATGATAATGGGACCTATACCATCGTGAGTGTGGATAATGAAACAGAGGTAACCCTTAATCAGGCCATGACTGCCACAGATTCCGATCTGACCTTCACCGCAACCGTTAAGAATAACATTACCTTTTCGATTCTGCAGGGACCCGGCGGCGGTGAAAATATCGATGGGGAAACAGCAGTGCCTTCTACTTCCACCAAATCCACTATTAATGGACAAGCGAGTGCCACCCTTAACAGCGGTACATGTCCGGGTGGGGTAACGATTCAAGTGCAATGTTCACAGGGTGGAAAAACCGCAACCGCTACAAGCTCAGAGGTTGGAATAGAGTCTGGTCCGCCGGCTAACGTTGCAATCTACACTGCTCCAACAGTCGAAGATAACCTTGACGGTACCATTAGCTGGATCATCAGTGCTCTGGTCCAAGATCGATACGGAAACCCGGTTGCTAACGATACTGCTTTACATTTCGGTCTTGTAGATAATCAAGTTGCAGGCATGGGCCTGGGTTACAAAACAACCAATACCGACGGTGTGGCCACTGGAGGAAATGATGCCTTCAGCTCTGCCGGGGCTGGTTTTGTGACCAATGATGTTGTCGACGGAGACAGTCTGATCATTACCGAGGTCGGCTCAAAGGTGCGTGGAGGCTATATTATCGAGAGCGTTGACGGTGAGAACACCCTAACGCTCTATAGGGATATGTCCTTTGATGATACTGGTCTCGAGTTTTATGCCGGAAACGCTGAACTCGGTGTTGTCTGCGGCGTTGTTCAAACGGGCAACTCAGAGCCAACCCCTCTTTGTTACTACGATAGTAGTGGTGGCATTAAGGGCATTGCCCATACCCGCCTCACGTGGGGAGCAACAGCAATATGGAAGCCCTTTTACCTATATGCCGCAACATCGGGAGAAGGCGGGCAAAATTTGGGAATGACCCTTGTAGACTCTTATCCAGGCGTGGCACCGGTCACAATAGAGGTTACTATTATTCCCAGCGAAGTAACCCAGGGTTATACGGGAATAGACGTATACGCACACCTTAAGGATGGTTCAGTTCCTCCCCATTATATAGCTGATCAGCAATTGACATTCGCAACGAGCAATAGCGCTATTACTGGATTTGGTGCCGTTGGAAATGCTACGACGACCGCTTTCACCGATAATTACGGCGTAGCATATGTAAACCTTGACACTGGCGGAGCAGCGCTACCGCCAGGCACCTCAGAGAAAGTGACGATAACGGTTTCGATTTTAAGTTATGCTGGAGAAGGAGAATTAACCATTACTACCCCTTAGAAAAATTTTTATTTGACCCGGCCTCCCCATTGAAAAAGGCTTCTGGAGGAATTCAGAGGCCTTTTTTTATCTCCTATTTCTCGAGACACACTGCTAAATGATTGATACCAAGGTGCAATCATGTATAATGTTTCCGAGATTGTATTGCCTTGAGGGCCTGAGGTGCAAGCAAGTTTTTGGGGGGATCACAGAGGGAGCCCGTAGGGCGACCGGAGTGATCCCCCTCAGGCCGCTGCGGCTTGACATCCTCTCGGTTTTGGCTTACGAGACAACCAGGAGGCATACGTATGGGAGAATTGCACGATGATATGGTCCGTAAGCGAGGGCTAATCCCGTATGGTGTGCGCGGAAATGCGCTTTATGCAGGACGGTTGACTCGTATGAGTTGTCCTGAAAGATCAGGTTGAGCCTTAATGGCTGTGTCGATTCGGCAAGCTTGATCCATAAAGTCCGGATCAAAAGTACAAACTATGATGCCAGCATGATTTGGCTTGGAATCATGTAATTGAATAAAATGTTTCCTGTTTAGTGTCAACACTGCTCTTCCCTCTGCGCCGGCAAACTCAAGTATAGCCTCATCAAGGAGTGATTGCCTAGCATTGCCTGTCTCCTGGATTGTCAGCACATCATGCCCCAAACGCCGAAGTTCATCGACTACCGGCAGAGGAAAATTCACATTGGAATAAAGGCGGGGCATTGGCTAAGCTTCTTCGTTTTCTTTGATGTGCCCCTCTATCTCATCACGATGCGACCGTGAATAAGCCCAAACATTGGCCAAATCTTCCGCTCTCAAGGTCGGGTAGCACCTCAAAAGATCTGCTTCACTAGTGCCTAAACGTTTGGCCTGGGCCAGCACCCAAACAGGAATCCGGGTACGAACTACGCACGGCTCTCCGCCACAAACACCGGGGATGCTCTCAATGCCAGGAAATGCATCTCCAAGATCCCGAGAGACCAATTGGAGCAGCTGGGCCTTCTCTGATCATGTCACGCCAGAAAGCAACTCCTCAATCTCTTGAAGTCTAGCCATTTCTTATCACCTAACTTTGACAAACTCGTAAAAAGTCGTATTCGTTGAATCTGTCATTTCGACTGCAAGGAGAAATATTGTATTTTCAGCATGTTATATTGATAAGATTTCTCGCTTCGCTCGAAATGACATGCTATTGAGACTTTTTACGAGTTCGTCAACTTTGATGGTTTCGTAAAAAGTCGACATTGGTGTCATTGCGAGCGACCTGCCCGCCACCTGCCCGCCATCAGCTGCGCTTCAGGCGCTGGCAGGCGGGTGCGAGTCCGCAAGGCGAGGCGGGCGGGAGCGAAGCAATCTTCTTCAATGCAACTACTTGAATTTACGAGATTGCGGAGCCTGTTCCGAGCGGAGCGAGGAAACTCTTTTTCTCTGAGTTTTGTCCA
>Ga0307434_1001803_pt1 | contig 11007 bp, 7 predicted proteins | sample SalMarWE160220MG_FD_202156 | JGI IMG/M metagenome (GOLD analysis project Ga0307434, IMG submission 202156) | Salt marsh sediment microbial communities from the Plum Island Ecosystem LTER, Massachusetts, United States - WE1603-220 | ecosystem: Environmental > Aquatic > Marine > Intertidal zone >...
AATGGCAAATTTCTTATTTCTAAAAAACCGGTATAGCTTCCAGAGCACTTTAACATCGCTAACAGGACTTAAGACTCTGCTGAATTTGACCGGAAAAAAGTTCGTTTCAGCAGGTATGTAATTGCGTATCTGAGGGTCATCAGCACAGACAACGGTTGTTGTAAAGCCGGCTTTGTTTAGCGCGTCTATAAGACCCTGATAAAAGGATCTTATAGAACCCGAGACTGTTGTTAATATACAAAGGCTGGATTTACGAGCAATAATCATAGTGCTTTGGTTACCTTGGCGGAAAACTACTCAGAGTTTATCCGGTTAAATCTTGAAAAGACATTTGGCTTTTTATCGACTCTCGGTCCAATCACTTTTGCCGGTATGCCGGCGGCGAAAACATTATCAGGCAAATCTTTTGATACCGCCGCATTTGCTCCCACTATTACGCCGGAACCGATATTGGCACCGGAAACAACTACAACATGGGCGGCAATCCAGCTGCCTTTGCCTATTTTTGTGGGAGCCGTTCTTGAACCGCCTAATCTGACTGAATTGTTCTTGAAACAATGAGAACTGGTCGTAATAACGACGTACGGGCTTAGTTCAACCTCGTCTTCTATTGTCAGGCCGCCGATGCCGTCGAGCCAGCAGCCGGTTGCAATATATACATTATCGCCGATTTTTATACCGGATGAATTAAGAAATGTCACGCGGCGTGCCAGTCGCAGATTTTTGCCGCATTTACCTGTGAATGGTGCAACTAAAAATCCCCTGATTCTTATACTAATTCTGTTCTCCGGTAGCCAGTTAGTCAAAAGCTGTACAAACCACAGGGGCAAAGCATATCGACACTGGTAGGCTATTTCTTTGAGTATTCGCTTGATGATGTTAACAATCCCTTTTATGATTATAATCTCTGATATATTGCCAAAATTCCATTTTGCGCCGGTTCATAACTTCCGGTTTATATTCCTTAGCCTTTTCAAAGTTAGTGTGAGACATTGCTGCGAGCCGTTCAGGGTCATCAATTACTTCCGCTATCTTTTCTGCAAGAACCTCGTGATTTTTTGGTGCCACCCGATACTCTTTCGCAAGCAACTCTTTAATGCCGCCGACATCACTGCCAATTGCCGGCAGCCCACGTGCCATTGCCTCTATTAGTGACCGAGGCATACCTTCAGTAAAGGAAGGCAAAATGAAAAGTTTACTCTCATCAAGCTTCGTAAAAAGCTTTTTGCCGTGGGGAATTGCTCCAGAGACATTAATCTTCCCTGACAACCCCATTTTTTTGACCGATTCTTTTAAAAAATTAATTTCCCTGCCGGGGCCTATGATTATTGCTTGCAGGTCGAGTCCTCGTTTAGACAGTTGCTCAAGGGCCTTAACCAATATCAGGTGTCCTTTTTCCGGCTCTAATCTGCCGATTGAAATGACATCAAAGGATTTATCCTGAAAGTCCTTTGCAGTTCTCGGAGTAGTTAAAAGCTCTTCATTAATATTTACGCTGCTAAATACCCATTGTCTTGATTTATCACCGCTTGGATAAAGATTTTGCAGATAGTTACTCGTATAACTTGCACAAAAAGCCTTTTTAACCTTTAACTTATTAATCTTTTCTCCCATATATGCTAACAGTTTGTTAAGGCCGAGGATTTGCACATTTTTGACTGTGAGAGCCGATTTGCCTGCTTCGCCGACGACCTCAGCGGCGTATGGCTGCCGTCTCAGTTGCAGGTAAGCCGAGCAAACTGTACCTATGTTTCCGCCTCTTAAAAGGTAACAGCCGTTCTTTCTCGTGGCCTTAAAACAATCAAAAAGCACGCGAGGCATTTTGCACAGGAAATGCCAAAAACCAACATAGTCCGTAACAGGAATAAAGCAAACATTCGGCCCGTCAGCTCTTTGCCATCCTTTCGGCAAAGTGGTTACCTTACGCACTCGAGCGATAGGACACACCTCATCAAACACATTCAGATACTCTTGCCAGTACCTGTAGACAAAGGCGATATCCGTATATATATCACCTCTGTATTCTAAAAAGTGCTGCTCAATAGTCACCATAAGCCGCATCTGTCATTGTCTCCGCAAACCACACGGTTGCTCTTAAAAACCCAATGTGTTGCATTATTATGGTATTGTGAATGAGTTTATCTTGATAGGCAATTTTTTGCCTGATGTTTGCGAATCTATTCTCACTCCGTGTGGATTTGAGACGTTAATCTCTCCTTTGACATCATAAACGCCTTCACCTGCTACAGCGTCGGTAATTTTCATAAAAGGGCGGTTCTTTTCGTCATAGACAAAACAATTGACAAACTCGACTCCTCCTGCCTGATTTGCAACCTTCTTTTTTTTCAGTTCAAGATAGATAGGAGATATTTTTACTCCTTTGGCAACATTTCGCCACTTGCAATCAGTAAACTTCACCTTCATCATTGAAGAATTTGTTTTATCCCAAAGGATATGGGCACCAGCGTAGGATGTATCCTCAATAGTGCAATTTTTAAACTCAATTAATCCCTTTGGGTCATTATCAGTATATCTCTTAGTGGAACGAAAACGAATGCCTGCCGATATACAGTTCTTGACATAGCAGTTGACAAAAAGGACAGAAACCTCACGTGACTTTTCAGATAGATCTCCTATGTTCAGCATAAAACCAGCGCCACCATTGTTCTCGGAGATACAATTACTTAATACAACATCAACCAGCATATCCGCTGCATCATCTGGTTCCAGGTCTATACCAGCTCTTGGCGAAGTCCCTGCGGTATTTTTTAGCACACAGTTTTCTATACGCAGCTTATCGACAGAGATTACACTTATGCCCTGGCGATAATTGTCATCGCAGGTACAATCTCTAATCAATATATTTTTGCATGGCACAAATTTTTTATCTCTTGTTATGAAAATACCGTCTCCCCCGGAGCTTTCCAGTTTGAGCCCAAAAACATTAACATCGCTGGAGCTCATTATTTCAAGGACATGTCGATGTTCAGATTTTTCGTATTTTGAGCTTTTGTAGTCGTTCTTTCGCATCCGAAGTGTGGCACCATAACCACGAAGAGTTACATTGCTCAAATTGCGTGCCGAAAACAGGCAATCGAATCTATCCTTAAATTCACCGCTTTTTGCAATCACAACTACACCCGGCTCAAAAATAATCTCCTGATTGCCGGCCAGCTTTATCGGCCGGACAATCCATTCATTTCCCACATAGGGGATAATAACTTTGCCGGCTCCGGAATTTATCGCTCCTTGTATCGCCCCAGTGGAATCGTCTTTGTTAAATCCCCACCATACAGCATTAGCTGTTGTTTCTTCTCCGGAAAGAACTCTTTGTATCGCCTCCGGATCCTTAAAAATCTCTGGTGAAGTTGCTGTTTGGCCCCCGCACATATGAGAATTCAAGAAAAGGACCGCGATAATGCAAAAGCCTACCACTAAAGAAATAGCTTTTATATGTTTATAGACCATAAATTTAAATATTCGTTTCAGCCTGATATGAATCATTTTTTTCTCCGTTCGATTTGGCTAAATAAGCCATAAAATATTCGACCAATGAAATTAGTTCAAGCCGTTTAGGATATCAGTAAAGCGCTAATCACAGGTTAAGCATCGTCAATAGTTTTTGTCAGAATAGTAGGCCAACTCGTCTGCTTCGTATGCTGGCTCGTTTTCTAAAAGCCAACTGCTCTCAGCCGTTGTTTCGGTAGCAGTGATTGCAAATATACTCCAAATAAAGACGAGCCAGGGGAGATTGTAGAAGAAAACGCTGGTAATCATTAATACCATTGATGCTGTACAGCCGGCCAGCGTAAGCCGGGCCTGTATCGTCCATGGGTCAAGGCATTGGCGGTAACGCCGACCAAGAAGAAATCGTATGATCCACAATAACGCAATCATCAAAAGTACAAAACCTATTAATCCAGTTTCAATCAAGGCTTGGAAATAAGTAGAATGACTGTTAGTTAAACTATAACCAAACTCTGTCTCTCTTGAATGTAAGTACCCAGCGCCCCTACCATGGAGAATACGTAGAGTATTGTCGTGGAGCAGGGAGTAGAAGCCTCCGTGGCCGGTACCTATAATGACATTACCTGGACTCGAGGTAAATACCCTAAAGGCGGTCTTATATGTTTCGCTCCTACTTGGGTCCTCCATCGTGACAAAACGTTTTGGTAATCCCGTGAAAAGTAACACGGTGCCTAATATCAGTGCCACGGGCGTGATAACCTTGAGGGCCCTAAACACTCGCAGTGCCACCAGCAGCAATAAAACGAATGCGACCATGCAGAGTATGGCTCCGCGGCTGCCGGTTCCTATAATAGTTACAAAGATAACAAAGGTGATAAATCCCCAAAACGCCTTTGAACGACCAGGGATAAAAAGCAGCCCGGTTGTGAAACCCAAAATTGGGAACAGAATAAAATTCAAGGATGTAGACGGGCTAAGTGGACCAAAAACCCTTATAAAACCAAGACCTGGTGCTAGCCTATCTATCCAGGCAGTACTGGGTCTTAAGCCGGGAAAGGCAAACGATAGACCCATGTAAACAAACATAATAAAGGTTAGAATCAGGACGAGCCAGCAGACAACCTTCATCCGATTAATGTAAGATAAACCCGAAACCAACAGGACCGCGGTCAACACAGGTAACACCATATATAAGGTCTGTAAGAAAGAGTAGCCCCTCTCCAATCCGCTCCGACTGTTCCACGATAGAGAAATGATTTGCAGAAGCCCAAATAGCAACATCGGCATCAGGTACCAGCGTTTTGTAGTTCTTGATATCCCGTAAGAAAATCCCCCCAAACCTCTGGCTATCAATACTAATAAAACCATTGTAATAAACCACAGTTCTGACCAATATATATATAATCCAAAGGGCAGCGGCAGATATCTGCCCCAGGCAGATGCAACCAGACTCTTGGGAAGCAGAAATACCGCTATGAGAATAATCAGTGTCGCAGCAGATGGACGATAATTGTCTATGTCGGATAGTTGGTCTTCAGGATAGACCGGAGTGCTTTCAGTGTCTTCGTATCCGTAAGCCCAATCACCAGCGCCGTACAATTGGTCTGATTGTACTGAATTAGCCATAATAAATCTCCTTTAATTTCTTTATAGAGCTTTCTATCGTAAATGGAAATTGCTTCAGAAATACCTTCCGTTGACTTTCGGGCATTTTTGGCTGTTTCAGTGTATTAAGTAATGTCTGTGCCCACTCGTCTATAGTAGTGTCCAGAGGCAAGAGAATTGAGTCAGGACAGGTGGAGGCAACTTCATGTACGCCGGGAATGTCCTGAGCAATAATTTTTAAGCCGGCCGCAGCAGCTTCGATAATTACTATTCCAAAGCCCTCGTTACAGGAAGGAAAAGCAAACACATCCGCCGCCATTAAGTATCTGTCGATACTTGGTGCACTGCAGATGAATCGGAAATTGTTTTCGATGCCTCTCAATCGAACCTGTTCTTCAATCGCTTTTTTTAGTATGCCTGAGCCGATAAGCAGAAAATACACATCTTGTCTTTGTTCAAGGACACGTTCCGCGGCCTGCACCAGAACTTCGTGCCGTTTATGAGGTACGAATCTTGCGACATTAAGTACAATCGGAGCGTTTTCAGGAATATCTAATTCGCGACGAATTTTTTTCTTATCTACCGGCTTGGTAAAACGCTCAATATTTATTCCATTGTATATGACGTGCTTTGTTTGGTCTTCATTCCAACAGGGCCCCCAAAAGCCCTCCACACTTGCCTGAGAAGGTCCGACAAAGATGGTACCGTATCGCCGAATCCATCTTTTCATCAGCGAGGTATACAAGCAGCGGAGAAGCTTGCCTTGCTTTAAATCCTCTGCAGGATGAATGTGGGCGATGCGCTTCGGTACTCCCGCCCGGGCTGCCAAACGCAATATGAGTCCGGAAAAATAATATAGATGACTGTGAACTACATCGTAATGTTCGCTATGAAGCACTCGTTTGAATTGACGGGAAAATCGCCAAATGTTTTTGTCAAGCGGCGAGCATAGTATCCTGCCGCCAAGGCTTTCGAATTCATCTTTGTATGCCCCTTTGTCCTGTCCCGTAAGGCAGACATCAATCTGCAGTTCCTCTCGGTTAGTATTACGCATAACATCCATAAGCCATGTTTCCGCCCCCCCGCGGTTTAGTGACCTGAACACCTGTAAGATACGAAGCGGCTTATTACGGGTTTTGTCCATCTCTGAAATCTTCCTTAAAACCTAATTATAGCTGTTGGGCCGAATCTTTATGGCTTCTTTAACAGTATCAGCAATACGGTTTTGTACTTCGTTCAAGCTGATCGCGTTATTAATATACTCTTCTTCAAAACTTTTAATCTTTTCTGATGTTTTAAAGGGTATTACCTGACATCCATAGCAGTAGCTTATGACCAATGCGTGCATTCGAGCGGCAACGACTACTTCGGTTCTTGCTATCTCTTTAGTCAGTTCTTCCAATGTACAAATATCTAAGACTTCCACGTCAATACCATGCTTATCGTATAAATTCTGCTTTAATTTTTCTGCAGCAGGCAGGTCAGATTTTTTGCTTGTACAAAACAGCTTTACCTGATAATTGTCGTTCGAATATTTTAGTATCTGGTCTTCCCAATACTGTAAATACATATTTTCATCCAGGCCAACCTCTGAGTTGTTCCTCTTTCTCTTATAGAATTCGTAATTCACCGGGCAAAGTAGCGCTCTTTTTTCTTTACGTGATGGGTATTTGTATATTTCGCTTATGTAAAAGGCGATATCAGGAACCAGCTTCGACGAAACTCCAAAGATGTTTTTCAGAACAGATAAGGAGTCCCTGTCTCTGACATATATAGCATCCACTGACCTGAGCGATTTGCTATATAGGTATTTATCAAAGTGCGTATACTTATCAGCGGCTCCTACGCCTATCAGTACGACTTTTTTCTTATGAAAATTTTTGTACAAATAAACCCAAATGAACATTCCCAGGCCGAAAGCGCCGTTAGACTGAATAAGTTGCCCGCCACCTATCAATACCAAATCATACTCGTTCGCTCTTAAGTGTTTTAGAAAACTCGTCCAGGTTCTGAGAAACCATCGTAATTCCATAGGCAGCACTTTTTTTACGAGCTTCTTCAAAAAGCCTGCCGCCGCCGGTTCAGGTTGAGTTGCTGTCGCTATGTTAGTTTTTTTCAGACCGGAAAAAGATGTCCAGCTGACATCGCAGTTGGTGTCCTTTAGAAGCTTTTCTAAACTAAGCCTGATAGCTTCGTCACCAAGATTTCCCAATCCCCCCTCGTTTATAAGCAATACTTTCCTCATATTCCTCGTTTGTAAACCAGGGATAGCAAAAAATCCCTTTCTTCTTTGCTTATTGCTACACTATAACATATTAAAAGATAGACAACGCTCAGGGGCAATGCAGCTGCACACAGACGGGGGATAGAGCTCAAGTCGTACATTTTACTCAGCCCTAATCCTACCAGTGATACTAATGCAGCCATTAATATGCCGAGAATTATATCTTTAAAGAATATGGACTTGGGCTGATCCAGCAGTGTTGCAGTGTAAATGGGAGTAAAGAACAGATTTTTGCTTGTCAGACATAACATCGATGCCAGAGCGGCGCCATAAAGTCCCATTGTCGTATATTTTATTAATAATATTGTTAGAATAACATTGATTACACCACCAATCACTATGACAATTGCCGGCACTTTCACTTTGTTCATGCCTTTGTAAATTGAGAACATTGGCCGGACGGTAGTATTCACAATCCATGGTCCGACGAGCAGGCACATTAAAGGACTCAGCTCTGCAAATGTCGGCCCGAGCCAACGATTTAATAAAGGCATCGAAAATCCACACACAAGACCAGTAGGCAGGGCGATTAATAAAGCCATAAACTTTGTCGCGCGTCTCGTATGTCGAGCCAAATCATCACTCTTCGTGTGGGCGACATACTCGTATGCGATGGGAGTAAAGACATTCGCAACGGCGGAACCCAACATACTCAATAAGGTAACCACAAGAACCAGAGGCCCGTATAAACCACATTGCTCGGGACCTAACATAAGGTTAATGATTATAAGGTCTGTGCTCAAATACAGGAGTGTCCCAATCTGATTTATTGTCATCCAACCGCTCATAGAAGCCATTTCACGGAAGGCATTCAGCTTGAAGGACTTCAACTTTATATGCAGTTTGGGAGTTAAAAGATTTTTCAGATACATGGAGCTGAACAGCATAAATAATGCCATTCCGCAGTAACCCAGTCCGACATATTTGAGTGATGCCCCGAAATACACAAAGCACAGAACTGTAATTCCCAGCCGCAGGAGCTTGCTGAGTATTATCGTTGCCTCACTGAGGTCGAAGCGATGTTTAATCAGCGTGCTTACTCTAAAGGGGCTTGTTGTCGCAACAAAAAAGGAAGATGCAGCTACCAGAAGAAAAAGCCAGCGTGCGCTTGTCTCATGTCCTGCGGGGACCTTGAATATAGCTGGCAGTTGAACTGCAAAAATGATAACAGGGACAAGAAGTAAAACACACATCATCAATATGGAGAACAAGGCTGTGTTGAAGTAGGTGTTGCTCTGCTCCATATCGTTGCGATTAAAATGAATGGCTACAAAGCGTCCAACTGCGTTTCTAATTGCTGTTGAGAACAGGTCAAAGTAGGCCACCACCTGAGTAACCAGTGGAATCATTCCATATGCAGCAAGACCCAGGTGCCGTATTAAATAGGGAGTAAGCCAAAGACTGATTAAGGTGCTTACAATTATTGCAAGGATGTTAGAGGTAACGTTAATTAATAATCGATGTTTAGCTTCTTTGGCTGTCTGCATAAATTAGGATAAAATTGGTTTTTTGCTTTATGCGGGAGAAAACAAGTTACCCCCTGGTTCGCGTCCTGTTAGACGATACGGACAAGCGGCAGTAAAGTCTACCTTGCCAGTGTTACCTCGTTGATTAACGCTGTTTTTATTCAATTAAACGCAGATTACACGGGTAAATACGGTTTTAATAATCAATTTGCTTAAACTCCGTCCCCGTCGGTGGCGAAAAAACAATTGTTAACCTTGAACTGTTTTTTTCCCGGACACTGCCGTGGGTATTATTAACCTATATATAGAAAGTTACCGCTGCACTGGTATTATAACATAAGTTTCGTCAAATAAAGAACATAGCTTTAATACGAGCTTTTTGCAACCAATAATATTGTCTCATTTTTCAACAAAAAATTTACGTTATCAATGTCCCATAAGTTCATATTTGAAGCTCAACTGCCGATTTCCAAAAAAATGCAAGTCTTAAAAAGCATAAGCCCTTTATTCATATCAAGTTATGAAATCTTGGGGAAAATTTATAATGTTTTTTTAGGTGTGTCTGGTCTTTTCAGGCTTTTGTAAGTAAAACCGATTGTGGAAATGGCCGAAAAAACCTTATACTTTGGAATGCTTGTCCAAAGCAAATAAATGGGGGTATAGGAATATATAACGAAACTATTAGTACCTTGACAGGAAGCTTTCAGTTTTAAGCCCGATAGTGACACTTGTGGCATATCTGTAAGTTGGATTTTGCATCTAAGGGAGCAAAATATTGTAATATTTTTAAAACACTGGTTATTTTTCCGAAGTGCTTTAGTTCAGGGACTTATTATCGATGCTTAAGATTAAATCAGATAAATGGTTATGAATAAATCGCCGATAAGTCTATGTGATTATTTATGATAGGTAAGACTGAGAAGGACTCTTGGCTTTTTAGTAAGGAACTAAGACTGAGTTATATTGACAGCATGTTGTCAGGTTTTTGGTTTACTGTTTGATATTGGTGGAGAAAATACAGGCCTTTATATAGAAATCATTTTGGATTAGGGAGGTAGAACAAGAGCTGTCAAGGGGGTGGTTACATGAATTACGATAATGTGGTTGTCGACAAGTCAGAGGTTATGGATAATAAAGACTGTGTCACAGGTTTTTTTGGTACGAGAAGATTGCTGCTTCTGCTCGTCCTGCCCTTAGCCGTTCTATTCATTTTCTGCGGCTGGTACACCCTCCATATGTATGCAAAATTTAAGGTTACTGATAATCAATATCACAGGGTGATGGAGTTAAGCGGTTTTATCACACACTATGATGAAGTGTTGACTATGTCCGCAAGAATGGCGGCGGCAACGGGCGAACCTGAGTGGGAGCAGCATTACAGGTCGTTTGAACCTCAGTTGGATTCCTGTATTAAAGAAGTAATAGGTATTACTCCAAAAGATTTTATGACCCAGGCCGTTCGGCAGACTGATACTGCTAATATGAAGCTTGTTGCTATGGAGAATAAGGCCTTTGAAATGGTCAGAAGCGGCAACTTGAAAGCTGCCTGCGAGTTGCTCAGCAATCGGGAATATCAGCAGCAAAAGCGGATATACGGCAATGGCATCAGTCAGTTGGTTGCTGCTATGCAGGGGCATATGGGAAGTGAGACTCATAAGTACCATATTGTTTTATTAATCACTGTCACTCTGTTGACTGTTTGCGCCTCATTTTTGCTGTTTAGCTTTGTTTTTGTACTCCAGAAACATAAATTGGCTGAACAAAAAAAAGCCAGCGGGAAAATTGAAAGACAAAAAGAATTTCTTAATAACATCCTGGAGTCATTAACACATCCCTTATATGTTATCGATGCTGATGATTACACAATCAGGATAGCGAATTCGGCAGCGTGCCGGGAACGACTGGCTGAGGGCGTGAAATGTCATATGCTTTCTCATAAACAAAACAAGCCTTGTACAGGTCCTGACCATGTTTGCGTACTTGAGGAAATAAAAAGAACAGGTAAACCGGTTGTTGTTGAGCATATGCATTATGACGAAAATAAGAACGCACGATATGTCGAGGTTAATGGTTTTCCGGTTTTTACTAAGGACGGCAAAATTTCTGAGATAATTGAATATTGTCTGGATATTACCGAGAAGAAGCGAATCGAATCGGACCTTAAGGAGACTAAGGAGCGGGCTG
>Ga0307434_1001804_pt1 | contig 11004 bp, 11 predicted proteins | sample SalMarWE160220MG_FD_202156 | JGI IMG/M metagenome (GOLD analysis project Ga0307434, IMG submission 202156) | Salt marsh sediment microbial communities from the Plum Island Ecosystem LTER, Massachusetts, United States - WE1603-220 | ecosystem: Environmental > Aquatic > Marine > Intertidal zone >...
TCCTGTGAATTGGATGAGCGACTCGGAATGCACGCGCTAACTGAGCACTTGAAGAGAGAGATAGGTGACGCAGCAGATTGGCCTCACGTGCAATCTAAGCTGGAGGCCGGGGAGTCTCTGGAGCAGGCATTGACAGGTGTCGGATTGAGTCCTGAAACGAAGTCTCGAATCCAAAGGGTAACAGGTGACTACATTGCCGAGATTGACGACGAGCTCCGTGATGACGTGCTCCTAGGAAAAAGGCGTTGGGTGGGAGAAAGTCTCATTAAAGCACTTGTGCAGCGGCTTCCGCCGCTAAATCCGCGATTATCGATAGTTACGGCGAACTACGATATGTTGATCGAGTATGCATGTACAGTACAAGGCATACGTTACACCACCGGTTTCTCGGGCCAGATTATCCGCAGGTGGAACTGGGAACAGGCAATGGACAGCCTCAACCAATGTCAGGTCACTCGGCAGGGCAAGAAGAGCATCTTGGTGCCTCTTCCGCGTGTGGAGTTGTTCAAATTGCATGGCTCCATCAACCTTTTCACCAAGACCCCGGACAACCGGCAAATTGAGTGTGACCTTTGGTGTAAAAGGCCACCGGCTGGCCTAGACCGTGTCATCGCTGCCCCAGGTGATCAAAAATACGAGCAATATGCGGGCATTGTGGAAACTGTCGCACACGCAAATCGGGCCGAAAACGAGGCCATGGCCTTTTCTGTGATCGGGTACGGCTTCAACGATCCCCACTTGCACAATCCGATATTTGGTTGTGTTCGGTCGCAGGACTGCCCGCTTCTCATATTGACGCTTGAACTGGCTGATGACCGCATCGACAAGCTTCGCGCTCTGGGCAAACAGGTTTGGATTCTCATGGCGTCCAAAACCCCTGATGACATTCGCGACTCCCAGACCCTGGTCTATTCGCCGTGCTTTGATGACCCTGTGGTCATGGACGGGGAACCTTTGTGGAGAGCTGACTGTTTTGCGGAACAAATACTAGGAGGATAACCATGCCATTCTTCCCGTTTGATTTGATGAATGCCATAAATGACAGCCACTACGCGGGATCTGTCGCCGCCGTAGACACCCGCAAGGTAATACTTGATGTGCCGGACGATAGCTTGGAGCGCATCAGCGTCGGCAAACTTGCTACGCTTCCCATAGGGAACCTCGATGAATGGCTGATCGGCTTTGTGGATAGGATTGTGTGCAAGGCACAATATGCTTCTCTCACAACGGAAGGTACTCTGCAAAACTCGGAAGGAGAAATGCAGGGCGACTTGGTGACGGGACTGACACAGGGCAATGCCGTTACGATAACGCTGGTCGGGACTATCAAGCGTGCGTCCGACGAAGACGGCCAGATCGCCAATCGCTTCACGCGCTCCCTGGTCAACGTTCCTGATGTCAAAGCCCCCTGCTTTGTCCTGCGCGAGAAGGCACTAGAGACATTCATGAGCCTGTTAGACAAAGAAGGCGACACAGAGCATGCTCTCACTCTTGGTCACTACACGCTTGACCCTTCCGCAGCGGCATTCCTCGATGGGGACAAGTTTTTCCAGCGTCATGCGGCACTGCTTGGGAGTACCGGCTCGGGCAAGTCCTGGACCGTTGCCACGATTCTCGAGCGCGCTGCGCGCCTCCCGGCGGCCAACTTGATCGTGTTTGATCTGCACGGGGAATATGCCCAACTCAAGTATGCTCGGCAGCTTCGCGTTCCAGGGCCCGACGATCTTCAATCACCGCAGACTGATCTCCTCTTCCTGCCCTACTGGTTGATGAATGCCGAAGAGCTGGTGGCCATGTTTGTGGATCAGAGTGAGTTCACCGCTCACAACCAAGTGCTCGTGTTCCAGCGGGAGGTCGAGCAGGCGAAACGTGCCTTCCTTCAGCAAGCCGCTAAGACCGACGTGCTGAGCGCTTTTACGGTCGACAGTCCTGTGCCCTTTCCAATTGGTGCGGTCATCGACAGGCTGGATTCCCTTAACACCGAGATGGTCCAGGGTGCGCGAGGACTCAAGCAGGGCAACTTCTATGGACAATTCAGTCGACTGCTTGTTCGTGTCGCGACCAAGCTTAATGACAAGCGTTATGGGTTTCTTTTTCAGGCGCCAGAGCCTTTACACACCTATGAAGCTTTTCACACTCTTGCTAAGCAATTGCTTGATTTCACACAAGAACAGTCCAAGGTCAAGGTCATCGACTTCTCGGAGGTCCCGGCGGACGCCTTGCCCATTATGCTCGGTATTGTTGCGCGGCTGATCTACTACCTGCAGTTCTGGATGCCGAAGGAGAAGCGTCACCCTGTGGCGCTTATATGTGACGAGGCCCACATCTACCTGCCACGCGGAGGAGGCAACCCCAACGAGGAAAGGGCAATAGCGTGTTTTGAGAAAATTGCAAAAGAGGGACGGAAGTATGGGGTGTCGATTGTCGTCGTGAGCCAGCGCCCGTCGGACGTGAACGCTGCCATCCTGAGCCAGTGCAACAACGTAGTCGCCTTGCGCCTCACGAATAGCGAAGATCAAGCAGTGGTAAAAAAGCTCATGCCGGAAAGCCTCAGCGCCTTGTTGGAGATGCTTCCCATTCTCGACATCGGCGAGGCGCTCGTAGTTGGAGATGCTGTGTTGCTGCCGAGTCGAATCATCGTCAACCCACCCGCTGACAAGCCAGTCAGCGCGACAGTAGATTTCTGGACTGAGTGGAGCAAGACTGACCGGAACCCGGATTGGCCGCTCGCAGCGGAGAACATGAGAAGACAGCGGAGGCGTTCTTCATGAAGCGTCGCCCACACGGCGTGAACCTAGATGACGGCGTTGAATTGTGGTCGGACGAAGATTTTGAACGCCTTTACGTTCCGGCACGCCCTGAGGAAGCGCGTCGTCTGAGCGAATGGTTGACTGACCTCAAGGCTGAACCCCTTATATTTACAGGCCAAATCGGCAGCGGCAAAACCACGCTTCTAAACAAAGTGTTGCGACATTCACCGAGTCCCGGCATAGTGCGTGTGGAGTTCGATCAGGTGCCGTTGGAGGAGACACAAGGCGCCTTTCTCGCCGTGTTGTTTGGAGCCTTGCTCAGAGAGGCCTTGGCGATCGGTTGTTCCTGTGATGGAACGGGTGTTTCCTTGTCGGATTTCAGCCCATCTGGCCCCAGAGGCTGGGAAGGTTTACGTGATCTTCTTCTTACTGCACCACCCACCCTCACTGAGGCTCGCCGCGTGCGTGCGCTGTATTCCGTATTCGACGAAAACCCACTACAAGGGCAAAGGGCATGTGCCGAATTGATGCAGCGCATCAAGAGGGAGATCGGCTCTATGCCCCCGATCATCGCCGAAGGAGTCGACAAGTTCGCCATTTCTCGTGCGGGCTACATTGGGCTTGTCGAGATCCTGAACTTTCTGAGTGACTACAAGACACTTTATGAGGCGAACGCTATTCACCTCTTCGATGCGGGCCGTAAATGGGTTGGTTCCGATAAGCTGTTCATCGGGCCGTTCGGGGATGAAATTGTCGCGGCCATGTATGAGAAGCGACTTGGAGACTATGCACCTCTTCATCGGGGAGACTTCTCCTTCCTCATGCAGTATAGCGGTGGCAATGCTCGTCAAGCCCTGCGCTTGCTGAACGCTTACTACTTCCGCAGAACGCAACTTGGGAACGGCCGGGATGCGGCTCTTGCCCTTGCCGCGCATCAGGTAACACAAGACCTTCTGCAGTTTGGTTTCGACAGGTTCCCGGCTGATTTACTAGCCATTCTCAATCGAGACGGTTATGTCGAGGCCGGGGTTCTTATAGATCCTGAGACGGCTCAGGACGCACGCGTTATCTTGTATCGGAACTGGGCGTTCCTGCAATCTACTCCAAGCCCCGGAACCACCCGATGGCCCCTCGTGATCAACCCCTTGGTATCTGGTGCCATAGCGTGGGAGAAGGTAATGCCCGAACCTCCGGAACTGACGGCCGTTCGCCGCTGGGCAAGAGATCACCAGATCAGTCCGATGGGTTTGAATCTCCCTGAGGATGAGGAAGGACGACCCCGTGCCTGGAAGGAAATCTGGGACCAATTGGCATCCTCCGAGTCCTTTGTTCAGCTAAATATTGTCCGTCTGCTCGAGGAAATCGCCTCCTCCTTGTTCTCGGCCAACCGACAGGATCGCATCATGGTGAGCTATCGCGATCCACAGAACTTGAACATCGCGCTTGATTACCTGATCGGTAAGGCTGCGACATACGGCCCGTTCAAGTCCCGCGAGATCCGTTTGGTTGGCGGCGAAGGCACTGACCCAGTCGCCACAATGATGGCAGAGATCAAGGAGAAGGATGAGGCGACGATCTACGCCGTCTTCATGGAGGGGTCTTGGACGCCGGCCCAGCTTGATGTTCTTGAACGCTTGCGTGACCGCTTCGTAGATGTTCAGATGCTCTGGTTTGTTGAGCATTCGGCGCTGCTGCGCTACCTTCGCCACTGGCCTCAGTTCCGGCAGTTGCTTCGTTTCTACGTGTTGGAAGATGACTTTCTATCGCCCCTCTCAAAGGAGGAGATCGAGGCGGACCTGTCTGTCCTTTCGAGTGTGTTTGGGCCTGAAGACAGCGGCATTGGCCGTCTGCGATGTGTGCTTCAGTACCTGGAACATGGAGAGTGACAACTATGACCCCCGAGGAACGGGAGCGTCGAGCGATCTTGTGGAATAAGGTGGAGCGCCTCTTGTTTTCTCCAGCGGGCAAAAGCGACCAGACGACATGGTGCGCCTGTTTCCTCCGGTCTCTTGCGCGGTACTGGGAAGTCGACGAGTTTGCAGTCCCAGGTTCCCCTTTCCCATCTGCCAGCTTCAGGTTGCCACCCCTCTCGGATTTCAGCCTTTCGTATGACCTGGCGGAATGGGGTAGCAACCGAAGGTCGTCTCTGTGGATGATGTTCAAGCGGGTCGTCTTTGCGTCATACCACATAGATCATCAATACCAAGACAGGGTCTCGCTCTCTGATCCGCCCCCCGGTAACGTTCTTAAACGCTACCGCAGTCAATCTACTCGCAGTCGTGAACTCCTGACAGATATCCATTGGGTCATGGATCGATACCTCCTCCATCCGTGCACGCACTTACATCCCGAGCCTGATGCCCTTAGGTACTTGGGAATTGACTATGATGCCTTTCGTTATGTTCTTCATGAAGTCCGCTTGGGGTTCGGAATTGCGAATCCGTTTGCCCTGCTGTTCCAGTTCCGCATGAACCTTGTCCTGGGAAAAACACCCGAAGATACCCAAGCGCGCAAAGAGAGGGAACGCAATCGCGTAGCAGATCTTATACATGATGAGATTCTGAATGGCGGTCCTGTGCAAGCCACCCCTCCGGGCAAACTGTTTGATCTGCAAAGATAGGATGCATTCTGACTCAGCAAGTCATCAGGAAAGATCGAGTTCATGGGAATGTGCAACGCCAAGACGAAAGTTGACTAACTCATGGGGGGAGTTGCCAAGGCTTTGAAGCATGTGGTGAAGTTATTAACCAAAAATGGACAAAGTCGTTTTTTCCCGCATCAGGCATTTGATCTGGATGTTCTTGACTTCGTTTACCTCTGTATTCTGCACAGGGGTTGAAGTCCGATCTCTCCTATCGATGCCAGGATCACCTATTTTTCCTATAGTATCCTGGGTATCACAGTTCTGAAACCGACAAGCTTTCGATTCAGGGAAATGAAGCCGCATACAATATGGCCTTTTCCATTCAAAACCTTCAACTTCTGCTATCTATCATAACCCATACCACCCTCTGAAGGCTTTGCAATACTGTTTTTAATCTATGCTTTGAACTGTGAAAATGCCGCGGCTCCCAGTTTGTGCTCCTTACCTTCCTTGGCAGGACGTTCTGGTTGCATCCCCCTTGACCTTGATATCTTCCCAAGCAAGGAGGTGGGGGTCAGACGTTTCGTATTGAAATCTTGAATCAGATCTCATAGGTATTCTTTCTTACCCATTTCTGCTCAAAGCTGATTGGGGTAAAGAGAGATGTAGTAAGGGTAAAGAGCGTGTTTTGTCAGCTGGCGGTGAAGGAAAGCCTTTGAAACTCTTGCTCAGAGGCGGCTCTGAGTTTTTCTAACGCCCGGGTCTGGGATCTATTCAGCCGATGTTGAATCGATACCTCCTGGACCTCTTTACAAAAGTCCATCAGTAATGGAAGGTCATGATTCAAAAATGATAACCATTCCAGTGGGTTCGGCAGATTTGCAAAGATAGTTTCAACACGTCCAACAAATTTGTTGGACGTGTTCCTTATTTCTTCACTGACATTATATCCGCGCTCTTTGCTGCGCCTCATAGAATCAAGTTTTCCCAACAAGGTTTTCACCCGGTCTGCCGGTTTTTTACCCATTGCGGCATATTCTTCATCCTCCACCAGCTCTGCATCCACGATTTCCGCAATGGCTTCAATCGTCTCAATGGCGGAAAGATCTTCACGCTGAAGGTTTTCGGCAGCCGATATACGCCGTGCTTGAAGGTTGCTTGCAACGACAATTTGAGCCTGAATGGTTTCCATCTCAGTAAAGTCCCGGACGGCTCGAAATCGGCGTTCTCCTGCAATCAGTTCATAACGATCCCTTTTAGCACGAACGACAATAGGCTCAATCAATCCCTCCCGTTGAATGCTCACCGCGAGTTCTCTCAGTGTATTCCCATCAAAGTGTCTGCGATGTTGATGAGGAGAGGGGTCGATCTTTTGGAGGTCAATGACGGCTTGTCTATAATCGAGCTCACTGGGTGGTGTTTTTGCCATGGCATGAACAGAGAGAAAAGGGCTTGCAATTACCCATATTTATTGTCAAAGTAATCAGAACATTGTCAGATAGTCAATCCTTTATGTAAGGAGGTAATGATTATGCGCCTAATTGAACCCGCCTGCCATAGCTCACAACAGATCGGTTAATTAACCGGCAATGTAACACGCAACACCGTTGAGTCTTTATTAGTTTGGGGGAAGGCATAGCGGGCAGGCCCGCCTGCCATAGCTCATAGTTGTCCAACTAACAATCAGCGAGTTTACTGAGAAACACAGTGGAGTCTTCTTTGGCATGGGAATCAGGCATAGCGGGCAGGGAAAGTCCGAATCCAGATCTTGGGCGGGTGAAAAAAACCTGTGGACTCAGGGCAAATCACTCGGAATGAAAGCAGCTATTCATTGAGGCAATTAAGATACAAATTGCTCTCATTTACCCAAGATGCCAAGTCGCCCGAAAAGGGGATGAGGTTCTGACTACCAAACGCTAGAGCTTTCAACTATAGCCCTGAAACGCGCGCGGAGGTGATAAGAATTGCGGACAGCAGGTTTCTGCTGGCCAGCGATGGTGTTATGTGCTGTACTCAAGGTATAGGGAAAGATGGAGATGAAGTATAAGACTCTCAACGAGTTAAAAGAGGCCCTTGATAAAGGGGAGATTCAGTTAAATCCAGAAGGCGGTGATTGTCTTATAGTAGAAAGTGACAGCACCTATTTTTATATTGACGATGAGTGTGTCTTTAGAATGCACCCATCCGATCTCCTTGAGGAAGCACTCGATCTGTTGGGCATTCCCTGGGAAACTGCGTAGACTTACAGGGATGTTAAAAGTCAAAAGAAGGAGGTGCAGACCATGGTAACCGTATCAAGATGGCTTCTGATAGTAGCCGGCGTGTTGTTAATTCTGGACTCGATACTGATTTTTGCTGGCATACCTAACCCGTTCTTTGGCTGGCCTCTACCTTGTCCTGTAACTTTGGTCCTCCTCGGTGCAGGGGTTCTTCTTTTTGGAATTGGCAGTACGGCTTTCAAAAAGCAGTAACCCATAAAGGGGTTGGTTCCAAAACGACTTGAAAATATAGTATAAAGGGGATAGGCTTTTTGTATGCCACGACAGCCAAGACTTGATGCCCGCCCGCCTCGCCTGAAGGCGAAGCCGATGGCGGGCAGGCACCCGGTGCCTTACATCATGTGATGGGCAGGGGCATTGATGGAGTAACGATATTTCGCAACAGAAAGGATCGAGAAGATTTTCTTGAACGTCTGGCCGATCTGTGCAGAGCAGATGCCCTGCGCGTCTGTGCGTGGGCTCTTATGGAAAATCACGTTCATCTCCTGCTCAGGACAGGAAACCAAGCCCTATCCGAACAGTCCAAGAACTTCTTGGCCATAATGATGTCAAAACGACGATGATCTATACTCATGTCCTTAACCGCTGACCAGCTGGTGTTCGGAGCCCCGTCGATGAACTTTGAGGTTATCGAGGAGGTTGTTATACTGATCCGTATAAGACACCATGCTAAAACATCCAAAGAGACGCAACTTTCTGATTTGTATAGATATATTGTTTAAGCCATCAGCGAAACAAAGGAGTTTTATACGGAAGAAAACCAGGGTTCCGCGTCTTATGCGGATCAATCTAAACATTGTTCGGCTTGAATAATAAGTGCCAGAGTTTAAGGAGTCGCTGGAGCCAAAGAGAGGCGAAATGAACATCATCGATGTGAACCAGGAAAATGTTGATCTTACGGGTTTCTTCTGCAATATGAGCAAGAAGAAATCCGAGGGCTACCAGAGAAAACTGAGGTGGATTAAGTCGCGATTTGCTGAGGGAATGAAGATAAAAATGCTGGATCTTTCACAAGGAGGCCGGGGTTTCATCGAATATATGCCTGGCGAGTCTGCTTGGAGAGCTGTGAACGCCAAAGGGTACATGCTTATACATTGTCTTTGGGTTGTCGGGAAAAGCAAGGGTAAAGGATATGGAGCCCTCCTGCTCAACGAATGTATCGAAGATGCTAAGAAACTCAACATGAAGGGTGTAGCCATGGTTACTAGCGAAGGCACCTGGCTCGCAGGTAAAAAGCTTCTGGAGAAACATGGATTTGAGTCCGTTGATCAGGCACCCCCTTCTTTTGAACTCATGGTGAAGAAATTCGGCAATGCTCGCTCACCATCTTTCATTGGTGGGTGGGATACAAAAATCAGGAAGTGCAGCAGAGGCCTTGCGATTTTCAGATCAGACCAATGCCCCTACCTTGACGACGCGGTCAACATCCTGATGGAGGCTGCTAAAGAACGTGGTATCAAAGGGAGAGTTGTAGATTTGAAAGACTGTCAAAGCGTGAGGGAGTTGGCGCCAACAGCCTACGGAGTCTTCAATATTGTCTACAATGGAGAATTGATCAGTTATCATTATTTAACCAAGAAGGAATTCATAAAACGACTGGATGATCTACAAGAGTAGCCGAACCAGCCCTTCGAGCGGACGAGCTAAATCGCACGCCGCTCAAGGGCACCGTTATGTAAAAGAACAGTGAATACTAGATTCGGAGGTTTGATATGCTTAAACTTCACAAAAGCATTGTTCTTGATGAGGATCAGAAACCGATAGCTGTTCAGATTCCGATCGAGCAATTTGAACGTATGGAAGAAGTTATTGAGAACTACGGCTTGTCAAGACTGATGGATGAGGTCGCCGATGATGAACAGCTTTCGGTGGAGGAGGCAAAACACTTCTATCGGTCTTTGAAAGAAGATGTGAAAAGTTGAATACAAGAAGCTCTTTTTGAAGGAACTTTCCAAACTTCCTGATGGTGTCCAGGCTCAGGCGGAGAAAGTCGTCTTTGATGATCTCATATGTGAGAACCCGTTCGATCTCGGCTATCTTGAGCAAATGAAAGGGTACCCTTTGAAATACAAGGTTCGTATTGGACACTACAGGATCGGCGTGACGGTAAATAAAAAGAAGAAACTGATAGTCTGCAACCGGATTGCTCATCGTAAAGACATTTACCGGCTTTTCCCATAGGTGCATCACATAACCTTGCTCTTGCAGCGGATCGCAAAAAACCGCGCCCGCTGAAGAGCCCGTTAGCTATTCAAATTACCCATGAATAGGAGTGTTTATGTTTAAAATAATGCAAAATGGCGTGAATCGTTTAGATATTGAGCTGAGTGGAAAGTTAGACGCTGAGGAAATGAAAATTGCGTTAGATGAACTTGTCAGTAAATCGAAGAATATTGAAAATGGCAAAATGCTGTATAAAATTATTGATTTTCATCTTCCGTCATTAGGTGCAATTGGAATTGAATTTTCTCGCCTTCCTTCGATGTTTGGACTTATGAAAAAATTCGATCGCGCTGCGGTATTGACTGACAAGGCTTGGTTAAAGAAAGTAAGTGAACTTGAGGGAGCTTTATACCCAGGTCTAGAAATTAAGGCTTTTAATAGAGACCAAAAAGTAGAAGCAGAAGCTTGGTTATCGAGCTAGAGTGACATTTGTCGCTAAACATAGCTAACAAGACCCTTGTACTCGGACGGGGATTCCGCTTCGCTCCATGCCCGCCTGTGAAGGGCACGTTGGGCGGACACCTACAGCCGATTAAGGAGGTAAGATGAAACAGGGCAGTGCATTGAATGATCCGCAAACAAGTAAAACTCTTGATAGGCTTTACCTGGCAGCCCGCGGTGACTGGAGACGTATGTTGAGGATCGCGCCACAATACCTAATCAGCTTGTTGCCTGGGAAAAGCTTTACCAATTTAGTAGCACCCTGTAAGCTCAAGGACACTTACATGGCTATACCGAGAAAGAAAGGGAAGTTCCTCTATTCTATTGCCCGGTCGATGAATGCTCAGAAGATTATTGAATTTGGAAGCTCCTTCGGAGTCAGCGCAATCTACCTCGCTGCCGCTGCACGCGATACTGGGGGGAAGGTAATCACTACTGAAATTGAACCCGATAAGTGTCGCAACACTGAATCAAATCTTGAACAAGCGGGCTTAGGCGACGTAGTCGAGTTATTGCAGGGAGATGCTTTAGTTACTCTTGAAACTGTCAAAGGACCTGTAGATCTTTTGTTTCTAGATGGTTGGATAAACCTCTATGAGTCGGTCTTGGATCTGGTTATGCCGAAGCTCCGAACAGGGGCCATCATCATTGCGGATAACGTGGACTTTGGTGATGCCAGAGAGTACTTAGCTCGTGTTAAGGCTCCTGAGTCAATGTTTATCACCAC
>Ga0307434_1001805_pt1 | contig 10998 bp, 9 predicted proteins | sample SalMarWE160220MG_FD_202156 | JGI IMG/M metagenome (GOLD analysis project Ga0307434, IMG submission 202156) | Salt marsh sediment microbial communities from the Plum Island Ecosystem LTER, Massachusetts, United States - WE1603-220 | ecosystem: Environmental > Aquatic > Marine > Intertidal zone >...
GGGCAAATTCATCCCCGGATACCTCACTGTTGATGACATGTTCAGGCTTCTTGAAGGTCCTGACAGTGAAAAACCTCTCGGCGCAAGGGACCGGGCCATAATCGAGGTGCTTTACTCGTGCGGTATTAGGGCGGCCGAACTGGCCAGCTTAAGCCTATCTGATATTGATTTTGAGCAACGCCTGGTGAGGGTCGTGGGAAAAGGTAATAAAGAAAGGGTTGTGCCTATAGGCCGGAAGGCACTTGAATCTGTCAAGGATTACCTGGAAGCGGTTTCATCCTTGAGGATAAGAGGCCGGAATTCCGGAGATAACGGGTCTCCCCTGTTTATCAACTACAGGGGAGCGCGGTTGTCTACCCGAAGCATCAGGTCCGTAATCAGGAAGTATGTAATAAAGTGCGGGTTGGCGGCTGATATTACCCCACACTCTCTGAGGCATACATTTGCTACCCATCTGCTTGATGGAGGGGCTGATCTGCGATCGGTACAGGAACTTCTGGGACACAAGAGTCTTTCAACCACCCAGAGATACACCCATGTGAGCATTGACAGGCTTATGGAGGTTTATGATAAGGCTCACCCTAGGCGATGAAATATTAGGCGTGACCCTCAGTTAGCTATATTTTTCAAAGGTAACCTCTGAGGTCAGGGACTGAGCGAGCCAAGAGAATCTAACAGAGGATAAGAAAATAGCTAATAGCTAATGGCTAAAAGCTAATAGCTAACTTGGGGGAACCCCCAAATTCTGAACCACTATAGAGATTGATTAATCCGGAGTAACCAAATGAAGAAGGACCTTTTGACAATTCAAGATCTCGACAAAGAGGATATCATGTCCCTTATCCGCAGGGGTCTGGAACTTAAAGCAAAAGGGCGTACTCCCGAGAGGACCCTTGAAGGCCGTATTCTGGGGTTGATGTTTGACAAGGCCTCAACCAGGACCAGGGTTTCTTTTGAGGCGGCGATGTTCAGGATGGGCGGACAGACCATTTTCTTGAGCAGGGGGGATACCCAGATGTCGAGGGACGAAAGCATAAAGGACACCGCACGCGTCCTTTCCCGTTATATCGACATTCTGGCCATTAGGACATATTCCCAGGAATTAATTGAGGAGATGGCAATGTGGTCCCATATCCCGGTTATTAACGCCCTGACAGACCTCTATCACCCATGCCAGGTGCTCAGCGATCTCATGACGGTCATGAACAAGAAAGGCAAGCTGGAGGGTCTCAAGGTCGCCTGGATAGGGGACGGGAATAATGTGGCGAACTCATGGATAAACGCAGCCTCTATACTGGGCTTTGAACTTATGATCGCGTCTCCTCCCGGTTATCAACCCCTCCCGGAGCTGATAGAAGGCACGGCCTCCAATATCCGTATAGTGGATGATCCGAGGGCAGCTGCGGAGGGGGCCGACGTTATCAACACGGACGTCTGGACCAGCATGGGTCAGGAAGCTGAAAGGGCTAAAAGGATATCCGATTTCAAAGGATTCCGGGTAGATAAAGACCTGGTCAGCCTTGGTAATTCAGATGTGGTAGTTATGCACTGCCTCCCGGCCCACAGAGGAGAAGAGATCACGACGGAGATCCTGGAGGGTCCCAATTCCGTCGTCTTTGATCAGGCGGAGAATAAGCTTTATCTCCATGAAGCCCTTCTGGAGCAGATGCTGCTTAGGTGGGAACAGGATTGAGGGTTCGAGTTTCCTAATGAGCGAGCACTTTTGAGATCTATCAAAATGACACGGAAAGGATAAATACAACATGGATAAAAATCCTTTGAAAGAAATCCGGGCCACTACCATCCTTGCCGTAAGAAAGAACGGAAAAGCGGTGATGGCGGGTGATGGTCAGGTAAGTCTTGGTGAAACGATTATGAAGCACACCGCCCAAAAGGTCCGATTTATGTATAAAGACAGGGTCCTGGTGGGTTTTGCCGGATCCGCGGCAGACGCCTTCAATCTTTTCGAGAAACTGGAGGGGAAGCTGGAAAAATTCAACGGCCAACTTACCAGGGCTGCACTTGATCTGGCAAAGGACTGGAGGACGGATAAGATCCTCAGGCGGCTGGAAGCACTGCTACTTGCCATGGACAAGGAACACACATTCATAATCTCAGGTACCGGGGATATTATCGAGCCGGATGAAGATGTGGCGGGGATAGGTTCTGGCGGGGCCTATGCAGTGGCCGCGGCTAGGGCGTTGATGAAATATTCCGATCTGGACGCCCCGTCCATAGCCCGCGAAGCCATGAACATCACGGCCTCGATATGTATATATACAAATCATGAGATACAAGTTCATGAAATCAAATAATAGAGGTATTGATGGAACCGGATGAGGAGAGAAACAGTTTTATGGAAGTCTTAACGCCGCGGGAGATCGTGGCTGAGCTTGACAGGTATATAATCGGTCAAGCTCAGGCCAAGCGTTCAGTTGCCAACGCTTTGAGAAACAGATGGCGCCGACGCCAGGTCCCCCCTGAACTTATGGATGAGATAGCCCCAAAGAATATAATCATGATCGGGCCGACAGGGGTTGGAAAGACGGAGATTGCCAGGCGCCTGGCCAGACTTGCCAAGTCCCCTTTCTTAAAGGTTGAGGCCACGAAATTTACTGAGGTAGGATATGTCGGCCGGGATGTCGAGTCCATGATCAGGGATCTAACAGAACTGGCAGTTAATATGGCAAAAAAGGAGGAACAGGAAAAGGTAAAAGCAAAAGCCAGCGAAATGGCAGAGGAAAGGCTGCTTGATCTCCTCCTGCCTAAGAGAAAGAAAGAGTCCCACGAGACCAAGGAAGCGGATAAGGAGACGGTCCTGGAAGTGGTAAAGACGGAGCGCTCCGAAGGTGCTTCCACAAGGGAAAAACTCCGACGCCTGCTCAGGGACGGCAGACTGGATAGCCGTTATGTCGAACTGGAGACCTCCAACAGGAATATCCCTATGATCGAGGTCTTTTCGGGATCAGGCATGGAAGAGATGGAGTTCAACATAAAGGAGGTGTTTGGAAATATCTTCCCCGGGAAGACAAAGAAAAGGAGAGTAAAGATCCCCGAGGCACGTGAGATCCTCCTTCAGGAGGAATCCCAGAAGCTTATTGATATGGATAAGGTTACTGCTTCGGCTATCCGTATCACCGAACAGAACGGGATCATATTCCTGGACGAACTGGATAAGGTCGCCGGTTCCGCGTGGAAATACGGGCCGGACGTCTCCAGAGAAGGTGTGCAGAGGGACCTCCTTCCCATCGTGGAAGGTTCCACGGTGACTACGAAGTACGGCATGGTAAAGACGGATCATATCCTGTTTATTGCGGCTGGCGCCTTTAACCTAAGCAAGCCATCCGATCTTCTACCCGAACTCCAGGGAAGGTTCCCCATAAGGGTTGCGCTTGATTCCCTTTCCGCGGAAGACTTTGTACGGATTCTAACGGAACCCAGAAACGCCCTTATAACCCAGTATAAGGCATTGCTTGCCACCGAGGAAGTGGATTTGGTATTTGAAAAATCCGCGATAGGAGAGATAGCCCAAATATCCACCAAGGTGAATGAGGGCACGGAGAATATAGGTGCCAGGCGTCTTCACACGGTAATGGAGAAACTCTTAGATGAGATATCATTTGACGCCCCGGATATGAAGAACGAAAAGGTTGTTATTAACAGCCAATACGTTAAGGAAAAATTGGAGAATATCCTGGAAGACCAAACCTTGAGCAGATATATCCTGTGAAAGAGAGATAATTATGAAAGATCAAGTACCCAGTGCAGCGGATGTACTTATTGAGGCTCTCCCCTATATCCGGAAATTCAACAACGCGACGTTCGTGGTCAAGTACGGGGGACACGCCATGGTAGACGAGAAGCTTAAGAAGAGCTTCGCCTTGGATATCATCCTGATGAAATACGTGGGACTAAACCCTATTGTCGTGCATGGAGGCGGCCCCCAGATAGGCAACTTCTTGAAAACCCTTTCCATGGAGTCTGAATTCGTCGACGGTATGCGTGTTACCGATAAACAAACCATGGACGTGGTGGAGATGGTGCTGGTTGGCAAGGTGAACAAGGAGATTGTTGCCCTTATTAATCAGAACGGGGGACAGGCGGTAGGTCTTTCCGGCAAAGACGGGGCACTCCTTACCGCCAAAAAGATGAAGTATCTTAAAAAGGGTGTGGATAATCGTCCGCCGGAGATTATTGATATAGGCATGGTAGGCGAAATAGTATCAATCAATGACAGGATCCTCAGGAGCCTGATAGAAAGCCATTTCATTCCAGTTATAGCGCCTGTGGGAGCCGGTAAAAAAGGAGAGACCTATAATATTAACGCCGATCTGGTGGCGGGATATATAGCCGCCTCCCTCCATGCGCGTAAACTGATCCTGCTCACGGACACGGAGGGTATCCTGGATAAAGACAACAAGCTTGTATCCACCCTGAAAGTGAAAGAGGTAGGGAGGTTGATAGAGGACGGCACCATCAGAGCCGGTATGATACCCAAAATCAATTGCTGTACTGAAGCAATAAAGGGAGGGGTAAAAAAGGCGCATGTCATAGACGGACGCAACGATCATGCGCTCCTGCTTGAGGTATTTACCAAGATGGGCGTAGGAACGGAGATAATAAAGTAGGGTAAGACGATATGATAGGATTCAAGGATTCGGGGATTCAAGTGCATGGAGCAAAGGGCAAATTAGCTCATAGCTGATAGCTCATAGGCAATAGAGGGATTAAGGATTATGTGGTAGCGGAGTATCTTTCTTAATCCCTTAATCCATACCCCCTTAATCCTTACCCCTTTGCTCATTGCTCTTTGCTGATAACTAAAAGCTAATGGCTGATAGCTAACTAACAGGTCATGATGCTTTTTGAAAGATATTGTCAAAGGGTTCGAGTAAAAAATGAAGCTCCCCGCCGCAAGCGGTGGGGTATCAAGCGGAATTCCGCCATAGCCTCCCCGGCTTCGCTCTTACGAGCTTCGCAGTGGTTCACCTGACCATTCATCCCTGCGGCAAGCCGCAGGGTATTCTGGCGAAGGCGAATAAAAGAATGCGATACTTGAATCCTGGGCCATCACTGTTAATTGTATCTTAGAATTCTCAATGAAGATCGACAAGGTATATAGTACATGGATATTCAAAAAACAGATAGCCAAATTCAGGCGGACAAATACATGTTTCAGACCTACAACCGCTTCCCGTTAACATTGGTTCGCGGAGAGGGCTGCCGCGTATGGGACGAGACAGGCAAGGAATATCTTGATTTTGTCGGGGGGATCGCCGTGTGCGCTCTCGGACACAGCTCTCCCCTTGTAACAAAGGTCCTGGAGCAACAATCAAAGACCCTGGTACATGTGTCGAATTTTTATTACACATTACCCCAGATAAGACTGGCCAGGCTACTTGTGGAAAATTCCTTCGCGGACAGAGTTTTCTTCTGCAACAGCGGAGCAGAAGCCAATGAAGCGGCCATTAAGCTCGCTAGACGTTTCTTCAGTGACAAATCCGACCGCCACAGGCATATGATAATCTCCATGGAAGGCTCGTTTCACGGAAGGACAATCGCTACCCTTTCCGCGACAGGCCAGGAAAAGATAAGGGAAGGATACGACCCTCTGCTGACAGGCTTTAAATTCGTTCCCTTCAATGATCTATCAAGCCTTGAAAAGGCTGCGGATGATAAGGTTTGCGCGGTCATTATCGAGCCTGTGCAGGGAGAAGGGGGCGTGGTTTGTTCACAACAGGATTATCTTCAGGGTGTGAGGAACATATGTGATGAAAGGGGTCTTCTACTGATATTCGACGAGGTGCAGTCAGGCATGGGCCGTACCGGGAGGCTGTTCTCACACGAACATTTCGGTGTCACGCCACATATAATGACCCTCGCAAAGGCCCTTGGCAACGGATTACCCATAGGTGCCATGCTCTCAACAGAGGAGCTTAGCAGCACCTTTAAACCCGGAAGCCACGCCACCACTTTCGGCGGGACCCCCCTTGTTACTGCTGTGGCCGAGGCGGTTTTGCGATCTTTACTGGAAGACGGTTGGATCAATAACAGCAGGGATATGGGCCTTTACTTCAAGGAAAGGTTAGAAGGACTTCACGACAAATACAGTTTTATTAAAGAAGTCAGGGGCCTTGGACTCATCATCGGCATGGAGCTTGATAGGGAGGGCGCCCCCATAGTGAACGCGTGCATTGAAAAGGGATTCTTGATCAATTGCACTCAGGAAAAGGTGCTCCGTTTTATCCCTCCCCTTATAGTGGGCAAAGAAGAGATCGACCTCCTGGTGGAGGCCCTTGACGATATATTGGGGAATATTTAGACTAAGACATGAGAGGTGATATCTCTTTTTTCCTAAACCCCTGAAATCTGACCGCCTGCTGAGGATGATATAGATATCATCTTGAAAAAAGTATCATGACCGGATAATAGCATTGCTAATGTCCGGTCAGAGCTGCTCTTCTCAAGACGACATCTATGGCATTCAGTGCACGTGTTCTTATTTTCAAGGGTTTGGCAGACCTTTTCCTGGTAGCAACGGGAAATTCTGCCAGGGGTTCTGGTGGAGCAAACCCTTGAAAATAAGACCACTGCAGACTTTGGGTGGAATTCTTTTGGAGATGTCGTCTTTCCAAGAACAGCCGTGACCTTCAGGGATTGATATTGTCACGCCGATACATTGGTTCAAGAGATATGGCAAATATAGAACTCGGGATAGCTAATAGCTAAAACCTACCCGAGAGGCCCTAATGCTTTTTGAAAGAAGCACGACCGGATATAAATATTGAGCTAATAGATTATTTTTTCGTAACTTTGCTATCCGAAGTTTGGAACATTAACGAACCTTTTGTAGGGAGATAGATCTTGAATGAAGATATCAAAAAGATCGTGCTGGCATATTCGGGCGGACTGGATACATCCGTAATCCTCGCCTGGTTGAAGGAGACATATAGGTGTCCTGTTGTTGCCTATGCCGCGGACCTGGGACAGGGAGATGAGATAAAGGAGATAGAAAAAAAGGCCCTCGAGACAGGGGCGGACGATGTAATCATAGAAGATCTCAAGGAGGAATTCGTGAAGGATTTCGTGTGGCCCGCCCTGAGGGCGAACGCTGTGTACGAATCAGGCTACCTCCTGGGCACTTCCCTGGCCAGGCCTCTCATTGCTATGAAGCAGGTGGAAGCGGCAAAAAGATTGGGCGCGGATGCCGTAAGCCACGGTGCCACGGGCAAAGGAAATGACCAGGTAAGATTTGAAATGGCCTACATGGCCCTGGATCCTTTCCTTAAGATCATAGCACCGTGGAGGATATGGGATTTCAAGGGAAGAAGCGACCTTATGGATTTCGCTCTTTCAAGGAAAATCCCGGTTCCCGTGAGTAAGGAGATGCCTTATTCCAGCGACCGCAACCTGTTACATGTGAGTTTTGAGGGCGGTATCCTGGAGGATCCCTGGAGAGAGCCCGAGGAGGACATGTTTATCATGTCGGTCTCTCCCGAAGACGCGCCTGACAGGGACTCCTATGTTGAGATAGAGTTTGAAAAAGGATCTCCGACAGCCGTGGATGGACAGTCCATTTCTCCCGCCGGGCTTCTGACCCGGCTGAACAAACTGGGGGGTGAGAACGGTATCGGCCGTGTGGACCTGGTGGAAAACCGATACGTGGGAATGAAGTCAAGAGGCGTTTATGAAACACCGGGCGGTACTATCTTAAGAATCGCCCATCAGGCCATGGAGTCCATTACCATGGACCGTGAGGTGATGCACATACGGGACAGCCTTGTCCCCCGTTATGCCGAGATTATTTATAACGGATACTGGTTTTCTCCTGAAAAGGAGATGATCCAGTCTCTTGTCGATATGAGCCAGCGGAACGTCACGGGTCTTGTCAGGCTGAAACTATACAAGGGAAACTGCGTGGTTGTCGGCAGGAAATCCTCTCATGCCCTGTATGACCCTGATTACGCGACCTTTGAAGGCGAAGACGTATATGATCAAAAGGACGCGGGGGGTTTCATAAGATTGAACGCCCTGCGTCTCAAAATCGCGAGACTGATGGGGGAGAAGATAAATGACTAAAAAGGTCTGGGGAGGGCGTTTCAGAGAGCGAATAAACGAGGTGGTCGACTCCTTTAATTCCTCGATACGTTATGACCGGCGGCTCTATACCCAGGATATCGAGGGATCCATAGCACATTGCCGGATGCTGGCGAAACAGGGTATCATCTCCGAAGAGGAGGCCTTGCTCATTACAGACGGCTTGGCCGATATAAAGAGAGAGATGGACAGGGGCGAGACAGCCTTTGATGAAGACAACGAGGATATCCACACCCTTGTTGAAAACGCCCTCGTGGACAAAATCGGCAGGCTGGGAGAAAAGATCCATACAGGGAGAAGCAGAAACGATCAGGTTGCTCTTGATTTCAGGATGTATGTAAGGGAGGCCTCAAAAAAGGCAGATTCCCTCATCAAGGGCATACAGCAGGTTTTTGTGGAACTTGGCGAAAAGAATTTCGATCTGATAATGCCGGGATATACCCATCTTCAGCCCGCCCAGCCCGTGCTTCTTACCCATCATCTCCTTGCCTATTTTGAGATGTTTAAAAGGGACAGGCAAAGATTCGCTGACAGCTCTGTTAGGATCAATGTCCTTCCCCTCGGCAGTGCCGCCCTGGGGGGGACCACCTTTAATATAGACCGCCGCATGGTTGCAGAAGAACTGGACTTTGACACGATATCCGATAACAGTATCGATGCGGTAAGTGATCGGGATTTTGTCCTGGAGTACCTCTTCAATTCTTCGGTGCTTATGATGCATATGAGCCGTCTTAGTGAGGAATTGATCATTTGGTCAAGCGTGGAATTCGGTTTGGTAAATTTGCCTGAGGCCTTTTGCACCGGAAGCAGCATTATGCCTCAGAAAAAAAACCCCGACGTGCTGGAGCTTGTAAGAGGTAAAACCGGCCGGGTTTACGGCAACCTCATGGCTTTCCTGACCACAATGAAGTCTCTGCCCCTGGCATATAACAAGGATATGCAGGAAGATAAAGAGTCCCTTTTCGACACTGCGGATAGTGTGGAACAATGCCTGGTAGTTATGACCATGCTTCTCCGGGAAATATCCTTTAATGCCAAGAACATGAAGAGGGCCTGTGAAAAGGGATATCTCATGGCCACTGATCTGGCGGATTACCTGGTCACAAAAGGTATGACCTTCAGAAAGGCCCATGAGATCGTGGGTGAGATAGTGCTTTTTGCCATAGACAAGGAAAAGGGTTTAAAGGAATTAACCCTGAAAGAGTTGAAGGGATTCGCCGACCAGATCACAAAGGATGTCTTTGACTGGCTAGAACCGGCCTCGGCCCTGGCCAGGCGGGTACAGCACGGCGCTACATCGCCCGAAATGGTTAAACAGGCCCTGGAGAAGGCGAAAGAGGAGGTAGCCTCTTGATCAGAAAAATCCTGGCCATAATCTCGCTCCTAATGGTTATAATACTTTCGTGCGGGGCCTGCGGGAAAAAGGCCCCGCCAATACCAAGGCAAATGGGAGACTTCTGTTATTATCCCATAACCGGGCGGACTGAAGGAATCAGCTTGTGCCACGCCCGAGGACAAGACGGCGGATAATAATGCATCATTTTCAATACAGAAATAATGACCTTTATTGTGAAGAGACGGGAGTTGCTGATATAGCGGAGGAGGTGAAAACCCCTTTTTACCTCTATTCCTATGCCACCCTTAACAGACATTTCAAGGCCTTTGACGATCCCTTCCAGGGGATCAGCCATCTGATATGTTTTTCCGTGAAATCAAACTCCAACCTGGCGATTCTCAGACTTTTTGCTAATCAAGGGAGCGGTATGGATATTGTTTCGGGGGGTGAGCTCTACCGTTCCCTCAAGTCCGGTGTTCCACCTGATAAGATCGTGTATTCAGGTGTTGGAAAGACCCCGGAGGATATGGACTATGCACTTAGTTCCGGTATCCTGATGTTCAACACCGAGTCCGAACAGGAGCTGGTCCGGCTGGATGAACACGCAAAGGTCCTGGGCGTGAAGGCCGGAGTCGCCGTAAGGGTCAACCCTGATATCGATCCCCTAACCCATCCCTATATATCGACGGGGCTGAAAGAGAATAAGTTCGGGATAGATATCAAAAAATCCATCGACCAGTACAGGATCGCGGCAAGACTTGATAATCTGGTAATAAAGGGCATATCCTGTCACATCGGGTCCCAGCTTACCAGTGTAAGCCCTTTTGTTGACGCACTTGGAAGGTTAAAGGAACTTATGAACAGGCTGGAGGATAACGGTATTCAAGTGAATTATCTTGATCTTGGCGGCGGCCTGGGCATTACGTACGAAGAGGAGAAGCCTCCCTTGCCTGATGAGTATGCCGCGGCCATCAAAGAAGGACTGGGAGAAACCGGCCTGACTCTCATCCTGGAACCGGGAAGGGTTATAACGGGTAATGCCGGGATACTGGTTACAAGAGTCCTGTACACCAAGCTTACCGGCGGAAAGAAATTTATCATAGTGGATGCTGCGATGAATGACCTTATACGGCCCAGCCTCTACGGATCATATCATCGTATCCAGCCCGTAAGGACTACCGGGGGGGGAAAGATCAGAGCGGATATTGTGGGTCCTATTTGCGAATCAGGTGATTTCCTGGCAAAGGACAGGGAGATTGATCCCTTAAGTCCGGGAGACCTGATCGCCGTTATGAGCGCTGGTGCCTACGGCTTTACCATGTCTTCCAACTATAATTCCCGTCCCCGTGTGGCGGAGGTGATGGTCAAAGGCGACCGCTATTATATAATACGAAAGAGAGAAATGCATGAAGATCTGGTGCGGGGTGAGATGATTCCTGACTTTCTCCTTTAGATGAGGACACCAAAGGATTCAAGGATTCGGGGGCCCTTCGACGTTGCCTCTCGGCCATGAGACATGTCGACGAGCTCATGTCGAGCCGCTCGAGGCCGAATGGCTCAGGACC
>Ga0307434_1001808_pt1 | contig 10978 bp, 10 predicted proteins | sample SalMarWE160220MG_FD_202156 | JGI IMG/M metagenome (GOLD analysis project Ga0307434, IMG submission 202156) | Salt marsh sediment microbial communities from the Plum Island Ecosystem LTER, Massachusetts, United States - WE1603-220 | ecosystem: Environmental > Aquatic > Marine > Intertidal zone >...
TTTTTACTTGTGTAAAATATTTCGGGTTTACCCTGGGAAAGTTTTTTTACTACCAGTTTAATACCGGGTTGGGTGTAAAATTTTTTATCGCAATTGTTGTCCTTTCTGTGATTAGTTTTTGGTCCATGTACATTTTAAGTAAGCCTAAATTTGATTTTTAGGAAAGTAAAAATGAAGTTTCAAATAATTTATTTTGTATTAATTTACTTTATGGCCATAGGATCAATTGCATTTTTTATTTGCGGCGCTATTTGCGTCCTATCCCCGGGGAAAGGAAGATTTGGGATTGGAGCCAGGGCTAAAAAGAAGTTTGCCAGGGGAGAAGTCCTTTCTTTCGGTGGGTTAAATATTCCTGTCTTAGGCTATCAAGCTGTACGGTTTGCGATTTTAGGCATATGGCTTATTGGGGCAGTACTGCTAAAAATAACAAAGGGTTTGCCTTCTTTTAACTTACAGCTTTTTTTGGCTGTTATTTTACTTGTAGTTACCACTCCAAAATCTAAAATGGGCCGGATAAAATTGCCATTTTCATACATTGGAAGCTTCTTTAAGAAAAGAGGTAGGGAAGCAGCCAACAGGGAAATATACCGCACTATCTCCCAGCTTATTAACCTTTTTACCATAAAAGGGGAAAACATTTTAGGTTCAAATTATATCCTGGAAGAAATTATAAAGTTCAGCAAAGTCACTAGACCTGTATACCTTAAAATGCTTTCAATGTGGAATATGAACATGCGGGAGGAGGCAGCCGACTATTTTGCCACGGCAATAGGCACGAAGGGAGCAAGGGACCTGGCCACTATATTTTTAAAACTTGACCTTATAAGTCCCAGGGAGCTTAAGGGCCAGCTAATACATTACCAGAATAATATAAAAACAGAGGCAATCACGGCAAGGGAAAGGGTAAATGAGAGAAATGGAAACCTTATTTATATACTGGCCATAGTCTCAGCGGTAGTGGTTCTTTTAAATTTTTTAGTGGTGGTTTTAACAGATGTTTTTGCGTCTTATAATTTATTATCTTTTTAGAAGGAAGAAAGGGACTTACATGAAGACATTTATTGTAATAATGGCCACGGTAATTTTGGGTGTTCTAATCTGGGGCCTTATACTGGGACCGGGGGAAAATTCATTGTACTCCCAGGCATCGAGGCTTTTAAATCACGGGATAGAGCAGCTGCAGACTATTCCTTAAAGTCTACTTTTATTTAAGGACTAAGCAAATATGAAAACCTTTATAGTAACCATTGCGGCCATAATTTTACTTATGGTATTTCCCATGCAGAATGTGCAGGATATAGTAAATTCCCATAAGATAGAAAGGTTTGATGAGATAGTCTACAGTGCGTGCCAGAAGGCACGTACTGACGGACGGTTTATGGAGTCCAATATCTCCCAGATGAAAAGTAGCATTCTTTCAGAGTTTCCGGATATAAGCGAAGATGAAATAATAATTGATGTAACTACTTCCATGAAATATAAAAGGTTTGAATTTGACAGCAGGGAGGCCATAAACTACAGGATTGGAATACCGATAAAGAGAATAGTTAGTCTGGGGAAATTTTTGGGAATAGGAGATGAAGACAACAGGTTTAATTATATTATGGAAGGCTATGTTTTAAGCGAGGCAGTTGAGTGAAAATCTTTATAATAACTGTCGCTGTGGTTATACTCTATTCTTTTACAGTTGTCTTTACCCAGGACTACAGGCAGGCCCAGAGAAACAGTTACCGGCTAAAATATGTATGCGAGGAGCTTTCTGCCACTGGAGCTTCATTTTTTGACAGAGAAGAGTATTCGGAGGGGTATACTGTCTTTGATGCCGGGGAAGGTATTAAAGCTATAGGGGATCAGTTAACCAATCTTCTTTCAGTAGACAGCAGCATGACACCTGTAGCTAATTCGTACTGGTCTAAAAATATTGAGTACAGGGTCTATTTTTATGATGATTCAGATATCTGTAGAGTTTATACCAATGGAAGTCCGGAAAGGGAAGAAGCTTTTACCTATGGTGATTCGCACAGAGATGATTGGACTCCATATACTACGGTTATTTCTGATCCTACAGTGGTTGTAACCATTAATGCCGGACCTGGTAGGTTTAGGTTAAAGTTTCTAGACCCACTGCCGGATATTATAAGGAGTTCTTCTCATGAATGGAAAGATAGATGAGTTGTAATGATTAAAAAGTTTATAATACCTTAAGATTATATATTATTTAGTATAAAACTTGGCTTATAAACTGACTCCAATGAGTTTTTTAAAAATAACTCTTCAAATTGGTAGTTAAAGCCTTTAAAAATTTTAAAATACAGCACAATATTTAAGTTTTATATAAAGACAGGTATGCGAAGAAATGAACTTCTTGACTTAAATGTTGAGGATATTGATTTTGAGTGTAATCAAATTATTGTGAAAAAAACAAAAAACAAGGATATAAAAGTAATACCTATGGACTCAGATATAATAGATTTATTATTGGAATATTTTAACCATTTTAAATATCAGGATGGCCCGCTATTCAGAGGTAAACAAGATAAGAGGCTATGCAGACAGGTATTGATGGACGTTTTTTATAAAATTAAGAAATATTCCAATATGCCAAAAGAATTTAAAATCCACAGCTTCAGGCGATATTTTATTAATACTCTTAGGAAGAACCATGTTGATATTGTGACTATGCAGAAACTTGCAGGGCAAGGACTACAGAGATTTACTGTAATGTATCGGATGAAGAGAAGGTAAGAGCAATTGAGAGCGTGAGGGTTTAATTGGTTTTGGTCATTTCTTCTTAGTCATGTCGAATGTTCATAAAGATACTAAACATTCCGTAAACAGAAAAAATCTTTCGGCTTTCTAACATACTTTCCAAAAGTGATAAATCGGATATTTTTTAAATGACTCTTTTATTTCCGGTTCCAGATTTTCATAATGCAACTTTGCTGCTATCTGGTTATCAAGAAGAAGATAGGCTCCAACTAGAGCATCCTCGCATGTAGAACTACTCTCTGTAATAGTACATAGTTCTTTATTTTCATCAAGAGTAAACTCTCTTTGTCGGCGTATAACCTGCAATCGATTCAAGCACCTAATATAATAGTGCAAGTATTTTTCATCAGCTTCCATTAGCCAGTCTGCGAAATCTCCTGCAGTTTTAAGTAATATCGGTTTGCTTCCTCCGCACGCATCATAGGCTGTTAGTAAATCAAGCAAAACAAAATTAGCTTTTGAATATTTTTGGTTACTATCTTTTATAAGTTGGTACGATGGTAATAATGCATCAAATCTGATATTTGTAATCTCAAGATAGTCATCAGTTTTTAATATTACAAACTGTGACGTATCAAATTCATTGCCATCTTTATCTTTATAGCGAACACGATACTCCGTCTTAAAGAAATCATAAATATTATATGTACCTTCCTGACCTTCAACACGAGTAAACGCTAACATAAATTTAAAATCAGCGATTTTAAGAGAAAGAACAGGTGATAAATCTGGCTTTAATCCACTTACAGGCTCTTTATAGACAAATGCCGTGATAAGATGATTAATGATTCTTTTTTCATGAAGCGTCAATTTTGATAGATCAACATCACCAGTTGCGCCAAGCAAATCAAGTACTTGCACAATTTTTTTATGATGTGCAAGTACTTGTTGTTGCTGGTGAATATCGAAATTTGAAAAATCTACTTTTGTATAATCAATAGGAATTATCTGTCCATCAAATTCAAAATGGCCTACATCTAAAACTGCTAATTGAAACTCCAAATCTTTTACTAAAACACGAAGCTTATTAGAACTTTTATAATTGAGTTTAATACCTAATTTTTCCTCAGGCAAGATAATATTGAAGCTTTGCCCAATCTTTACCGTCATTAAGTTTTTTGAGCGAATACGAGTACAGAAATTATAGAAAGGAATGCCATTAACTGTTATTGCAGCTTTTGATTCTGAAGCAGTCTGTATATCAAGCGGGATAAATTCTAGTGGCTGAGGAATTGTGCTGCCTTTTATTTGAGCATATATATATACTTCATTTGAGATCAAAGCTTTTTGAGGATCATGTCTATCAAGTCCATATCCTGAAACTGGGATGGTTATGCCTTCTAATACACCTTGGGCTTCTAACTCCTCTACTGTATACAACTTTGTGTCCGCAAAACTAGATTGTTTTTGACAATTTTTCCAACAGTTTAAAAAAATTGTAGCTTTCTCATTTCCATCGTCTGTGAACTCATTTAAGGTGATGTTTTTTTTAATATTTTTCTCTTTTGTTACTGTTAAGATTAATCTCAGTTTTATAGGAGGCAGTTCAGCGTAGTAAATTTTATTAGCTAGGCCACTACTGTCTACATAAACTACAAAGAATACGATGCCTCCATCATAAAGATAATTTTTTAAATCAGATGTTTTAACTGGAAAGGTGATTTCACTCTTACTAAAATCATTGTTTTTTGTACCCTTGACCTGAACGGGCATACGCCCTATTAGTTTATCTTTCTTTTTGCTTTTATCGCTATAGATATAAACAAAACCGTCCCATGATGGTTCTTTGTCATTATCCTTTATGCACTGATCAAGAAAATCAGACCTAACTATACTGCTGCGCACTGCATTTATAGATAATGTTTCTATGGCTTTTCTATCCATTTAACATCGCTCCGTTCACAGTCAATAAACTCATTTTCCATATTATATCATCTTTTTTTAATATTATTTTCTTCGAACTTCTTTTTCCTTTCTTCTATAATTTTCCTGTTAATAATCAGCAAATTTCCGGCTTTATCCAATAAACTAAATATGCTTTCACTTTCTTGTTTTCCTTCTATTTCCCTTTGTGTGTGTTTCTTTGCTCTTTTTTATTCCTTCTTAAAGTATGTTTATCGATTCCCTCAATTCCTTCCCAGTGACATGCATATAAATTTCAGTTGATTCAATCCTTTTATGGCTCATTAACTGTTGGATGTTTACAATGTTAGCATTCTTTCTAAGAAGCTGGGTTGCAATAGTATGCCTGTTATGTTGAGCTCAACATAACAGGCATACTATTGCCACAATATGGTTAAAAGAAGGAAAGCCTATAAGAGGTATCCAAAAACAGCTCGGGCATAAAAATCTTAATACCACCCAAATTTATATGGATTATTTTGATGATGAGAGGAAGAAAGATTTTTTAGATAGCGATAGGAATATAGCTGAGAAGATTAAAGAATTATCTAAAGAACTTGAACAATTAAAGACAGTTTTGAGGAAATAATCTACATAATATTTTCTAATATTTAATAAATTACTAGTTTATAGCTAACTTCACGATCTCTAAATCTTAGTAGTTGATGACAGGTTAGTAAACAAAATCTTTGCAAGAAATCAATAAATAAATAATATGGTTATTAAAAACCATTGACAAAATACATTTTGATGGTTTATAATAACCATGCAAATGATAAAGTTTAAAAGGAGAGTTAGAATTGGAGAAAATAGTAAGTAAAAATCTCAAGAATAAAAAATTTGAAGAAGTAGGATTTTATATTATGAATCTATTGAGAGATAGCTTCAATAGAGAAGATTCAGTGTCATATGAGGTAGCTGTATCCACATTGGCTTTGATATTAAAGGAAACACACAACCGTTCATCTATGATTAGTTATTTGGAGAATCATATTGATGACGAAACTACATTAATATTTTTAAAGAAGATTGAGAAAGAATATTACATCCAGGTCGAAGATCTTTCGAAGAAATTTGATGTTGAGACCTTGAAGGCGGCGGTCTTATATGCAGAACCGAAGCGCTTTACAGCAACGGATGTTAGTTCTACCCCAGAAGGCATTTCAAACATAGCAATATCATTATTGTCATTAACACAAGATGACATTATTCTTGATCTTGGATCGGGTGTGAGTTCATTTTTAATTCAAGCTGCACAAGCATCAAAAAGTACTAATCTATATGGGGTAGAGATCAACACGAATAATGTAATAATTACAAACTTACGCAAGTTTATTACTGGATTACCTATAAAAATCATTCAAGGCAATATTATTAGCCAGGACTATAGCAGCTTATCAGCAAACAAAATATTTTCAAACTACCCATTAGGGATGAGATTACCAGTGTTGGAAAAGTATCTCAATCAAAACACAAAGCTAAAAAAATACTTTAAAGATGCTAAAAGAACCGTGTCAGGTGATTGGATATTTGGGATGGCTGCATATCTCAATATGAATATACCAGGAAAGACGGTTATATTAATGTCTAATGCTGGAACCTGGAATAAACCAGATGAAGAGTTTAGACAGAAATTATTAGAAAATGGTATTGTGGAAGGTATTATTCTTCTACCTGCCAAACTTCTGTCTTCAACCATGATTCCATTAACCATGATAGTGCTGAGTCAAAATAATAAAGAAGTTAGAATGGTTGATGCTACAGAAATATATACTGAAGGACGCAGGCAAAATTCTTTAGAATTAAAAGATGTGAAAAAAATTATCAAAGCTTACTATAGTGACACCAGCATTAGTAAAAAAGTAAAGCTTAATGAAATTGCTGAGCAAGAGTATATTTTAAACCCACAAAGGTATATAGGAGTAGATGGTGGAATAACCAACGGCATTTCTCTAGGTGATATCAGTATAACAATCAATCGTGGAGCAATGATTAAATCAAATGAGTTGGATGAACTTATGAGTACAGAAGAAACAAATTTTCACTATTTGATGTTACAGAATATTCAAGATGGAGTTGTTGACCCAAACCTTCCTAGTTTATTAGGTATAGAAAATAAGTATAGAAAGTATTGCATTAGTGATAAGAATCTGATTATCTCTAAAATTTCTCCATTTAAGGTAGCAATGGTACACCTCAAGAAAGATGAAATAGTTCTTGCTAATGGTAATTTATATTTTATTGAACTTGATGAAGAAAAAGTAAATCCTGTTTTCGTAAAGATATTCCTGCAGAGCGAAGCTGGCATTGCCCAACTGAACCGATTTGCAAAGGGTGCAGCTATGAAAAGCATCAGTATTCACGATTTGAAAATGATTCAGATTCCTAATATTAATAGAGAGAAACAAGATTTAATTGCAGAAGAGTATGAGAATCTTTGTGATGAATTAATTGTTTTGCAAAGACAAAGCGATTTAATTCGCGATAGGAAGGCAAAATTGCTTGAGGAGGTTATTTAATGCAGGTAACTAGTGAAAACCTACTTGATATTATTGCGGAAGCTTCCTATCGACTTCATACAGCAATTAAAATGGCTTATAAAAGTGGAAATCTTCAAGACTACTTATCTAGTATCGGAATGATCGATCTATTTCCTTGTGAAAAGGAAACTTCACTTTATGATACTAATCCTGAAGGTAAAATTCTTATAGTTGGGGATACAAAAATTAAAGATAATAAGATATATGGCTGTTTGAAAGAATATGGAATACTAAAAGAAAGAATTGAACTTCAAATTGGATATGATAATGCTAAAAATTATTCCTTCAGGAGCATACAATATAATCCTAATTATAGATTAATTCTATTTGGGCCGGTGCCACATTCAGGCGAAGGTAAAAAAGAGAAATCAAGCATAATCACACAAATGGAAAGCACAGATGGTTATCCAAAAGTTGTCCGTTTAGCTGATGAACATGGTTTAAAAATAACAAAAACAAGTCTTAAAAAGGCAGTCCTCCATGAAATTCAAAATGGTTACCTTGTGGTGTAGAAACAAATGCAGCGTCTACTTATGAATTTGCTTATTGAGTAATGTAGTGATTAGGTTTATTCAGTGGTTGGTATTATTAGTTTCTACGATTATAATATAGCAAAATAAATCTTACACTTAAATTAAAAGGATAATCAGAATGGAAAAAGTTACATTACAAAAATTAGAATCAACTCTCTGGAAAGCAGCAGATATTTTACGTGGTGAACTAAATGCAGCTGAATATAAGGATTATATATTTGGTATGCTTTTTCTAAAAAGAATGAATGATGTATTTAGCTATGAAAGAGACAAAAGGAAAGAAGTTTTTATATCCAAGGGAATGTCAAAGGTTGAAGTAAATGAATATCTAGAAAAGCCCTCCTTATATGAATCATTTTTTATCCCAAAAGAAGCAAGGTGGGAAAAATTAAAAGATCTTACTTTAAATATTGGCCCACAACTAGATAAAGCCTTTAGGGCCATTGAAGATGAATCAGCTAATGTAGAATTAACCGGAGTTCTTACAACTACTGATTACAACAATAAAGAAAGAGTATCAGATAAAAAGTTAAGCCAACTGCTACTTCTATTTGACTCCTTATATCTAGCTAATGGAAATTTAGTTGAAGATGATATGTTGGGAAAAGCTTATGAATATTTGATAAAGAAGTTTGCTGATGAAGGTGGAACTAAAGGTGGAGAATTTTACACACCTCCAGAAGTAGTAAGACTACTTGTAAAAATATTAAAACCAAAAGAAGGTGATAGAATATATGATCCTACGATTGGTTCCGGAGGTATGCTTATTCAGTCAATGAAGTATGTTAAAGAATATCACCGGAACTGGAAAAATATATCTCTATATGGGCAAGAGATTAACATTTCTACTTGGGCAATATGTAAGATGAATATGATTTTTCACGATGCTAAAGGAGCTGATATTAGAAAGGGTGACACATTAAGAGACCCTCAGCATACCGAAGGTGGAGTTTTAAAGACCTTTGATATAGTAATAGCTAATCCTCCTTTTAGTTTAAAAAACTGGGGAAGAGAAGAAGCAGAAAATGATATATATAGTAGATACTCATATGGAGTACCACCAAAGTCATATGGGGATTTAGCATTTGTATCTCATATGATAGCAAGCCTAAATTCAAGTGGAAGAATGGGAACGGTAATACCTCATGGAGTACTATTTAGAGGTGGAGCAGAAGGAAAAATTAGAACTGGTTTTATAAAGGATGATTTAATTGAGGCAATAATTGGACTACCTCCTAATATATTTTATGGCACGGGTATCCCGGCAGCATTACTTATTATTAATAAGAATAAGGCAGTAGAGAAAAAAGATAAGATATTATTTATTGATGCGAGTAGTGAATTTGAAAAGATTGGTAATAAGAATAAATTAAGAGAAAAAGATTTGGTAAAAATTGTAAAAGCTTTTGATGAATATCAGAATTTAGAGAAATATGCTGGTATTGTCAACAGAGAAGAGATTGAAGAAAATGATTGCAATTTGAATATAAGTAGATATGTAGACACAAGTAATAAGGAAGAATTGGTTGATATACTGAAAGTTATTAAAGAGATTGAAGAGTTAAAGATAAAAGAAAAAGAAATTGAAGAGGAGCTTAATAATTATTTAGAAGAAATTGGCTATTGAGATTGAGTATGAAATATCTACCAAAAGAATGGAAAATAAAAAAATTAAATGAAATATGTTTAATTAATCCTGAAAATCTTTCTAACAATTTAGATTCAGAAACTATTTTAAGCTACATAGATATTGAGTCTGTAATATCAGGAAGAATAAATAATATTAAAGATATAAAATTCAAGGAAGCTCCGAGTAGGGCAAAAAGAATAGTAAGAAAAAACGATGTTTTGATTTCTACAGTTAGACCTTATCTTAAAGCATTTGCTATTGTTAAGGAAGATTTGAAAAGCTTGATATGTTCAACAGGGTTTGCAGTGTTAAGGGTAAAAAAGGGGTTAAATTCTCACTATATTTACCAATATTTTTTTACTGAAAATATTTTAAAACAAATGCTTAATAAAATGGTTGGTTCCAATTATCCTGCTGTAAACAATAAAGATATTGAAGATTTGTCTATATTGTTACCACCAATAAAAGAACAAGGTAGAATAGCTTCTATCCTATCAACAGTAGATGAACAAATCGAAAACACAGATAAGCTTATAAACTTCTATTCATTTCTAAAAAAAGGTTTAGTGCAAACTTTATTAACAAAAGGCATTGGCCATACTGAATTTAAAAAAACTGAGATTGGGGAAATTCCTGAAGAGTGGGATGTTAAAAAATTAGAAGAGTTATTTTCAATAACTGCAGGTAGAGATTTAGTTAAAGATGCTTTTTCTCCTATTAAAGATATTGAGCATTCCTTTCCAATTTACTCAAATTCTCTTGAGAATAAAGGAGTCTATGGTTATACAAAAATTGCACGTTATAAAGAAAATTGCATTACTATAACAGCAAGAGGTACGCTTGGACGAGCAAATTCAAGAACTACAAAGTTCGATGCTATTGGAAGACTATTAGTTATGGAACCGGTTGAAAATTTAGTTTGTTTTTTTATTTCAGAATATATTAATAATAGAGCAAGGTTTTTTATCGAAAGTACGGGGGTCCCACAACTTACGGTGCCCAAAGCTTCAAAATGTCTTGTTGCTTTTCCTTCAATCAAAGAGCAGCAAAAAATAGCATCAATCCTCTCAACAGTTGAAGATAGAATAGAGCTATACAAATTAAAGAATGATAAACTTAAAAAACTTAAAATAGGACTAATGCAACAACTCCTTACTGGAAAGATTAGAGTAAAAATATAAAAATGGATTATTATTCAAAAAGAAATAAAGAATATTCTAATAATATCGAAAAAGATTTTTTCGTTGCTTTTAATGCTTATATTGATGAATTAATAGATGAAAATTTTGATAATAATTCCTTAGCTAATAGTTTTGGTGATAATAATGATTATGCATCTGGTGGCCCTTTTATTTCCAATGATAAAATAAATAATAAGATGGCTCAAGAATTAGGTTATAAAAAATATCCTTTTCATAAATCAGATAGAGTTGAAATTACTATGTATAAAACCGAAACTATTTTAGAATTAATAGAATTTTTTTATAAATTTATTTTAGATAAAGGTGATAATAAAGATGCCAGATATAAATATACTTGCAGAATTAATAAGCTTTTTGAAAACTTTAAGCTTTTGTATAAATTAAAAAGTGGAAGGATTATCT
>Ga0307434_1001811_pt1 | contig 10961 bp, 10 predicted proteins | sample SalMarWE160220MG_FD_202156 | JGI IMG/M metagenome (GOLD analysis project Ga0307434, IMG submission 202156) | Salt marsh sediment microbial communities from the Plum Island Ecosystem LTER, Massachusetts, United States - WE1603-220 | ecosystem: Environmental > Aquatic > Marine > Intertidal zone >...
ACGTGGATTACGCCCATGTGCGGATCCACCAGCTCACCGCGGAGCGGACACGCCATGCTCCGGGCGAGCCGGTCACCGAACTCCGCCCGGAGCCGACCGGGTCACCGGCGCCGACCGACTCGCCGAAGCCCGGCGAAGAGACCACCGAAGCGATCAAGGCCAGCCCGCCGCCACCGCCCCGCGTGCCTTAGAACCATCCCGGAATCTGCAAATCACCGGTACAGAACCGGTGCCCCGGGGCTGGGGTCTTGGGAGTCAGCAATGGAATTCGCAACCTGCAGCGAGCCGTGGCGGGACGTTCCCATCGAGCAGGTCTTTGCGATTGCCGCCCGCATCGGCTTCGCGGGCGTGGAAGTCGCGCCGTTCACCATTGCCGAGCGGGTGGACGAGATCTCCACCGACCGCCGCAAGAGGATCGTCAAGGCGGCGGCCGACGCCGGCGTGGACGTCGTAGGCCTGCACTGGCTGTTCGTCTCACCGAAGGGGCTTCATCTGACCACGCCCGACGACGCGGTCCGGGCCAAGACCGCCGACTACCTCAAGGCCCTGGTCAACTTCTGCGGCGACCTGGGCGGGAAGGTGATGACGCTCGGCTCGCCCAACCAGCGCAACATTGAACCGCCGAACACGTTCGAGGAAGGCTTCAAGCGAGCGAAAGACGTGCTCGCATCGGTTGCCGGCGCCTGTGCCGACCGTGGCGTGACGATCTGCATCGAGGCCCTCGCACCGGCGGAGACGAACTTCATCCAGACCGCCGCCGAGGCCGCCCGGCTCGCCGACGAGATCAGCCACCCGAATATCGACATCATGCTGGACGTCAAGGCAATGGGCTCCATGCCCGACGGCATCATCGAGACCATCCGCCGGTTCGGCGGCCGGGCCCGGCACGTCCACGCCAACCATCCGTCCGGCAAGGGCGCGGGTATGCCCTTGGCCGAGGGCGACGGCGACCCGCTGGACTTCAAAGCCATCCTAAAGGCCCTGGCCGAGGTCGGGTTCGACCGCTGGGTCTCCCTGGAGCCCTTCGACTACAAGCCCGATCCGACTACGGTGGCCCAGGTCGGCCTGAAGACCCTCAAAGCGGCCATGCCCGCCTGAGTGAGAGACGCAGGAAACTTGCTCCCTGCCGTGGCTGCGGTCACAATCCCGGCTCGCACGGGTAAGACGGCTTTGGAATCCGCATCTGAACACGAGCAGCAGGACGATTCCCTGCAGGAGAGCAGCGTGCAAACACCAGCAACCACGACGAAAACGAATCCGGCAATCGTACTGGCGGCGACGTTCGCCTTGACCTGGTGCCTGTCGGCAGGCGGAGCCGGCGCGACGGAAATCACGATCAGCGCGGGCGAGCACGCCTGGCCCAGCGGGCCGATTTGTCTGGCTCCCCGCGATGGGGTGCTGCCCGACCGCGTGTACCGACGCAACTTCAATGGTGAGCAGTGCGGTTTCGCCCAGGCCGACCACGAGGGACGGCTATGGTGGTGGTCAGCGCCGATGAAACCCGGAGAGAAGCGGAGCTACGAGCTTGAATTGCTCCGGTCCGGCAAGGAGATTACCGGTATCCACATCTGGGATAAGCACGCCGATGAGGGCAGGATCGACGTGTCTCGCGGCGACCGGCGATTTGCCACCTTGAACTTCAAGAAGGACGAACCCAAGGTCTACCTCTACCCCGTCATCGGGCCCACCGGCGACCCCGTCACCCGCGATTACCCTATGAAGGACAACCCGATCGAGAAAGACAACAAACGGCAGGACCATCATCACCACCGCTCGATCTGGTGCGCCCACGGCGAGGTCCGCACGCCCAACTTCGACGGCACCGCCAACTACTGGCACGAGACCGAACCCGCCAAGCAGGACCGCCAGATACTCAAACGAATCGTGCACGCGACCAGCGAAAGCGGGCCCGTCTTCGTAGAGATCCAAGCCGAAATCGAATGGGCCACCCACACCGGCGTGCGCCAGTTCACCGAGCTGCGCACGTACACCTTCTTCGCCAGCAACGACGAGCGCATCATCGACATCAGGAACATCTTCAAGTTCACCGATTGTGACGCCACGTTCCTCGACACCAAGGAAGGCGGCATCCTCTCGGTCCGCACCGCGGTCACGATGGACGAGCGTGGAGTCACCAAACCCAAGAAGATGCACGGCCAAATGACGAACATCCACGGGCAAAAGGGCGAGAAGGAGTGCTGGGGTAAGGCGTCCGGCTGGTGCGACTACGTCGGGCCGGTTCTCAGCCGCGACGCGGAAACCGCCAGCACCGTCGGCATCGCCGTCTTCGACCACCCGAAGAACTTCCGCCATCCGACCCGCTGGCACATCCGCGGGTACGGCCTGTATACCGCGAATCCCTTCGGCCTGGGCCACTTCACCCGGGACAAGAAGCAGAACGGCTCGCACACCTGGAAAAAAGGCGAGGCCGCGGAGTTCAACTACCGCATCCTGATCCACAAGGGCGACACCAAGGCCGCCCGCGTCGCTGATCAATGGAGGCTCTACAGCCAGCCGCCGAAGGTGACCGCCAAGTAGCAGTAGCAGGCAGCCTGATGACACCCCGCCAGCGCGTCAGAGTGGCCATGGAGATGGGCGTACCCGACCAGGTCCCCGTCCAGTGCCAGATGGCGACCGGGCACATCCTCTTGAATAGCGGGATAGACCCCGTTGCCGAAGCCACCGACACGACGAGCTACGCCGCCTGCTGCCGCGACGACTTGGCCCGGGGCTGCTCGAATACCGCCGCCCCTTCCTCGAACAGCTTCTTCTGCCAGGCGTAGAACAGCGTCGGCTGAACCCCGTGCCTGTCGCAAACCTCGGAGATCGGCACCTTCGCGATCAAGTGCTCCCGCAGAATGGCTATCTTCTCAGCCCCAGTGAAACTCCGTCGCTCTCTCGGCATTGGACGATCCTCCGTCTGGTACCTTCACATAGGTGTAACCCAAACGGCGGGTTTCTCCAATTCCGACTGAAGCAGGACAGGGCTGGTGCCCCACCGAAATCCCGTCTCTGGGGCACCGCAGGTGAGCGGTTGACTTGTCAGGACGAAGGAACTAGTCTACTATTGTGATAGACTATGAACACGGGTGAGCCAATGAGGATGTCCACACGAGGACGGTACGGATTGCGGGCGATGCTTGAACTGGCCCGGCGTTTCGACGAATCGCCGGTACTGATGGGTGCTTTGGCTGAGAGGGAAGGCATCTCCAGAAAGTACCTTCACGCCCTCTTGACCGTGTTGAAGTCGGCCGGGCTGGTCCGCAGTGTTCGGGGGGCTGGCGGGGGGTTCGTCCTCGCCCGATCCCCCTCGGAGATCCGGCTCAGCGAGATTCTCCATGCCCTGGAAGGTTCGCTTTCACTCGTGGATTGCGTGATGGACAAGCGAGCGTGCGGCAAGGCAAGCCGATGCACGGCCCGCCGGGTGTGGCAAGAATTGAATGGTGCGATCGAGGATGTGCTGGCCAGTGTGACGCTTGAAGACTTGATCGCCTCGGAAGACACGACAGGATCTCGGCCGAAGGGAAACAAGAGAATCCGATCGTGGAGAACACGAGCAGGTTCGACGCTTTCAGGTGCGGTTTCCCGTAGCCATCAGACAAAGGCAGGTAAGAGATGCCCAGGATTGCAGAGGATATCACGAAGCTCATCGGAAGGACGCCGCTCGTTCGGCTGAACAAGATCGGGGCAGGACTGAATGCGGATCTCGTGGCCAAGCTCGAGTCGTTCAATCCCTGCGCCAGTGTCAAGGACCGTATCGGCTTGAGCATGATCGAGGCGGCCGAGCGCGCGGGGCAGATCAACGAAGATACGATCCTCGTGGAGCCGACCAGCGGCAATACGGGTATAGCGCTAGCTTTCGTCTGTGCGGCCCGGGGCTACAAGCTGATTCTGACCATGCCGGAGACGATGAGTATCGAGCGGCGAAAGCTGCTCAGAATTCTGGGGGCCGAACTCCGTCTGACGCCGGGGGCGGAAGGAATGCCCGGTGCGGTGCGTAAGGCAGAAGAGTTGGCGGCCTCGGACTCCCGCTACCTGATCCTCCAACAGTTCGCCAACCCGGCCAATCCGGAGATTCACCGGACAACGACGGCTGAGGAGATCTGGCACGATGCCGATGGCCAAGTGGACGTTGTCGTCGCGGGTGTCGGGACCGGCGGCACGATCACCGGTGTGGCCGAGGTGCTCAAGTCGCGCAAGGTCTCGGTCCAGGCAATCGCGGTCGAGCCGGCCGACTCGCCGGTGCTTTCCGGGGGCAAGGCCGGCCCACACAAGATTCAGGGCATTGGGGCGGGTTTCGTTCCCGAAGTGCTCAGGATGGACGTGGTGGACGAGACAATCCAGGTCAAGGACGAGGACGCGGGCGTCGTGGCGAAGCGCCTGGCTCGCGAGGAGGGGATCCTGGCCGGCATCTCCTCCGGCGCCGCTGTCTGGGCTGCCCTTCAGGTGGCGGCAAGGCCAGAGAACTCGGGCAAAATGATCGTGGTCGTGCTGCCCGATACCGGAGAGCGGTACCTGAGCACTTGGCTGTTCGAGGATCACCATGAAGAATGTCGAGACACGTAACCCGAGGCCGTCGGGCAACACATTGCCCCCGGCTGCGTCAGAGGAAGGGCAGCTCGCTTCGGTCGTTGCTGCACTCTGCGAAGCCGTCGGCGGCCTCAAGCGACCGATGGACAGATGCCTGGACCGACAACCGCTGCCCTCACGTGATGCTGTGGTCAACATCGTCGAGGCACTGCGAACGGTGCTTTTTCCCGGTTACTTCGGCACGGCGGAGTTGACCGCGGACAACATGACGTTCCACGTAGGCAGCACACTTGACTGGATCCGGCGCGGGCTGCGGGAACAGATCAAGCGAGGGTTTTGCTTTGCCTGCGATGATCATCGCGAAGAGTGCGACGGCCGGGCGGAATCGGCCACGCGGCAGTTTCTGGCCCGGCTTCCGGCGGTGCGGGAGCTCCTGGCGACGGACGTCCAGGCGGCCTACGAAGGTGATCCCGCGGCGACCAGCCCGGACGAAGCCATCTTTTGCTACCCCGGCGTGCTCGCGGTCATCAGTTACCGGCTGGCCCATGAGCTCTATGCACTCGGCGTACCGCTCATTCCCCGGATCATCACGGAGCACGCACACAGCATCACCGGCATCGACATTCATCCCGGCGCGGTCATCGGCGAGAGTTTCTTCATCGACCACGGCACTGGCGTAGTCATCGGCGAGACGTGCATTATCGGCAAGCGGGTGCGGCTGTATCAGGGTGTTACGCTCGGGGCCAAGAGTTTTCCGCTGGACGCGAACGGCAAGCCCATCAAAGGGATCAAGCGGCATCCCATTGTCGAAGACGACGTCATCATCTACTCCGAGGCCTCGATCCTCGGGCGGGTGACGATCGGGCGCGGCTCGGTCATCGGAGGGAACGTCTGGCTGACCCGTAGCGTGCCGCCCGACAGCTTCATCACCCAGGCTCAGGCACGGCAGAACCTCTTCGAAAGTGGAGATGGCATCTAGAATTGCTCGATCCGGAGCACGACAACATTGCTGGCCGGAAGACGGCCACACTGTCCTGCTCCAGCAGTTGCGGCGCCGGGATTGAACAGGTAGGCCGTCGCAAACGGAGAGGGCGGGATTCGAACCCGCGGTACGGACATGCCGTACACAGCCTTTCCAAGGCTGCTCCTTAGGCCACTCGGACACCTCTCCAACAATGATTGACCCATGCGTTGCCCCAATCCACGGGCGTGGTATCCTGTCGCGTAGCGTCGAGATCCACATTGTCGAGCGTTCGGATCATGCCCAGAAGTCGCAAGTTCGTTTGGGTCGTCCAACAGCCCAACGGTCAATTCACCTTGGCTTTGAAGAGGGATGAAGGGGCGGAACTCACCGGCATCTCTCTCCACGCCAAGACAGGAAGATTGTACAGAGTCCCTTCCCCAGGTCAACGTGCTTACGTCGGTTATCTCAAGGATTAACACGCTATTGCCCGCTGCCATCTGGGCGCTCGTACCATGAAGCTCCCTCGCCATGCCACACAACATTGGTCGAGGCCGAACGAATCGAAGCGACGGATGTGGATCTGAGATCCCGCCGTGGACCTTCCTTGAGCAGGCGGCGATTTCATGGTACAAAACGCCCTGTCCGAGTACTCGGCAACAGATCACCCTGCAACAGTTGGATCGAATGCGTCATCTGTTCGATCAGTACAACGGCGACGAGAACCGGCTGACCCATGCCCTGGTCTGCTGTCTGGCAGAGGATCGCGGACTGCTTCGTGACTTCGTTCGCTGGGCTACGGAGCGAAAACCACCCCCGATGAAGAGGCTCCACATCGTCGAGCAGACTCTTCCTGGCGAGGATGAACTGCCTGAAAACGAGGCGGAGAAACGGGGGCTACCAGACGCCTGGATACATGACGATGAGAACTGGTCGCTGGTCATCGAAGCCAAGGTGAGTTCCCCGGTCAAAGCCAACCAGCTAAACCGGCACCAGAGGATGGCGGCAAGAAGGGGCTTCAGCGACCTGGAGATGCTTGTTCTATCACCGGGGACGCCTGCTACGAGTTCCTTGGCGGGAGCCCATCACCGTACCTGGTCTGAAGTCTACACTTGGCTGTCAAAACAGGACGGCAAGTCCGAGTGGGCTACCCGGATGGTTGAATACCTGGAAGTTGCGGAGGAAAGGATGACTGCCAGCGGCTATCTCAAAGAAGGCACCCTGACCAGGTTTTCTGGCATCCCGTTCGACGCCGACAATCCATACAACTACCGTGAAGCCAAACGGGTGCTTCGCCTGGCGCTGGATGAACTTCGCAAGAACAAGCAACTCCAGAGAATAGGAATGGACCCGACGGGGCAAGGTCGTCCTGCCATCACCGGGCGAGCCGGAGCGGCAGTGTGGGATTTCCTTCCGCTCAAACAGAAACCAAAAGCGAAGCAGTTTACCGAGTTCCCACATCTCACCCTTGCCATTCAACAACCTCGTGTTCTCGTGATCGTCGCGTTGCCCAACGGCATTCGACGTGAGTTCAGAAACAACCTGCTGAAACGGGGCGAGGACAGATTCTGCGATCTGATTCTCGACATCGCCACTGACATGAGTCGGCGATTGCACAAAGCCAAGGGAGCGAAGCCATGGATTGATGTTGTGCAGCGCCATTTCCCAAGCCAGCGCTCGGCTGGCATTGTAGATGCCCGTATCGAGTATGATCTCCGAACAGCCCTCGACAAGAACATCAAGAAACGCAAGTCAGATCAGGCAGTGAAGAGCCAGCCGGAGTGGTTGGAAGCTACGTTTCGTGCATGGTCGAAGAAGAGGTCGAACCTTCAGATTGGTGTGGGGGCGGTCTTCCCGTATCCCTGCAAAGTACTGCGTTCCAGGGATGCACTCAAGTATATCGCAGCGACATGGCTAGCTTGCAGGCCCTTGCTCAAGGTGGCACTCGACAAGAAGTTCGGGAAGTGAGATTCGCCGGGTGCCGGGGACCTGGGTGGCACGGGCCTGCGAAGCAGGACTCCGCGAAGCAGACCCGTGGTCAGGCCGCCCGATCAAGACTCAAGATCAGGCGGGCAAGCATCCATAGCCAGCTTCACGGTCTGCTGACCCGCGTACCACTTCGCGCTGGACCATTCCCAGTCCTCCGGCCGGCGCACCAATCCGCGGCGAACCGGATTGTCGTGGATATACGCCACCGACGCCCAGGCAGTCTTGGCCTTGCGGATGTTTCGATCATACCCGCCGCCCGGTTGCCAGAAGCAAAACAAACCGGTGACTGTCCCTCACTATACTATCTTATCACGTTTACGTGCATCCGGTTCTCCCTTTGCCGAAAAGCCGCGCGGGCTGAAGCCCGCGGCTCTTCGGGACCCACGCATTGGTGACCTGATAGGATCGCTGATTGCGCCGGGCACCCGGCGGTTATGCAGTTAAGAGCAAAGAGCCCGACTGCGGATTCCGGGCGGAGGTGCGATGCGCTCGGGCGGTGTCGCGGGGCGATCACTCGCCGAACTGGGCGTCGAACACGATCTCGGAGGGCGGGAAGTCGAGCTTCTTGACAAAGGCTGCCGCCTCGGCGGCCCCGTGCTCGCGGTCCATGCCGCCGTCCTCCCACTCGACCGAGAGCGGCCCGTTGTACCCGATCTCGTTCAGGGCCCGCATCACCGCCTCGAAGTCGATGCACCCACGCCCGAGCGAGCGGAAGTCCCAGTAGCGACCCGGGTGACCGAAGTCCACGTGCCCGCCGAAGACGCCCGCCTGCGCCGGGCGGCTCGACCAGTAGACGTCCTTCATGTGCACGTGGAAGATCCGATCGCGGAACCGGCGCAGGAACTGCACGTAATCCACGCCCTGATAGCCGAAGTGGCTCGGGTCGTAGTTGAAGCCGAACCGCTTGTGGCCCTTGAGTGCCTCGATGGCTCGGGCCGCCGAGGCAATGTCAAACGCAATCTCGGTCGGGTGGACCTCCAGGGCGAAGTCAACGTTTTCCTGCTGGAACACGTCAAGGATCGGCTTGAAGCGCTTGGCGAAATCCTTGTAACCTTTTTCGATCTGGTTCGGCAGGACGGGGGGGAACGAATAGACCAGATACCAGATGCTACTGCCGGTGAACCCGTTGACCACGGCCCGTTTGAGTTTCCTCTTCACGCTGGCGGGGGCGGCGTCGAAGAACTTGCGAGCGGCCCGGGCGGTGTCCATCATCTCGGCCGCCGCCCGCTTTCGCACGCCCTCCGGCTTGCCGTCGCCCCACACGTGAGCCGGCAGGATCGCCTTGTGCCGCTCGTCGATCAGGTCGCAGACCGCCTGACCCACGAGATGATTACTGATCGCAAAGCAGGCAAGTTTGTGTTTCTCGAGCTGCTCCCACTTACGTCTGCAATAACTGCGGTCCTCGAGCGCCTTGCTGACGTCGAAGTGGTCTCCCCAGCAGCATAATTCGAGGCCGTCATATCCGAACTTCTTCGCCTTCTTGCACATCTGGTCGAACCTGAGATCCGCCCATTGCCCGGTAAAAAGTGTGACGGGTCTTGCCATCTGAGGCCATCCTTTCGTGAAGCGTGGACAACTCGCTGCCTGCGGTCTGCTTGTGCGCGTCCCGCAACGTCAACTGAGGGCCCGGCATGGACTCGCGGACCCGGAGGAGTCATTCGGGCCGTTGAGCCGCATCGCCTCGCCGCGGGCCGACCTGAGCGGCGGATCATACCACGAGCACGGGCCGACTGGCAATAAGAGCCCACCCCCAAAAGCTGGAAACGGGTGCATGACACTTTGGGCGGCTTGTTGGAAGGCGCCGCCCCCAGGTGTTTCCGAACCGCGCCCGTAAGGAAGCGGACCCCCTCTCCGTAGCGAGCCCGTAAGGAAGCGGCCCTGGCGCATCCGCAGATACTCCCCTCCCTGACGGTCGGGGTTCGGAAAAGCGAGCTGCCGTCCCCTTCTCCGCCCGAAGGTCCCCGCCGGAACTGTCATGCACCCGCTGGAAACCACCGGTTGAAAACCGGGGCCACAGGCAGACCTCGGGACAGGTTCGAGGCCCCCTCCGGCTCAGGGGCCATACGCCACCAGCAGAGCCCCGGGGATACCCGGGCGGGCCAGGGCCCGCAACCGCAGTCGCTCGCTGATCCGGGCAAACACGGGTGATACCCCGTAGGTATAATGGGCCCGTTGAAGTCCGGCCAGGACATCCTCGCCCGTCAGGGTATGGCGTCTGGCCGAGACCGCTGCCAGCCGCGCAAACCACCCCGTTACCGCCGGCAACAGCCACAAGGCGGTCAACCCGCTCAGCAGGTCGTATCCGAAGTAGCCGGGCCCGGCAAAGGCGTGAGCGTCCAGCTTGAGCCGGAGAGATCGGCAGAGCGGCTCCAGCGTCTCGTCCGGGCCGACCTCCACCCGCTCGATGGACTCGAAGTCGGTCCGGGGCCAGTCCGGCGCCATCGCCGGGACGGGGCCCACGCCGGCAGCGAACCGCCGGGCCTGATGGAATCGCGACCAGGATCGGGTCAGCTTCCTGAAGAAACCGGCATCCAGCGCCTCGGGGTCATCGGCGACGGCGTGCAGGAACAACCACTGCCGGAACAGCCGGGCCGCCCGCCTTGGCAGCGGCGGCGCGGGGGAGCGGCCAGCACTCGGGGTTTCCTCGACGGCGGCAGCAGCCAACAAAGTCATCAGTTCGACGAACCGCTCATCCCGCACCTTGCGGACGCTGACCGTGCAAAGGAGGTCCAACAGTCGGCAGCCGGCGGCCAGGCGTGTGCGCAGCGGCAGCGAGCCCTTGCGCAGCAGTCCCTCGAAAGCCGCGACGATGGCTGTGAACTCCCGGACCGTGATGGGCCGCCCACCCCGCCACACCGGCGGCCTGGTCATCACCGTCGCGCCGGTTTCCGCCGCCAGATCCGCAATCATCGAGGCGTGGACGCTCAGCGAACGCCCCTTGTTGGCGGCGACGGACGGGCAGTCGGCCCGTAGATCGACCCGGACGGAATCCACCCCCGGCGTGGGCACGAAAGGATAGCGGCGACAGACCAGGGGCTTGGTCTCGAGCCCGCTTTCGGCATGCAATCGACACCGCCCGTCGGGGCGGAGGAACACGCACCCGCCCCCCGGGCGCTGTGCCAACCGGCACAGTCGGCGTCCACGAAACCGATATCGTTCGAACAACGGATGATCCGGAATCCGCTCGGCCCAGCCCGCGTCTAGAATCCTACGCCGCTCCGCCTCGGTGACGTTCACGATGAGATTGTGACAACAGTGACCGCAGCCGTGGCAATCGAACCGTTGAAAGAGGGGTAAATGAATGGACGCTCGGTCGGCCATCACACGGGGGGTGACGGACAAGCCCGCCGGGGCACTAATCTCACCCGCCGACACGATTCGAGGTGACGAGGTCGGGGAACGCCTCCTGCTCCTGCTCTTCCTTGAGCACGATCGTCGGTCTGAGCAGCAGGAGTACGATGCGCTCGTCCTTAACGCGCGA
>Ga0307434_1001812_pt1 | contig 10960 bp, 23 predicted proteins | sample SalMarWE160220MG_FD_202156 | JGI IMG/M metagenome (GOLD analysis project Ga0307434, IMG submission 202156) | Salt marsh sediment microbial communities from the Plum Island Ecosystem LTER, Massachusetts, United States - WE1603-220 | ecosystem: Environmental > Aquatic > Marine > Intertidal zone >...
GGGAATGTTGGGTTAAAAAAACCCGCGGTATGAGCTTATCAGCTTATAATAAATACAGAGTACTTAGAGCCAAAATTAGAAATGAAGGTGGTGATCCACGATCAGCACGGGTAGGAGCATAGTTAATTTGGCAGCCTTCGGGCTGCCTTTAACTTTTAAAGGAGGTAAAATGAATAGAAAATTATATAAATGGGAGTGGGCATTATTAATAGTGCTCGGATTGCTTATTTTTGCACTGCCATCACTTGCTGTTTTCATGGCTTGTGTGATGACCGTTCTTAGAATTCCCAGTTGCTTTTGGGACTGGGCAATAAACAAAGTGAAAGGAGGTGAGAAAGAATGACATTTACTGCTAAAGAAATAAAAGAAGTGTATGTGCATGAGATAATTGCAATACACGCAGGCAATGGTGGCATAATACCTTTATCTAAATGTGATCGAAGTGGCACTGTGTTCTCAAAAGTAAGATCATTAGGCCATGGGTTTATGCTTCGCGATGTAGTTAAACTTAAAAAGAATCCAAAGGCAAAGGAGGTAGCCAAAGAAAATGAGTAAAATAGCTACCATACTAATGAGTATATGGATGTATGGGTTGATTGCTTTAAATCTTATAAGCTTTGGACTACTAATCTATTATAAATTAACTGGAGGAATGGTCTATTATGGACAGTAAAAAGAAGAAAGATATTTTTAATAGACTCGCGGAATTTATCGATTATGTGAAGATTCAGCAGAAAGTGAAATCTGCAAATCCTACTGGTAAAGGAAAACTTCTTTACTTTAATAGAAAGGGGGTAAAAAATGTCTAAAATGAATTGGTTAATGGCGAACAAAAGATACCGAACGAATAAATACGGTTCTATAAACGTTCGGGATTGCTTTCTTCATACTTCGCCACCAAGTACTATTAAAAAAGAAGGCAACACATATAAAAAGGAGGTAAAATCAAAATGAGAAAATTGTTTCTCACAGTAATAGTAATATTAGTAGCAATATTTAGTGTAGCGGCTATAGGAATGGCCGAAGAAACTCCTACTCAGGATATTCCTAATCAGCATATTGTATTCTATGCTAGGTCGCCTTTTGGAATTATACCTGTTATTATACCAAAGGGAGCTTTAAATCCTGATAATGAAGGTGTATATTGGCAAACTATAGAGGGTTACAAAAAACGAATGGAGATGAATAGAAAATTCCGAGAATACGAGAAAAAATCTCTCGAAGAATACAAAAAGAAGCATCCTGAGATGTTCGGCAAAAAGCAGCCTATATAGGCTAAATCGTTAACCTTAAAAGGAGGTGTAGTATAATGGATAATACTATTTTTCAATTTCCATTAGGCACAGAAGTAGAGTTTACTCTTAGTAAAAACAAAATGTTTGATCATCTTGTTTTGAAGGGAGCAGTAACCCATTATTTTAGAAGATCTGGACATCAGACTGTACTACAGCATAAGGAGATTAAATCTTATCCTGTAGATGTAGTTCAGATCAAAACAAAGTCTGGAGGGTTCAGGGTAGATGTTGATTGTATTGTTACAAAACCAACTCAAGCCATGATAAATGAAGTAAATAAGTTGGCAGAGGAAGCAATCAAGGCAAAAGAGAAAGTAGTTAAACCCAAACCAAAAAGAGGATATAAGGATAATATTATATTCAAGCTTGGCGATTCAGCAAACATCATAAAACCAAAGGCAGTTCCATGGCTCTATGTAGCAAGTAAGAGCTCTAAGATCTTTCATGATGTTAATTCGACTACTGCAAAAAGGATTTCTGCTAAAAATGCAGTCTTTTTCCAGAATGAGAATGAAGCTGAAGCAAGTGGCAGAACCTATGCCAAGTAAACACTGTATTCCTGTAGATAGTGCTTTCTTCAAGATTATCAGTAATAACTACATGATTAGCTACAAGTACGTAGTTCTGGTGAAGTAATTAAATCCGAAGAAGTACTATCTGCAGTTTACATATATATGAAATGCAACATCATTTTAAACTCAAGGAAAGGAGAAAATATTATGTCAGCATGTATTATTTGTAAAACTATGGAAGGTGACGTAAAAAAGGGACTTGAAGAATTAAGTAGGAGTAAAGACGTATTAACAGCTTTAAAAGATACCGATAATCTTCAAATAGTTCAGTTCGGTATTAAGAAGTATGAAAACCTTAAAAAGGCTTCCAAGGATGATATAGTAAAGGAGATTGAGAAAAGGCATTTAACTCATATCCTTAATTACAAAACATTGACCATTCATAGGAAGGGATGTTCTCACGCCGGCAAAAATACCCTTAGCGGGTATATAGTGAACGATACCGTTACCGGCCTTCGTAGATGTAAACATTGTTTGTCGTAAACATTAAATTGGGGAGCCTTCGGGCTCCCTTAAACACTTAAGCGAGGTAAAAATGGAAAATACTTATATTATAAAACATAGTAAAATTAGAAGATTCATTCTAGCAGGAAACTCATATTTCACTGTTGTAAATGAAAAAACAAAAAACAAACTTACATTCCATGTTATAAGGCCAAAAGAAAAAGGGCCTTGGTTTGTTTGGTCTACAAATAAAAAAGGTAAATATTGTTTTCTTGGCACTATTTTTCTAGGTAATACAAAATTAGAATACAAGTTTGGATGGAAAAAAGGCAGATTTACAAAAGACTCTATAGTCAATAAATCTTTTGAATACCTATGGAAGAAAATGCTTTCAAACTCTTTATCTAAATCAATTATTTTCTATCATGAAGGCAAATGTGGTAGATGTAGTAAAAGGTTAACTGACCCAAAGTCTATTATGAGAGGTTTTGGGCCACATTGTTTTAGTATTTTAACAAAAAAATGGGAAGCTACACAAACTTGACAAGAAAGGGGGTGTCTTTAATGGTAGCTCGAAAAACACTTAATAATTATTCTGATAAAACAAATCCATTACATATTTATTGTCGATTATGTGGAATCTGCGGCGAAAAAATCGCAAGAATAATAGGTTATATTTATGAGAAAACAATATTTCATATAATCCATTGGATTATTAAAACAGAAATTCATCAGGCTGCAATGAGAAAGGAAGGTGATAATAATGATAAATGAATATATATTTGATTATCGACTTGTACTCGAAGAAGATCTTTCGTTTGAAAAATTTGTAGATGTTAGAGATACAGTAGATAATCTTGAAGAACGTTATAATGAAAGATATTACACTGACCAAATTAATAACACAAGAAAAGAAAATAATAGCGAATCAGAAAATGATATTATAGATTTTGTTCATGATAAAGAAAATATAGATGTTGGTCTAAATGAGACAGACGCCTGGATAAATACTCTTCGTGATAATAATGATAACAAAAATATAAGGGAAGTAAACTTAAAGCCTGAGTATGTAGACGCACCTAATCCTAACTATAATTATTCCATTCCTCAACTTCTTCCTCCAAATAGATTCTTACTGCCTGGCAGTAGAACATGGCAAGGTGAACATACTTTCTATATATTTGCAGGCTCTGGCAATAATACATACGACAATAATAAATATATCTGCTTAATACAAAAATATAGGTTCTCTAAAAAGGATCATTTTATTCGACTCCAAAAAGCAGTATATAGATTTGATAGAAAGCGTAATGTCACAAGTGAAATGAAAAAATATCTCTCTATATGGACCTATAATACAAAGACTAAACAATTATATTTGATTAGAAAGGTAAAAAGTAATAGACTTAAAAAAGGATCTCATTTTCATAGTAAAATAAATAATGTATTCAATACGTTACCACGTACTAATTGGAATGGCAGCATGCCTGAATCAATATCAAATAAGTTTTTAAAGGAAATTCTTAAGGCTGCTATAAAAGATGTTCCTGATTTAGTTATTTTAAATAAAGATTATTTACAATCTGATTTTCATGATAAACCGAAAGGATTATTTAAACACAAATATCAAGACAAACAATTTCAATCGATGAGTCTTGCTGCTATTATACTTCAACATAGAGTTGGTAAGCCAATGAAATGGCTAAATTATAATTTGATGCAAAATATATGGAATATACTAGGTGAAAAACAGTTTCAAGAATTATCTCTTGATGGTGCAAATGATTTTTATAATAGGGATAAGCCTAAGGAGAGAGAAAAACGTGCTAAAGCACTAAGAAGAAAAACTATATTTAAATTGGTGCCTAACTTAAAAAAGAATAATCATATGAATACTGCTATTAAGACTATAGTTGGTGAGCATTGCAACAAATTCATTATTAGGTTATTCAATATAGGGCATATTGATGTTCAGTTTCTTCATAATTGGATATATGCTACTCGTAAAGGGATGATAAGTAAAAACCTATATCATTTCATATCTAATATTATTAATATAGATCATACAAAAGAAGATATTAGCTATTTACTTAACCATATTACTGCTATGTTAGTGCATATACTATACAATTTTCACGCGGAAACAAATAATTTTGATAAAGACAGTTACTACTTGATTATTGATTCTTATCTAAAAACGTATAAAAGAATAAAAAGTGATGATGATGATCGGTTTCCAACTTGGCACATATGGTATGATATGTATAATATGGCATCCCAACTAGGTATTCGTATTAGATCAAATAAACTGGAGAGTAGTGGTGATATTCAAAACCTCCATAACAGATTATCCAATATTATACGTAGAGATAGAATAACTGTAAAGAAATATAGAAACTCAATATTTGACAAATTCAAAAGTCCTGATAAAAAGTATAATGGATTTGAGTTCATCCAAATGCGAACTGCTGAGAATTTGGTAGAGGAAGGGACAGCAATGAAGCACTGTATTGCTAGCTATGCTAACAAATGTGCTGAAGGCAACTCTATAATATTTTCCATGAGAAAAGATGGAAAAGGTTATGTAACCATAGAGCTAAGTCCCACCAGTTATAAAATTATACAACAGTACACAATACAAGATTACACTGTTACCAATCAAAAAATATTAGATATTATTGATAAGTGGAACAATGATTGTATTGAACTTCACAAAAATGATAAGGAAAGTTATTATAGTATATGTCGTAAAGGGATACAAGCCAAATCAGATAAGGAAAATGCTCAAAACATTAAAGAATTGGTAAAAGAAGGTATAATTGATGCGGAAGAAAAAATGTTAAAGAGTATGATGCCTTGTAACCGTACACTGCCTATTAATAAGGATCTACTAGATGGCGCGATTATCTAATAAACGATTAAAGCAACAACAGAATAAAGGCACTCACCAAAGAAGACATACCACCAGAGGGAATAGGTTTCTCTCTAAACTAAAGAAGTATAAATGGTATGAAACATTAAACTCTAACGAAGAAAGGAAGTATAAGGAACTACAATATGAGAAAAACATATAAATATTTAATTTTAATATCAATATTATTTATATCTTGGGCAATTTTTTGCTTAGTTGTTATTTAAAGATAGTTTAAAACCTAAAGAAAGGAGGTAAATAATGAGAAATGTAAGAGCATTCTTTTGGCTATTTGTAGGTTTTTGCTTAGCGTTATTAATATTACCAGCTGTGTTTCTATAAAAACAAAGTAAAAACTATAACTTTAAACTACAGGAGAAAATAATGAGACTAAAAGTAAAACTAGTTGTACTAATTCTAATAGCAGGGCTATTTGTGGTTCCTGCAGTTTGGGCTAGTGAGAAATCGCCTACCGCTCAAACGGTGGCATTTATCAATTCTAAAGCTGGCATAACAGTTTTAGGATTAGTAAAATTTGTAGTTGATGAAAAAAATGAACCCATAAGCTACGTAATCCTAAATGAACGTTGGAATGATGAAAAGAAAGTATTATGGCTCGAACCTGGTTATTATGGTGTTACTCAGTATCACTTAAAAATACAACATATAACAGGTTATCGTAATTTCTGGGTAAAAGATAAATCAATTTTAATAGAAATGTAGAAAGGAGGAAAATGATACTTATAGACGGATCATATTTTTCTAAAAATAATACAAGTAAATATTATCCAGTAGCAAATATATTTCTACAAGGAAATGTTGGTAGACCAAACAAGAAAAATATAGCACCTTGTTATAAAAAGGCTTTTAATAAGGTGATAGAAGAAATCCTTCCAGAATTATATTTGAATAAATTAAAAGCCAATTTAGACGGGTGCGAAGTAAGAGTAGAAATAGATATAAAAGTTAAGGGACCGTCCAATATAGATGTAATGACAGCCAGGCAAACACAACCAACTGGAAAGTTGGTACAATAATAAAAGGAGGAAAAGTTACAATGATAAAATTACAGATTATAGGAAACTTAGCACACGATAATAAGTTGTTTGATAGTACTTGTAGTCAATGTGGTGGTATTTATTCTCGCGTCGAAACAGCTGTTTGCCCAAGATGTGGTAATGCTATGGCTCCAATTACGGCAAAGAATGGTAGAGCCATGATGGTTTCTGAAGGAACCATTTACCCACTAGCCACACAAGACCAAAAAGAATATGATGCAAAAGCCAGATCCAAGAGAAAGAATTCTATGGAAATCACTTATAGATTTGTTGTCCTGTCTTTTGCAAACGCTGAGACTGGTATAGTGTCCGAGCCTCGTATTCATCCATATCTTGCAAAAGGTCGTCAGATCATGATAGAGATTAATCATAATCCCATCATTAGTTGGTTCAAAGCAAATGATGGATCTATTAAGTGTGAAGTGAGGCTTGGTATCTTGCCAAATGGTGGGGACACTATCAAACTTCTTGGCAAAAAAGAAGCTATGAGGAATTTGACCATCCCTGAGAGCCCTGCTGCCCAAGTAGTTCAGGCAGTCGGAGTGACTGAAAAGCTGCTAACTATGAAAGCAGAACTTGATAAGCTAATATCTACACAGGCAAAGCCTCAAGAGGTATCCACATCTAGTGAAACACAATTTAATGGAGTTATTATTGACGAAACTGAAGAAATTGAACCGTTCTAATAGATGATATATCTATCCCACGGTACTGGTGTAATTATATGGAAATTTATAAAAAATAGAAATTCTGACAAAATCCTCAGAGATCTGCTAGAACAGCAGGATGTGCGTCAAAACCGGGCATGATGTGCAAAGAGAAGAAATATCAGAGACCTGCAGAAAGAAAAGTAAATGAAAGGTAACATTACTTAAAAGGAGGTAATTATGGCAAACATAATAGAACTATGGCCACGGCAAGCAATGGCTAAGGCCATGAAGGCTCTAACCGAATTCGAGAATACTGGAAATAGAGCAGCATTTAAGAAATGGAGCAAAGAGTATAGTAAAAAAATAGGTAAAGAAAAGGAGTCTATCCTAAACATTTTGAAAGGAGATAGTAAATGATAAAATTCTATTGTAAAGAATGCGGTAAAGAAATGTGGCAAGGCGTAAAATGGGATGCAATCAAAGATCTTACTCTTGAAGAGATCAAAAACAGTCTATTATGTTCAGACTGCGCCGCAAAAAGAATAGAAAATGACATAGATTCGGTTAACCTATTAGATACAGGTGAATAAGGCTACAATATGTTAACAAAGATTAAAGAAGATGCAAACAAAATGAAACTAGGGGAATGGTTTGAAAAATATGATAACGAACTATATACCATCTTTCAAGAGACAGGTGCTTTCATCAATATAATCTATGAAAACTGGTATAAAGATCTATATAAAGTAAGCCAAAAAAAAGGAGACTAAAATGATAGATATAACACCAAAAGAAAAGGAAATGATAATCATAGGGCTGAGTATGAGACGTAACTATATAGAAACCGGCAATATATTAGTGTCAGCGGCTCAAGTAAAAAAGCTTGGAAAAACAGATAACAAAATTAATGCTTTATCAATCGATCAAATGCAATTAATCATCGACACAGAAAATCTTATAAGTAAACTATACAACTAATGATAAAAACAATAGTATTAGGCCCAAAAGAAAACCCACTAGTAAAGATCTATAACGAAGAAGATAATATAGTAGCTATAGATAAATATAATAATAGTACAAACTTTATATCAGCCCACGAAATTTCGCCGTATGACCACTCAATATTAACAAATAGGCAAGTACGAGACGTCATTATGACAATATCATCTAAAAAAGAAATGACGCAAGAAGATCTAATCAAAATAATTAACAAAACACCAATTTAAGGAGAACAAAATGTTTACATTCGAGGAAAAATCGACACTAACATCATCACTAGTAATGAAACGCAACATTATAGAAACCGGAGATCCATATACAAACGCCATCGATGCCTTCAGAAGAAACGAATTAGAAGCAGATGGCATCAAGCCCAAAGTATTAGGAAAAACTGAACTAGAAGAAATTATAAAAATAAATAGATTAATAACTAAAATACAAACAACACAACAGTGACTCAAAACCGACCAAACAAAAAGGAGACAAAATGAGTAAAGTAATAGGAATAATTGGTACCAGAAGTAGAAACTCTGAAGAAGATCTTATATCAACAGAAATTGCATTTGCAAATGTATATACAAAAGGTGATACTATCTGCTCAGGACTCTGCCCACAAGGCGGTGATAGATTCGCAGTATTATTAGCTAAAAAATATAATACTCTCAAGCTCTGGTTTCCACCAAAATGGGATGATTTAAAAGCACCAAATGCTTACATTAAATATAACAAATACGACAAACCATATAACGCAAGAGCAGCCTTCACAAGAGATACAGATATAGCAAGAGAATCAGACATACTAATAGCCTGTGTAGCGAAAGACAGAAAAGGAGGAACTGAAGACACTATTAAAAAATGGAAAGAATTCCATAAAGGAAAAGATCCAATCTTAGTTTAATACAACAATTACGGCTCAGAACCGAATTAATGGGAGATACACAACATGAAAGTAATAATGAATATAGTTGGAATCCATAACAAAGTCATTGTATTAGTCCCAAATACTTATACCATCGATAAAGAACATAACCTTAAAATAGACAAGAAAGATGCAAGGAAAATGGCAATAGAAACAGTCTGCACAATTAAAATGGGAGACATTGATATTGAAGAAGTAATCTAAAAAGGAGGTAAAAATGCCACTCGAAATAATACTCAACAAAGAACCACCTAAACAATTACTGTACATAATACAACAACACTATAATGATGAAGCTTTGATTAACAAAGTAACTATTGATGCCAATAATGAAAGAATAGACAAAACCGCTCTAGGAGGATTCTTTCCAGATACAAAAGAAGTAGTCATTGACCTTGCTCACTGCGTCAAAGACCAGGGCTGGATGGGCTTTGGAATGATGATGATTCAGACAGTATGGTTTAATATGTTAAGAGTAGTATTCCATGAACTTGGACACGCTCTGCAATCAGATAGAAATCCAAAGATCAAAGATATGGCAATACTAACGCCTCAATTAGAGCATGAGGCTGACTCTTTTGCCACCATTATGATCCAAGAATGGGCATCAAACGGCGGAACAATACCAAAAATAGATGATATGGGCTGGGCAGGAGAACAATTAAAACTCATAATAAATACATGTTACGGCAACAAAGAGTTAAGGCCAAAAATACTGGAAGAACTAGAAGTAATAGAAGCCAATGGTGTTGCCGAATTCGACACCTTCACAAAATATAACAATAAACTCATAACAGACGGATCTTACGACAAAATATGTGAAGATATCGACAATAGCGAAATCGGTATTAACTTAAATGGAAAAAGATATTTAAACGTAACAGAATTCTTTGAACTACTAACAAACAAAACTGGAAAAGAGCAAGAACAGCTCATGACCGACATGATGTATGTGGCAGAAGAACAGCCAGAAGAAAATGCAAACAAAGTTTTAATAGATGACGTTATAAAAAACTAACCCAAAAAAAGGAGATAAGAAATGCCTATAGTACAAGCTCAAGAAAAGATAGAAATGATAATGGCTGCATACCGAGGAATCTTCGGGATAAGGCCAGAAACACTAATGGAAGACCTAACAAACGCAGCTACGGCAATACACGAACGATGGAAAGACTGTATACTAAGAGTAGCACCAAGACTATTCAAAGATTCCAGCACAGGTATAAATGATATACCAGGGTTTGACATAGTATGTGATTTTGGCGATAAGAATGAAAACGGCACAATGAAACCAAGAAGCCTCAGATTCATTGCTCAGAATCCTAACAAGATAGATGGCTTCGGTAATCTAAAAGAAAACGCCATACTTGCACGAGCAGGCCATAAAATAATGTGGGTAATAGATACTGATCTGCAAAACGGATTCTTAGGAAAAGTTATGGACGATCAATGGATACCATCAACGCCAAGAGCTACATACCCAGCACGAAACGGAGCCCCACAAGCAACAGATGCTACTGGGCGCAACTATCAGATGAACGAAGGTAACTGGGTACAGCAGCTACCAAACATAGATCCAGGCAATACAGTTAATATAATAGAAGAATTTCTAAGCGAACAAGAGGAATGTGAATTTACAATAGAATAGGGGGCACAATTTGAACAGAGCGGTATTTATCAATGACAACAACGGAACTATAATAGGTGTCTCCAAAGACAAAACAAACATTAAAATACTTCTATCAAAAGGCGGAATAGTAAAAGCAAGAAACGAAGGGTTTGAAAAAGGTGACAATGTTTGCTTCATACTTAACGCTACAAAAACAAAAATCATCAAAGTCATACCAAAACTAGTAGCTGACGTAACAGCAATAATCGGCTCAGACCCGATACTCAGAGCAGCTACAGAAGAGCAGCCAGACGATTTAGAGCAGGACTTTGATGAATATGAATTCTACGATGAAGAAATAACTATAGAAGAAGAGGGGGAGGAAAACAATGAATCCAGAGGTAAAATTACTAGAGAAGGAAATGAAAGAACGAGAGAAGCTGAGTTTATTATCAGCGACAGCAGCTAAAATCAGAGACTGGAGCCAGCAAACTGAAATGCTA
>Ga0307434_1001814_pt1 | contig 10956 bp, 10 predicted proteins | sample SalMarWE160220MG_FD_202156 | JGI IMG/M metagenome (GOLD analysis project Ga0307434, IMG submission 202156) | Salt marsh sediment microbial communities from the Plum Island Ecosystem LTER, Massachusetts, United States - WE1603-220 | ecosystem: Environmental > Aquatic > Marine > Intertidal zone >...
TGGTGGTCGAGGCCTTCTCGGCCCACGGGACGGATATCCCGATCGACTACGAGCACCAGAGTCTGGGGGGGCGCTATGCATCGCCGACGGGGCAGGCGCCAGCGGCGGGGTGGATCCGGTCGCTGCATGTGCTGGCGCCGGGTGACGCTGGTGAGGCCGAGCCGGGCCTGTTCGCGGACGTGGAATGGACGGACTCGGCCCGGGAGAAACTTCTCGCCAAAGAGTACCGGTACCTCTCTCCAGTGATCATTGTCCGCAAGCGTGATCGGCGGATGCTGGCGTTGCATTCGGCAGCGCTGACGAACAAGCCCGCGATTGCCGGCATGAAGCCGATCGTGAACCGCCGGGACGCAGGCCCCACCGAGCCCGTTGTCGCGGACGGGGAGCGGGCGGAACCACAGCAGAACCACGGATCCAAGGCATCGGGAATTGCGGAGGAAGCGGTGGAGCTGCTGCGGCTCCGGCTGGGGCTCGAGGCCGGCAGCGATGTGGAGATAGTGCTTTTCACGGCGGAGGATCGGCTGGCTTCGCTGATGCGCGAGGCGGTGCAGCGCCAGGCAAGTGACAAGGTCGAGGCGGCCATGCGGGCGGGCAAGTTGACGGCGGCCCAGCGCGAATGGGCGATGTCCCTGACCCTCAAGGATCCGGGGGCGTTCGACGAATGGGCGGCATCGGCGCCGACGGTCGTGACGCCGGGACGGACAGAGGCCCCGACGCATCACGGCAGCGGTACCGGGCAACGCGACCGGGCGGCGGTGATCGCCTCGGCCCGCGTGACGTTTCGTTCGGAGCCGGTGCTGGCCGCCCTGACCAGCGAATCGGCGTGGATCCTCAACGCACTGCGCGAGGCAGGTTTGGAGCAGGAGCAGGGCTCACACATCGGCCAGAGCCGGGTTCCGTGAACCCGGTGCTGTGAACCCGGCGCACCGTGAGTAACAGAAACAAGGGTTTGGAAAGGAAGGAATAATGGCTCTTTCAGCAAATCGGGACGTGGATCGGTACGTGGACCAGGAGCTGCGGACGCTCCCGGTCAAGGCAAGTACGCATATCTACAAGGGAGCATTCGTCGGCTTGAGCGGGGGATACGCCCGGGGACTTGTGGCGGGTGACTCCTTCGCGGGGATCGCCTACGAGGAGGGGGACAACTCATCCGGCTCGGACGGGGACAAGGTCATCCGGGTGCTCACGATGGGGGATTTCGAGCACGCGCTCTCGTCGGCGAGTCGGACGAACAACAAGAGCCCGGTGTTTGCCTCGGACGACGAGACGCTGACGCTGACGGCGTCGGGCAACAGTTTCGTGGGGCACCAGATCGACGTGCCCTCCGCGAACAAGATCGTGCTGCGGATCCAGGTCACCCCCACGCCGCTGGCGGGTGGGACAATGACCAGCGAGCTGGTGTCGGCCGGGATCAAGCACAAGCTCACGACCAAGGCCAGTGCGGCGAACGTGACGATCAACACGAGCGATCTCGGCGGGATCATCAAGGTGACGGGCACGACGGCGGGCAACCTGAACCTGCCGGCGGCGGCAACCGCGGGATCCGGAGCGTGGTGCACCTTCGTTAAGACGGGTGCGAGCGGTGCACTGACCATCGAACCGGACGGCAGCGAGACGATCGACGGGGCGGCAAACAATGCGGAAATGGATGCCGCCAACGACTCGATCACGATCGTCTGCGACTCATCCGCGTGGTACATCGCGGCCAAGAAGATCGCTGCTTAATCCTTTCGAGGATCTTCTTTGGGCTTCGGGGTTTTTCAGGATTCAGGACAGGTCATCCTTTCAACGAAATGGGGTTTGAATCATGGCGGTGATTAATACGGGGTTGTTGACCAAGGGGCTCCGGAGCGAATTCCTCGATCGCTTCGGCAACACGACGATGTACTATGAGGATCTGGCGACGCGGATTCCGTCCACGTCGGATTCGGAGACGTACCGCTGGCTGGGGACGGTTCCGAAGATGCGCGAGTGGGGTTCCGGACGACTCGCCAAGGGGCTGCGGACCGAGACCTACTCGGTGGAGAACCTGAAATACGAGGCCACCATCGAGGTGGACCGTGACGAGATCGCCGACGACCAGACGGGGCAGATCAGGGTGCGAATCGGGGAACTGGCCCAGCGGGCGGCAACGCACAAGGACTACCTGATCTCGCAACTGCTCATTAACGGGGCAACGTCGGGCTACAACAGCTACGACGGGGTGACGTTCTTCAACGCCCAGCATGAAAGCGGACAGAGCGGCCAGCAGGACAACGATCTGACGTACGACGCGTCGGATGCGGACGACCCGACCACGGATGAATTCAAGGCCGCCCTGAAGCAGGCGATCGGGACGATGCTGGGCTTCAAGGACGACCAGGGCGAACCGGCGGCGCTGAGCGCGAGTGGTCTGATCTGCGTGGTGCCGCCCACCATGTTGTTCACGGCCCTGGAGGCGATCAATGCCACGGTGATCGGTGAGACGTCGAACGTGCTGCAGGGAGCGGCCCGGGTGATCGGGCTGCCGTGGCTGACGACGGCAACGACGTGGTACCTGCTGAAGGCGGACGGGGTGGTGCGCCCCTTCATCTTCCAGGACCGCGAGCCGGTCGAGTTCGGGGCCCTGATCGAGAACAGCGAAGAAGGCTTCAAGCGCGAGAAGCTGTTGTTCGGCGTCCGGGCGCGGTATCGGCTTACCTACGGGTACTGGCAGTTTGCGGTTCGGACCGTGTTCAATTGAGGCGCGGGATTCTGGTGGCGTGCCGCCTATCGAGTGCTGGTCCGGGCAGATGCCCGGGCCCGCACTCGCGGGGAGTGAACAAACGAACGATGAGTGATGAATGCAGAACGATGAATGAGAAACCGGCAATCGCGACCTCCTGGTTCATCGTTCATCGTTCATCATTCATCATTCATGCTTGCAGAGGTTGACCATGTCGTACGCGACGAATGCAGATGTCGAGGAGCGTTTGGGGAGCGCGGCCTACGTGCAGTTGACCGACGATACGGGTTCGGGTTCGGCGGATGAGGACAAGGTGACCGAGGCGCGGCTGGCGGCGGAGGGCGAGGTGAACAGCTACCTCGGGCGGCGGTATGCGGTGCCGGTCAACGTAACGGGCGACGAGGAGCTGGCGGGCGTGCTCAAGAGTGTGGCACTGGACCTGGTGGAATACCGGCTGCACGCCCGCCGGCCCCCGGTGCCCGAGGAGACCCGGCGGAAACGTGACTCGGCGGTGCGCTGGCTGCTGCGCGCGGCCTCCGGCGAAGTCGTGCTGCCGGCCGGCAGTGAGCTGCCAACGAACCCGGCGGGCGGAATCACCGGCGAAGTAACCGGCTCGGCTCGGGTCATGTCACGCGAGGAACTGGACGACCTCTGAAGAAACGATGAATGATGAATGATGAACGATGAATGATGAACAATGACGACGCGGCTGAAAGCCATGCGCGGAGTGCTGATCGGTGAGTACCTGGGAGACGATTGAAGATGCAGTGGTGGCCACGCTCGAGGAGTTGACCTCGGGCCAGTCGGCGTTGCTGGCGACGGCGAAGGGGCACACGTCGCGGGACCGCAAGGTGTTGATTGCCGCGATCAGCCGAGAGCGGCTGCCTGCCGCCTACGTGATCGCCACCAGCCGGGATGCGAGCGAGAAGGTCACTCGCCGCCCGGGATCGCCGGCGTTCAGCATTCTCCTGGCGTCAGGGAGCCTCCGGAGCGACGAGGAGGCCCGCACCGGGTCGGAGGAAGTCACCGGGATCTTCACCCTCTCGGAGGAGGTGGCGGCGGCGCTCCAGGACCTGGCAGTCGGGGGTGATCGCCGGTTGCTGCTGATCGACGAACGACCGGCGGGTGGCGAAGAGGGAATGATTGTCTGGGAGCAGCGCTACGAGGTCCGCCGCGAGTCGGAGGGATCGGCCCCGACGTTTGGCGGTGAGGCGCTGGCGGGCTCGGACAGCGAGGTGCACGTGGAGTTGGGACCGCTCACTCGTGCCACGTCGTCGTTCTCGTTTCCGGGCCTCGATGGCGTCTTCGAGAGGAACCTGGGCGTCCGCGAGCGGGTCATCGTGTGGCGGGGCCAGTTGCGAGCGGCCAGTGACGCGGCGCTCAACACCCTCGAATCAGCCATTGAACAAGAACTGCGAGCGGGTGAGGAGAAGACGATGACGGACGCCTGGGGTCGATCGCACGAGTTGTGCGTGCTGAAGTCCTTCGCACGTCGCGGCCCCCGGCGCCGGGATGAGTTGACGGGTGAGGCGTTGCAGGATTTCGAGTTCGAGTTCACCCAGTTGGGTCGCTGACCAGGGGCAACCATGAGCATCATGCGGTCACGATCGCAGCGAGCGGAGCGTCTGCTGGTGGGCGTGGAGACGGCCTACGGGTCGGGGGAGTACCAGGTTGATGAACGTCTCCGGGTCGAGGAGGTCCGGCAGCGATCAGATCGGGTGTTTTCTACGGCGACGATCTCGGTACGGATCGACGATGAGTTCGATTCGCAGGAAGCCAGGCGCCGGTATCACCCGGATTGCCGGATCGTGGTGATGACGGATGAACCGCTCGCATCGTCCCGCGAGATCCTGTTTGAAGGATATCCGCCGGTTCAGTCGTCACGTTGGGACGGGCGGATTGGCCGGGAGGACGAGCGGTACGTGTTCGATGCGGAACACGTGCTGGAGCGATTGAGCCGGGCTCGTGAGGCAATGGCGTATGGACGCTACGTTCGCAACGGTGCGATCGAGGATGGGCTGGCGTCGGACCCGGATGCGTACGCGGACAAGAGTGTGCTGGTGACCGCGCTGCCTTGTACGTTCAATCCGGACGGCGCGGGCAACCGGGCCGAGACCCCGCTGACCGTGCTGTCTCCGGCGGGCGAGTCGCGGTCGGTCCATCTGTTCACGTGGGAGGATGAGTTCAACGCCGAGAAGTGGACGTATGCGACGGCCCTTCGCTATCTGATATGGTTTTACCTCCTGAAAGAGGGTCCGGTATTCGAGGGGAACGTGTTTGCGGTGACCGATGCGCTGGCGGCGGGCTCGTCGCCGGGCTCGGATCCGCTGAGCCAGGCCCTGGGGCGCGAGCCGGTGTCCCTGAACTGTGAGGCGACGAACCTGGTGGAGGGGCTGTCGCTGTTGGCCACCGCGGCGGGGATCCACATCACGGCGGAGAGCGAGAACTGCCAGGGTCGGTGCGTGACGCAACTGCGAGTGTGGGCGCCGGAAGGGGGGCCGCTGCGCCAACTCCACCTGGTACGCGGCGGCCGTCATACCGACGGCACACCGCGATACGATCCGTCGGGGCGATCCACGCGGGAGATCCTTTCCGCCAACGATACGTACCGGGGCCAGGTCGCGTGGGATCATCGGGGGATCGTCAACTCGCCCATCGTGATCGGTGACGTGAAACACTACGAGATGACCCTGCCTCTGTGGCCGGGGTGGATCCCGCGGGACAACCTGGACAACGTGGAGCCCGGGGACCGGGAAGCGGCCAAGGCGTTGGCGTTGACCCCGGCCCAAGTTGAAGTGCTGGGCAGCGCGGCGGAGAACCACTACTGGTTTCGGCGCTATCATCGCCGCGGGAGCGAGTTCAAGTTTGGCGCGGATGTGAGCCGGCTCTGGATCCTCAACGAAGACGGACACTACGACGGTGCCCTGTATAACCGCAATCCGCCGTTCGACGACTATCAACCTTTCGATTTCTCGACCGTTGCGGATTCGACGGTGACCACCAGCGGTGCGTGGATGCGGCGGGTCAGGCGGCTGCTCCCGACGATTTCGACCTCATTGGACGGTCGGGCGCTGGGGGTGTGGGTGGAGATCAGTTTCGATTCCGGCACGAGCTGGCAGCAGCAATCGAGCGGGGTGCGCGTCCTCGAGGATCGCGTCGGAATATACTTAGAGTGCGAGAATCCCACCGAGCTCACTCCGACCGGCACCGATCCGTATGAACAGAACATGTGGTATTCCATTATCGATCAGACGTTTCGCGTGCGCGTGACGGCGGTGCTCGCGAGCGATGAACGATTGCTGGGGACTTTTCCCGCGGGTCAGTTTGCCTCGCCGACCCTGCAGGTGAATGCGATGGTGGTTCGCCGGGCGAAGTCGTTCCAGTTCGTATCACGGTCACACACGACGAACGTGCTGGTGCCGGGGACGCCGGCCTGCCCTGCGGAACGTGACGACTCGGCGGCGGCCTCGTCGTTGGCCGAGCAACTGGCCCGGGCGAACCAGGATCGGGAGGTTCGGGTGGCCCCGACGATTCCGTGGATTGAGACGGGCTGCGCGATCGGGGACCGGATCACGGAGATCCGGGGCCGGCATCTTCGGTTCGCCACCACGGTTGGGGCGGACGTGCGCTGGCCGGCAGTGATCGGGCGGCGGTTCTTCCTGACCGACGGACGCTACGAGACGGAGCTGACCTTGGGGATCACCGGCGTGCCGGGGGACGCGGTGTGAGAAGAGAACGATGAATGATGAATCAGGAATGATGAACGATGAATGAAGAAGGCGCAAGGTGAGAACGTGATAAGGCAGGAACGTGAGGAAGTGGGAAGGTAAGAACGCGGGAAGGTGAGATGCAGACGATTCGGATCGGAGTCGTGCGGGCCCGGTCGTTTAATTCGACGGACGGGTTTCACGTGTACGGTGACGGAGGCACGGGAGAAATGGATTGGGTGCACCCGGTGACGCCGCGACGGCAACTGCTGTGGTCCGACGCGCCGGGATTGGCCGGGCACTTGCTCAGCGGTCACGTCATGGGTTTGCACCTGGATAACGTCAGCCCGGATGGGCACCTGGAGGGCACGCATCTGCTTGACGAGCACGCCTTTCCCGCGGCAACCATCGTTTTCGAGACGGAGCCGCTGGTGTTCGGGCGCTTCCGGCATGCTGTTGTGATGGAAGACGCGCTCGGGAACGCGGCGACGGAAGGGGCGACCATATACGAGACGGTTATCAATAGTGAACCGCAGGCGGCAAGTGATCTCGCAGGCGTGCTTCATGATCCGCAAACGGATCGACTGACGTTCTCGTATTCCGCGAGCGACCGGTTGACGGGCTAGGGCACTTGCCCTTTTCTTGTAGCGGTGTCGAGGCGGAAAACCCCCACGAACAGGCGCCTTTCGGGCGGGAAACCGCTACACCCAAACGTGAAGTGCTATAGGCGCCTATTCCTGAGTTGGCAGTGGAAAGACATGATTGGATGCAGCAAGCGGACTGAGAGGTGAGCTATGCCGGTAACGTATCCGAATGAAATCTGGCCGCCGGACGCGGAGGTCGAGGCCCTGGACGGCACCACCGATGAGCAGACGGGTTTGCCTTATCTCGCCAAGGGTACAGGCCCGACGAGTGTGCCCTCCTACGAGGTTCAGTACAACCGCCGACAACAGCGACAGAGCCGAATCCTGCGGACCTGGCGGCAAGGAATGGTGGTCGATGAAGGCGATCTGAATATCGGTGTTTACCCGATCGACTTCATGATTGGCGGCGTGTCGAAGAGCTTCCTGGGCGCCTCGGGGGTCTCGATACCGGATGATTCGACCAAGGTGGTGTACCTGGACGATACGGCGACGTTACAGACGGCGACCTATTGGCCGAATGACGTGACGACCTTCCTGCCGTTGGCCTCGGTGACGACGTCGAACGGGCAAATGTCGATCGAGGACCGGCGGTCTCTGGCCGCGTTTCGCGTGCCGTCGGTGGAGGCATCAGAGGTCCGGGATCGGCGGGTGGTGACTGCTCATCGCGGGAGCGTGGGCGCCAACGAGACGGGTACCGAGATCTTCGAGTTCGACCCGCCGGAGGATTTGACGCTGGAAGAGGTGCAGGTGTATTGCACGGCAACGGCGGCAACGGCGAGTGTGGATGTCAAGGAGGGGGGCACGTCGGTGCTGTCGGCGGCGGCGACGCCGACCGCGGGATCGGTTGTCAAGCCCACCGTTTCCGACGGGGACATATCGGCGGATAACAACGTGACCGTGCACGTGACAACGAATGCGACGGGCAGCATCACGGACCTGGCGGTAACGCTGTTGTTCAAGGCGGCGTTGGCGGCATAGGCGGGTTGTCTTATCCAGTGGAAGTATGAGCCGGCGAGAAGGAAGTGCACCTGCCTCGCCGAACGGAAGCCAATCGAGGTGAGCTGATGGCACTCGTGTTCTACCTATCCACAAATGGCTCGGACACCAACAGCGGATCATCCGAGTCGGTGATTGTCAGTGGGAGCAATGCAACCACGTACGGGTCAGCCACCGTTCAACTGCCAAGCGGCACCGACTTGTCCGGCGTGAACCAGGGCGATACGCATGACACGATCCGAATCGCGGGGAGAAGCGACGGGATCAACAGCACCGACGTTTTCGAGATCACCGCGGTGGACGACGGCAACGATCAGGTGACCGTCACCCCGACGCCCGGCGCGGGCAACAATCAGGACTGGTGTATCGGGGGGCCGTGGCACAAACCTCAAAAGGCGATGGACGTCGTGGACGCCGGGGATCACGTGTGGATGAAAGCGGATGGGGATTACACCGATGACTCCGATGCGGACGGCATCTGTGCGGCGATCCGGCGGGCCGGCGATGCAGATGCACCGATCATCTTCGAAGGTTACAAGGAAACACCCGGCGACGCAGATGATTACCCGGGTGACGACGACTACCGGGCCACGATCAACGGGACGGCAAGCTCTCTTGAAGATGGAATTGCGGTTGCCGCCGGGCTCGGCGGGGTCGATCTGTGCTACCTATTCAAAAACATACGCGTATGCAACTGTTCAGCCCGAGGCTTTGAACTCACCTATACCAGCGAGAAGCAAATCACATTGAAGAACTGCCGCAGTCACTCGAACATGGTCGGCGTGTACGGCTATGAATCGTTCTGCGAAGGCTGCTGCTTCGATAACAACACGATCTACGGCGTGTTCGGTTACGATGACATGCTCATCTGGAACTGCGACATCTTCAACAACGGGGATTGCGGTATCATGATGGGAGGGGCGGTTGCCGTAATGAACAGGGTCTACGGCAACGGCGGTCATGGCATCAACACGTCCTTTTCCGGGCATCCCCAGTTCATACTGAACAACACGCTTGATGGTGACGGCAAGCCAAGCGGCAAGGTGGGCATATACGTCCACAAAGAGTCCGGCGGTGTGGTGGCCAACAACATCATTCACGATTTCGACATCGGGGCAAAGGCGACTGGTGGAAATCCGGGCCAGCGGTTAATCGCCCGGAACAACCTGTTCACGGACAACAACACGGACCGCGACGACTTCCCTGAAGGCCCGGGCGACGTGTCGGCCGACGATCCGGGTTTCGTGGACGAGGCGAACAACGATTACCGTCTGCGGTTCACATCACCGGCCCGGGGCGCGGGCAACCCGGCCTGGATTGACATCGGCGCTAGCCAAAGGAAGGAAATGCTGACGCACAGTCCGACAAACGTGGGAGTGCAGATATGAGGCTGTTCCAGAAGAACGAGACTGCGGCGGGGAAGCGCGACGTCTTCGTGCAGATGGTGGATGAAGATGAACCCAACGCGCCGAAGACGGGGCTGACCCTCACGGTTCAGATCGTCAAGGCCGGCGGCTCCTCCTATGCCGGCATTGAGGGGTCCTCTTCGGAAGTTGGGAACGGGACGTACCGGATCAGCCTGGCCGCCGGCGATCTCGACACCGAGGGCGAGGAAATGCTCAAGATCACCGCCGACGGGGCGGTGAATCAGTACGTTCCGATGCAGGTGGTGCGGTTTCCGGATGAGGTGCATCTGGCCAAGGCGGCGCTGGCCAACGCCCGGAGCCATACGATCGATACGGGAGTCGATGAGATCAAGGACGACGACGGGGACACGACGATACGGACCTTGACGCCGACCGAGGAGAACGGCGTCGTGACCGTCGCGGTGAGCTAGAGCGAAGAGAATGATGAACGATGAACGCAGAATTATGAATGATGAACGCGGAATGATGAACGCGGAACGATGAACGCGGAACGATGAACGCGGAACGATGAAAAACCACGAGCAGAAGCATCGGAGCCGAATCTTTAATTCATCATTCCTCATTCATAATTCATCGTTCAGGAAGGCTGGGTGATGTGTAACGGATTCCTGGCGAAATGGCTGGCCTATTACGATCCGATTCATCGGGGCTGGACGCCGGCGGGGATCGCAAACGGGGTTTGTGCGACCGTCGGGTTCTTCTTCCCGCGTATCCGGGGCGGCTACAACCTTCGCCGGGGCGTGGGTGAGGTGCCTGATGCCTCGGAGCCGATCGTGGGAGCAGCCGGTGCTGACGCAACGACGATTCGAACGTTTCCCTGGATGATGCACGATGCGAGCACGACGTATGTGTACCGGTTGACGGCGATCAACGGCGGCGGCGTTGAGAACTGGAGTGATGAGGTGGTTGCCAGCACCGGATTCGACGCGGCGGGTGATTGGGTCGGTTCCCGGCCCAACGCGCCGGCGGATTTGCGGGTGACGCCGGGGGCTGGTGGGAAGTTCGTCCTGCGATGGACGTACTCCCGCCCGGGGGAGCAGGCGGAGCCCGCGGCATTTCGCCTCTACAACGATGGCGGGACGGGGAGTGTGGATTTCGAGACGATCGTCGCCACGGTGGAGTACCGTCGCGGACGCTTTCACTATTGCTATTCATCGGAGGCGTTTGCAAGCGGGACCCGTGTGCGTTGGGTGGTGCGTGCGGTGTCGGCAGAGGGGGTCGAAGATACGAACGAGCAGGTGGCCTTCGGTTGGGCGGACGCCCTGGCGCCGTCGGCCGATCCGACGGTCGTGATTACATGTGGGTAGCCTTCGTTGGCGGGACGGGAAAGGTTCGGGGGTTTGCGATGATCCGATCGGTGGAAACGCTTCGTCGGGACCAGGCCGAGATCATGTCGTCTTTCCGCGAGGAGTCGGCGGCGCGGGGTTCGGTGGCGGTGCTGCCCCGGCCCGGTGGTTCGATAGCGCTGGCGGTTTACG
>Ga0307434_1001819_pt1 | contig 10942 bp, 13 predicted proteins | sample SalMarWE160220MG_FD_202156 | JGI IMG/M metagenome (GOLD analysis project Ga0307434, IMG submission 202156) | Salt marsh sediment microbial communities from the Plum Island Ecosystem LTER, Massachusetts, United States - WE1603-220 | ecosystem: Environmental > Aquatic > Marine > Intertidal zone >...
TCGACGCTGTTGATGAGCAAAGCGCCTTAGGCCGGCCGCAACCGTAACCGGCGCGAGTGTAGGTTGCGCAATAAGGTCAGCCATGTAGAAGGTCATGCGTCATGATGGCCAGCTAACAATGGACGACTAAGGCGATGCGACGCGAAATTACGCAGTGAGCACCAACTCAGCGAAATAACTAGCCTGCTGAGCGCGCTCATTGTTCGTCGCAATGACGCATGGACAACCGAATTCATGGGGTTCATATGGGCGCGGCGGGGAACTTTTAGCGCGGCACAAGGTACACATTGCCATGTTCCCGCACGCTGAAAAAGGGCATCGGATCTTACTTTTAGATGCGCGCTTCACCTAAAGGGATGTGAGAAATATGTGCGGCCTTTGTGGCGAAGTTCACTTCGATGGCGCCCCCGCGTCCCTCTTAAATATCGATAAGATGACATCAATCTTGCGGCCGCGAGGACCCGATGGCAGCGGTGCCATCGCTCGCGGCCCTCTCGCACTTGGCCACCGCAGGCTGAGCATCATTGACCTGTCGGAACACGGCCATCAACCCATGACCGATTCCGTTTTGGGTCTAACCGTCGCCTTCAATGGCTGCATTTATAATTACGCCGAATTACGCAGCGAGTTGGCAGCAGCCGATTATACATTTTTCTCCCATAGCGATACTGAAGTCATCCTCAAGGCCTATGCGGCATGGGGAGTAGCCTGTGTCGAGCGCTTTAATGGCATGTTTGCTTTTGCAATAACCGAGCACGCCACAGGCCGCCTCGTGCTTGCACGCGACCGGCTGGGGATCAAACCTCTCTATCTGGCTCAGTTGCGGAACGGCAAGGGGCTGCGGTTTGCTTCTTCTCTCCCCGCTTTGGCGGCTATTGGCGATCTTGATACGTCGATCGATCCGGTGGCGTTGCACCACTATATGACTTTTCATTCAGTGGTGCCGGCACCCTTCACAATCTTGAAAGGTGTGCGCAAGCTGCCTCCCGCTACCATTCGGGTGTTTGAGGCTGACGGTTCGGTTCAAGATGAATGTTACTGGGCGCCGACGTTTGTTCATGACGCCAGTGACGTTGCGCTGCCCGCCGATCAGTGGCGCGAGCGGGTGCACGCTTCGCTGCAGACCGCAGTTCGTCGGCGCATGGTGGCCGATGTTCCAGTCGGCGTTCTACTTTCAGGCGGTGTCGATTCCTCGCTAATCGTCGGGCTACTTTCTGAAGCCGGCCAGAACGCGGCGGGGCTGAAGACATTTTCGATTGGCTTCGACTCGGTCGGCGAAGAGGAGGGCAACGAGTTTCGCTATTCGGACCTCATCGCTGGGCATTTTGGCACCGAGCACTACCGCATCGAGGTTAGCTCCGAGCGTATTTCTAGTGTGCTGCCAGAAGTCATCAATGCGATGTCGGAGCCGATGGTCAGCCATGACAACGTCGGGTTCTACCTACTGTCTGAGGAGGTTTCGCAGCACGTTAAGGTCGTCCAGTCAGGGCAAGGCGCCGATGAAATCTTTGGCGGGTATCATTGGTATCCACCATTGGCCAACTCCAATGATCCCGTCGGCGACTATGCTAAGGCCTTCTTTGACCAAGACCATGCGGAGTATGCCGAAGCGGTAAGTAAGGACTATTTGGATGGCGATCACAGTCGCGCGTTCGTAGAGGCACATTTCGCTATGCCCGGTGCCGATGATCCCGTCGACCGTGCGCTTCGGATCGACAGCCAGATCATGCTTCCCGATGATCCGGTCAAAAGGGTCGATAACATGACCATGGCCTTCGGCCTGGAGGCGCGCGTACCTTTCCTTGATCACGAGCTGGTTGAATTAGCGGCACACGTGCCGCCCGATTTAAAATTGGCCGATGACGGTAAGGGCATTTTGAAGAGCGTGGCGCGGCGGGTGATTCCAAAAGAGGTGATCGACCGGCCTAAGGGATATTTCCCGGTACCCGCCCTGAAATATCTGGAGGGCCGCGAGTTGGAAATGGCGCGTGGTGCACTTACCTGCCAAGCAGCGCGGCAGCGCGGGCTTTTTAGGCCCGACTATGTTGACACGCTATTAGCGGCGCCAAAGGCGCACATTACGCCCCTGCGTGGGTCCAAGCTGTGGCAGATCGCCGTGCTCGAACTTTGGTTACAAGAGTATGATCTCTAGTTGACACGTACTAACCGACGGAATGTGCGTATTCGATTTGGCAGCGATCCGGCACCTTGGAGGTGACTATGGCCAGAGAACAATCGGCGCTAAAACCTGGCGATCTTGCCGAAATGGCCTCACTCAAGCATTGGGGGGAACTTCCCAACAGTGCTAGCGAGGGTAGGCTAGCACAAGATGTTGTCGTCAACTGCGGTTGGGGACGGCTCCTGTTCGGGCAAACCTTTGCCAACTCCGATCGATTATCTGAAGCGTTGCAGAGTGAGCAGACGGGAAAGCGTGATGTCGCGCTATATGTGCGTGAGCCCCAAGTGCTCTTGTCGCGCGCACCTCATGCTCTGTTTCTTGATCCCTCTCAAACATTTCGCCTCAATTTGGAAACGTGCCAGACTTTCGCGCGAGAAGACGACGGACTGCTTATCCGTAATGCACGTGCATCCGACCAAACTGCGATAGATACGATTTACTTAGCGCGCAAAATGGTGCCGTTGACTGAAGGCTATATTGGAAGCGAGCAAATGCCGGTCGGCGTTTGCATTCTGGTTGCGGAAGAGAACAAAAGCGGCTCAATCGCGGGTGTCGTGATGGGCGTGGACCATCACGCGGCATTTGATGATACCGATAATGGTTCAAGCCTTTGGGCGCTAGCCGTTGACACCCAAGCCAAGTTGCCTGGTATCGGACGCAAGCTGGTCAAATCATTGGCTGCGCACTTTCAAGCAGCAGGGCGAAGCTTCATGGATCTGTCGGTGATGCATGACAACCAAGAGGCGATCGCGCTTTATGAAAAGCTCGGCTTTGCCCAAGTGCCCGTATACTGCGTGAAGAAAAAGAATCCGGTGAACGAAGAACTTTTTGTGGGACCGCCATCCCGCGAAAGCCTTAACCCCTACGCTCAGATCATCGTTGACGAGGCACGGCGACGTGGCATTGCTGTCGACGTTGAGGATGCGGCTGCAGGCTTATTCAGCCTCAGCCTGGGAGGACGCTCAATCTCTTGCCGGGAGTCGCTCAGCGATTTGACCAGTTCAGTTGCATTGAGCCGTTGCGACGATAAAGCGCTGACTTATCGGCTCCTGACGAATGGCGGAATAAGAATGCCCGCACAAGCTACCGTCACCAATGATAACGAGGCCCTTAGCTTTCTGAGGCGCTACGAACGCGTAGTGGTCAAGCCGGCTCGTGGAGAACAGGGACGCGGCGTGTTTGTTGACCTGACAGGCGGTCAGCAGACTTTATCGGCCCTTAAACGGGCACGGGAACTGTGCAACACTGTCCTAATCGAGGAATTAGTGACCGGTCAGGATCTCCGTATCATTGTGATTGGCGGAGAGGTCGTGGCCGCGGCTATTCGCAGGCCAGCGACCATTGTCGGCGATGGCGTACATATGATTGTCGAGCTGATCGATAAGCAGAGCCGGCGCCGGGCCGCTGCCACGGGAGGAGAAAGCCAGATCCCGTTAGATGAGGAAACGGAGCGCTGCATAGAAAACGCTGGCTATCAGATGCTCGACATCCTGCCTCAACATACGGAACTCGAAGTGCGAAAGACCGCCAATCTGCATACCGGCGGGACGATTCATGATGTCATCGGGCGTCTTCATCCCAAACTTGTCAAGGCGGCTGTTCGGGCGGCCGACCTTCTCCAGATGCCTGTCGTCGGCCTCGACCTGATCGTCGCGGCCCCCGACAAACCCAGCTATCATTTGATCGAAGCCAATGAGCGGCCTGGTTTGGCCAACCATGAACCAGCCCCGACGGCTGAGAGATTTATTGACCTTCTGTTTCCGGACACGCGACTGAAGACCAATGCAGGGAGCGCCCGGTAGAATATGAAGGACCTCACGATCGACTCAGAATATCTTTGCCGCGTTCTAAAGGAACTACTGGAAACGCCCAGCCCCACGGGGATGACAGATCATGCAGTGAAACTTGTCTGCACAGAACTTGAACGACTCGAAATTCCATTCGAGCTAAGCCGTCGGGGGGCCATCCGCACTGATCTAAAAGGCCAACGCTCTACGCCGGACCGGGCGATCGTGGCGCATCTCGATACACTCGGTGCTATCATCAAGGGGTTTCACGCCGCCAATGGCTGGCCGAGGCTCGCTCCAATCGGTCACTGGGCAGCGCGTTTTGCCGAAGGTGCCCGCGTCACCGTTTTTTCCGACGATGAGCGGCGTACAACGGGAACGATCCTACCATTGAAGGCGTCAGGCCATACCTACGGGGAGGAAATCGATTCTCAGCCGGCTGCTTGGTGCAATCTTGAACTGCGGTTAGACGCGCCGGTTTTCAATGAAAAGGACGTGCGGGCGCTTGGCATCAACGTCGGCGACATTGTCGCTGTCGATGCTCAACCTCAGTTCACATCCACTGGGTACATCAAATCACGCCATCTGGATGACAAGGCCGGGGTGGCCGCCGTGCTTACCGCGGCTAAGGCACTACGTGAAGAGAAGGCGGCTTTGCCAATGGACTGCCACCTGCTGTTTACGATTTCTGAGGAAGTGGGCGTGGGCGCCTCGCACGTCTTGCATGGCGACGTCGCGGAAATGGTTTCCATCGACAACGGAACAATCGCTTCCGGTCAATACACTCGCGAGGACGGTGTAACGATTGCCATGCAGGATTCAAGCGGTCCCTTCGATTGGCATCTGAGCCGAAGCATAATCCATATTTGCAAACGTTTCGGCATCACTCACAGCCGTGACGTCTTCAACCATTATCGTAGTGACAGTGCCGCCGCGCTTGAAGCGGGAAATGACATCCGGACCGCACTGGTGTGCTATGGTCTTGACGCCTCACATGGCTATGAGCGTGTACACATAGACTCGCTGCTTGCTGTTGCCCGGCTTATTGCCCTATACGCGCAGAGCCCGGCGCTGTTTGAGCGTGACTCTGAGGCGCTCGGTCCCCTTGGCGATTTACCGGCAACGGAGGAAGAGCCCCTTAGTTGAAGACTAGTAGCGGAATGTCTCTGGCATCCTACTATCCTTTGGAAATTTGGGAGGCGGACGGATCAGTTGGTGACGAGCGAATGTGCCGCTTCGTCACGTGAACTAGCTGACCACTCGTCAGATGAGCCCGACAAACGGGCGACTGCAGTCGTGCGCCGCGTTGTGTGGGTTCTCGATCAAGATTCTGGGGCGTAAGTACAAATAGGGACGGGGCCACGTAGGCCCCGCCCAGTTCGTGTCGGTTCTAAACTTTTTTAGCTGTGAAGCTTCTTAGTTCTTCTTTTCTTCCTTGTCTTTCATCGTTGGCACTGCGTCGCCTACAATCTCTGTAGGGGGATGCTTATTCGTGTCTTCGCCGCTCTTCATGGTCGGGACTTCCGAGCCGACGGCTTCGGTCGGCGGATGTTTGTCCTGACCTTCCTTTTGAGCTTCTTCAGCGATGACGGCTGAACTCAATCCCATAGCGGCAATGGCGCCGTACAAAATGTAACTTTTCATTCTCGTTCCTCCTTTACCTGAAGTGCTTTCGTCAAGCTTGATTGGCGTGTTCATAGGGGAAACACGGGAGGTGGCAGGTAGGTTCCACGACTCTTGGATAGTCCGAGTATGGTTGAAGCCGATATACGGGCGCCGTTTCCATCGGCGCTATCCCGCCTCGATCTAGACGCGCGGCGCTATGTAGCGTCGTGGCGGGGAACCATGTACGTCGCTTGGACGTTATGGTGGCGCGTGGCACACCTTCAAACCAGCAGGATTTAGGAGGCCAAAATGAAATTGCCGGTTTTGCTTTTTGCCGGTCTTATCACCGCAATTGCTCTTGTCTTCACCTTGTCATTTGACGTCGTTGATGTGCGCGCCGATCCGAAACGTACGTTCATCGGATCACTGACCTGCACAGTAGCGGGCCGCGAGAAGTTTGAATTTGGTAGAACACGAAATCTGTCATGCGTTTTTGATTTGATCGGCGAAGGCGCCAATCAAGGTTACGAAGGAACAATATCAAAATATGGACTAAATATCGGTGCTGCGGAGGGCAAGGTCGTAATGGTCTGGTCCGTCTTCACGGCCGACACCGAGTCTTTACGAACTGCCTTGTCAGGGACATACACAGGAATCGTGGCGAACGGTGCGATTGGCGGTGAGAACGGACTAATCGGCGGAATCGAAAATCGGTTTACGCTGCGCCCAATGCGCACTCAGCCAAACACAGATGCAAACTTTGCCTTAGCCATAGCAAAGATCGAGTTGCGGTCAATTCAACCACGGGCCGCTTTTGACTTACTGCACCCGGTTCTTGAATGAGAATTCTTCCATCGTCGAGCCTGCATGGAGTAAGCGGTCGGTCCGACCAGTATGGCATGCCTGGCAAGCTTCGTCGCAAACATTCTATGGGACTTAGATGCCGAGACTGGACGCCTTCCACAACATCAAGAGCGGACATGTGGGCCCGGCGACGTCCAGTGGTTAGCTCAGAATGCCCACCGAGGCCTCGAGGATCACGACTTGTTTGCCAGGATCCACGCGGAAATGAGGCCGGCAGTATCCGCCAGCAAATCTGAGCACGGAGGTTCGCATGGAAGTCAATAAACTCGATGGTATTCGCTACGCGTTGCAAACGCGTGTTGGTGTGTTGGGCAACGTGCCAGCATCATCGCCGATCGGGCGCTTCATCCGAAATCAGCCAGTCACAATTAACGCACTCATCGCCGATCTAGAGAATAGGGACGGCTATGATGATTTGGTCGCGCGGCTCCGGGATAATTTGCTGCCCCCTACCAATGACTAGTGCCAACAATTGGTCGATTATTGCGCGTTGGCCCAGGCTGACCAAAGCCCCCTGAGGTAATTGACATGAGCGCTCAATGTTCTCCAACGGAGCCCAATGATTGAGGACTGCTCGTAAAGCTTGGCACAACGCATGTCCGCTTTACCCCCGAAAGCAGACATTCTCCGAGGGGGCGTGGATGTCCGCTAAGTGCCAAAAGCGAACATTGAGAACGTGTGACGCTGAATATCGTCTGAAACAGAAAGACGCTGGTCCGGGAAGACCAGCGCCCATCAAAGATTCCTACTATGCCTTAGCGCTTTTTCGCCGTTCGTGTTGCAGCCGTTGCCATTGTAGATACGGTTGCTGCAGCTTCTTCGCTGACGCTCATTGAGAGGTTTAACCACTCATTCCATTGCTTCATCGTCCGCGTCATGTGGTCACGAATCAAATTTGCTTGAACATTCTGGGCCTCTGAAAGCGTCCTCGCCTTTGCCAACGCTTGTGCTGCATCCAAGGTTGCCTCGAAGTTTGCAGTCATGTTCTGCAAGACCTGATCACCCAGGGTCTTAATCGCCTTGGCCTGAACAGTGGCAGCATCTTTGGCACTCGAAGAGATCACATCCCAGGAGTTGCGGGTGTTCTTCAGGCCTTCCTCAATCATTTCTCGAACCTGCTCGGGCACCTGGATCTGGGCACCCTGGATCATATCGTTTAGCGGCTTAGCCAACTGCTCGTTCACATTCGACTCCTAGGACTAGGGATTTGGGGACATTGTTTTACGGCCCTTCACACATCGATCGGCCGAGCCGGAGACATGGCGGCAGATGGTTAATTTCCGATTAAATAGTGAAGGTTAGGCGGTGGAGTTACTCTGCGAATTTCGTCTCGTCAACTGATTTTTTTCGATCTTTGCAATCGTGTCGTCTTATGTGAGGCGGCTTCTGAGGGGTCACTAGATAGGGTCGCTAGAAGGTTCCTTCGCCGATCGACTGGTTCGGCTCCGCTTATGTCCGCTTCGGGTCATAAGCAGACATTCGACACCGTGCAAGCGACGTCCGCTTTACCCCCAAAGCAGATATTCTTTGAGGCAGCGTGGATGCCCGCTAAGTGTCATACGCGGCGGCCGAAGCGCGTGCCTGAAGGACCTGCTAATTGCTCGACTTTGAGATCTCTTCAAGTGCCCCGCCCGCTTGTTCGGGCTCCGTAGCCTCGGTGAGGTCGCCGAGCGAGACAATGCCGAGCAACTGTTTGCCGCGTCCAACAACGTGGAGGCGTCGGACTTGGTGCTCACCCATCTTTTTTGCCACCAAGTCACATGGTTCATCTTCGATGCAACTGAGAACGCCGTCTGTCATGATCTCGCGAAGTGAGGTCAACGCCGGATCGCGGCCCTTCGCCGTCAGACGGATGACGATATCGCGATCTGTTACCATGCCAACGATCTTCTCGCCTTCTGTGATGGGAACGGCACCGATACCTTCGTCTCGCATCAGTCTTGCTGCCTCAGCAACTGTCTGATCCGAGCTCAGCAACTGAACGTCCCGTGTCATGACGTCACGAACTAAACTGGGTTTTGAAGTCCGCTTTATGTTGAGAATGGCCAAGTATCAGCGTCCTCTGTCGATGTGGCGATAAGGTTGAAGGTCTAACATCAGTAACGGAAACCCGCTTTGGGAAATCAACTAATGTTGCAATCAGACCGATACTGTTGATTTTCGCTACAAAGCTTCTGCTAAGCTGCTCAACTGGCGAGCTATTCTCCCAACTCTTGATTTTACACCCCGCTTTCCGGCTCGGCACCTCTGGTCAGCGGTGTTTCGGGCACCCGCGCGCACACGAGTGCCCACCTTAACAACCCCTAACGCGCGCGTTGGTTCCCATGAGGGCTGAAAGCAAATGGGCGCTGGTCTGGGGGCTCATGCGAGGAGCCAGCGCCCAAGCTTGCCACCAAGCCTTACGGGGAACGGGTTCTCCTTCGCAAGTGAGAGCGGAATTAGGGGAACGGCCAATGTTCACGGCCAAGCCCGGTATCGAAGAATCAGAAAGTACTGCAACACGTTCAGGAGAAAAGCGAACATCTTATTACGGCACGCTCCAAGCAGCTTTGCAAATTGATTTCGCCGAGCATGTCGGCAGTAAGCAGATCCGCAACAAATGTCTCATCGCAGACAATGATATTTGGCGGGGACTGACGGATGCTCTTACAGCAAGACCGACCCGACCAAACGGCACGGAGACTTCGAATGCGCCGCGATCCTCAGAATTGCACCGAGGCGCTTCGGACAAAAACAAGTGATTGAAAGACGCTAGTAGATATAAACAATCTGTTGCGTTCCGACACACAAAATGAGTTTGCGCCGCCCGGCGCCTGCGGTATATGCAATCAGGCAGGGGCGGAGCCCGCCGCGCTCGCTGCTCATCGCGACGGACTCCGAAGCGACTGGCCAAACGAGGGACTAAGTGAGACCCCGGGGGAAAGGTCTACCAACTCGGCCAGTCGCGCTTCGTTGACCCAAACATATCTTGCGCTCCCTGTTAACCGGGGGGTGTGTACAAGCGTACACAGCCCTGCATACCGGCCGGGCTTTATCAATTAATGCCGTTGCTTCAAATTTCTTTGATGCCGCGAGGTAAGCACTGCACGCTGTTTTTTGAATACCATTCAGCGCCTGGCCACTCTCTCTTGGGTTGGAAGACGGAACCGTTTGCCTTCAAGCTTGTTTTTTGCGTCTTCAATTGCACGCAAGAGGCATGCTTCCTTGCGTTCCGCGCATTATTGGGCGCGTGAGCCAAATCGTTAAGCGAAGTTCCTGCGGGGTTCCGTTTTCGAATGTCCGCTCTACGCCTACAAGCGGAAATATAAGCATTGTTGGCGATTGCCCCGCCAGGATCACTCCCAACGGGGCGTCGTTGTTGCTCGCATCAGTGGTAGCGACGAGCGGAATGATAACGCCGTGCACGCCAATTGCGACGGTTCCAGCGCCTCTTCATGTACCAACGCCGGTGACGTTTGAAGGCCTTGATCGTTTTCTTCCCATGGTAGTGTTTCACCACATGGGGCTTGTGGGCCTTGTATCCGGTATGCGCCTGGGCGCTGACCGAAAATAGTGACGCCAAGAGTACGGCGCACGCAATTGCAATTCTGGTCATAATCGAAGCTCCGTTTTTGGAGCGATCCATATGTGTAAACGAAATGAACTGTGTCTTTCCCGGGGCAAGGGCATTGCAGTTTCGCAAGGCTCCTGTGCGCGTCCTGTGTTGCTGCAAGAAAATTGGGGCTCAGTTTCCCAAGGCCCCACTCGCCCTAGCCCTGCGGCCAACCCTGCACTAACATTCTACCTGGACCACTCGGTGGGGGCCGATCAAGATTGCGACACTTGTGACTCCCAACGGTTTGAGATCGTCGGCATCCTTCACAACGCGATCGATGGCGGCTTGCACATAGGGGCAGTGATTGCAGATGAACATAACGAGCGTGGCATGCTCGCCTCTGAGATCATCGAGCGTGTAGGTCTTTCCATCCGTGGATGGAAGCCTGAAACTCGGGGCCTTGTGGCCAAACTCGCATTTAGATGGGGACTGTACAGCCATAGGCAAAGCTCAATTCAAGAAGTCGGCCTCAGTGATATTGAGGTATTGCTTTTCACCATCTCTTCAAGAGTTTAATTGCGCCCCATCGGGGTCGATCCACGCTTCACCTCCCTTAAGAAATTGGCCTTCAGCATCTGCCCGAGCCGCGAACCAAAAAGCTTGGCGGCTCGTACTGATCTCGCTTAGTAAAAGAAGCCATGGATAAAGATGAAATCACAGTCCGGGCCCTCCAGCTGGGCGAACGCATCGATGTCAAAGGGTTGGAGCGCGAGGACGCGTTCTCCACTATACCTCTCGCGTTTCCCACCAGCGGCGGTGGAACAGCGGTCCTGTTTAAATCGGGTGCTGCCGTTTTTATCAATATGACGCCTATTGAGGAGGAGGACCTCATCCGCAGCTTATCGCCGCGCATTGGTAGTCCGCTCGAAGAGCGTGAGACCGAGATGGCACGCCTTGTGGTTAGGCCCGACG
>Ga0307434_1001820_pt1 | contig 10939 bp, 4 predicted proteins | sample SalMarWE160220MG_FD_202156 | JGI IMG/M metagenome (GOLD analysis project Ga0307434, IMG submission 202156) | Salt marsh sediment microbial communities from the Plum Island Ecosystem LTER, Massachusetts, United States - WE1603-220 | ecosystem: Environmental > Aquatic > Marine > Intertidal zone >...
ATCTGCAACCGTTAATATGAGGAGCATCTTCAATCGATCAGGGCTTTTCACGATTTCCGCAAAGTCGCTGATCGTCTTGGCGTCGTTAATATCTCGACTTTGAGCAAACTGGCTCATGACCAGATGTCTTTCGATCAACCAGGAAACGGTTTCAATCTCAGCCGCCGAAAGACCGAACCTCTTGCCCAATCTGCGTGACAAACGGGCCCCGGCAAGAGAATGGTCTTCATCACGACCTTTAGCAATATCGTGGAGGAACATCGCGACATAGAGCGCCCGCCGCTGTCTGACCGTATGAAAAATGCTTGTCGACAAGGGATGATCATCCGCGCCACCGCCTTTTTCGAGATCATTTAATATTCCAACTGAGCGGATTAAATGTTCGTCAACCGTAAAATGATGATACATGTTAAACTGCATCATAGATACGATACGTCCGAACGCCGGAATAAACCGCCCCAAAACCCCGGCTTCGTTCATCTTGCGTAAGATAGTTTCGGGGTTTGATTTTGAGGTCAGAATTTCCAGAAACATCCGATTGGCTTCGGGATTGGATCTGAATTCCTTGTCAATAAGACGAAGCGACGCCCGTACAAGTCGAAGCACTTCCGGATGGAATGGTACGTTGTTTTTTTCTGCGACAGAAAATAACCTCAAAAGGTTCAGCGGATCTTCCTTGAATATGTCGGTTTGTTCGGCGTTAAGCCGGCCATTTTCTAATTTGAAGCCGCGACCGCCTTCCAACTTGGTCCGGATTGCCCCTCGCAACGGAGCCAACAAACGGCTCAACTTCGGCAAGCTTTTAAGTTGCTTGATTTCCAGCGCCGAACACACGATACGGGTAAGATCGCCGACATCTTTGGCGACCAGAAAATAGTGCTTCATAAAACGCTCCACCGCCCGCAGACCGCCGTGATCGGTATAACCGAGAAATTCAGCCATTTCCTGTTGATATTCGAAAGACAGCCGTTCTTCCGCACGCCCGGTCAAAAAATGCAATGCACATCTGATCGTCCAAAGGAAATCCTCACATTTGCGAAAGGTGTGATACTCCTGCGGAGAGAAAACCCCGGCGGAAACGAACCCCGAACTGTCGACCTCGAAAAGATACTTCCCCAGCCATTCCAGGGTATGCAGGTCGCGCAATCCTCCTTTACCGTCCTTAATATTGGGTTCCACCAAATATCGGGAGGCGCCAGCTCGGCTGTGCCTGACATCGCGTTCTTCCAGTTTTGCGTCTATGAACTGTTTGTTCGTTCCCTGTACAATCTCTCGCTGAAAACGGCTGCTGAAATCCTCAAACAGTGATTTTTCCCCCCAGATCAACCTCGCATCCAGCAGTGCTGTCCTGATAGTCATATCGGAGTTCGACAGGCGTATGCACTGATCCACGGTCCGGGTCGCATGTCCGACTTTGAAACCAAGGTCCCACAACAGATACAGCATATACTCAATAACGCTTTCGCCCCAGGCAGTTTGTTTGTACGGCAACAGAAACAGTAAATCTATGTCAGATCCGGGTGCCAGGAGTTCCCGGCCATACCCGCCAGTCGCCACAATTGCCATGCGTTCCGCAGAAGACGGGTTTTGGGCACGATAAACGTGATGGATGGTAAAATCATAGAGAACACGAATAAACTCATCCTGGAATGTAGAAAGACCATTGGCGCATTTTCGTCCATTACGGTCTTTAATTAACGCGTCATAAGCCGTTTCTTTTGCAGCATCGACAAGACTTTTCATCGAATCGAGAACGTGACAGCGAAGCTGCCCATCGTCCCTGGCGTATCGCCGGGCCAATTCAGTCAATTCCTCGCGGAAATCTGACGAATTAAAATACGGTGCTTCTGGCTTGACTACCTGGTCCATTTAAATCTCAACAAATAAAGAATCTTACGACCGCGAATTCCCGCCTACATTTTTTGATGATCGTCATCATCGCGGGCAAGTCTCTTAAGTTTGTAAATTACGTCCAATGCCTGTCGTGGAGTAAGTTCATCCGGATGTATAGAATTTAACATTTCTTCAATTTTAGAAGATCTTTGTTCCAGCCTTACAACAGAATTTGGCCGGGATGCGGCAAAAAGCGGTAACTCCTCTATTAACGCATCCGACGAATTGTTTTCTGTCCCTTCAAGGATGCGCAACACCTCCGTTGCCCTGCTGATAACAGGCTGCGGCAGTCCGGCTAATTTCGCTACCTGGATACCATAGGAACGGTCGGCCGCGCCTCTGATTACCTTGTACAGGAATATAATCTCCTCATTCCATTCCTTAACTTCAATTGTCGCATTTGTCGCATGATCAAGTTGTTCGGCCAAAGCCGTCAATTCATGATAATGAGTTGCAAACAGCGCTCGGCAGCGATTAACTTCGTGAAGATGCTCAACAGTTGCCCAGGCAATTGAAAGTCCGTCGAATGTTGCTGTGCCCCTGCCGATCTCATCCAGAATCACTAATGACCTGTCCGTTGCCTGGTTCAGGATTCCGGCCGTTTCAACCATTTCAACCATAAAGGTCGAACGCCCTCTTGCCAAGTCATCGGAAGCGCCTACCCTACTGAACAGCCGGTCCACGACACCAATTCGAGCCTGCGCCGCCGGCACAAAGGAACCGATGTGGGCGAGTATCACGATAAGTGCGTTCTGTCTTAGAAATGTAGATTTGCCTGCCATATTTGGACCGGTTACAACCCATAACCGCTCGGATTGATCTCTTGCAGCGGTATCATCAGCCGGACCTAGCTGACAGTCATTTTCAATAAATGGACCGTTATGAGATTTTTCCAGGGACTGCTCAACAACAGGATGCCGCCCACCCTTTACCTCCAGTGTCCGGGTGTCATCAATCTCGGGACAGACATATTGCTGTTCATCCGCAAGTTGCGCGAGTGCACAATAGAAATCCAATTCAGCCAAAGCCCGGGCAAGTTCTGCGAGCGCAGTCTCCTGGCCGGAAATCAACTCTCTCAGTTCAGCAAAAACTTCAAGCTCTATAGCCACTGCCTTATCTGCAGCTGTTAGGATCTCGGTTTCGATTTTTGAAAGCTCGTGTGTGGTGAACCGCACGGCACTGACCAGTGTCTGGCGATGAATGAACGTTTGGTTTAGAGGATCCTCCAGAAGCAGTTTGGAATGGGTGGCGGTAACTTCGACAAAATAACCAAGCACATTGTTATTCTTAACCTTCAAGGATTTTATACCTGTCTGTTCGACATACTTCTGTTGGAGCCGGGCCAGAATTTTCTGGTTTTCATCGCGCAACAATTTACTCGCATCCAGGTCATCGCGATAGCCGGAGCGAACGAAGCCGCCATCCTTTTTGAAGGCGGGCAATTCTTCCGCGAGTGCGGACGAAAGTTTATCCATAAGTCTGGCATCGACGGATTCCAGACTTTGCTTTATTCGTTTGAGTTCATCCGGGATTCCCATGACTTCAGAAATTCTATTGACGGCTTCCAGCATGTCCCGGGCAGTAAACAGACCCGCCCGTATTGCCCCCAGATCTCTGGGCTCTCCTCGGCCAAGCTGAAGTCGTGACAGTGCCCGGGCAATATCCGGAACCTCTTTCAACAGAGATCTGAGCGCGTTTCTCAGATCCGTCTCATCTTTCAAATAACCAACTGCAAACAGCCTTTGCCGAATCTCTGCCGGGCTCGATATGGGACTCGATAGTCTCTGAGTAAGTTTTCTTCCACCTGCGGCCGTGATTGTTCTGTCAATGGCGTGGAGCAAGCTACCCCTTTTCCCCCCGCGTAACGACCTGACAAGTTCCAAATTCTGACGAGTCGCGGAATCTATCTGCAAAGTTGTTTCAGAACTGGACCATACCGGCGGATTCAGCACCGGTTTCTGACCAATCTGGGTGAGTTCGATATATTTGAGGACACCGCCAATTACTGCGAGTTCCGCCCTCGTAAAATCCCCAAATCCTTCGATATACTTGACGCCGAACTGGCTTTTCATAGCCTGCTCTCCGCCGAGACTCGAGAAATAAGCGGCCGGCAACGGCATAAACGCCGCGCCGCAAATTCCCATCGCAGATTCGAGGACTTTGTCATCGGACTGCGAATCCGGTGTGATTATTTCACTTGGAGAAATTCGAACCAATTCCCCCGAAAGTTCGCCTATGCGGGCGCGGCTCAAATTGAATTCACCCGTCGAAATATCAATTGACGCAAGATCATATGTGAACTCCTGCTCTTGATTTTGGTTGGAGCGGAAGATACCAGTCAAAAAATTATTCGATTGTGCATCAAGCAGACTGTCTTCAGTGAGAGTACCCGGCGTCACCAGTCGCACGACATCCCGTCGGACAACCGATTTCGCTCCGCGCTTCCTGGCGTCTGCAGGGTCTTCAACCTGTTCGCATACGGCCACACGCAGACCATGACGGATAAGTCGCTGCAGATAGTCATCAGCGGCATGTACAGGAACACCGCACATGGGAATTTCCTCTCCCAGATGTTTGCCTCTTTTTGTGAGCGTGATACTGAGTACCTGTGATGCAATTACCGCATCTTCAAAGAATAGTTCGTAAAAATCTCCCATCCTGTAAAACAGCAGACTATCGGCATTAGCCGCCTTTATTTCCGAGTATTGCTCCATCATAGGAGTCATCTTTGTGGTCTTTTGTGAAGTCATGAGAGATCGAGTGAATTACTCATATGAAGTCATGTTCTGGATGCTGCCTCAGCAAATGCGTCATGTTACCCCCCGCGTCAACCAAAAAGGATCGAAAAATTGCAAAGAAGGGGATTGTAGAGTCTATCCACCGCCAATTACGAGCTAAATGACCACAGAAACGTAAACGGCATCCGGGTCAATTCTGCATTTGCTAACAATTGTTGAATCGTTATTGGCCCCTTCTATTTTTGTATTTCGGATATCAAATGTGGACTGCTGCAATATAAAAACCCTGGTTCCAAATGCCGGATGTACTTACATCAATCTGGATTGAACTGGAGACTTGTCGATATCGCCGCCAGGTGCGCCAAAATGAGCAAAATAGCGATCGTTAATTGCTTCGACCGGTAACAAAATGAGGACATCTGTTGTTCCGAACTGATGGTCGATAACCGCTCCATCACCGATATATGCCCCCAATCGCAGATAACCTTTAATTAATGGCGGCAGCTGCTTGATTGCGGTACGAGCATTAATTTCTGCCTTCGGCATCAAATTCATTTCATTTTTCAGTTCACTGTGAGCGCTCACGCGCCAATCCTCCGGTGCCAGCGAATAATGATACAGAAAACTCAAGGCCATAGCGTGGGCTTTCGGATCGGTCCCATTAAAACTCGCACAGCCTATCATAACATCAGCTTTGTGTTCTCGGACATAATTCCAGATCCCTTGCCATAATAGTTCAACCGTACGCTTGTTTCTGTACGACTCCAGCACACACGATCTGCCAAGTTCCACAAACTTATAACTCGGACTTTTAGCGGCAATCAGGGAATCAATGTCATACTCACCCTGCGTGTAAAATCCTCCATAATGTTCTGCTACATCCTGACGCAACAGTCGATAAGTGCCGACTACGCGCGGGCGCGGTTTCCAATTTCTGCGCGCCTTGTCTGAAGCCTCCCCATTGTCGAGGACCAGTAGATGGTCACATATGGGATCGTAAACGTCTACGTCCCGCCTGTTCAAGCGGGATGATTTGGTAGGGACTGCATTCATCTCCTCATAAAAGACTTTGTAACGAAGACGCTGCCCTCGTTTCACTTCGGCCTTGGTCTCAGCCAGGCGAACCTCCAAACTCCCCATTTTACCGTAAATTTTGGGTTCGGATTTTCTCGAAACGAACGGCACATGATTTCCGAATTTTTGCTCAATAATAGCCCTATCGTCATCCGGCACTCCCAACCTCGGACGATTAGGACGAAATTTGTTTACAACTCTCGAAGGAAGATCAAACATGGTGAATCTCCAGAGCTAAAGATTATGATGGGCTACAATTACACAATGCACGCAGATACAAATTCTCCAATATTCGCGATTAATTAATTGACGTTGAATTTGAATTCCCTCGATCCGCATCAGAAAATTGGAAACTGATTCGAACATAATCAAGTGTGAGTATCAAGGATTTTAGAAAGTTATATGACAATAATTTGCGTTTAAAGTTCAATAATTTGCGTTTAAAGTTTAAGCCACCTCAACTTTGTCGTTGTTGCCTGAGAACCCACGATGTGCCGTTACCAACACTCGTTCTGTAGTAAAAATTCACAATCGGATTTGGCTCTGTTGCAATAGTTCGGGAAACTATTTGATTCTAATGTTTTCTATATAGAAAACTTTATAACCAATTATTTTAAAATTAATTTTCGGAATTAATATGGCTGTTTATTCAGTATTTCTGAGAGTTGGTCGCCGTCAAATGGCTTGGCAAGATAATCATTCATTCCAGCCCGCAAACAACGTTCCCGATCTTCGCTGAAAGCATTGGCCGTAACCGCGACAATAGGTATATTGGCTGGATTAAGTCCATTGTCCATAAGCTTCATGCCCCGGATTTCACGGGTCGCTTCCAAACCATCCATTTCCGGCATATACATGTCCATGAAAATCATATCAAATTTCTCATTTCCGTGCTGGCCATGCTTCTCGACTAGTTCAATAGCCTGTTTGCCGTTCCACACGTGATGAACCGTACATCCCTTCTTTTCAAGCATAGTTTGAGCGAGCTTTGCGTTTATTTCATTATCTTCCGCCAACAAAATGTTAAGCCGCCGATTTACACGCCGCCCGCTTTTTTCTCGAGTTCTGTTTGATGCGGGGCCTGTTGATGCAGTGTTATTACTGTCTTCAACGTGTCTCGTGTTCTCAGCATCGCAAACTTTTGAGCAAGGACTATCTGATCCATCGTTGAAACGGTTCTGTTCTGTACTATTATTGTCATCGTCATCCAAAAGTCGTTCAAGCAACGTATCGGATCGAACAGGTCGAACCAGGTAGGAATCGAAGCTCCGGGATTTTAGTTCAGAAATCTGCTCCCGTTCCGCCGTATCAATAATGAACAGTCCCCTGACACTGCCCTCCGGACCACGGGCTTCACGTGTCTGAGCAAGGATTGATTGAGCCTGCTCAGGAGTGCAATATCCATCGGTAATGACGGCGTCATAAGGAATACCCTTATCTGCGGCACTCCAAACCGCGACAACGGCTTCTCCGGGACGGATACAGTTCGCATCCTGACCGGAGGATCTGAGCGTCTTGCAAAGAAGTTGGGATTCGATATCCATTTCAGATACGACAAGGACCCGTCTCGGCTTCTGCGTATGAGCAACAGCAACCATTTGATTTTCTTCCTGATCCACCAGAAATGGCAATTCGACAGTAAAGATTGACCCCTGACCCAGCTTGCTGCTGACTGTAATCCTTCCGCCCATTTGCTCAGCAAGCTTGCAGCATATGGTCAGTCCCAGGCCTGTTCCGCCATGGCGGCGGGCCGGGGAACCATCCGCCTGCTCGAACTCGTGAAATATCAGGCTGCAATCGGCTTCACTTAGACCAATACCTGTATCTCGCACGGCGATGCTGACTTCAATATTCTCCAGTTGGGGCTGATCCGGACCAGAACTTACTTCGTTTACAACCTGCTGAAAGTTAACTTCAATGGCTACGCCACCCTCGTCTGTGAATTTAATGGCGTTTCCGACAAGATTGAGAAGTATCTGTCGAAGCCGCACTTCATCGCCGATGACAAATCTTGGAATTGCGTCATCAACATACCATCCGATCTTTATATTCTTGTCATGAGCACGCGGACTTAACAGTTCAGTGACAGACTGAATTACCTCGATTAAATCAAACTGATTGCTCACAAGCTCTAATTTACCTGCTTCGATTTTGGAGAAATCCAGTATCTCGTCAATAAGAGAAAGAAGTACCTTCGCGGATTTAGAGATAGCTCGTGCGTATGTCGTCTGTTCGGAACTCAATTCCGTATCCAGGAGTAAACCAGTCATGCCAAGAATGCCATTCATCGGTGTTCTGATTTCGTGACTCATCGACGCCAAAAATCGTGATTTCGCACGGCTTGCTGTCTCAGCTCTCTCTCGCGCATCCAGTAGTGCCAGTCGGGCTTCTCGCTGCTCTGTTACATCACGTCCGACACTTTGTGTCTCCCGCAGCGTGTTGTCACCATCTAATATTACAAAGTCCTCCCAGTCGAACCAGCGTGAACCGCGCGACGTCTCGAGCTTCTGACTGTAGATTTTTCGGTTCCCATCGAACGGACGGACAAATTCATTGGAATGATCGCCATCGAGTATATTGGGTGTGAATGGTCGCCCCAGCACCTGAGCGCGGTTAGCTCCGAATGTACGACAGAATGCATCATTTACGAATGTCAGACGTCCCTGGGAATCTCTTCGAATAATAATATCCTGCTGATTGTCCAAAAGGTCCCGATAGCGGGCTTCATTGTCACGGAATTCCCAATGGACATCTTTAATAGCTTCTATGCTGGCCTCAAGATGTTTAGCAAGTTCAACCATGTGTTTTGTATCTTTTACCCTAACTTGACTTTTGTATGAACCCTGGTTGGCATGTCCCTCCGGGTTCTCCTGCGCGGGACGGGCATCAACACCGTTAGCGAGTGGTGAGGTGAATGACCCCTGTGAGTTGACTTCAAGGCTGTCAGCGGTTGTGCTGGATTTGTTACCTGTCATCCAGCGTATGAACACAATTCCGAGGCTCAGGCCAAAAGCCACAACAAACATCTGCGATGGTTCGAAAGCGTGCTGACCGGACAAATAGCCGGCTACGAACAGGCCGGTCGCAATGAATACAAATGCAACCAGGGCGAAAAACAGGTGGCTGGAGGCGTCACATCTGAGCAAATTCTGTGTCGAGAAACATTGACAGGCGATAGGCCTTACCCTGGACCCTGAATTTTCCCGATCATCTGAAGCTTCACAAATCGGCAACTTGATGACTTCGTCCGACTTGCTGCCATCAGTGATTTGCGATGGAGTTTTATTTGACATATGCCTTTGACTGAAAAATATATGCTGAAATTGATTTTGCCGGATTAAAGAAATCACAAAATGCTTCAAAAATGATTACTCTGACCTGGAAATAAGCCCGCTTCTCTCTGTCATCCGGCAAATTTTGCAGCTGGCACACGACATCGACCGGTTAATGTTAATTTACGGTAAACACAGGCGAACGGCAGCAAGAGAAGATCGAATTATTTCTTCATGCCCGGCGAGAATTTTTTGTTAAAAAACGTCCATAGAGAAACTCGGCCTGAGCATGCGCCAAATTAGCCGTTCATTCCAAAACCTACTGCGGCAAAAAACGACAATTATGAACCGGCTCACACGGAACTTTTCTATTGTTCCCAATTGTTCTATTGCTCCCAAGTGTAAGTCCTCCAAATATTCAATCACACGTGACAAAACTTAAAGTGCGAAAGTAAGCTTTAGTGCTTAGACGACATCAAGAGGTTTATCGATTTTAGATGTAGATTGCAAAAATTGTCGATGAGCAATGGCGACCCTCTGTGATCGATTTGATTCAATAATTAAGTATCCAGCCGCTTTTCAAACAAGTATCGCCGGTGAGATATCAGGAGGGATATCAGGAACTGCCGATCAAAATAACAGAGCTGGCCCGTATTAATAGACTTGGAACGAAGACGGGACGAATAAAATTCTTCAATGGCACTACATGCGCATTAAGACTAATTTGAATCGATTATTTTCTATTATTTGCATTTTTATCGTTTTTGATGATAATTTTTTGTCCGGATAAGGAAATTGGACATAGAGTTAGTCAATATCAGTAGCGAACATAATTATCGATGATCACAACGAGATTCCAATAGAGATGAGCGAAGGACTGGACCCCATTCCCGTACAAGGAACCCTGACTCATAAAGCTTATTGCAATTTGCGAGCCGACATACTGAGCGGCAAACTCGAGCCAGGAAAAAAGTTGAAGATCGAGGAATTGCGGTTAAGCGTCGGTACGGGTGCAAGTCCCATTCGTGAAGCGTTGAGCCGTTTGACTTCCGACGGTTTGGTGGATCGGCTGGATCAAAGAGGATTTCGGGTGGCTGACATCAGCCTCGAAGAATTTGACGATCTGCTGCAAGCTCGATGCTGGCTTGAGGAACGGGCCCTCAGAGAAGCAATTGCGCACGGTGAAGCCAAATGGGAAGAAGAACTTGTGCTGTCTTTTTATCGCCTGAGCCGTGTTCCGCGATCGACGGGGGGCGACACATTCGCGGCCAACGCTGAATGGGAGAAACGTCATAAGGACTTCCATTCGGCGTTATTGTCGGCCTGCGGTTCTCCAATTCTCATTCGTTACTGTAAGCAGCTTTACGATCAGAACATTCGCTATCGTAACATAGCCGGAACTGTTGCCTATCCAACCCGAAATGTCATAACCGAACACCAGGAAATCATGGACGCAACGGTTGACCGTAATGCAGATCTAGCCGTTGAAAGACTGTTGTCTCATTATAAAAATACTGGTTCGTTCCTGAGATCAACGCTTGCTGACTAGTTGCAGGCCCGCCGTCCGGTACTGAAATACGAACAATCTGTGAAATTTCGAGAGTACCGAGAGAAATGCTCAAGAAGCCCGCAGATCTTCAATACGTTACAATTTAATCAAGTCGGATTTTGTCAGCTCCCGCTGTTTTCAAAGGGTGCGGTTTCCGGTTTAGAGCAGAATCAAACTGAGTGCCGGAAAGGCGATCACAGCGATCAGGACCAGCAGCATCACGACAGCAAAGGGAAACGCCCCGGCAAAGACGTCAAACAAAGTTATGTTTGGATCATTAATTGTGCTTTTTATAACAAAACACGAAATACCGAGTGGGGGGGTAAGCAGACCGATTTCGGCACCAATCACCGTTACAATCCCGAACCAGACGAGATCGCCGCCAAAATTTTCGATTGCCGGCAGAAACAAGG
>Ga0307434_1001822_pt1 | contig 10913 bp, 8 predicted proteins | sample SalMarWE160220MG_FD_202156 | JGI IMG/M metagenome (GOLD analysis project Ga0307434, IMG submission 202156) | Salt marsh sediment microbial communities from the Plum Island Ecosystem LTER, Massachusetts, United States - WE1603-220 | ecosystem: Environmental > Aquatic > Marine > Intertidal zone >...
ACTCTTAAAGGATTTTTAGTATACCTCTCCTTACATTCAGAACATAAAAAATCTTTCTTACTTATTAGATATTTTTTTAATTTTTGGACATAATCGACTCTGCATTTTTTACAGCCCACACTATTTATTAAAATTTCAAGATTTTTTAAACCTAGCTTTTTATAAATAGCCAAAACAGTAATGATAACTTCAGCATCCGCAGCGGGAGATTTAGTACCAATGATTTCGATTCCGAATTGATTAAACTGCCGAAATCTACCAGCTTGTGGTTTTTCGCATCTGAACATTGGGCCAAGATAAAATAACTTAATCACTTTAGAGGTTCTACCCATACTATCTTCCAAATAAGCCCTAACTACCGGTGCAGTTCCTTCAGGCCGCAAAGTAAGGCTCCTCCCTTTTCTATCGGGAAAAGTAAACATTTCCTTAGTTACTATATCGGTAGACTCGCCTATCCCCCGGACAAAAAGGTCAGTATACTCAAAGTAAGGAGTTCTTATTTCTTTATATCCGTATTTATTTAATATCTCTTTTATCATATCTTCGATATAGTACCATTTTGAAATATCCTCAGGTAGAATATCTTGTGTTCCTTTGGGAACCTTTATCAACAATATTTTCCTCTCCTTTTAATTTATTCTTTTTTAATATTTGTAGCTGTGTTCCATGAAAGCTTTTTTATCAACCGCTTTCTTCAGGGCATCTTCCTGGCTAATTTTTCCTTCCATAAGTAAATCTTTTAATGACTGATCTAAACTTTGCATGCCATCTTTCTTACTAATCTGTATAGTTGAGGAAATTTGATACGCTTTCCCTTCTCTAATTAGATTTCTAATTGCCGGGTTAGCAACCATTATTTCCAAGGCAGGGACTCTGCTTTTTCCTTCTAAATCAGGTAATAAAGTTTGAGCAACAACCCCCAAGAGAGAACCGGCAATCTGCATTCTAATTTGATTTTGCTGGTGAGGAGGGAATACATCTATTATCCTTTCTATTGTTTCTGATGCACTAATGGTATGAAGGGTAGAGAATACCAAATGCCCTGTTTCAGCGGCAGTTAAGGCCATGGAAATGGTTTCCAGGTCTCTCATTTCTCCTACCAATATTACATCGGGGTCTTCCCTTAAAGCATTGCGTAATGCCGAGGCAAAAGATAGAGTATGTGAACCTATCTCTCTTTGAGAAACAAGACAATTTTTATGTGAATGAATAAACTCTATAGGGTCTTCGATGGTAATTATATTATCATACCGGTTATTATTTATAATATCTATCAAGGCGGCAATAGTAGTTGATTTCCCACTTCCGGTTGGCCCGGTAACCAACACTAATCCTCTATCTTTTTCAGTAAAATCTGAAAGTATTGAGGGCAATCCCAGTTCAGAAAGGGTTTTAATCTTTTCCGGAATTAAACGAAAAGCCGCGCCCTCACCACGCCGATGCTTAAAAACATTTACTCTAAACCGAGATATGTTAATTAATTCATAAGACAAATCTAATTCACCATATTTTTCAAAATCACTCTTCTGTTTTTCACTAAGAATACTATATATCATTTCATGTGTAATCTCCGGGGTCAATTCAGGTAAATTCATTCGTGTTAATTTACCGTTTATACGAAGTACCGGAGGGATTCCTACATTAAGATGCAAATCGGATGCTTCTTTTTCCTTAGCTTCGATCAACAATTCTTTTATTTGCATATTTAACCTCTCCTTTGTTTTTTAATTAATATTAACTAGATCTAACAAAATTATAAATTATCTTTGTGGTGAAATATTTGATTAATTGTTTCATCAATATTTTTAAAAGATGCCAGGACATACTTTAGTTTTCTTTTGGTAATCTCCTTGATTGCTTCGATAGCTTCTTCGTCTGTAGGGTCAGCCATGGCAATAACTAATTCATCATTTAACTCCATTATAGGTATTGCTTTAAATTTTCTAAGAGTATCTTCTGAAATATTCTTGGATAATTGAATATCAATGCTACCAATATTTACCTGAATATAAGGAAGGTCTAACTGTTTTCCTAAAACCCAATTTATTTCATCTTGTGTAACCCTTCCCAGGTCAATTAAAATTTCTCCGATTCTTTTTTCCCTATTTTTTTTAATTTCTAATCCCTCCTCTAATTGCTCAGGAGTAATAATTTTATAGTGTACTAGTATTTCTCCTAATTTTTGAGGGTGTTTTTTCTCCTCTTGCTCTTCTTTCATATTAATATTCCTCCTTTTTAGCAGATTACCACACTTATTTTATTCACGAATCTATAAAATAAATTTTGGCTGGATTGATTTAACTATAATTGATTGTATTATTAAAAAATCCCTGATAATACTTTTTTAAGTATCATCAGGGACGAGAATTGCTCGCGGTGCCACCCTGTTTGAATGATAATTAAACCATTCCGCTTATCAGCCAATTAACGTGGGCTAACCGATTAAGTTTACTATAATTTTTCAACTTAATTATTTTTGTTAGGGGTCTTTCAATTATCTTCTCTTTTAGTTCCTTAAAAAAGATAATCTACTCTCCTATTTTCTATTTTTGAAAAATATTTAATTTTTAAAATTTAAGTAATTTTATATAATTTTAGTTAAAAAGTCAAATCAGTATCGAGTATATAGTATTGAGTATCAAGTTAGGATAAGAAGCATCCATCAAGTATTTAGTATATAGCAAAGAAAAAAAAGAAAAATAACTTAAGATTCAGAAAACAAAATCATAAAAATATTGCAAATCTCATATATTCTAATATATTAAATAATACAAAAAAGTTTTGAATTTTAAATTATGGTTTTTCGTTTTTCGCTTTAAGCTTTTAGTTATAGTCTAATATTTATTTTTTAATTATAGATATTTTTTATATTTTTCTTATTGGATATTTTTTCTTTCTCTAATTCCTAACTAAAGTTTATACTAACCTCGATAACTTCCGCGGGTTTCCATAAAAACTTTTTTGTCTATGGCTTTTTTAATAGCTTCTTCTCGGTTAATTTTCCCTTCTACCAGTAATTCTTTCAAGGTTTGGTCTAAACTTATCATTCCATCTTTCTTGCCCATTTGAATAATTGCAGGCATTTGATAAGTTTTTTCTTCCCTTATAATATTTCTAATTGCCGGGGTAGCAATCATCAATTCAAGAGCCGGAACTCTTCCGTCTTCGTCTATGGTAGGTATTAAGGTTTGCGCAACAATTCCTAAAAGAGATTCGGCAACTTGCATTCTAATTTGATTCTGTTGATGTGGGGGAAATACATTTATTATTCTTTCTATGGTTTCTGCTGCGCTATTAGTATGAAGAGTGGAAAATACTAAATGTCCGGTTTCAGCTGCAGTTACCGCCATAGAGATGGTTTCCAGGTCTCTCATTTCTCCAACTAATATTACATCAGGGTCTTCTCTTAAGGCACTTCGCAAAGCATAAGCAAAAGAATCAGTGTGAATTCCTACTTCTCTCTGGTCTATAATGCAATTTTTATGATTATGGATGAATTCAATAGGGTCTTCAATAGTTATAACATGTTCATATCTTTCTTGATTTATAATGTCTATCAAAGAAGCTATGGTGGTTGTTTTTCCACTTCCAGTAGGTCCGGTAACTAATACAAAACCCTTCGTTTTTTTAGTAAAAATAGCTAATTCTTCCGGTAAACCTAATTGCGCAAGAGTTTTTATTCTTTCTGGTATCAGCCTAAAGGCAGCAGCCTCACCTAATCGAGTTTTAAAAATATTGATTCTAAATCTTGTCATATCTTCTAATCCAAAAGAAAAGTCTAATTCATGAATTTTTTCATATTTTACTTTTTGCTCATCATTAATTATGCTATAAATCATTTCATGAATATCTGTCGATTTTAGCTCAGGTAAATTTAATTTTATTAATTTACCATTTAAACGTAGAACCGGGGGAATTCCAACGGTGATATGCAAATCCGAAGCATCTCTTTCTTTAGTGATAGCTAATAGTTCCTTTATATCCATATTGCTAAATTTTTCCTTTCCTAGATTATTTATAATTAGAAAAGATTAACTGAATTTGTCTTTCATTTTATCAGAGATAGCTCTAACATGCAAAGGGATGTTTGAGTCCAATACATTTGCACCATTGAAGGATCTTTGCTATTTAATAACTTACTACAATATTCAATCGGAGTCAAAAGATTTAAGCTCCTATGTGGTCGGTAGAAGTTATACTCAATCAGACAATCATATAGTATTTCATTAATTTTACCTACATTGGTCTCCTCATAAAATCTATCTAGATATTCTGATTGTACCGTACCATTTACTCTTTCCACAAAGGCATTCATCTTGGGAGACTGAGGATAGTTATAAACCAAAGTAATCTTCCTTTTCTCCGCCTCTTGGACAAAATACTTTTCCCACTCTGAACCATTATCTATCTGTAGATATTTAATTCTATCATCATGCAAGTAAGTCAGCCTGAAGAGAAAATCTCGCGCATTAAAACTGGTAGCCCTCTGATAAGCTCTCAGGTAATAAAGCTTGGATAAGGGATCTACCGCAGAAAAGAGAAAGATTTTAGTAAATCTTAAGTTTAATTCTATGGTATCGATCTGGAGCCACTCGGAGATAATCCCTTTCATATCTTTTTTTACCTGGGCTATCCTGATTCTCTTCTTCTTTAAAGTCTTTATTCTTTTGGTTTGCACCTTAACCTTGGGGAGAATAGACCTATACTGGGTTAGAATCCTACCAACTGAGGAGACTGAGATATTTATTTTATGATCCCTTTCTAGTATTCTTTTTATCTTCTCTTTACCAAAGTAAGGATATTTCCTTCTGATTTGGCAGACCTGCTTCTCTACTTGATGATTCCTGACTATTTTAGCCCTTACCCTCTGGGGTCTTCTGGATCTATCCTCTAAGCTCTGAACCTTACTGGGTTTGTAGTTTTTTCTCCATCGGTAAAAAGTACTCCTATTTATTTCAAAGATCTCACAGATCTGTTTAAGAGAATAATCTCCGGAACTGTACAGGTTAATGGCTTTATATCTTACCTTAGCCTTGGGGGATAATTTTTCTATATAGTTTAACCTAGTTATGCTCTTTCCCCAGTAAGGTCGAGTATAGGACAGGTAAGTAGCTGTTCCAATGCTCCCCTTCATTATCCATATGCACCTCTTTTTGCTTCTATTTTAGTTTACTTCTTTCATCCTAGCAATGGTGCATATGTATCTGAACTTATTCATGGTAAGGTTTTATTAGTCACATAACCGTTACCTGGTTAGTAGGTTTAACTGGTTTTGTTCTGCCGCGCAGGTCTTAATTGCCTTAATTATTTGCACATACCCGGTACACCGACAAAGATTTCCTCTCATATAATCTTTAATCTCTTCTTCTGTAGGACTTGGATTTTCTTTCAAGAGGGCAACCGCGGTAAGTATCATACCGGGAGTACAAAATCCGCACTGTACTGCCGCATTTTTTAAAAATGCTATTTGCATGGGGTGCAGTTCATTTCCCTTGGCCAGCCCTTCTATGGTAGTAATCTCTTTCCCATCAACCGCAGCTGCTAAAGTTAAGCAAGATAAAACCGGTTCATTATCTAAAAAAACGGTACAAGCCCCGCATTCACCGATACCGCAGCCATATTTAGTTCCGCTTAGATATAAATCGTCTCTTAATATATTTATCAGAAGGTCATTTGGATTTACCAAAGCTTCTCTTTTTTGACCATTGATAGAAAATTCAATAGGAATTTTTTTCACTTTATAATTCGCTCCTTCCTTCAAATTTAATTAAAGCTATTCTTTCGCCCTTGCCCAGGCCAACTCAAAGCCATCTTTAAACATTTCCTTAGACATTGCAATTCTATACTCGGCAGTTGAACGAATATCATCTATAGGTTTGATCTCACAAGATGCATTTTCTGCTGCTTTATTTATTAACTCAGAATTTACTATCTGTTCTTTTAAGAGATTTTCTGTTTTTTCTGCTCGAAAAACTTTAATCGCAACTGAACCAAAAACTATCTTACAATCTTTACAAATATTGCCTTCTCTTTCCAAATAAATTGCTAAATTTATTTTAGAAAGGTCCGCTTTTACTCTGCTCTTCTTTAAAAAGGCACTTCCTGAATTTTTGTTTATTTCGGGAATAATTATTTCAGTAATCAATTCATCGGGTTTCATAATTGTTTCCCCTACCCCGGTAATAAAATCTTCTACCAAAACAGTACGTTCTCCTCTTTTATTTTGTAATTTTACTTCTGCTCCATAGGCAATCAAAGGAGGAACAGTATCTGCCGCCGGAGAAGCATTGCCCAGATTACCTGCCATAGTTCCCATATTTCTAATAGCCGGAGCAGCCATAGACATAATCCCCTCATATAAAGCGGAATATTTAATTTTAACTTTTTCTTCCCTTATAATACGAGACAGGGGAGTAACTGCCCCTATTCTTAATCCCTGATCAGTATCTACAAAATTAAGTTCCGGAATATTTTTTATATTTATCAAATAATCAATTTTTAAATCAATGGTCTTCATTTTAACCAGAAGGTCGGTTCCTCCAGCTAATATCTTAATATTTTTATCTTTATATTTATCCAGTAAATCCAAAGCTTCATCTAAGGTTTTAGGAGCCAGATATTCAAATTTTTGAGCTAATATTTTTGTATTAGTTTGCATTTCTAACTTTCCCTCCTATCTCTTTTTTTTCCAGGGCTTTAAGCATTATTTCCGGCGTTATGGGAAGTTCATGAAATCTAATACCTACCGCATTATAGACTGCATTTCCAAAGGATGAAGCTACTGCGCTTAAGGCAGCTTCTCCTATTCCTTTTGCTCCAAAAGGGCCGGTCGGTTCATAAGTATGGGCATGATCTACGATAATATTATCGATATTGGGCATATCAATGGTAGTGGGAATTTTAAAATCGGTAATAAATCCATTGCATTTTAATTTACCGGTAACCTTATCATAAGGTATCGATTCTAACTTTCCTACCCCTATCCCTAAGGCATAAGCACCTAATATCTGTCCTTTCCATAGCTCAGGATTAATAATAGTCCCTGAATCGCCTAACATCACTACTCTTGGTACGGTAATTTCGCCGGTTCTGGTATCCACTTCAACTTCGGTAAAGTAAGTAATAAAACAAGGGGGGCAATTTTTTTGCCTTAAGGTAGAGGTATAAGAAAAAGTTCCTACACTGTTAATTCGGGCATGATCTGCTATCTCACCAATGGTCTTATAATTTTCCGGTAATCCTTTGGGATATATTACCCCCTGGCCAAGTTCCTGATTGAGAGCTAAATCTAAATTTTCCGGTCTATCTTCAAAAAGGGTAGCTGCATAATTTAATAACATTTCTTTAACTTTTTCCGCCACAAATTTTATAGCACCACATCCGCAATAAACACCCCTAGTGGCGTGAGTATTAACATCAAAGACGGTAGTACGAGTATCCACCCCATTATCAATGCTTATTTTTTCAAAAGGCACTTTTAAAACTTCGGCTACCACCTTTGCCCCAGCATCCCAGGTTCCTCCCCCGTGATCCATTAGAGCGGTTACCACGTCTACCGAACCATCTTCGTTAATTTTAACAGTTGCCCCGGAATAATCTATAACTTCTCCGGCCTTAGGTCCGCCGGTACCAGAAGTATGAAACCCTCTGGCGACTCCAATACCCTTTCTAATTAATCCGGATTTTTCATCAGGATTACCCCTCTTGTCCCAACTAATAAGTTCAGCACCTTTTACTAACATCTCTTCTACACCACAACTTCTAATGATAGATTTTACAGTAGGCCCCTGTCCCCAAAACTCATCGCCCCTTCCCACATAATTCTGCAGTCTGAAGTGCACCGGGTCAACTCCTAATTTCTCCGCTAAAATATCCATTGTATTTTCTACTGGAAAATTTATTTGTGGGCTGCCATAGCCTCTTCTGGCACAAGAAGGACCTTTATTACTATAAATTGCTTTCCCTTCGTATTTTATATTCTTCCATTTGTAAAGGGAAGCAAACCAACCGGCTACACAGCCAAGATAGGGATAAGCTTGGATGTTATGGCCGCCAATCTCCACCCATACCTGACAATGAGCTGCAGTTAAAGTTCCGTCTTTTTTAACCCCTACTTTTAAACGAGTCTTTAAAGGATAGCTTGAATGGTCATACATATCTTCTTCCCGGGAAGTCACTAATTTCACCGGTCTTTTTGCTTTTAAGACTAAAGCTACACAAATAGGGGTTATCGAATTCATTTGAATACTTGATCCGAAAGAACCTCCCAGGGTAATTCTCTTAACATTTATTTTACTCAGTGAAATATTAAAAATATGCCCCAAGAGTATCCGTACATTATGAATTCCCTGGGTAGTTGTCCAGAGAGTTATTCCTCCATTTGCTTCCGGTTTACATACTGCAGATTTAGTCTCCAGCTGCATATGGTAAACTCTCTTTATATTAAATGTTTCATCTACAATGATATCCGCTTCTTTAAATCCTTCTTCTACATCACCCACTGCAATATTTCGCTCACAGGCAAGATTGTTTTTTACATCTACTTTTTCTTCTCCTAAATATACATGGTCATATATCGCGGGAGCATTTAAATCCATAGCATCATCAAGGCTTACCACCGGTTCCCATTTCCTGCCCCATTCTACTTCTATTTTTTTTAAAGCAGCGAAAGCCTTCTCTTCTGTTTCTGCCGCACAAGCTGCTACTGCCTCTCCCACGTGACGAACTTTGTCTTTGGGTAAGACCGTTCTGTCACGATAGGTTTTATCGGGAATACTTACTATACGCTCATTGTATAGAGTATCCGGCACATCATCCGGACCGATACATATTGCCCCCATCTTTTCTGCTTCGGTGTAATCTATTTTTTTAATCTCAGCATGAGGGTAAGGACTGCGTAAAACAACCGCATATAATTGACCGGGAATATTTATATCACAAGAATAAACTTCTTCACCGGTTACTTTTCCTATGTTTTTAATATCAAACCTTTTACCGATAACATCAAATTGCTCTTTATCCAACAAAATCACCCTCTTTTTGATAATAAATAATATATTATTTATTATTTTTTTTCTTCCTATAAAATCATTCGGGCATCTACTACTTGCAGACCCTTTTCGAATACAAATATGGGATTTAGATCTATTTCGTTAATTTCAGGATTTTCCGTAGTAAGTTTAGAAATTTTCATTAAAACTTCTTTTATCGCCTTAATATCTTTGGGACCTTCTCCTCTTGCCCCTTTTAAAATTTCATATCCCTTTATCTCGGTAATCATCTCCTCGGCATCCCTTTCTTCTAAGGGAATAATACGAAAAGAAACATCTTTTAGAACCTCTACAAAGATTCCCCCTAATCCAAACATTGCCACCGGGCCAAAATGAGGATCTTTCATCATTCCTATAATAATCTCTGTTCCTTGAGGAACTATAGTATAGGCTATTATTCCTAAAATCCTCGCCTCTTTATTATATTTTTTAGCTTTGGAAATAATTTCCTGGTAAGCTAATTTAGCTTCTTTTTCATCTTTAATATTTACTTTTACTCCTCCTGCATCTGTTTTATGGATGATGTCAGGAGAGACAATTTTCATCACTGTAGGAAAACTTATTTCTTTGGCCAATCCGATAATTTCATCTTCACTCTTTATTAATCTGAAATCAGGAACAGGAATTCCATATTGCTTCAATAATTCTTTTGCCTCTGTCTCTAATAATGACCTTTTTTCCTTTTTAGCCTTCTGGATAATCCTATGCACTTTTCTCTCCTTGTTTGTTTGGTTATCTAGTTGTAGCGGCTATTTTTATATATCTTCTGAATTACTTTAGCACATCTTTCTCCGGTTTCATAATTGGGAATTCCGTATTTTTTTAATTCGCCAATCGCTTCTTTTACTAATCTACCGGCCATAAAACTGGCAAATATAGGTATTTTTATTTCCTCTTTTACTTTTCCTAAAGCCCGGGCAATTATCGTAGAATCCATAGAGGCAGTAGGGACAAAAATAGCAATTATCGCATCATATTCGGGGGCTATGACCTCGCATGTTGAAGCGAAGGTTTCTGCACCCCCATAAGCCAGAAGGTCGAAAGGATTTCTCAAAGAGACATGGGGAGGGAGAATTTCTTTTAGTTTATTCTTTAAACTTTCGGATGGTTCAGGAACTTCTAATCCCAATTCTTCTAATTTATCCGTAGTTAATACTGCAGGTCCCCCTGAATTGGTAATTACTCCGATTTTATTCCCCTTGATTTTCGGGTAATGAATCAAACCCCGGCACAAATCAAACATCTCCTCTACCCCTTCTACCCGCAAAATACCAGCCTGCTTAAAGGCAGCATTATAGATTTTATCTTCTCCTGCCAGAGAACCGGTATGAGAGGAAGTTGCCCTCATCCCGGCTTTACTCTTCCCCGCCTTAATAGCAATAATAGGTTTTTTAAGAACAGTCTTTTTGGCTTGAGCTAAAAATCTTCTTCCTTCTTCTAACCCTTCAATGTAGAGAGCGATAACTTTAGTGTGAGGGTCATCTTCAAGATATTTAATTAAATCTACTTCGTCTACATCACATCTATTCCCGTAACTCACAAATTTGGAAAAACCGAAACCCAACTCTTCTGCCATCATTAAAACTGCCCCGCCCAGAGCACCGCTTTGGGTGACAAAGGCGGTTTCACCCGAAAGGGCTCTGACTTCTATGCTGGCAAAGAGATTACAACCGGCATTCATAATGCCGGCACAGTTCGGACCTATAATTCTCATTTGATGTTTTTTAGCTATATTTTTTATCTCTTCTTCTTCCTTAATATTTCCTACTTCTGAAAAGCCAGCAGAGATTATAACTGCTGACTTAACTCCTATACTTCCCAAATCTTCTAAAAGCGAAGGAATAAATTGCCCCGGGATAGCAA
>Ga0307434_1001823_pt1 | contig 10906 bp, 6 predicted proteins | sample SalMarWE160220MG_FD_202156 | JGI IMG/M metagenome (GOLD analysis project Ga0307434, IMG submission 202156) | Salt marsh sediment microbial communities from the Plum Island Ecosystem LTER, Massachusetts, United States - WE1603-220 | ecosystem: Environmental > Aquatic > Marine > Intertidal zone >...
CGCCATCTGTTCTGCTGCCCGAGAAAGGATCAGCTTGCCGCCTACCGCGAGCGGATGAAGGCGATCCGCCGGTTCGCGGATAAGAAGGGTATACTCATCTGCGGGTGGAGCCTGTTCGGCATAGACGCGGTGGTGTGGCTGTGCGGGGCCGAGGCCGCCGTCATGATGGCAATGCTCCAGCCCGAGACGTTCAAGCAGCTCATCGAGCTGGTGGACACGTTCGATGGTATGCGGACCGACCTCATGCTGGAGATCGGCGGGGTGGATCTCGTTGTGCAGCGAGGATGGTACAGCTCGGTCGATTTCTGGTCGCCGGAGTTGTTCGAGCGGTACCTTGTGGGGAATCTCGAGCGGAACGTGCGGCGGGTCCACGATGCCGGCGCGAAGTTCGCTTACGTCATGACTTCCGGTGTGAAGCCGGTACTGCACTACCTTGCCGAGGCCGGCGTGGACCTGTACTACTGGGCCGATCCGGTGCAGGGCGATGCGGATTTGCAGACGACGCGGGCCGAGTTGGGAGGGAAGGTTGCGATCGCGGGCGGCGTGAACGCCCCGCTGACCCTGGGCAGGGGATCGCCCGAAGAGATTCGCAGTGCGGTGCACGCTGCGATCGAAACGCTGGGCCCGGCCGCGTTCATCCTCGAACCGGTGGATTCGCTGTTTCCCGACACGCCGTGGCCCGCGGTCAAAACGATGATCGATGCCTGGAAGGAGAAACGCAGGTGAGTGAACCATCGAGGCTTGCGGGTTTTCCCCGGGAGTTTCCCGGCGTGCACTATTACAGCGATGAGGAAGAGGCGGCTGTCGTCCGTGTCGTTCGCGAGCGCTCGCCCTTCCGCTACTACGGGGCCAATTTCCTGGCCGAAGCAGACTCGCTCGAAAAGGAGTTCGCCGCCCGCCTGGGCCGGAAGTACGCCCAGGCCGTCGCCAGTGGCACCAACGCCCTGGTGTCCTCGATGGTGGCGCTGGGGATCGGACCGGGGCAGGAAGTTCTAATCCCGGGTTTTTTCTGGGTGTCAACGGCGGCGGCAGTGGTCCGGGTGGGGGCCATTCCGGTACTGGTCGAGATCGACGAGAGCTTCACCATGGACCCCGAGGACCTGGCGGGCAAGATCACCCCGAACAGCAAGCTCATTCTCCCCGTGCACATGTGCGGCGCGCCGGGGAACATGCCGGCCCTTATGGAGATCGCCCGCCGTCACGGTATACCGGTGCTGGAGGACTGTGCCCAGGCCAACGGGGCGACACTGCATGGCAAGCCCGTAGGCGCGTTCGGCGAACTGGCCGTCTTCAGCTTCCAGATGAACAAGAACATCACTGCCGGTGAGGGCGGCATGATCGTCACCGACGATGAGACCCTCCACGCCCGGGCGAACGCCGCTCACGATCTCGGTGTCCCGTGGTCGGGCGGCTTGCCGGTCCAGGACAGCGAGCACGCCCTGTGGGGTGCGGGGGCGAGGATGAGCGAGCTAGCGGCTGCGGTGATTCGCGTGCAACTCTCCAAGCTCGATACCATTACCGCCAGCATGCGAGCGAACAAACATCGCATCCAAGGGGCGCTGGGCGAGCTTCCCGGCCTGCAATGGCGGCGCCTGGAAGACCGCGACGGCGATTCCGGCGCGTTCCTCATTGCCAGGCTCGGCGACGCGGACGCGGCCCGGCGCCTTACCCGGGCATGCAACGATCGTGGCCTGATCTGCTCACATCTGCCTGACTACGGGTTGCACGTCTACTGCAACGTGAAGGCCCTGGTCGAGAAGCGGAGCAACAGCCCCGACGGTTTCCCGTGGACGCACCCGGCCAACGTGCCGCTGATTCGCGATTACGGGCGGGGCACCCTGCCCCGAACGGACGCACTGCTGGCACGAAGCGTCGTGTTCCCGGTCCCCTCGAAGCTGACCCCTGATCAGGAGAGCGACTATCTGGCCGTCTTTCGTGAGGCCCATAAGGCAGCGGGCATTGCGTGATTCCGCTGGGCGTCCGCAGCCGGGGCCTGGGCTTGAGCGCTAGCGGGACGGCACCTGCAAGGAGTCCTGGCCGTGAAGCTCACACCACGCATCGGGCTGGCCGTTATTCGACACCCGCTCGAGGAAGGCGGCGAGCAAGCCCCGCAGATGTTCGCCGATGCCGCCCGAGCACTTCGCGCAGCCGACCTCGAGGTGATCGAGGCCCCGACGTTCCTCGAAGATCAGGCGAGTGCCGTCGCCGCAGGCCGGCACTTCTACGAGGAGCGGGTGCCGGTCATCGTCCTGGCCGCGGCCACCTGGAGTGCCGACCCGCTCGTGCTGGATCTGCTCGAAGAGTGCAGCGTCCCCCTGGTTACCTGGGCGTTTCCCGGCATGAACACCGGGTCGATGTGCGGCTGCCAGCAGTTCTGCTGCGTGCTGAAGGAGCTGAACAGACCGTACCGGTTTGCGTTCGGCCCGGCGGGCGACGATTCGGTGATCTCGCGCATCTGTGATTACGTCACCGCGGTGAACCTGGCCGCTAACCTTCGGAAGGTCCGCTTAGGCCTGGTGGGCTACCGCGTGGGCGGTATGACCGAAGTCACCTTCGATGAACTGGAGCTCAAGGCCGCCCTTGGGCCGCGGACCGTGCACTACGGCCTGGAGACCGTCGAGAAGACCATGGCCGAGATCCCCAAAGCCGACGCCCGGGCGGTCTGGAAGGAGCGCATGGGCCAGGTTAAGAAGGTCTCCGTCACCGAGGCCGACATCATCGATTCCATGCGCGGCTACCTGACGCTCAAGCGATTTGCCGAACGCGACGGTCTGAGCGGCCTGGCGGTCGAGTGCTATCCCCGGTTCATGGGCCGGCTTTGCCTGGCGGGCTCATTGTTGGCGGACGAGGGGCTGGTCGTCGGTTGCGAGGCCGACATGAACTCGACCGTCGCGATGCTCATACTCGCCCGGCTTACGGGTGAGCCCGTGCACAACACCGACGGGCTGGGCGTGGACATGGATGAGGGCTCGATCGTCTTTTCGCATTGCGGCAACGGCAGTATGAGTTTGGCCGAATCGCCCGACAAGATCGAGATCGCGCATGTCCGTCTCATGCATCAGGGCACGTGCGTTCTTTTCCCGGGCAAGCCCGGCCCCGTGACGCTCGTGAACCTGGTCGGCCGCCGGGGTACCTACCGCATGGGGGTCGCCGCCGGCCACGCCGTCCCCACCGGGATGGTCTTCGCCGGCAACCCCACCAGGGTCGTCTTCGAAAACGGCGTGCAGCACTACCTCGACGTGATCGCCGCCGAGGGCCTGGGCCATCACTGGATGATTGGCTACGGCGACGTGCGCAAGAGCCTGCAGGAGTTCTGCGACTACGTCAGAATCCCCTGCATCGATTGCGGCGGGTAGGGCAGGTGTGGCCCAATTGCGCTGCCGGGGGTACGGTGTTGCTCCCAAGGGTACGCAAATCTGACGACGAAAGGATCAGGCATGAACATCATGAATTCAGGTAGAACGCTTCGAAGTATCGGGTTTCTGGTCCTGGCGGGTTTGACGGTCGGCTCACTCGGGTGTGTTGCTCCCGCGGCGCGACCGAACATCATCTTCGTCCTGGCCGACGACCTTGGCTACGGGGACCTTGGCTGCTACGGACAGAAACGGATCCGCACGCCCAACCTGGACCGGATGGCAGACGAGGGCATCCGGTTCACCCAGTGCTACGCCGGCAGCACCGTGTGTGCCCCGTCGCGATGCTGCCTGATGACCGGGCTGCATACCGGCCACGCCCTGGTCCGCGGCAACGGACGGGTGCCGCTCCGCCCCGAAGACGTCACCGTGGCCGAGGTGCTCAAGACGGCCGGCTACGCGACCGGCATCATTGGCAAGTGGGGGCTCGGCGAACCGGATACCACCGGCATTCCCAACCGTCAGGGCTTTGATTACTGGTTCGGCTACCTGAACCAGCGCCACGCCCACAATTACTGGCCCGAATACCTCTGGAGGAATCAGCAGAAGTTCCCGCTCGAAGGCAACGTCGCCGAGAAAGGCGTATCCAGCCAGCGGGCGCAGTACTCGCACGACCTCTTCACCACCGAAGCGCTCCGCTTCATCGAACGCCACAAGGACCACCCGTTCTTTCTGTACCTGGCCTACACCATTCCCCATGCCAACAACGAAGCCGGCGACAAGGGCATGGAGGTGCCCAGCGACGAACCGTACACCGACAAGCCCTGGCCTGCAGCCCAGAAGAACCACGCGGCCATGATCACCCGACTCGACAGGGACATGGGGCGGCTGTTCGATCGGCTCGAGGCGTTGGGGATCGACGAGGATACGGTCGTGTTCTTCAGCAGCGACAACGGCCCGCACGCCGAGGGTGGTGCGGATCCGAAGTTCTTCAACAGCTCAGGACCGCTGCGGGGCTACAAACGGGCCCTGTACGAGGGCGGGATCCGCGTCCCGATGATCGTGCGGTGGCCGGGCAAGATCAAAGCGGGTCGGGTCAGCGACCAGGTCTGGACCTTCTGGGACTTCCCGCCCACCGCGGCCGAGCTGGCCGGGGCTGAACCGCCCGCAGAGATCGACGGCATCTCCATGGCTCCCGCGCTGCTCGGCAAGCGGCAGAAAAGCCACGACTTCCTCTATTGGGAGTTCCACGAGGGGGTTTCCAAGCAGGCGGTGAGAATGGGCGACTTCAAGGCCGTCCGCCTCAAGCTCGGCGAGCCACTGGAGTTATACGACCTGAACACGGACGTCGGCGAAACAAGGAACATCGCCGCCGACCATCCGGAGATCGTGGCTAAGATCGAAGCGTATCTCACCAGCGCCCGGACCGAATCCGAGCACTGGCCGCTGCGAAAGGGCGAGTAACTGAAACTGATCGCTTCTATTGGCCAGGTAATCGTAAGGCCCGCGGCTCGTTGTTATCGAGATCGGTCGGTCGGGGAAAGCAGCGCCCGTCAGGGGATCGCAAACTTCTGACCGCTCTCGGGGATGACCACATCGGTGAACCCTCGTCGGCGCATCGTTGCGGCCAGAGCCTTGGCCTGGTCCAATTCGCCGTGCACCAGGAAGGTCCGTCGAACCTTCCCGGCCAGCGGCGCGGTCGTATCGGCCAGTTCGGTTGCGTTTGCGTGGGCGCTGAAGCCGTTGAGCACCTTGACCTGGGCCTTGACCTCGTACGTCTCGCCGAAGATGCGCACCCGCTTCTGCTTTTCGACCAGCCGCCGGCCGAGCGTGTGAGCGGCCTGATACCCGACAATCAGCACCGTATTGCGGGGGTTCTCGATGTTGTTCTTCAGGTGGTGGAGGATCCGTCCCACTTCGCACATGCCGCTGGCGGAGATGATGATCATCGGCCCTTTTCGCGCGTGCAGGGCCTTGCTTTCCTCGACGCTGTGGGTGTACTCGCAATGCTTGCATTCGAGCATGTCGCCGGTCAGCTTGTTGAAGGCGAAGGCCTCGCGGTCATAGACCTCCGGATGCAGCTTGAAGACCTCGGTAGCCCGGACGGCGAGGGGGCTGTCCACGATCAGCGGGATGTGCTCGGGGATGCGCCCCTCTAGAACTAGCATATGGAAGTCGTAGACAATGACCTGGGTGCGTCCGACGGCGAAGGAGGGGATGACCAGCTTGCCACCGCGGTCGATGATCTGGTTGACAACGTCGGCCAACTGCTCGCGCATGCTCTCGGCACGGGGTGTCTCGCGCCCGCCGTAGGTGCTCTCGGAGATCAGATAGTCGCACGGCGGCAGTGGGGCCGGGTCGCGCAGGATCTCCATCCCCGACCGGCCCCGGTCACCGGTGAAAACGATGCGGGTCGGCTCACCGCCGCGGTTTTGGATCTCGACTCCGACGCCGGCTGAGCCGAGCATGTGGCCGGCTTCGTACAATCTTGCATGCATCCCGGGGGCAACGTCGAACCCCTCCTCCAGTCGCCTGGCCTGCAGCAGCCGCACCGCTTCTTCGACGTCAGCCGCGGTGTACAACGGCTCGATCGGTTCGTCCCCGCGACGCACCCGCTTCTTGTTCCAGTATGCCGCGTCTTCCTCCTGAATGTGGGCCGAGTCGGCCAGCAGGAGTTTCACCAGGTCGCAGGTTGCGGGCGTCGCATAGATCGGCCCGGAAAAGCCCTCGCGCACGAGCCGGGGCAGCTTGCCGCAATGATCGATGTGAGCGTGAGAGAGGACAACCGCGTCGATCCTGGAGGGTTTGAGCGGGAAGGTGCGGTTCTTGGCGTTGGCCTCCTTGCGCCGTCCCTGAAAAAGCCCGCAGTCCAGGGCGATGGTGTGGCCATCCGCTTCAATCAGGTGCATTGAGCCAGTCACCTCCCGGGCCGCACCATGAAACCGCAATCTCGCCTTCATAATCTGTTTTCCTCCCACGCGCTCCTTTACGCCCCTGCTCTGGTGACGTTCCGGGTCGCGCTGACACTCTGTCTTCGGCCGCGTTCAGTGGGTCGCCGCTGAACGGTATCTCTTGCTTCCTGCTCAAGTCAAGCCTGGGTTCCGGGGCTTGCCGCCACGTTGGCGCCGGGAGTGGCCGGTTGCGCGATATCCTCGTCGGTTGCCGGGCCCTGGTCGCTCTCACCGGTCTGGCGGACGATCTCCTCCTCGCTGAGCTGCCGGCTGAACAGCTTCCGGAAAGTCTGGATCCGATTGATGAAGAAGAACGTCGGCTCGGCCGCGAGTTCCACGCCTAGCCCGGCGAGGGTCTCCTTCACGGCCGGGATGAAGTAGTCTTTCACCACCCAGTCGGAGCCGGGCAGCACGCGCACGCGGTACCGCAGGGTAACCCGACCTTGAGGCCCAACAAACTGCCGCACCGGCACCGGTTCGTCCCGGATGGGCTCGATGCGGTGGTTGAGGTCCTGATATACAGCACCCAGGGCATTTTTGACCGCGTCCTCATCGCTGCATGATTTGAGCGTGAGGTCAACGTAATTGTCCACGTACCCGTCGGGGAACCGCCGTGAGGGCAGGCACTGGCTGTTGGGCACGTTGAACTCCTGTCCGGAGCCGGTGCGGATCCGCGTGTACTTGACGTTGAAATCCACGACGTGGCCGAACTTGCCGTCCACCTCCACGAAGTCACCCACGTTGTAATGGCGGCCCGCGATGATATCCAACCCCTTGACGAAATCGACCACGATCTGCTGGAACATGCCGGCCATGATGAGCCCGATCAACCCGAGCGCCCCGCTGGTGGTGGCAGGACTGATCCCGAACTCGTTGAGCACCCAGACCACCCCGAAAATCCAGACGAACAACTTGACGATGCTGCCGGCAAAGCTCAGGAGCGTACCGGCGCGCTTGACCGAGAACCGGCCGTCGCCCACGGTCGCGTCCAGATGGGCGATCAGGCGCTGGATAAACCACACCGCCAGTTTAACCCCGTACGAAATCGCGACGACCACGCCCAGGATCATGATGGAGGTGATGATGCTTTCGTTCCGCTGCCAGAACGACGGCTCCGATGGAACGAGCACCTCCGCACATTGGGTATAGAGATCGGCGAGCTCGTACTCCAGGCTCGCCTGGCGCTTGATGGCGAAGACGACGTTCTCCATCGTCATGATCATCAGATCGATTTGCTGGCGTTCGGTGTTGAGCTGCTCCTTCATTCGGCGGTAGTGGCCGGCGAGCCGTTCGGAATCGGCGAAGGTGGGGGCCTCTTGGAGCCGCTGCCATAAAGCCTGCTCAATGGCGTCGAAGCCGGGCAGGCGTTTCTGTATGGGCTCGATCTTGCCGTCCTCGGCCGCGGCGCGCTGCTCGAGCTTGCCGGCGCGTTCCCGCCCGGCGTCGGCCTGGGCCCGGAAGCGATCCGCCTGCTTCTGACGCTCATCCGGCGACATCTCCCAGCGCGTCTGCCTGAGCTGCTCGAGGCTGTTGTTGACCGCCTGCCTGCGTTCGATCAGTTGTGCGATCTCCTGCTTTTCCCGGGCGGCGCGCTGGTGCAGATCAGCCTGCTCCAGCCGGCGGAGTTCAAAGGTCTCCTTGCGCTGCCAGTACTCGCGGTTGTCTTCGAGCCGGGCGGTATCGAGACCGGCGTCGCGGGCTTGGCTGAGCTGACCTTGAATCTCCTGCAGGCGGGCCCGCGCATGACCAAGCCGATCCCGCGCTTCGGCCTCGAGCTGCCGGGCCAGAAGCTGCTTGTTGTCAGCGTCGGCTTTCGCCTCTTTCGCCGGGGCCGTACTGGTTGCGGTCGCCTGAGTCGTGGTGGAGGGGCCGAGTGCTTCTTGGGCCGCGGCGAGCTTGGCCTCCAGCAAGGCCCGTTCGGCGTCGAGGGCGACGCGCTTGTGCCGGGTGGCCCCGGTCTCGGCCAACAGGGCGGCTTGCTCAGCCACGAGCGGCGGTCTGGCCTGCTCGTCCGCCTTTCCGATCTGCTCGGTCAGCCCGGCGAGCCGTTCGCCGCGAACGGCTTCCCCTTCGTCCAATGCGGAGCGGGCATTTTGGATCTGGTCAAGCTGGGACTGGAACGCGTCCACATCGGCGGAGACGAACTCGACCCGCTTGCGTCGCTGGTCGGCCCGGAACTGCTCGAGTTCCTGGCGGAACCGCATGGCGCTTTCGCACGCATCCAGCGCCGCCTGCCAGGTGGTTCCGGCCGATTCGAGATACCGCAGCTCCTTCTGCACGGCCGCCCGCTCGGCAATGAGCTTCTCCTTGCGCCCGGCCAGCTCGGAGGCGGGGGTGGACTCGGGTGGGGCCTTAAGATCCTGCAGGGCCTTGGCGATCGCCTCCACCCGCTGCTGCAGGGCCGGCCCGCGATCGTTCAACGCCTTCTTCGCGGCGGCAAGCTGTCCCGGCAGGCCTGAGCATTCCTCGTCCGCCGGGGCGGAAGCCGTCGCCGGCAAGGGCAACGGGTGAGCCGCCCGAAGCCCGAAAGCCGCAACGGCCGCCAGGGCTGCCTGCAGCCCCCGGATCAACACTTTGGATGGTCTGTCGCGGTACATGGGTAGATATCCCAAGCGGGGTCACGTCCCAGGGGTCATCATGCTACCGGGGACGTGCCCGGGCCTCAACGGGGGACCGTACGATTGAATTCGGCAGCCCACTTCACGCGCCCGGGGCGGTACGGTCGGGCACGTTTTCCAGTGCGTTGAGAACGTCTTTGAGCTTCGCGGTGGCGAGGCAGACGTAGTTGTCGGCGGCGCCGTAGTACATCCACAGCTCGTCGCCGCGGACGAGGAGTCCGGTTGGAAACACGACGTTCGGGACCAGGCCCGCCAGCTCGTAAGGCGCTTCCGCCTGGAACGTCCAGCCTGGCGCGCGGGCGATGAGCCGATGAGGCCTGTGCTTATCCAACATGGCCAGGCCGGCGCGATAGATCAGGCGGCCACCGTAGCGCTTGACGCCGTGGTAAACCAACAGCCATCCATGCCGGGTGAGAATGGGCGGCGGGCCGGCGCCGACCTTGACCGCGTCCCAGGCCGCGCCGCCACCTTCGGGCAGGACGCAGTGCGGCTCACCCCAGTGGATCAGGTCCGGCGAGTAGGCAGACCAGATGTGTTCGATGCGCCCAGCGGCCGTCGAATCGCTGCGGAAACAGGGCCGCGTCCTTGTTGTTCGGCGAGAAGATGAGGCTGACGCGCTCGGCTTTGACCAGATCAGTGGTGCAGGCCAGGGCGACCGCCGCCCCGGCGGGGGAGTATGCAGTGTAGGTGATGTACCAGCGCTTCTCTTCGCGAAGGTAGGTCACCCGCGCGTCCTCGCACCCCCACAGTTCGTACCGCCACTTCGGTTGGCCGTACCGCAGGATCGGCTCTGACTCGATCTCCCAATCGGTCACCCCGTTCCTGCTGCGGGCGACGTGGATGCTCGAGTAACCGGCAAGATCCTCTACCCGCAGCAGGAGGACGACCTGATCGTCTTGCTCGGTGGCTCCCGGGTTGAGGGTCGCCGCTGCCGGCATCGGCATGTGCAGCGGGGTCAAGATCGGGTTGAGTTGGGATCGTTTGAACAGGTTCTTCATGGGACACGCTTCTTGTCACCGCGGTAGTGGCTCGAACAGGGCTTTCATGACGATCTTCGTCGGGTCTTTGAGTGTGGGAACCACCTCGTTGAGTTGATCGATTCTGAACCGGTTGGTGATCATGGGTGCGAAGTCGAACACCTCTTTTTCGAGGATTTCGATGGCCAGGGGCCAACCGCCGGCCTGGCCCCACGCGCCCTGAATCGCCAGCTCCTTGGTGGAGATCTGGTCGATCGGCAGCGGGACCTCCCTGCCGCCGTGGTAGCCGCAGATTACCCCCCGACCCCGCTTGCGGAGCACCCGCAGCCAGGGGGCCACCGCCGGATCGGCGCCGCTGCACTCGATCGCCAGGTCGCAACCCTTTCCCCCGGTCAGCGTCATCACCGCCTCGACAACGTCGTCCTGATCCGCCCGGACGATCTGCTCCGGACGCACCACGCCGATGCCGATTGCGATCTCGAACCGGGCCTGGTCGCTGCTCAACCCGATCAGGATGGGCGTCGCCCCGCGATAGGTCGCCACCGCCGCGCTGCCGACGCCCTGCGGGCCCGGCCCGAAGACCGCCACAGTCTCGCCTTTCTGCACCTTGCCCTTGACCTCCGTCCAGCGGACCGCGTTGGCGAGAAACGCGGTGGCGACGGCGTTCTCCATGGTGACGTTGTCGGGCATGCGGTGGGTGACGGCACGGGGGTGAACCATCAGGAAATCCGAGTACATCCCCCACAGGCCGTGCCCAACCGACAGCGGCATGGAGACGCCGTGCTGCTGGTTCTTCTCGCAAAGCTGGTACTCCCCGGCCCGGCACTGGGAGCAGGCGTCGTCCCGCGTCGTGTCGCAGGGGATCATCACCTCGACTGCCACGCGGTCGCCGAGCTTCAGTCCTCGCTTGGCGGCGGCGTCCGGGCCGATGGCGGCGACCACCCCCACGCCTTCGTGCCCGAGGATCAGCGGATACGCCCCCTGCGAGTGGGGATGCTTGCCGGCGT
>Ga0307434_1001826_pt1 | contig 10887 bp, 4 predicted proteins | sample SalMarWE160220MG_FD_202156 | JGI IMG/M metagenome (GOLD analysis project Ga0307434, IMG submission 202156) | Salt marsh sediment microbial communities from the Plum Island Ecosystem LTER, Massachusetts, United States - WE1603-220 | ecosystem: Environmental > Aquatic > Marine > Intertidal zone >...
CAATTACTACATGGATAACCTGCGGATCGAGTACGTTCCCGAGCCGGTGAGTCTGGTGCTGTTTGGCCTCGGCGGCTTGGCGTTGCTTCGTCGCCGGCGTTAGTGGTTGTAGCGACACGAGGTCGCAAGCTTTGTCAGGTTGCGAGAAGGGCCCGCTGATCCTCTCGGCGGGCCCTTTCTATCTTCCGGGGCGGTTGGCAGGGCCGAGAATCCTTGCCCACTTTCTCGCCCCACGTGCCGGAAGAGGATTCCCGGCACCACATGTGTTGAACGTCTCTAGCCGGGGCGTCAGACCTTTCCTTTCTTCTCCTCGACGAACTCGTAGCTTTTGCGGATCACCTGCAACACGCGGATCCCGTCCCGGTAGCTCTGCAGCGGTGGGGACCCCCGTTCGATGCAGTCGATGAAGTGGGCGATCTCGGCCTGGAACGTGTTGACCTCGCCGAAGGTCATCTTCGCCGGCTCGCCGAACCGCACGGGCTTGAGGAACAGCTCGTTGGGGGTGCCGAAGAGTTCGCCGCGCTCGGCCACGACGTGAAACGGATAGTGGCCAAAGGGCTTCTCCATCGCCCAACTGGTGCGGATCAGGCCGGTGATACCGTTCTCGAACCCGATCAGAACCGTGCCGGTGTCCTCGGCCCGCATGTGCTTGTTGCGGTAGGTGCCGGTGACGGCGGCGACGTGCGCCGGTTCGCTCCCGGCCAGGAACAGGAGGCGATAGGTGGGATGGTAGCCGGTGTCGATGAGCTCGCCGCCGCCCATCTTCCCGGTGTCAGCCCGCCAGCTCCCGGGGGCGACGGCGGTCCAGGGCTCGGTTCCGGGCAACGCCCCGGGCGCCGGGAGCCCCATGATGAAGCAGTCCTCCGAGATGATCGTGTAGATCTCACCGAGCTGACCTTCCGTGATCAGGCGCTTCGCTTCCAGCAGGGCCGGGTAGAACGCCTGGTTGTGGGCGCTCATGCCGATGAGCTTCGAGCCTTCCATCGCCTTGTCGATGTCGCCCGCCTGATCGAGCGTCATGCAGAGTGGTTTCTCGCAGATCCAGTGGAGCCCCTTGGCGATGGCGGTCATGACGCAAGGGTGATGCAGGTGATGCGGCAAACAGATGTCCACCGCATCGAGCTTCTCCTGCTCCATCATCCTATTGAAATCGTCATAGTCGCGGGCTCCGGGAACATGTTGCTTGAACCAGGCCCGGTTCTCGGCCGACACGTCGGCCAGGGCCACCAGTTCCGCTCGATCCCGGCTCACCTCGAAGCCGCTCCAGTGCGCCCGGGCAATGCCCCCGCAACCGATCAATCCAACACGAAGTGCCATCGAAACGATCTCCCAGCGTGATTGTGTGATTCAGCGTTACGCGCGGCCGTATGACGCTGTGAACGCGTAGTGCCCCGCCTTTACCTTGAACACTGCGTACTCGCCTTCCATCCGCAAAAAGGTAACTCCCGGCACACGGGCTGCGGGCTTGCCCAGCTTCAGGATGGTCTTCCCGCTCTCGGTGATCGGAAGCCTCTTCGCGCCCATCATCGGTACGAAGACCTCCGCGGTCGTGTTGGCGGGTATCGTCACCCCCAGCACGAAACCGTCGTCGGCCCGTCGCCACATGCTGGTGATGGGCCCGTACATCGACGGGTATGTGGCGTGGGCCCAGGCGACATCGCCGACGGGACGGGGGCGGATGATGATCCGCTTGAAGCCGGGTACGCGTGGGTCCGGGTTGATGCCCGCCAGATCCTCGAAGAACCACCGCACCACCGTTCCCAGCGCGAAGTGGTTCCGCGAGTTCATTTCCGGGCCCATCTTGTCGGAATTCCATCGCTCCCAGATCGTGGTCGCCCCGTGCCGAACCATGTAACCCCAGGACGGATATGTGTCCTGCGCGGCGAGCCGGTAGGCCAACTCCTGCTGCCCGCGATCGGCGAGCAGGGAGAGCAGGTACGTGGTGCCCAGAAAACCCGTGGACAGGTGGTCGCCACGGGCCTCGATATCCTTGACGATGTTCTGGAGCACAGGCTCGGCCCGGTCCGGCGGTGTGATGCCGAAGAACAGCGGCAGGATGTTGCAGGTCTGCGTGCCGGTCACGTAATTGTTGGTGTCCTTGTTGAGATGCTTGGCGTTGAATGCGGCAGCGATCTTGTCGGCCAGCTCCGCGTACCGGGCCGCCTCCTCGGTCTTGCCGATGACCGCCGCCATCTTCGACAGCAGCCTGGTCGAGTAGTAGTAATAGGCCGACCCGATCCATTCGGTCGGCGACTTCACGACCGGCACCCAGTCGCCGTAGCCGGGGACCTCGTACAGATCCTCCTTGCTCTTGCTCCGCATGTACTCCACCCAGCCGGCCATGGCGTCGTAGTTCTCCTCGATGACCCGCTTGTCGCCGTAGAACCGGTACACCGTCCAGGGGATGACGACGACGGCGTCGCCCCAGCCGGGCTTGGCGGGCTCCGTAACGACCTTGGCCGGCGAGACGTTGGTGACCGCCCCGTCGTCACCCTGCGAGTCAGCCATGTCGAACATCCATTTCGAATAGAAGCTCGCCATGTGCCGCAGGAAACAGGAGCTATGGGCGAAGGCCTGTCCGTCACCCATCCAGCCCAACCGCTCATCGCGCTGCGGGCAATCGGTGGGGACGCTGTGCATGTTGGAGCGCAGGCCCCAGCTCACGTTCTGGTGAATACGGTTGATGAGCCAGTTCGAGCACTCGAATCGGCCCGCCTCCGGGGTAGCCGAGTGCAGCACGCAGGCGACCAGCGCGTCTGAGGGTGGACGCTTCTCCGCTGCGACGGGATAACCGGTCACCTCGCAGTACCGGAAGCCGCGGTAGGTGAACATCGGCTCCCAGACCTCTTCGCCGTCACCTTTGCAGACGTAGTAGTCGGTGGCCTCGGCCGATCGGTAGTTGTCGCGATAGAGCCGTCCGTTCGGGTCCAGTTCCTCTCCGAACCTCAGGCGGATGTCTGTTCCGCGGTCCGCGTCCTTGACCTTGAGTCGCACCCAGCCCGAGGCGTTCTGCCCGAAGTCGAAGATGTAGACGCCCTTGTCGGGCTGGCTCACCTGCCGGGCCGCCAGTTCCTCGGTGACCTGGATCGTCTCGCATCGCTGAGCGACCAGCAGCAGGTCAGCCTGCGGGTCGAGCTTCTCGGTGGTCCACCATTTACCGGTGTCAAAGCCCGGAGCGTCCCAGCCGGGCATCTCCCGCCGGGCGTCATAGGTCTCGCCGTGGTAGTACGTGTTACGGATGATCGGCGAGGGGTGGGCCTGCCAGGTGCCGTCGGTGACCACGCTCTCCTGCGTGCCGTCGGCGTACTCGACGTTCAACTGAACGATGCAGCGCAGGTTCCCCTGCGAATACTGGTCGTCGGACCGCCAGCCGAGCCCGCCGGACCACCATCCGTTACCGAGAATCACCCCGATCGCGTTGTCGCCCTGCCGCAGCAAATCGGTCACGTCGTAAGTCTGGTACTGCACCCGCTTATAATAATGGGTCCAGCCCGGGGTGAAGATGTCGCTGCCCACCCGCCGGCCGTTCAGACGCAGCACGTAGATCCCCAGGCCGCTGGCGTAGGCCCGGGCCCGGGACACCTTGCCCTTGAGGGTGAACGCCTTTCGCATGCAGAGTGATTGGCGCGGCGGATGCTTCTCCTTCAGGTTCTTCCAGGGCTCGTCGCCGTATTCGCCGACCACCACCGCGTCGTCCCAGTCGGAGTCGTCCAGGTCCGCCGCGGTCCACGCATCGGGCTCGCCACAGGTGCACCGCCACTGGCTGTCGCTCTTGATCTCGATGGTCTTGCCGCCTTCGAGTTGGACGCGCATCGCCACCAGCAGACCGCAAGCCCCACCCCCGTTGTAGGCCCGTACCGCAATGACGTTCTTTCCGGATTGCATCGAGCTGGAGACGTCATACTGACTGATGAGGGCCCAGTTGCGCCCTTCTCCCACCTTGTGCCCGTTGATGAACAACACGAAATGATCGTCGGCCGTGATCTTGACGACGGCGCGCTCGATCTTCTTGCCGGGGTCGATATCGAAGGACCGGCGGCAGAAGATGGCCTTTTTGTCACCCCTGGCTTTCTCGTGCCAGATCCACTGCCCCATCTCCATGGGCGGCTCGGCCTGAGGCGGCTTGCCGGCGGTGATCCAGCGTGCCCTCCAATCAGAGGGCTCTAACAGGCCCATCTCCCACCAGGCCGGCTCGGAATACTCAGACGGTGCACCCCCAGCGTCCCACGTTCGGACCTTCCAGAAGTATTGCTTGCCGCTGGCCAGGGCTTTGCCCCCGTAGGCCACGTGGATCGACTGATCCGACTCGACCTTGCCGGTGTCCCAGACAACCGCCTTGGGATCGCTCATGGCCTGGTCCGTACTGACCACGATCCGGTAGGCGGTCTGGACGGCCCCGCGTCGCGAGTCACGCACCTCCCACGAGAGCCTCGGGGCAATAATGTCGACCCCCAGCGGGTTCACACGATACTCGCACCGCAGATTCGCTGGTTTACTCAGTCGACCCGTATCGTTGGGCCTGACCATCTGGCTGCAGCCCGTCGATGAGGTAATCCCCATTCCTGCTGCTCCTGCCATCAGAATGCTCCTCAGAATCAGATGCCGTCCGGTTTCCCGATTTGTCATGATGCCGGATCCTTTCTGCTTGGAGTTACGTCCGAGGCCTCTGGGGCCCTCGTGTAGATCGCACAGGATAGTGCCCGCCAGCCGTTTGGCAAGGGGCGAGGGGCGGGGGAGGCAGGGAAAGAATGAGAGACCGAGGGAAGGGAAGACGGGGATCGTGCTCGCATCGCCCGGTCTGGTCGCCAGTTGACGGGCAGCGTGCCGACTCCGCGGAGCCCCAAGCGGCTGGGATACCCGAAAGCTGACCGCTGACGGCTGATAGCTTCTTTTTGCGGAGCCGCAAGCGGCTGGGACGGAACTCGGCGGCCAATCCTACTCGACCCGGTCGGACTGCATTTGGATCATGAGGCCTTCCGGCTGTCGCTGCACGGTGGTGTGCCTGCCTTGCCAGTCCGGGTCGGGGCTGGGACGGTCGGTGCGGAAGTGGACCCCTCGTGATTCGCATCTATCCAGGGCCGTGGTCGTGATGAGCCGAGCCACGGTGAGCATGTTCTGGGTTTCCCACCCGATCCGGTCGTCGAAGAGCTTGTCCATGACATATCGGCCCCAGAAACTGATGATCTCCTGGGTCTCGGCCAGGCGGGCGCCGGTTCGTTCGATACCGGCGTTTCTCCACATTACGCTGCGCAGCGAGTTGCGAACGTCTGTCAGGTCAAGCGTCGTGCGGGAGGAGGGCTCCACCTCGCTGCGGACCAGCTTGGGCTGCAACGGGGAAGACTCCCGACGGGCGGCTTCGCCGGCGACGGCACCGGCGATGGCGCCAAACACGAGCCCCTCCAACAGCGAATTGCTCGCCAGCCGATTCGCTCCGTGCACCCCGCTGCTGGCCGCCTCCCCGCACGCAAGCAGGCCGGGCATCGGCGACCGCGCTTCCTGGTCCACGACCACCCCGCCGATCATGTAGTGGGCTGCGGGGCGAACCGGGATCCCCTGCATCGCCAGGTCAATGTCGAACGCTTCGCACAATCGGCTTATGGTAGGGAAGCGTTTGCGGAACCGGTCGATGTCGAGGTGGCGAACGTCCAGGTGCACGCAGGTCATGTTCTGCCCGGCCATCTCGGTCAGAATGGCCCGGCTCACGACGTCGCGGGGGGCCAGTTCCGCGTCGGGGTGGTAGTCGGGCATGAACCGGCGACCCTCTCGATCGATCAGATAGGCTCCCTCTCCACGGACCGCTTCACTGATTAGAGCCCGGGATGCACCGGCCACGTAGAGCGTCGTCGGGTGGAACTGCACCATCTCCATATCCCGCAGTGGGATGCCGGCCCGGTATGCCATCGCGTGCCCGTCACCCGCCGCGATGTCGGGGTTGGTCGTCTCCCGGTAAAGCTGTCCGCACCCCCCGGTGGCGAGGATCGTTTGCCGGGCCCAGAAAATCTGGTGCCCGAAGTGCCGGTGATATGTCGTTACCCCGCAGCATCGGCCCTCGACCTCGATCAGGTCGATCGCGAAACAATCCTCGAAGATGCGCAGTTGCTCGATGCTGCGAGCGACGTGGATCAGGGTGTCGGCCACCTCGCGCCCGGTCGCGTCCCCGAGGGCGTGGATCACCCGTGGGGAGGAGTGTCCGGCCTCCAAGCCGAACAGAAACTCGTTGCCCCGCCGGTCGAAGAGGGCTCCCCAATCGATCAACTCGCGAACCCGGTCGGGACCCTCGCTGATGACGCGGTCGACCGCGGATCGATCGCACAATCCGCACCCGACCCTCATCGTGTCCTCCACATGGGCGTCGAAGGAGTCGCCCGTGGACATGACCGCGGCGATCCCCCCCTGGGCCTGGGCGGTGTTGGAGTCGTCGATCCGGCTCTTGGTGATCAGCAAGACGGAGCCGCGGGATGCGGCCTCGATGGCGGCTCTCAGGCCAGCTACCCCGCTGCCGATTACCAGAACGTCGGTGAACAGGTTAGGTATCCGGTGCACATCGAACCGGGTCAGGTATCGCCGTGTGTCATAGAGCTCTGCCATTGCGAAGGATATGGTAGATCCCGCCCCGGTGTCTTGCAATGCTGCCAACTGATGTCCACGGGTGGAGGAACCGATAACACCAGGATGTCACGCGCTCACCGGACCTTGCCCTGGCTGCCGGCTGCCATGCTCGCCCTGGCGATAGCGGTCTTGACTCAGGCCCAGGTTACTCCGGACACCGCTGGTGCGACGCGCCCGGCGGGGCTGGACCATCCCACGAGCCGGCCTGCGATCGCGGGTCGGCGGATCGTCAAGCACTTTGACTTCGACGAGCGGAGGTTCGGCAACTACGATCCCCTGCCGATGTACTGGCGGCGGCACGGGGTAGAGGGATTCCCCTCATATTTGGAGGGCCAATTCGACAAGGCGGTCGGTCACGAAGCTGCTCCCAGCTTCCGGCTCGATCTCGATGGCGGATCACTAGCCTACCATTACGAGGGCCGGGACATCTCCGTCCGCACCAACAGTGACTATCTTGTCGTCGCCCAGCTCAAGACCCATTCGCTGGAAACTGCCCGGGCGTACCTGACCGCCTGCTACCTGGACCGCAAGGGCGCCAAGATCGCCGGAACAGAGCGGCGCAGCAAGCTGGTCGGCGGCGCCGATGCGCCAACGGACTTCTCGGCAATCTCGGTTGGATTGCCGGGCAACGTGCCCGGGGCCCGCTACGTGGGGATGTCGCTCTGGCTGACGCAGTCCAGCATCTGGCACAGCGGCCCCAGGCCGATGAGAGTCGTCGAACGGGAGGACATCGAAGCGACCGCCTGGTTCGACGACATCACGGTCTATCGTTTGCCCCGGGTCGCGCTGCGCTCGAGTCGCCCCGGCAACGTCTTCACCGAAGCCGAACCGGTTGAACTGCGCACCGAGGTCAGCGACCCGGATGGGCTGAACCTCTCGGCCAAGCTCACGATCTTCTCTACCGACGGCGAACCGGTCGACGAGCGTCAGGTCCCAATTCAATCAGCCCGCGGAGCCAAGCCCAGCCCCACCATCTACAACGATCTCCCGGTCGGCCTTTACACGGCGGAGTTGACCGTGGCCGCACGCAAGGCGGTCCTGGTCCGTCGATCCTTGCGTTTCGTTCGCGTGGCCGTGCCGGTCAGCCCGCCGGCCGAGATGGGGCGAGGGTTCGGCGTGATCCTGCGCGACCTCGGGGTGATGTTGCTGCCCGGGCAAGGCGAATTGCTCCAGGCACTTCGTGCCGAGTATGTCAAGCTGCCCGTCTGGAACGCCCAGCAGGCGGCAACCGAACCCGCCGAGTACAACCAGACCCTTGACCGGTACCTCGAAGCAATCGTCGAAGCCCACGCGGATCCGATCGGTATCCTGACCGACGAGTCCCCGGGGCAAGGCGCCGGCCAGGCGACTTCCCTTCGTTCGATGCTTGATCTGTTCGACGAGGACCCGCTGGGCTGGAAACCCTTGATCGCCGGGGTCTGGTCCCGCTACGCCGGGCTCATCCACGTCTGGCAGATCGGCGACGACGGCGACGAATCGGTCTTCCTGGACGACCGACTCGCCGGTCTGGTCTCGATCCTTCGCCGGGAGATGAGACCCCTCATGTCCGAGCCCTTGATCGCAACGACGGTCTCCACGCAGTACACGCCGATCGGCACGCGGATCAGCGACTACCGTGCGGCGACCCTGCCGGCAACGATACCCCCCAACGACGTCGGCCGGCACATCAGGCCCTTCCTCGGCGAGGACCCGCATCGCGTCTGGGTCACGGTGGAGCCGCTGCCTGATAGGCCCTATCCCCGCACGGTCCGGCTGGCGGACCTGAGTCGACGCCTGGTCGAGACCTGTTTCCAGAACGTCGGGGGAATCTTCCTGTCCGCACCGTGGGATACCCGGACCGGCCTGCTCTCCGCTCAGGTGGATCCGCGCGAGGACTTCATCGTCTACCGCACCGTGGCCGACGTCCTGGGCGGCGCGACCCCGGTCTCCCGGACCACGATCCATGGCCACGCCAAGTGCCTGGTCTTCGACCGCAACGGGCGGGCGATTCTATTCGTTTGGGACGAGTACGCCCCACCCCAGGGGCGGGAGTATGTCCTGCTCCTCGGCTCCGAGGCCGAGCAAATCGACCTGTGGGGGCGTCGCACGCCGCTTGAACCGGCAGGCAGCCGACAGCTCGTTCGCATCGGGCCGGTGCCGACGTTCATCGTGGACACCCCCACCTGGCTAATGGAGTTCCGCCGGCAGTTTCGACTCGAGCCGGCACTGCTCGAGGCCAGCTTCGAGACCAGCCGCCCCGAAGTCGTTTTCTGCAACACGTACCATGAACCCATCAGCGGCGTGGTACGCCTGTTCGCGCCCGAGAACTGGGAGGTCAGGCCCAACCGGATCCCCTTCTCGCTCCCGGCGGGCGAGGAATTCCGGCAAGCCATCTCCATCCGCTTCCCCCAGAACGCCGAGGCGGGCCTCAAGCCGCTCGTCGGTGAGTTCAGCATCGACGCGACGAATCGCTATCAGATCATTGTCCCGGCGTGGTTTGAGCTCGGCCTCGAGGACATCGATCTGCAGACGTATGTCTACCGTATTGGTTCTCGGGTCATCGTTCGCCAGTTGATGACCAACCGCACGGACCGGCCCGTCAACTTCATGGGTTCTCTGGTCGCCCCCGGACGCCAGCGGATCAGTCGAAGCTTCGCGACCTTTCAGCCCGGCCAGAGTCTCACCAAGGATTTCATTCTCCAAAACGCCGACGAGCTGGCCGGAAGGAAAGTCCGGGTCGGGCTCAAGGAAATCCGGGGCTCCCGCGTCTGGAACCGCGTCGTCACTATCCCCGGCCGCAACTGACTGTCGCTGCTCGAAGGCAGGGTAGTACCTGCTCATAAACCAGGCCAGTTCGGCTTGGCCCATTTCGTCGTATGTGCTGCAATTCACAACGCCTAGCGGTTCTTGGCTGCCCGGCATCTCACTTCGTAGGCGGACCCCTCGGTTAGCGTCCGGTTTCGCTATAGCAGGTCACGAATGCGTGTGTCCCGAAGAGCCGCGGGCTTCAGCCCGCGCGGCTTTTCCGCAAAGGGAGAACGGGATGCACGCAAACGTTACCTGCTCTAAAACGCCTGCAACAAGGGTGTCGCGTCAACACCTTGCGTGTCTGGTGCCTTATGCGTACCATCGAGCTTGCTGCGCCCGTAGCTCAGCCGGATAGAGCACGGGATTTCTAATCCCGCGGTCGCAGGTTCGAGTCCTGCCGGGCGCGTTGCTCTTTTCGGGGTCAGCATCGCAATTCCCGCCGGTAAGGACGGGGGTAACCGACCATGATGAGTACGCCGGGCTCATTCGTGCCTCGCAAGCATGACCGCGGCCCCTGGCTCGGCATGGTGGTGTTCGCATGGGGTGTGCAGGCGATCGTTACCCAGTCGCTGCTGTTGCGTGAATCCCTGGTGCTGATGTTCGGGAGCGAGCTGGCGTGGGGCGTCGTGCTGTTCGCCTGGCTGTTCGGGGTGGCGGTGGGGGGAGTGCTCGGAGGCTGGGTGGCACCACGGCTGCGGCGGCCGGACGTTGGCCTGGCGGCGGTGCTCCTGGCGCTCAGCGTTGGAGCATGCGCGGAACTCTGGCTGTTTCGTGGCGCGCGGGCGTGGCTGGGGGTCGAGCCGGGCGAGTTGTTGCCCCTGCCTGAGACAGCGGCGGCGGCCATGCTGTTCATCTCGCCGGTGGGCGGGCTGGTGGGGCTTGCCTTCCCGCTGGCGTGTTGCGTGCGGAGCCACGACGAGAGGATCGAGATGGACCGGGCCGGGCCGCCCCATGAGACCGGGAGAACAACCAGGTTCCGCAGACCCGACCGGCGTGATCACCAGGAGCAACCACGCGGCGCCGGGCCGCTCGGCCATGTTTATGCCCTGGAGTCGGCGGGCAGTCTGGTGGGAGGGGCGGCGTTCAGCTTCTGGGCGGTCGAGCACCTCACGCCGATCCAGACGGTACTGGTCTGCGGTACGCTGACGCTGGCGGCCTCGGCCGGGTTGTTGGTGGTGAGGGCATCCTGCAGACCGTACGGGGCCGCCTGCCTGGCGACGCTTGCGGTTGCGGCGATGGTGGTGTCCATCTTTGCCGGCGAAGGGTTGAACCGGCGGCTGGTGCAACGCCGGTGGCACACGATCGCGCCGGGGTACGAACTGGTGGCCGAGACCGAGTCGAAGTACCAGAACCTGGCCGTCACCCGGCGCGAAGAACAGTTCACCTTGTACTGCGACGGGCAGGTATCGGCCGACTTCCCCGATCCCTATACGTTCGTGCCGCCGGCCCACTTCTGGATGTGCCAGCACCCATCGCCGCGGCGGGTGCTGG
>Ga0307434_1001827_pt1 | contig 10886 bp, 10 predicted proteins | sample SalMarWE160220MG_FD_202156 | JGI IMG/M metagenome (GOLD analysis project Ga0307434, IMG submission 202156) | Salt marsh sediment microbial communities from the Plum Island Ecosystem LTER, Massachusetts, United States - WE1603-220 | ecosystem: Environmental > Aquatic > Marine > Intertidal zone >...
TCTTGTCCATGAACTACAAAAATCTTGTTTGATCGGACCTGACTGTTCAATCTTTGGTCTGTCTTTGGTGGAGACAACAGTAGCTTTACTTTTTGTAACAAAACTTGGGATGCGTTAGTGACTTCTCTTAGTTTCGCTTGTTCCTGTTTACTAAATCCAGAGTCAAATGATTGGTCACTTAAAGGAACCTGTTCAAGGAACTTCAGTTCTTTATAAAATCCTAGAGTCTGTAAATCCTTCAGCAACACGTTATATTTGTTTAGGTACTCTTCGTAACTGCCCCAAAATTCGTTAGAAAAATCCTCCTTTGAACTACCAGCAAGGGTTTCTAAATCCACTATTAAAGCACCAAAATCTACACCCATCAGTCCCAACCACTTTCAGAAACTAAATCCAACACCCACTATATTACAGATTCTTTCGAGGAAACATACCACTGCTGTTGCTTGGTTTCCCAGAAAAAGGCTGTTTTCAACAATACACTGTTATTAGTATTCTAATATGTGGATTTGTTTGCGCTAGTCTTGGCGTTCTTGCCCGATCATCCAAAAAAGGTGTTGTGGTCGGGAGGGCGGGATTTGAACCTGCGACAGTCCGGTTTCTGTACGCTTGATAGGCTAAATGATGCCCACCATACTGGTAGACGTCTACAGCGTCTCCGTCAGCCCAGACATACGTTAGGCTGGCTCGGAAGCTCTACCAAGCTGAGCTACCTCCCGACAGACTTTTACAACGTAAAAATCACAATTTATGCGTTTCGTTATGCTTCAACTAATTGTCACAATTATTTGCGTTTTCTGGAGGATCTTTCCGCCTTCGTTGTATTCTTCAGTGTCGTATTCAAAACTATCTTTCAAAAGTTCACAGGCTTCTTTGATGGTCTTGCTAATCTTTACGTGGTATTCATTGTTTTTCGTGGGGCACTGAGTTTTATGTGACTCAAACAAGATTAAATGCCTTTTAGAATCTTGTCAATATCTTTTTGTGTGCTCTCTATTTGTTTCTTCACGTCAACGGTCAGGGTGAAGACCCCTTTTAGTGAATCTACCAGATTTTTATCCTCAAGTGCGGTGGTTATCTTTTTGATCTGACCCCTTAATGCTTCGGTATTACCTCTACCCAAGTGACTCAAGACCTTTTCTAACTCCGCGTTCTCCCTTAACATAATTATGTCTCTCACATCTGCCCTTCTGCCAGAATGTATCTTGAAGGCAATCAGCAGTTCTTTCTGTGGAATTCTGCAACTCACAGACGCTTCCAAGCCAGACACGTTCGCCTTGACAGAGTGTTTGTTGATATAGTCGAAACTCCATGCTGCTCCAGTTGCTCTGCAGACCAAGCTGCCGACAAGTATGTCAAACCTTACAGGAAACCCAGCGGCATCTTTCTTGTAACTCAAGAATTCTCCGCCGTATGTTTCATCGAACCCAGACTTTTGCACATGTTTCTCGAATCCTTCTTGCTTTAAAACATCCTGAATGTTTCCAAGCCTTTCTTTGGGAATCACTATGTCACAGTCTACAGAGAACCTGTGTCTTGCGAGAGCGCTGGCAGCGTATCCTCCGACTACAACAAATTCTAGTCCCGCTTCTACCAAATTTCTGACTGTTTTGATTATTTCATTCTCTCTTTCTATGAATCCCATGTCCACCACTAGAAGTTGGTCTTCTCTTCTCTATACTCGGCATTCAAGCCCAAATCGTACATCTCATTTAACATCTCCAAGGCTGGCTCGTAAGAATAGATTTTTCCTTGACAGAATTCGGCAGTATCCTTTAATGGGTCAACGTGAAATCCATTAACATCTTCTATCTTGAAGTCTGCCTCAGGATACAACACATAGAACAAACCGAATAACGTCTCTCTTACGGGCTGACCTTTAACGTGAAATTTTTTCCTCTTTGAATCAAAGAACTTCATCCATCTCTCCAAATCATCCTTCTTAACCCTCAAGTGAATGGGATAGAAGCCGAAGAACCTGCCAACTTGATACCCTCCTTTTGTCCAGAAAAACACAGCATCAGGTCCTGTCAAAGCGTATTCTCTGTCAGCCTCCTTCAACAAGTCGTAGGCTCTTGATACGTTTGTTCTTCTAGCCAAGTATTCCTCGGGAGAATTGACCCTATACTTTCCCCAACCTGTCCTCTCTAACAAACCCTTTTCTTTCATGTCATGCAAGACTTTGTTGGGGTCAGGGCTAGCAAAGACCGCGGAAAATTCTTTTGTGGTGAACTCTTTCCTCCAATTCCACAAGATGTTCCACAATTCATGATAAGACATAATTATTACCACTGCGGTAATAATTTAAATATTTAACGGTTCGACGAATTTCTGGAAAATGGACAGCTATGCAAGGATAAAAAAAGAGACCGAAGAAACTCAAAAACGATTTCACAGAACAGTATCTTAAGTTTGTTCTATCGTCTTTTAAATCTGGAGAGTTCTCACTCTATTTCTTCTCTGTAACATGTTCTGTTTTATCTCCATTTCGATGCGATAGAACTTTATTCAAAAGTAAAATACTTGAACTGTGAAGGTTATAGTATCATTCGCTGTGTTCAATAGTGGTTAGGTGAACAGAAATGGAACGTGAAAGAATTCATGAAATAGTAGCGGGTTATGACCCCAAAGAAGTTAAGATTGGAGTGCTTGGGTCCCACTCTGCCTTGGAGATGGGTCATGGCGCCAAGCAGGAAGGCTTCGAGGTAGTTGTTGTTTGTCAAAAGGGAAGAGAAAAAACCTACATGAAACACTACAGAAACCTCTTCGATCATGTGTTGCTGCTGGACAAATTTGTTGACATAATCAAAGAAGAGAACCAAGCCAAGTTACGCGAATTGAACACCATTTTTGTGCCAAACAGGTCCTTCTCCGTTTACACTGGCTACGATAACATCGAACAGAAGTTCATGGTTCCGCTTTTAGGGAACAGGTTCATGCTTAGAAGCGAAGAAAGAAACATACCCAGAAACCAGTATGACCTGATCAGGCAAGCTGGATTAAATCTGCCCAAAATTTTCGGTTCCCCAGAAGAAATAGATCGACTGGCGATAGTGAAGGTTCCTGAGAAAACAAGGAGCATAGAACGTGCCTTCTTTTACGCTTCGTCTCCAGAGGAATTCAAAAGAAGAGCAGAAGAGAGAATAAGGAAGGGGATAATCGACCGGAAAGACTTGGAAGAATCAATCATCGAAGAGTACATAGTTGGAGCCAAATTCAACGCCAACTATTTCTGGTCTCCAATAACCGATGAAATAGACCTTTTAGGCTTCGACAGAAGAATACAAACAAGTCTGGACGGGGTCCTAGATTTGCCTGCTGATGAGCAATTGGAAGCAAAGATATCAACACAGAACGTGGAAATAGGGCACATGGGAGCCACTATGCGAGAATCCCAGCTGGAAAAGATATTTGACGCTGGCGAAAAATTTGTTGAAACCTGCAAAAAAGAGTACCCACCCGGAATAATCGGATTGTTTGCGCTGCAAGGAGCCATGAACAAGAATTTAGAGTTCTACATTTTCGATGTAAGCCCAAGAATACCCGGCTGCCCCTGCGTGGAACCCACTTCCCCATACATGAAATACAAGTATGGAAAAGAGGTTGGTCCGGGAAGAAGAGTCGCAATGGAAATCAAGCAAGCAGTTGCGAAGAATAAGCTTGGGTTGATCGTCACGTGATATCAAAAACGGAAATAAACAATGTTCTGAGAGAGTACGACAGCAAGAAAATCACGGTAGGCACCCTTGGCTCCCACTCTGCGCTTAATATATTCAAGGGGGCAAAAGAGGAGGGCTTCGATACAGTTTGTGTCTGCAAGAAAGAAAGCGAAATCGTTTACAAACGGTTCCCTCTGGCAGACCAAGTTATTCTGGTCGAAGACTTCGGTGAACTTTTGGATGAGGATGTCCAGCAGAAACTGAAGCAGGAAAACACGATTTTGGTTCCGCACGGCTCCTTCAACGCCTACGTTGGAACAGCGCAGATGATCGACAGATTACATGTGCCCTTGTTTGGCAACAGAGAACTACTGCACTGGGAAACGGACAGAGAAAAGCAGAGAGAATGGCTGCGAAGAGCAGGTTTAAGGTTGCCCAGAATCTTTGATGATCCAGAGGATATTGAGGGGCTGGTTATCGCAAAGTTTCCCGGGGCAATGGGCGGAAAAGGATACTTCCTTGTGGAATCTCCGGAAGCCTTTCATAAGAAAGCAGAAGACATGATAAAACGGGGACATTTAAGCAAGAAAGATTTGGAGAACATCCATTTCCAAGAGTACATCATAGGAGTGAACGTTTATCCACTCTACTTCTATTCCCCCCTCACACGTGAAGTTGAGCTTTTAGGAATGGACCGACGCTACGAGTCTACTGTGGATAGCATAGGGAAGATACCTGCAAGTGAGCAACTGGAAATCAACGTGAATCCCACATACACTGTTGTCGGCAATTTTCCGATAGTTGCGAGGGAATCGCTTCTGCCAGAGCTTCTCAGGATGGGCGAAAACGTAGTTGAAGTATCCAAGGAGATTGCTCCTCCCGGAATCATAGGACCTTTTTGCCTAGAGACGGTTATCACGGATGACATGAAAATCTTCACGTTTGAGATTTCTGCGCGAATAGTTGCAGGAAGCAATGTGGGCATCGGCACTTCTCCGTACGCCTATCTGAAGTACGGTGAAGGAATGTACATGGGCAGAAGAATCGCCCGAGAAATAAAAAACGCAATAAACAACAATGAACTAGAGAAAGTTGTTTATTAGCCTGTTTAGTGAATCACTTATTATCTCTTAGATGTTGTTCTTGTTTTGATTTCGTGTTCAAGTATGCCTCGGTAGAGTATGAGGGGCGCAATTTGTTCATTGGGTTTATTTACTGAAATTTTCTGTTTTATGCTTTCATCCAAACGTTTCTTGTAGGCTTGAAGTTCGCCTAAGCTCATGGCTTTCAATTTAGTTTCAAAATGTTTTACAGGATCACTCATACCCATTCACTTCTGTTAAGTCTTTTGATTCATAGATTTTCTGCATAGTATGTGAAACAAATGTTATATGCTTATGTGACGAAGAAATTCGTGTAAATAATTAAATTTGTTTAAACCAAAAAATTGGAATCAATAATTCTTTGGGGGAAGATATTAGATGGGAACCGCAGATTCTATAAACAAAATAATTGATGTAAAAGAAGAAGATGACCCGAAGCTTTCAAAAGAATTAACCGAAATCAGCAAAAAACATGACGCAGTTTTAATGGCTTGCATTGCCCCTTATGTGGGACTAAAGATTTCTCCCACAAAAACAATAAACGCTCAAATGGGTCTCTCTGAAGAGTTTGCTATAGAGACTGCAATTAATCAGATACAAACAAAAACTGATGTCCGAAAACTGATGCTTTTGGTTAACAGTCCTGGCGGGTTGGTTCAATCTTCATATAAGGTAGCCCGAGCGTTAAGAAAAACATTCAAAGAAATCATTGTTTTCGTTCCGCACATCGCAGCAAGCGGAGGAACTTTACTTGCCCTCACTGGAAACAAGATAGTGATGGGTATGATGAGCCAACTGTCACCGCTTGATCCGCAAGCAAAAAGTGGAGATGGAGTTGTCTCGGCAAACTCTATTGTAGATGCACATCAGTTTGTCACAAGACTCTTTGATGATATTGCAGTAGAAGATGCACCTTACAGTTACAAGGCTCTTGCAGACAAATGTGATAGCGTTGACATTCGGGATGCCTTAGCTTCATTGAGTTTGATGGAGGAATATATTCGTGAAATTCTGGAGGATAGCGGATACAGCAAAGAAAAATGTAAGAAAATAAGCAAAAGCATAGTGAGAGGCTTCAAGACACATGATGAAGTGATAAACATTGACAAAGCCAAAAAACTTGGACTGAACGTTATTCCTCACAGCGATTTTCCCACCGAGTGGAAGCTATTCCGAGAATGGTTAGCGAAGTATATGCTGCAAAGCGCAGATAAGCATGTTATCCGTTTTGTGATTTCAGAAAATTTACTAAAACAAACTGAACTGAACAAAAAGTGAGAAACAGGAAGATGCCGAAAGTGATGACTGTGGAAGAGCTGTTCAAGCAAAACAGAAGCAACTCCATTTAATTCGAAAGATGGAAAAATTCACACAATAAGCGTGACCCACTCATCACAAAATGGATTGACCACATAGAAAAAAACACTGAAAAAACAAGACCCTATCCTACATCAGAGAAAGAGTGAAACTCTAAAATCTTCAGATTACTGTTGGTCGTATTCTTCAACCTTGTTGTTCATGACATCTAATTTGACGCCTGCCAGTTTGAACATCTCTATCGTGTCCTTGTCTGCATGATAATGCTTCTCGCAGACAACACGTTTGATGCCCGAATTTATTATAATCATGGCGCACCTTCTGCACGGCGTCATCTTACAATAAAGCGTGGAGCCATCAAGAGGTATCCCAAATTTTGCAGCCTGAATGATCGCATTCTGCTCTGCATGCAAGGTGCGTACACAATGTTGCGAAACAGTTCCATTCTCGTTCAAAACTTTTCTCATGTCATGTCCCACTTCATCGCAGTGCGGTAACCCTGCAGGCGATCCAACATAGCCTGTTGTCATGATTCGTTTATCTTTAACAATTACACATCCCGCCTTCCCCCTGTCACAGGTGGCACGTTTGGAAACGGCTTCGCACAAATCCAGAAAATATCTGTCCCAGTCAGGTCGCGGCATAGCATCCAATCCTTAACGTCTCCAACATTCAAATATACACCTAAGCTAAGCATGGAATAAAACTGTTTTCTGCAATTAAGTTCCAGAAAAGATTTGTTCCAACAAAAACACAATTTATTGCGAAAAAATTCAACACCAATATCGTTTTTTTATGTAATCAAACTTGTTAAAATCCAATTTTTGATCAGAAGCTATGCTTGTTTTTTATAATACGCCACTACATTTGAAGTCAACGTGTTGTTTCGATCTTATTTTCGATAATGATGTGGTTATAGTTAAAAAGTTGAATTTAATCATAGATATTGTAGATTTTATGTCTGATGTTGTTGTGGATTCTTGGTTTGGTAAGTGGCATATCGAAGAAAACGTCGACTAATAACCCAAGAATGTTCTAAAAGTTGAAATGTTAATTAACTTTTATACTTTTTAATTTTTACGTCAAAAATATGCTGAGTATATATAAATAATTTGGATTATAGGTAAGTTTAAGTAGAAGAGTAGACAAAGTATCTTATCGAACAGAAATGGTTTTCGAGATTCGAGACGCTGTGTACGGTGACATAGTTTTACAAGATGATGAAGCGCAGCTAATTGATACCTATGAACTGCAAAGACTCAGACATATTAAGCAACTAGGATATGTAAGTCAAGTTTACCCAAGTGCTGATCACTCTCGATATAATCATTCGCTTGGTTCAAGATGGATAGCACAAAAAATTGTGCGCATAAGTGACCTCCCAATTAAAAAATCTGACAGAAAGATTCTCTATAAAGCTGCCTTACTTCACGATGTTGCAGAACCAGCCTTTGCCCACGCAACAGAAAGGCTTAGTAAAAAAGGAATGCGTAATCATGAAGAAGTAGTTGAATTTGTTCTGAATGGAACCTATAAGGATAAAGTGTTAGAAAATTATGATGGCGATGCAAAGTTTGTTTGTGATGTAATTACAAGTGAAAAAGAACGCGATGAAATCAAAGCTTTGCTTTTGACAGACTCCACAAAAACTGAAAAGCCATTTTTGAGAGAATTAATACATGGTTACATCGATGCGGATATCTTAGATTATCTGTATCGAGATGCATTTTTTCTTGGGTTAGATTATGCTACCTTTGATGATCGAATTTTCGCTTCATTTCGAATTGTAGATTACGATGATGGAAAAGAACATATTGCCTTCAGAAATAGTGATGACACTTTAAATGCCATAATTAGTGTTCTTGATTCACGTTTTACCTTGCGTAAAGCAGCTTATCTTCATCATGCCGTAACTATTGCTGATGAAATGTTTTTAGAAGCATTGCAATTAGCTTTGAGTGACAAATCCGTTAATATGTTTGACATTTTCACATGTGGAGATTATGAACTACTCTATAAAATTAGGCAATCACAAGAAGCTAGACCCCTCATTGATAGTATACTAACTAGAAATCTGTTTAAGAGAGTTTTTGTCCTTACAAACGACACTCCTTACCCAATAAAAAATCGAATTAGAAAATTAGAAAATGAACCTTCAGGAATCCAAGAATTCAAGTACGAAATCAAGGAAAAGACAGGTGTAAGTACTGATCGTATTCTTCTTCATTTTTCTCCACCGGTTGGCTGGAAAGACTTTGATCGCATATTGTTAGTCTCAGATAATGATGGGAAGATAGTAACATTACAGAACAAATTACCTGGTTATCTTGCATTATTAAAGAATAAGTATGAATCGCTTTGGCATTTCATGGTAAGTACCAATGTTAAGGAAAAAAAGGTAAAAGATAATTTGTTCAAAGCTTGTGCTGAATGGTTTGAATTTTCAGGAGTTTTTAAACCTAAGAAAACCTTTGATGACTTTGAAAAACTGAAAAGGGCTTACTATTCAAGTGTGGAGGAACTTCAAAAAGAAGAGCCGTCTTCTATTCATGTATTAAAAACGCTAATTTCTGCGGGTAAACAATTATCCCGAGATGACATAGCAAAAACCCTTCAGATTAAGCCTGCAACAGTATCTCATTACTTGACCCTTATTAATAAAAAAATGAGTGAAACTTCTGTAGAAATCCTTAAGTCTAAAAGAATTGGACGTAAAAAAGTCTGGGTCATAAATGAAAAACTAAAAGATGTGTGGGATGATATTGAACTATAGTAAGAAATATCAAAACTGTTTCGATTTTCTTACTTCTCTTAGGGAAGAAGAGATTATTGTAAATATCAATAATCCCCTTTGCATTCCTCCATTGATCGTTAGAAATTATCTAAAACCAAAATATGGTGCACTTAGACTTTCAAAGACCGGAGTGATTGTTAGTCAAGTTGTCGATATCAACTGTCAACCAAAACCCTTACAAACGATTTATCTTTATGGGCCAGATCTAGTCGGTGAAAAGGAGGCTATTAAAACATCTAATTATTTCATGTCTTTCCAAAAAGATTGGGTAGGAATCAATAATTCTGCGTGGGAGACTGAAATTGCTGCCTTAAATCACTCTCGAATTCCAAAACTCACTAGCCAATTTGAAGAATATCCTTGGTTGGAAGATTTGGCTTCAAAAATAGATGGATTGGCTACTGAAGAAATAATTGGAATGGCCTATGATATTTCACTAAATCGGTCCAAACCCAATGGTTCAATGAAAGTCATTGAATTAGAAGCATTTTCTAAAATTGCAATAAACACAATTGTTCGAAATTTCATGAGAGCTAACAATAATAGTTTACTTACTAATGGTTTTGAGTTCACACCTGAGGGAAATGTTACAATAGACAAAACTGAAAATTTCCTTACCACTGCTGGATACGAGGAAAAATATTGCTTGAAGATTGGTCCAAGTAATAATCTGTTGACATATATAGCCATTTACTTATTAAACATGTATGGATGGAAAGCTAACATCATATCGATAGCATATTTGCTTGCGTGCCATTATTTACGATGTAAGACACTCTTAAACCAAAAAAAGAGTATTTTAAGGCAAACAGTTACAAGCAGTAAGACCAAGACGCTAAAAAATCAAGTTCAATTCCTTGAAGAAGAAGTCGAAAGACTTGAAAAAGCAGCATTCAAGGTCGTAAGAAAATCAATAGAATCTTTAATTGATCAAGGAGCCATTATTGGTATTAATGGGTCATATGTGGCTCTTGGTGATAATATTATATCAAATTATAGTCAAATTGCCCTAGACCCTTATGAATACAATTATCTATTCAAATCAATCATGTATAACATTCGCGAAATCAATGAAATATCAAAGGAATTAAAGAATCCACATAGATTATCTTATAGTGGAACACATTACACAAGACCAAACATATACATCGCCTCAACTTGCCACAATTTTCGAGACTTAAGACAAGAACTAAAGCAGTCACTTAGACAAATGGGGTACACTCCATGGTTAAATGAACGTGAAGATTTCCCTGTAACTACAGGCGTTAACTCTTATCAAGCATGCGTAGAAGCTGTCAAGCAAGCTGATTGCCTAGTTCTAATAATCGGTAATCAATATGGCGGGATTGTTAAGGGTCAAAATATTTCTATAACTGAACTAGAATATGAAACCGCTTGTGAAAACAATATACCCCGTATAAATTTCTGTTTGGATACTGTCTGGAATCTAGTACAAGTGAAGAAAGCAAATCCTAACATGGAATATCCGAAATTCTTTAGCGAAAGTAAAGAAAAAGTAGATAAAATATTCGAATTTTTGGACCGTGTTAGGAAATACGAGATCGGTAAAACTGATAATTGGGTTCATATCTTTAAAAATTCTGTGGATTTAAAAAAGATTTTACGAAAGCGCCTTGAACATATGAATCTCCGAGCAAATAGAAAAATTGACAAAGATTATTCAACTAACGGTTATTCTTAATTATCCTAACTTGTGTCATAATTTATAATTTTAAAAATCATTATTCCTTTCTCCATAAAAACTGTTTTTTCTGTTATAAGTGTAGAAAGTCGTCTGGGAGCGTTCTTTTTCTGACACAAGAAGTCTTTTATAGAGTATTACGATTTAATATGTATTGGGGATATAGACGATGGGTCCAATCCTGTGTCCTGAATGCGAAGCAAACCATCTAGCATGGAGTAGAGACCGATTTTTTGTATGCGAGAATTGCGGATTCAGGGTGGAGATAAAAGGTGACCCCTTCGAGTACCTGAGACAGAAAGCCAAAGAAA
>Ga0307434_1001831_pt1 | contig 10857 bp, 9 predicted proteins | sample SalMarWE160220MG_FD_202156 | JGI IMG/M metagenome (GOLD analysis project Ga0307434, IMG submission 202156) | Salt marsh sediment microbial communities from the Plum Island Ecosystem LTER, Massachusetts, United States - WE1603-220 | ecosystem: Environmental > Aquatic > Marine > Intertidal zone >...
AGAGCCGACGAAGAGGGTTTGTAGCTGACAATTCCGATCTTCATTTTCACTAAATCAGCAAGAATTCTTTCTTGGATATCCAAGCCACCACTGAATTCTATTCTGAAGGCAGTAACATCACTTTTTTTAGCCTTGACAATGTAGGGCAGTTTTGCGGCTATCTTGTTTACCAACTCTACATCAACGGTGTTTCGCAGTCCAATTTCAACAACGTTTTCTCCGCCCGAAACCTTTGCAGTCACATTGGAAAGCGTGTCATAAACGATTAGTTTACCGTGGTCTATAATGGCAACCTCGTCGCAGACATCTGAAACCTCGCTAAGTAAGTGGCTACTCATGAAAATCAGCCTCTTTTTGTTCTTTAGTGATTTTATGATGTCTCTTACTTCGCTCATTCCACGAGGGTCAAGCCCAGTGGTAGGCTCATCCAAAAGAACAATGCTGGGGTCGCTGAGTATGGCTGAGGCAACGCAGATTCTTTGTTTCATTCCCTTAGAGAACTTGCCGACGCGCTTATCGATCCATTCACCCATTCGGACTTCGGAGACAGCCTCTTCTACTCGCCTTTTCCGCTCAGCCTTAGGCACGCCTCTAATCTCAGCAATCATCGTTAATGCCTCTCGTGGTGTTAATGCAGGATAAATCTCGGGCATTTCAATGAGCGTGCCCACCGATTCAAGCGCCTTTTTCTTTTGCTTACGCACGTTTACACCATTTATCAGTGCTTCTCCAGAAGACGGCCTGATTAAGTCAGTAAACATTTTGAGGGCAGTCGTTTTTCCTGCACCGTTAGGTCCTAGGAAACCAACACATTTTGCGCCCTCAAGCTTGAGGTTTAGGTTCGACACTGCAGCAAAGGAACCGTATTGTTTTGAAAGATTTGATGCTTCGATTGATGGCATGTTATATCGTTGCCATACAAACTAGACGCAACATAAAAGGCGAACTCATTCGGAGGGAGTTAGTTGATTGTGAGACAGAAGTTAGGTTCTTGGACGTAGCCTAGGAAACCTGAGTTGACCTACATACTTCATTATCCACTGCACAAGTTCATTATAAGCGTCGGTTCCTGCTTTTGTCAGTTTCACGTTTCCATCATCGTCTATTTCGATGAATTTTCTTTCAGACATCCAACTGAGATAATTTACAAGTTTGTCGTAGGCAAGTCCAGTAGAAGTTGCAAGAGCAGTCCGGTTCATCCTACGTTTCTCTTTTAAAACATTGATTATTCTGGCGATGACGTAAAGGTCAGGTTTAGAACTCGGCTTTCCTGAATTCAAAGCTGAACCACCGCAACTCCATAAGGAGCAGGTCTAGTGAAAGTATCTCCTTGTAACGTTTCAAAAGATCGTTGCCTAAAGTGAATAGGACAATCAAAAGGGCGAGTGCTGCCCAGAAAAACCCGTCAACAAACTCTACACGTTGAAAAACGGATAGAGTGACGGCAGTTCCAAGAAGTCTCAATGCAGCAAAAGTAACAACCCAATAAGCGGCTGCTTTCATCAGTCCGTACAGGACGTAACTTATCTTTCCCAGTGAGATTTCATCAAAAGTCACATCCCAATCCAATTCCAGTAGCATCTTCAACGCTGATGGAAAACCGTGGGAGAGCTCTTCTTTCCATTCCCCTGTTCTAACAGAGTTAACCTTTCTTCTCACAAACAGGACACCTGTCACGATTCCAGTTATTGGAATAAGAAGCGAAAGAAAGGATACTGAAAAAAAGAGGGGACTATCGAATGAAGCCCTCAAATCGTAAAACTCAATCATTCCCATAATAATAGTGAAAACCGTCATGAAGCCCACGATTATAATCACGAATTTTTTCAAGGAAGTAGCAAACGCGTTGTATTTTTTGATGTTGTCGAGGGTCTCCATTAGTTCTTGGACTTTTGAGACAACGCTTTCTTCGGTAATCATTTCTGTCATATCTGCTTTTACAGTTGATAAGTCGTCTTGATCATGCAAAGTTGTCCACTCATTCTAGACTCATATAAGTGGCTTATTTGCGGTACAAGATAAATATAAAATGAACTCATTCGGAATAAGTTGACTATTGCCTTTGGTGAAACTGAATCACTAGTTATCGTGGTCTCGGGAACCTTTCGCCAGTTCACTTTTAATTTCGCCCCAAATGTCTATTGTAAAAAAGTGTGGAGTACCGTGTAAACCAAACGTGTTGAAACGTTTGGGAATATTCACGGCTTCACTGGATTTCATTAATTTGACCAGTTCACTGCTCTTACTGGGTCATTGCTCTTTTGAACACTGGAACCGCTATTGCTATCATAACTGTTCCAAAGCCGATGAGTATCGCGAGTTCAGTTGTTATCATGGATATATCTGCGCCAAGAACCATGACTTTTCTTAGAGCGTTGGCAACGTAGGTCAGTGGAAGACAGCTTGAGAGACTTTGCATATACCATGGCATCTGCTCTATCGGGAAGAACACTCCGCTGAGGAACATCATTGGGAACATTATTGTAGTCATTAGCATCACGGCTGTCTCTTGGTCTTTCGTAAACGACGTTAGCACAATGCCCAAACCAACAAAACTGAACACACACAACAGCAGCAACGCGAACACCAACAGAATGCTTCCGTGAATAGTAACCCCAAACAATGCTACAGCAATGACTATGATGATTAACCCTTGTAGTAGACCTCTGCCAATCTGGGCGAGGGTTTTTCCAAGTATTACTGAGAGCCTACTGATGGGAGCCACCATCATTCCGTCAAGCGTGCCGCTTTCTCTCTCCTCAGAAATTGCTGCAGGGAGCCCAGTCATGACACTCATCATTACTGTCATTGCTATGATTCCAGGTGCCACGAAATCGAAGTAAGTGAAAGTGCCTTCAATAGCTCCTTCTGTTTGAACGTTGTATGGCTGTACGACAGCTAACGAATTGCTTGGGTCAACACCTAAGTTTTGAACACTTTGTTGAGCTAACATAGTTCCCAGTTGGTCAAACACTCCTTGCAGGACTGATTGTAGCAACGATGACATTTGGAGATTAGACTGATCCGTTACAAGTGTGATTGTTCCCTGTTGTCCATTCATTATGCTTGAACTGAAGTCGCTGGATATGATTATGCCCGCGTCGACATCTCCCCTTTGAATCATCTCTCTAACTTCATCAAAACTAGAAGCAGTAGTGAGACTCATCCAGTCTATGCTGTTGCTTGTGTTCTCCAAGATGGCTGTTAATGTTGAGCTTGCATTGGTGTAACCGCCATACCCAACATCTTCATTCACTAAAGCAACGGTCACATCGCTCATGGAGTTATCAGATGGATATATGTAACCAACCATAACCATCATGAATATTGGCATTAATATCAGTAAAACTAGCCCCATTCGGTTCCTGAAAACCTCCAGCAAGTCTTTCCATGCAATCCGGAAGCTATGTGAAATCATGTTTTTTGCACCCATTTGAATCACCTTACCCTCCGTTTTTGCCTAAAACCTCTAGACCCAGGTCCATGTTTTATGGCTATTTTGTTGTCTGCCTTATCTCTAACTTCCCGACCAGTTATGTGCAGAAAAACATCTTCAAGGGTAGGTTGAAGCTTCTCAATAGAATTTATTTTAGCCTTCTCTGCTCTTACAGCATCAATTATGAGGTCAAACGCGTCGTCGCCAGTTGCGTGTACCTTTAGGTGAGAATTGTTCTCCCGAGATACGGAGCTGACACATTTCACGGATTGTATTTTAGTAAGTAACTTATTTGTGAGATTTGGAATCTCTAGCTTCAAGATTGTTGTATCATCTCCAGAAATGAGTTTTTTAAGGTTTGTAGAAGTGTCGAGTGTATCAATTTTTCCTTGGTCCATGATGCCTATGCGGTCACAGAGAAGGTCAGCTTCGTTCATCATGTGTGTGGTGAGGATGATTGTTGTTTTGTTTTCTTTATTGGTTTTCTTAATGAACTCTCTGACTTCGACTGTGGATTGAGGGTCTAACCCTAATGTGGGCTCGTCGAGAAACAATACTTTGGGCATGTTGAGCAACGCTCTGACTACATTCATTCTTTGCCTCATTCCAGTCGAAAACGTGCCCACTTTAGAATCCTTCCACTTAGTAAGTTGAACAAGGTCTAACAGTTCATCTGTTCTCTCGTTGAGAATGTTTTTTGGTATGTTGTAGAGTTTTCCGAAAAATCTGAGGTTCTCCTTTGCTGTCAGCCTGTCATACATTATCATTTTTTCGGAAACTAGACCAATCAGTTGCCTAACTTTGTTGTCGTGCTTTACTATGTCGTATCCGCCGATTGTGGCTGTGCCTTCTGTAGGTCTAGTTAATGTGGAGAGCATTCGTATAGTCGTTGTTTTACCTGCACCGTTTGGTCCAAGTAAACCGAACACTTCACTTTTCTTTACGTCAAATGTAATATGATCCACAGCGGTGAAGTCGTTGAACTTCTTTGTTAGGTCCCTAACTTCGATCATTGTGTCGTTTTTCACTGATGTTCACTCCCACTACGATATATTTCACTGCAATATATCGCACCAAAATATAAATATTACCTTTACATCTAGGGAGACCTGAAGACCATGCATCCCGAACACGAAGAAAAAACAGCTGCAAAATGGCTTAAAGAGTCACAAAAAGGTTTCATGCGTATCGCATTACTGATTCTTTTGAGCAAAAAACCTTGTCACGGCTACGAAATGATGAAAGAAGTTGAAGATAGAACTGAGGGTTTCTGGAAACCAACCGCTGGAGGCGTCTATCCAATACTTCAGAGCCTAGAAAAAGCAGGATACATAAAGGGACAATGGAGTCCTCAGAAAAGAAAACGTAAAATTTATCACATCACTGAATCCGGAAAGCTCATTCTTGACCGAGCCCTCTTGAAGCATAGTCAAATTGCTGAAAGCATGAACACCCTGTTCAAAGAGTATGCAAGAGCGGTATTGGATTTGGACCCTAAGGCATTACCAATGCCACGAATGCCAAACCCCTTTTCGGTCTTCCTTGAAAAAGAACCAAAGAGTAGGTTAGAAGCTCTTGAATTGAAACGTAACCGTATCCAGCACATGATTAAGATGTTGCAAAGCGAGTTGCGGACATTAGATATCCGATTGACTAAGGGGAACCGGAACAAACAGAAAGTTGATAAGGAGTCAGTTTCAGTGGGAGAATAAGAAAAGGAGATTTGTTGATTATGGATTCAAACATGCTGTCGTACATTGTGAATATTGTTTATCTCGTGTTTGTTTTTGGTTTCTCGTTTTTCTCTCAGAAAATACAGGTCAATTTAGTGCTGGGTAAGATATCTAAGTCGTTAACCAAGCTGCGGAAAATGCGTGACAAAGCCAAAGACGAGGCACTCTCAGCTATTCTTGAGCTGGGAAAACCTGAAAGTGACCCGAAACCTAGACTTGAAGCACTTCTTCAATTCTTTTCTATTCAACCAAACAGCATGGACCCGTCGGGAGTAGTCCATAGGCTGGAATATTTGGTTGACACCGCGGACGCCAGGGTTAAAGAAGAGATTAAAGTATTGGCTCCTTCTGCGGATGAGAAGCAGATACAGAACCTGCAGAATCTCGTGGAAACAGCTAGGGGCTTGAATTCTCTTTATCGTAATGTTCGGCATCATTATCTGACGGGAAAAAAGGGCGGCACGGTATATAGTACTGTGCAGATTCAGATGGAGTTGCCCATGATTATGGAAGAGGCTGAAGCCTATTTTTCGTTTATTGATGCTTTTAAGCAGGGCAAGCCAATCGGTGACGGTGTGGGTCCGTTGGTTGCCTCCAAGCTGATGGCTGATGCTAGCATGCGTGAAGTGGCAGAGGATATGGTTGCTGCGGAAGTGACTGTTGAGGGCAGAAGGGTTGTTGTTACGAGGGCTAAGGGTCCGGGTGGAACTGTTGGGAAGCCGGGGGATGCTGTGGCTAAGTTGATTGGGGAGTATGATGGGAAGGTGTCGTTGATTGTGATGGTTGATGCTGGGATGAAGTTGGAGGGTGAAGATTCTGGTTATGTTGTGGAGGGCGTGGGGGCGGCGATTGGTGGAGTTGGGGTTGAAAAGTTCAAGATAGAGGAGCTTGCCACCAAACATGATGTTCCAGTTTATGCGATGATTGTCAGGCAGTCGCTGAAAGAGGTTTTGTCGCCGATGACCGATGCGCTGATCAATTCTGTTGATGATGTCCTTAAGAGGCTTGGGCGGGTTATTCGGGAGCGAACAAAAGAAGGAAGCACTGTGTTGGTGGTTGGGGTTGGCAACACAATCGGCATAGCCTAAAATTGATTGTCCGTGTCTGTCCTCTTTGAAAGTTTGATCATGACCACGCAAATGTGTGGACAAGCAAATCAAAATATAAGGCGCTGCTTCGTTATTTTTTGCTGTTGGAAACTCGGCTATGTTACTTACTGTTTTTGACCCTTGGAAATCCCGGTTGTGCACGTGCCCCGACAAGTTGACCTTTAATCCCTATACTGGGTGCGACCACGGGTGCCTCTATTGCTACGCTTCCTCGTACATACCCCGATTTTATGATTGTAGACCCAAAAAGAACCTGCTTTCTAGGCTGAAGAGAGAGGCTGCACGATTGAATGGTGAGTTGGTTTCCATATCTAACTCTTCTGATCCTTATCCGCGGCTGGAACAAAAATCTGGTTTGACCCGGAAATGCTTGGAGATATTGGCGGAAAGCTGTTGCAGTCTTCAGATAGTCACGAAATCTGATTTGGTGGTCAGAGACATTGACATCCTACGGAAAGTTCCTTGCGTGGTTTCAGTTACTGTTCTCACCGCTGATGATGGTCTCTCTAGGAAGCTTGAGCCCGGTGCTCCTGTTTCTTCGAGGCGACTTAAGGCAATAGAAACGTTGGTTAAGGCGGGCATCCCCACTACCGTGAGAATTGACCCGGTTATTCCCTTTCTTAACGATGATTTAGCTGAGCTTGTGGAAACAGTTGCAGATTTAGGTGTGCTGCATATCACCTCTTCGTCATATAAGGTGAAGCCTGACAATTGGAAAAGATTCAGCGCAGTGTTTCCAGAAGTCGCAGAGAAATTGAAGCCCTTATATTTCGATGAGGGGGAGAGAATCGGTCGTTCAACATATTTACCCAAGAATCTAAGGTTTAGTTTGATGAAAAAAGCGAAAGCGTTGGCTGAAGAACACAACTTGAAGTTCGGATGCTGCAGAGAAGGATTCAGCTTGAATTCCGCAGTTTGCGATGGATCATGGGCAATTCAAGAGCATAAATAGGAAATATTATGTAAATGCTTCTTTGTTTTTCCAGAAAAATGCTGTTTTCAACAATGCTCTGTTATTAGTCTCCTATTGTTAAGTATTTACTTATTTGTAATAAATCCTTAAATATTTAAAGACACTACTAAAATTTAAAGGTGAACGGATTGAAAGGCGAAGAATTGCTCAAATATAAGAGCATCAAAAACTGGTTTGACAGCTTAAATCGTGCCGCAAATAATAGAGGTAAAGATGGACTTTCAAGAAATGCCAAAGCGATGAGAATTGGCAGGATGTGGGAGTTTACTAACAAAGGTGAACTCAATCCTGATACACTTTTAGTTGAAGCTCAAGAGGACATCAAAAAAACTGGCAGGAGATTAGATGACTATTTTTTTGCTAAAAAGAAAGTTACGTCACACAATACAGCCTTGACTTCTGTAAGTTACATTCGTGGTTTTTTTAGTCACAACGACCTGAGTTTTCCCCGAAGTATAGCCCTTCCGAAAAAAGTGGAAGCTAAAGTTGCTACCCAAGATGAAAAAACTTCATTTTATGACTTTGATGAAGAAACAGAAGAATTTGTTTTCAAAAACGGAAATCTGCAACACTTTGTACAAAATCTGAATTTCCGAGATCAAACAATTGCCCTTTGCTTATTGAGCACTGGAGCTGACGCAACTGACATACTCAATTTGAAGGTGGGTTTTGTTAAAGACGTAAAAGGTGAAATGTGCAAGAAAAAATGTTTCTTCTGGCATGGAAACAGGTCAAAAACAAACGAACCATTTAGAACATTTTTCAGTGAAGAAGCAACTGAATTCCTCAAACGTTACGTTGAACAGGAACGAGCTAATGCAAAAGATAATGAACCATTGTTTGTTCAATCTGGAAGAACTTACACACGTAAAAACCCTAAGACAAAGGAAATCGAAACTGTTACTGAAGATGAAAAATTTAATGCTCACGCACTTTCAATGAACTTCCGTGAAGCGGCTAAAAAAATGGACTATGTAAAGGAAGGTGAAGCTAACCCATTCCGACCTAAAAGATTCCGACACCTGTTCAGGACAGCATGTGCAATAGCTGAAACTGACGGAGGTTACGTTAAAGCTATGATGGGACATGCAAGTGACATTTCCGCAGGTTACTTGGAAAAAAACTCTGCCATATTCAAAAAAGTCTACCTCAAAGTTGAACCTTTCCTTACTGTGTTCGGAGCTAACAGAAACCTAGTCAACAAGATGTCACAAGAGGTTGATAAACTGAACAAAGACTTTACTCAATACAGCCAACGAACTCTAAGTCTCGAAGCTAAAATTGAAGACCTAAATGAACAGCTCAAAAGTGCAACTGAAATAATCTATTCCTTTGAACCTGTGCTTAATACTTTTAGTGCAATTGCAGACACAAAAGAAGGTCAAGAGTTGATAAACAAAATACGTGAAGCTAAAATCCGACAGGAGATAAAAGAAGCTCAGGAACAAGCTGAAAAGGAACATGCCGAGATAACAACTGAACATCCTAAACCAAAGGAAGCTAAAACGTCACAGAAAATTATACCGCCTGAAAAAACTCAAAGGTGAATAACTCAAATTTTTTTGTTAACTGAATGACAACGTACATCTTCTTCCGATAATGTACAACTCTATCCATTAATAGGACTTCTGATAAGTGTTTATACGGATAGCACATGAGCTTTGTAAGACAGCCTTTACTGGAAAAAGAAGTTGAAGAACAACTCAAAGATGAACTTTCAGAGCTTTGGCTAGCAGGAAAAAAAGGAAGAGAAATAGCTCAAGAACTCAATTTTAGTGAACCAACAATTCAAGTCAATGGTAAAGAGGTAAAAAATCCGTATGCTAAAGTTCGACCTGAATATGTGTACTATTATCGACAGAAATTTGCTAAAGAATCACCTGAACTTTTTCCTATTCGAAGAAAACCATCATTTGCTCAAGGTGAACAGCGATATAAAGTTGCACCTGAAGAACTCGACATTATTGAACCTGAAGAATTCATTGAAACACTTAATGAAAAACTGCCTTATGATTCATTTTATGCCAGACGTGCCAGAAGTTTCTTGATTGTTCTTTTTTACACACCGTTGAGGAGTTCGGAAGTGTACGAGAGGACAATTTCTGACTTTAAAATAACAAAGTCCAAAATTATTATCAACTTGCTAAGAAAAAAGAAGAATCACAAACCTACTGACAAAAAAGAACCTGCTGAAATTGACCGTGTACTTCCACTTGTAGATGAATTAGTTGAATATCTTCAAGCTAAAGAATGGAAGAAAGAAATTAAGAAAAAAGGTAAAGTAGTTAAAGATGAAGAAACAGGTGAAGTTCTGCTCAATCAACGTCCATGGAAAATAAGTCATGACACCGCTAGAGATTACGTACGTCAACTTTATCCAGATGGTTATTGCCATTGGTTTAGGTTCAACTGGATCACAAAGAGGCTAGCTGTTTTTCCATCGCTGAGTACTCGTAACGGTATCCCATTGTCATTCATTGACGTTGACCCATTGTAGGTTTTTTTACGAGTGCCGAGGTTGCCGAGCGAATTAGCAAGGCTGTTTAGGCTGAGCGAACCATGTTCCAGCGTGACCAAATACATGTTTCACCGTTTCGTTGCTACCTACCAACGTCAACAAGTGGCGGGTAAAACGTTGCTAAACTTTTTTTGAAACAGAAGTCAATATTCCAAGGATAAAACGTGGAAAAAGGCAAACCTTTGATACACTGATTAGCGAAGAGGCTCTCTTGTTAGCTAAGTTTCTGAGAAACGAAAGGAAAACATGGAATCCTCGATTAATGAATCTGAGAACTTCTTGTTAGCTTCTTTTTGTAGACTGTTACAGTTATGGTCACAATCAAAAATAAGGGCAGTATAATCCATGACGGAAACTCTGGAATAGAATCTATGTTTTCTTCAACGATGATAGTGTAGCTATCTGATAGACCAGAACCAATTTCTAGGTAGAATGTTCCGCTTTGGTTAAGCAATTCAACGCCACTCAGGTTTCCACCTGGAGGCTCACGTATTTGATTGAAATACTTGGTAGATTCTCCTTCTTTGTATGTAGTTACCCATAAGGTATACATATCAGCAAAATGCCAATGTCCAGGATCAAATTCCCACCTGATTCGCCATTCAACGTGGTCACACACAAAAACATCTGTTGTAAATCCGCTAGTACCAATGAATCTTGTCACTTCAACCCAATTATCCGATGGAGGCTCGGGGATATAGCCCATGCTTTGTTCAATTCTTACCGTGAAATTTTGTGTGTTACTGCTTATTTTCAAACGGAAAACACCTTCCTCATGATAGTACATGCAATCCTCATCGCCATTGTATAGTCCCTTACGACCTATTTCGAAGATTTTATCATCGCCTGAAGCTCCAGCATAAAGATAGATTGTTATCCCTGTTCTATCTTCGGGAACATCGGTTCTAGGCTCGTATTCCCATACAATTCGCCAAACAGAAACAGAAGAGCTAATATTGAAAGGCTCTGTTTCATACGAGTTAAGAACGTCTCCCGTAAATCCTGCCACTTCAACCCAATTCCAATTATCTGAAGATGAAAAAGCAACACCAACAGAAAAAGCTGAGACAAGAAAACAAAGAATCAGT
>Ga0307434_1001833_pt1 | contig 10855 bp, 10 predicted proteins | sample SalMarWE160220MG_FD_202156 | JGI IMG/M metagenome (GOLD analysis project Ga0307434, IMG submission 202156) | Salt marsh sediment microbial communities from the Plum Island Ecosystem LTER, Massachusetts, United States - WE1603-220 | ecosystem: Environmental > Aquatic > Marine > Intertidal zone >...
ACTTCTTCCACCTGTTCACTCCTGGTCTTCTTCTTCTCCTCCATTCTTTTGGAATATGATCAAATCCCTCTTTGTGTCAAGCATTAGCCACTAAACTTAAAGCTAGGCGCCGACTGCTCTGTCACCCTTTTTTCCTCTAGTCTCCCTAATTCCTCTAGTCTCCGTAATTACCATGTCTAAATAATGTCTAACTTCGTTATCATCTAACATTGTAGATTTTACTTCTGTTTCTTTTTCCATAGCATCTGCGTGTTGATGGATTAGTTTTACAAGCTTTCGCATAATCTCTGCGTTCTCTTGTGCATTACCTAAGGTATCTAGCAGAGCATACTCCTTTACATATTTTCTGGCTAATTGACGCAACTCTGCATCTTGGGCCACTGACAGCGCGACAGAGTATATTCCTATGCTAAAGAGAAAAGAAGCAAGCACAAGAAAGGCACGTTGGATTGCTCCAAATGGTGGATAAGAATTGTTGGTTATCCAGTTGTTGGTCGTTGGAGAAATCAAAATGGTTGCAAATGCTGCTATAATCAAATAGTTAATGATATGAGAAGAGCTAATTTGCCGTTCAATAGTTTTTGCTACTAAAAGAAATGCATATGCTATCACAAGATCGGCTGCAACCCATCCTGCGGTACCTATTATCCTAAAGATAAGGAACTGGGACTCCATATATACCATTATACTTCCCTCTCCCTTTAATATTTGAGGACCAAATACCCCAGTTATAAAAAGTACAGGTGGTAAAATTATAATTGTCCAAAATGTTGCTCTTCCTATCTGATCCTTAAAATAACGAAGGAAAAATGCAACAGCAACTACTTCCGCGATAGCAATAGCAGTAACTTGAGGGAAAAGAAACCCATAGAGATGAATGATATATTCTATACTAGTTAAGTGTCTGCTTCCCATAGAATTGCTAGCGGGGAAATTTGGATCTATGGAGGGTCCGAATTTCCCCTCTGGGTCGAGTAATTCCTTTATATCAAGTTCAATGGCAACTATCGTGCAGATGCAGAGTAGAATCGATGATACAGCAAATGCTAAAATCATGATATTGTGTCGTTTGTTGGCACTCGACTTGAACCACGACAAAAATTTGTAAGCGCGAAAACCAAAGAACAAGATGGATACTGTACTTATTAAGAGAATTAGAATCAGCAGGTAAATACTATATTGCGAAAATAACACCATTTCAACAATGAGAGCTCCAAAGACGACTAAAAGTGCATAAAGAAAAATAGGTGTTGCCTTGTATAACCTATTAAAAAACGAAGGAGCCTCAAGCTCTTTGCGCAATGCAACCATATAATCTCTAAGGGCATACAGACTTGCAAAAAATACAGTGATACTCATTGCTATAAATAATACTAGACCAAAAGAAGAAGTAAGAGACTTTCCCAAGACGTCTTGAAAGGTGCCAAAGATTACATCGGTAAGTATTATGGCCCAAGCAATAAACGTCATCAAATAAGTTTTTTTGTTAATGATACTTGTAGTAACCATCAACGGCTTAAAAAGCAATAAATGTTATTATGTGCAAGCTCCTATATAAGTAGTTCAGGCCAGTCCCAACCCCCAAAACGTCTTGAAAGGTGCCAAAGATTACATCGGTAAGTATTATGGCCCAAGCAATAAACGTCATCAAATAAGTTTTTTTGTTAATGATACTTGTAGTAGAGATATTTGAACCAACGTAACGTAGTATATTTCGAAGATCCATTTGGGCGGACCAAATATGACTCATATGGTGATGAAATAACGAGAAACATTTCAACTATGATTGATATTATCAAGAGTGCTGAGGATAGCTATGTTGTAATAACATTAAGAGATGATGTTATTAAGGACTTTGAACTTAGAGTTATAACCAAAATCGATCTTTCATATTTTCAAAAAAGGCTCCTTTAAAACGACGTTCATTTGATAAGGACAAAAGGTAGGAAATGCTTCTTAATTGGGCCGACACGCTTGGTTGTTCAGACTCTGCAGAAACCTTATAATCGCTAGAGTCACCCAATTAGGATCTGCTCTACTTTTCTGATTTTTTCGAATGCGGTACAACGAGCTTCCAGTGTGTCTCCATCTATACTCGCATGATCAAAGAATTTGGTCAAGCGTCTTTCATACTTTTTCCTGGTCAAGGGTGACTTGATGGCATACACAAACATTGAATACACACTCGCGAGCTCTTCTCCTATACCAACTATTTTTTACATCTCTCTATACCTAAAATCCTATTTAAGAACCAATATGGTTCTAGGCCCAGAGGGATTTGTATGAAAATTCATTCGAGCCCATTAATTGAAGATTAGCTAACTGGTGGCTGTTATTGCGCTTGGTAGGTAATGCATTCATAGTACCTTAGTATATAGGTTAGGCAAAGTATCCATTGGATGTAAAGTTGAATTCCTCTTCTGCAGCTGCCATTAATCTTCCATTACACGGGGGACATGCACCTCCATATTTAATTAGAAGAATGATCAAACTGTCCGATTCGATATCAAAAGTAATTATAGATGAATATGGGCAAGATGAGTTTCTCAGGAGATTATCCGATCCGCTATGGTTTCAAGCCTTTGGTTGTGTTCTTGGGTTTGATTGGCATTCCTCTGGAGTTACAACGGTAGTTACAGGAGTTTTAAAGCAATCACTTAAGGGAGAAACCCATGCAATATCCATTGCAGGCGGCAAAGGAAAGAAGGCGACACAAACAAAAAATGATATTCCAACACTTGCTGAAAGATATTATAATTTATCTTCTTCACAGATTGAACATTTGTTGTATGCAAGCAGAATGGCAGCAAAGGTAGATAATGCTGCATTACAAGATTTTTACTCTTTATATCATCATGTAATTCTTTTTGACGAACACGGCAAATGGACTATTATACAACAAGGAATGAATCTCAATAGTAAAATGGCAAGAAGATACCATTGGAATTCAGACAATCTCAAAAGCTTCGTGTCTGAACCACATGCAGGAATTATCAGCGAATGTAAAAGCCCAAATACTCTCAATATGACATCAATCAATTCTATAGATAATCAAAAAATATCTGTAGAGTTGGCTAATGGCGATACTAGCAATCTAAAATCATCCGTTTATAAAGTCGGAAGATTGATGCGTACTATTCGAGAAAAAAAGAATACATTGGATGCTTGGATTATGCAAGAAAATAACAACAGTAATACTAACGATCTTCAATATGGAGAACATTATGAAATGCCTCGCAGGTTAGACTGGGAAGCATTCAGAAAAATCTACGATATTCAGCCACAAAATTATGAGCAACTAATTTCTATCCCAGGGATTGGACCGGCAGCGGTAAGAGCTCTATCTCTCATTGGTGAAATAATTTTTGGAACAAAAGCATCTTGGCAAGATCCTGTGAAATATAATTTCGCTCATGGTGGAAAAGATGGAGTACCGTATCCAGTAGCTCGTAAGACCTATGATAATTCTATAAGCTATCTCTCTTCAGCAATTGAAGGAGCTGAAATAGAAAGGGAGGAAAGGATTCGAGCATTACAGAAATTGGCACAATTTTCGGCTAGACTGTTTAATCAGGATAAATCATGAAATCATAATTCATCGTGATACTAAAGTATAGGACTATTGCGCATACGCTTATGGATGCTCAAAGATAATTGATTTATAAAAATTCAAATTACACGTCTGAAAGTTTGGCAGATGTTCTTCATACTTATCATGAATGGATTAAGTCTGGCAGTACTGGTATTCCTGGGTCAGTTCGTGTTGGGGGGAGGTATTGATGGTATTGGTGGTATTGGAACAAATACCCAGAGCACAACGACCATTCAGAAGCTAAATGGCTTGTCACTGGCCCCACATGGTATAGGGGTCAGTTAAATTATAACATCGCTAGCGATACGGTTCTACGTCGACTTAGAGACTTCATGATCATGTTATTTTGACACTATTTAGGGAGAACAGATTAGAGGATATCTTCCATTGTATTAATCTTAAATCTTCCATTGAGCAAGCAAACATCCATTAATCAGGCCAGAGAATGTATACTACAAAAACACTATGAATGTTATACAATATGTCATTACTAACTTTAGATAAGATTTATCAGATTTATCCCTCGCACCAAATATAGCCTTTATTTTAATTCTATATTTAGAATATGAAATCGTACGTGACTTTCGCAATAGTTGCAGCAGTAGCAGTGATGCTCGTTGCATCGGCAGCATTAGCAACAGAAGACGCCTTTGCAGGAGGAAAGAAGCACAAAAAGTATAACCAAGCACTTTCACAAGCAAATGCTTGTGGAAACGGCAAACTGCCACTGAACGTATTCTGTTCAAATAGTGCATCACAGATTCAAGGCGACGAGAACGGAGTAGGCACCGCATCTAACCAAGCAGGCAGTTAAAACTCAAATAGACTGATAGCTGGAAGACACAATCCTTTCTTTTTTCTATAAGCTATTCTGTCGGTGAAAAACTGGCGGTGAGCTATGCTGACGATAACGTCGAGTTTAGACAAACTCTGCAAAAACTGCGAAGTATTTAAAGTGATTCTGACCGTAGCCAAAAAGAGCTACATACATGAGATTAAAGAGCATCATCATCAACAAAACCGGTTAGTGTTTATCACACCGAAAGAAAAGGAATGCCTTAATTGGACGGGAACCAAATTTGACACCTCCACATTGATAATGACGATGGTAGACTAACTACATTCTGAAGGCATCAAACAAATCGTCATTACTGGTTCCTTTGATTCTTGTAATGAACCCTGTGATCCATCATCTTCCATATGCTGATCAGAGACATTTCTCTTCTCGTCTCGAGCATTCGCATCTTGTTCGTCCGACATTGATGAAGTCACTACTGTAGCCAGAATCAACGTTGCTACAGAGGCTATTCCAATCACACCTGAGCGTCTTTTTGCCCACCCTAGCTTCATACAATCAATACATACTGACGAATAGAAAAAGTGTAATCAGCTCGGTTTTTGATTTATATAACATTCTCTTTATCTATATACGAGGTTTCTAATTTCTTAAGCTTACTCTTCCCATCAAATAACTGTTAGTTCACTGCAGGTCTTAACTTGGATAGGCGAACTAATGGCTCCACGGGCCCAGAGGGACGGATATTGTTTACAACGCGAGTCGTAGAAGTGGTTATATGACACACTCTAACTCTATTTCACCATTCGCAAACTAAGCAGCTTCTGAGATTAATGATATAATATCTCGGCCCGGACTGATCAATAGCTCTTTACGATCAGGAGACATCTTTTTTGCCTCTATTTTTTTAACAAATCTATTGTATGCTTCTACAACCTCTTCCTTCCTTTTTATATGCAGCACTTGCTCAGTGGTCAATATTTCTTTTGCCTCCTTGGAAGACTAGTGCCCTCTGAAAGTTAGATCTATCTTCTGACAATCTTACCCCTCTGCATATCAAACTGTAATGACGCTGTAATAAGTATAAGAATTCTTGGTCTCAGCCCCGTAGAGTGAGCCGAACAATGAATGACCTCTAGGCGAGGGGGAGTAGCTTTGCTTTCTATTGAGACCTCGTGCTCTCAGACATATGTGATGCAGGTCATTCTTTTCTCCTGATATGCGCTTACTTTTCTTTGATCACAGTGTATGATTGATGGTGTATGAGTCACACACCCACTCTCTGGGTAGACTATTAGTATACCAAGAATGCTATTAAAATAGGAGATAGAACGTATATTACAATAACTGTCAAGGACAAGAATTCTGGTAATCCCATCTCCGATGCATTTGTAAAAATAGCTGTCGATACTGCACCACCTTCTTTAAGGAAATAACAATCAATGCTAATAGAAAATATGTTCCCATGCTACAGAATGTGTAAATAATCTTCCGTCAGTCTTCAGGTTTATTAATAAACCATGGATTGAGCCTGAGGCAGCCTCTGCAAAAGAAACAATTGATACGGTAAGAAAATGTCCATCAGGAGCGCTCAGCTACTCCATTGATGGTATGGAGTAAAGAGATCAAGTAAATAGATATATCTGGCGGTATAGAACTAATTGGAGACAATACACAGAAGGAGCATCAGAAGAATATTATACCCTTTGCAGATGTGGAGCCTCCAATAACAAACCTTTTTGTGATGGAATGCATCTTCGAGTTAATTTTAGGGATAAAATGAACTAAGAGAGAGCACATTATTTGATGAAAATAACGAATTAAATAGATTGGATCCTATACGGAGATTTTTGATTGCAATCATTGGAGAAATCATTGGAACAACAATGGGTTTCCCCTTACACTTTGCGATTGTGAAATGAGAGAGAATCAAAACAAGTCTGTCAGGTCTTGGTCTCAGATTTTTGTTTTTCGAACGTATATAAGTCATGATAACGATGACATACGTAGTCACAATAACTCGGATTGGCGTAATAAATGGAAACCTTAGGAAAGGATACTATTAACTGGAATACCATAGTTAAGAGTGAAGCTATAGACATACAAGGTAAGTATATTGGATATATACTAGGGATTTATGAACCATACGTCGTAATAGAGCGAGGAAGTATAAGGAAGAGCAAAATCTACATTCCAAAAAATTTGATACTCAAACACAATGCTAACTCGTTACAATTTAGCATAACTGAGAAGGAAGCAGGACATTTTTACGGAGAGCCAGTAACTTTTGGAGAAGAAAATCTGTCTTCATTAGAAGCTATGGCGAATAGAAAGTTGTGTTATAAGGTTGGTTATCCAAGAAGACGTTCCACTATAAACCCAGGGAAAAATTCCCTTGTTCCTGACAGTTCAAATAACGATCTGCCAAAAAATCAGATTGCATACCTTCACCAGAATCACATGTATACAATCGGTCATAAAATCTATGATAAACTATTCCTGCTGCGATCTAGTGTTGCTGGAAGGAATAGATTAGCAGCGTTACTAGCATCTATTTCTGGAGTCCTATTTTTATTCTCCGGATATAGAGCGAACATTGCAATTTACAATTTTGTCATCGAAGAAGCTGTAAATTATACTAACGAAGAAGTATTGACTTTCCTATTAACATCGATAAGACTTTTGGCATTTATTAGTCAGTTTGGTGGCTTTGCTGTTTTAATTGGAGCAGGGTTATTCGTCGCTAATAGAATAAACTTTGCAAAATTCTTCATAATGGTAGGCACCGGTCAGGGTATCATCATTGTATTTACTAAAGTAATCCTAGCACTGTGGGACGGGAATCTTATATTTGTCGTCAACTATGCTATATGGCTCACAACTTCGGCAGTTGGATTGGGGGTGTTATTTGTAATAATTTCACAATTCGTAGCGAAAGGGAGAAATGATAGTATTATCATAAAGGCATTTCGATTCATAACAGATAGGAGTTTTTGGCACGCCAAGGCAAATGGCTGATCGATACTTTGAGGACAAGGTAGACTGGCGATGAGGATGATGATAGTGATTATCGCGCAACATCAACAACTGACACTGATTACTTTAAAGCATTCCATCATGGGAGTCATGTTATTATGGGTTTATCACTTATACATCCATATTCCTTTATGGGTCCTCCATGGGAGTCATGCTGTTCATTTGGCACCATTTCACGCACAACTTTACTTCAAATAGTTCGAGTTCCTTTCTCTTATTTTCCCCTCGTTGAGATTTATCTTTCATCAATATGGTATCCATATAGTATGGTGTATGGTATCCGAAAACAGTAAATGAATCTGCTGAGAGCAGAGACAATTATGACAAAATATCTCTTACATCATAAAAAGACCAGACTCTGTTAATAAATAAAAGTATAAGAGTCTTGTGCAAGAATCAAAATCATGGATGAATACTAAAATTTGCGATTATCCAACACTTATTGATTGAGCAAACTCCATATTAAAGATGATAGCTCATCATTCTGACTGAAACTAATAGTTGTAATATTGATATCCGCAATGTCGGTACTACACAGTATAACGATGCCCCTCTCAGTAGTAGGATTAAAGGCCATATAGGCATTATAACCACCAATAGTAGCCCCATTATGCCAAATGACTTCGTGACCAAAGTTTGTAGTTATAAACCAACCTAAACCAATATACCCGGCGATGTTGCTATCGGATGCTTGTTGTAAATTATTAGGTAAAACTTGGCCGGTACTATGTCTTATTAAATGTGATTGTTGCATAGCGTCATCCAATTTTGTCTTAATCAATCCAATATTAGCTGATAAGAATTTTAGCATATCACTAACAGTTGAATGAAGGGCACCCCCTGGCGCAATAGGACTGGACATGTTCAGTGTAGGCAGTTCCTGACCGTTAAAGTGGCCCACTGCTAATCGAGATTTTTGTGACTCTGAAAGACCAAAGCTCGTGTCATTCATTCCTAATACATCTAGAATATAATGATCTAAAAGTTCATCAAAAGATGACATATTTGATTTTAAGGTTAAAATGTGACCAAGTAAACCGATACCAAAGGTTGAATATTCAACTTTTGAGCTGGGTTCTCTTGAAAGTGTGGTATTAGAAAGTGCCTGATAGAATTGGTCAAATGTATAATTTTTGGTACAGTTCATCAAATTTTTTCGGTATTGGATTGAATCCTGAACACCAGTTTTTGCAGGATCGAAAGAAGGACAATAATTATCAGGAAACTCGCGTAACCCTGAAGTATGAGTAGCTAAATCTTCGATAGTGATTTTATGACCATTGTATTGAGGTACAATAACATAAGATGGAAGGTACTTCTCAATAGGATCGTCTAACTTAATAAGGCCTTTGTTCACCATATCTGCCAAAAGAGTTGTAGTAAATACTTTGGTGGTAGAACCAATGGAAAAAACTGTATTTTCGTCTACTGTAGCGTTACTCGTATTGGACATCTTACCATGACCATAGAACTGAGTACCGTTTGGGTCAATGAACCCTATAGCAATTGCAGCGTTAGTTCCATTTTTATCTAAACGATCACTTATGAGCGCTTTTATCTCATCGGTTATTTCAAATGTTGAGGTTAAATTATTTTTTTCATTTGGTGTTGCTGAGGGAGTGGAGGAAGAAAGGTTGGAGATAGGATAAGTAGAAGAATTATCAGCAGTGGTAGAATTAGAGCCTAATACTGAACTTATTGTTGGGCTTATTACTATGGTTATCAAGAATACAATGATTACATATAATGATGGATATGCAAACATGGATGTGTCTACTTAAAATTGCGTATATAAATGGTTGCTTAGCCTATTTTAATGTTAGATTTAGATATCATCAAAGCAACTGGGTTTTCAGAATGTCATGACAACGACAGATGCAAAAAGCCTTTTATGTAATATTCATTTACCTATCTTAAATGCAATATGTTGCCAAGAGACCAGACAGATAAATTAAGAATTCTTTGGGCGTGGAAAGGTCGAGTCTGGTGGTGTCGCTCCCGTTGGCAAAATGTTTAGCTTGTGCTTTTGGTGCACACTATATCTGTCTTAATGAACTCGAAGTCTAGCATAGTCTCATTAGCTGCACTATTCAGCTGTAGTAACGTTCGTACTATCATTTCCTGCAGTAGGAATACTTATGAAAGGTGTCTCTCCCTCTCCGCCAACCACTAGAGGCAACTGTCCATCCCATCTCTGAGATTTGAGCCATTCTAAATAGCTAGGACTCTGTCGTAGCTGCTCATCTATTGTAGTTATAGCTTGTGCTTCACCTTGTGCCTGTAGAACGTTAGCTTGTCTTACTCCTTCAGCTCTTGCAATGTTTGCTTGTTGCTCACCTACTGCTTGAGCTTCTGCCTGTTGAGCTTCAATCTCTATTCTCCGCAGCTCATTCTGTGTCCGTAGTGCCCTCTGCTGAGCTGCTACTTTTGCTTCTCCTGCCCTTACAAAATCAGCTGAAAATTCAAACTCAGTGATAGATATCGCGTCCACAATGATATTGTATGTAGCAAGTCTAGCTCTAATTTGCTGCTCAATCTCATTCTTGACGCTCTCTCTTTGAGTAATGAGTTCCTCTGCATTAAATCTGGCTGTTACTTGTTTGACAGATCGCCGGTACTATTACTCTATTTGCATAATCAAGTCCTAGATTTTTGTAAACATTCTGTCGATATGCGTATCAATAAATCTGAATATAGTTCACACTGCCCTTTGTAATACAGCATCGAGTAATCACAGGAAAATGCCACTTCTGCTGATAGTATATCACGAAAGGTACTGCAATTTCTAATAAGATCTTCGTGTGTTCTCTGGCTAGATGTATTATTATCCACATAACTTTTATTTTCTGTGGAATTTGATGCCACGATAGTAATTAATAAACCATTGCTGCCACTTTTCGATACATCATTAAATGCAAAATAATTTACGAGTATGATTATACCAATCACATGAATCATTAAGACGCTACCTACTTTTGATGAGATTCCCAATTGGATAAATATACCTTCAATAACATATATACGCTTCATATGCAGACTCCAGTGGAAAGTCCATCCTGTTAGCAAATCCTAATGTTAACTACAATATAGTCAGAATCCAGTTGAATATATTGTTCTTAGATTGGAGATCGATATTAATATGATGATGCATGATCTAGTATTTTGTCGACTTTCGATCCAAACACAATTACCATCCAGTTCGTTCATAGCGGCTAATGCTTCAGTTGGTAAACCCTTTACTTTTATATGCTTAATTCTAAAGTCGTCATCTCTTACAATTTCTATGTTTCCAGGTGAGTTTTGTTCAGGGGCAGTAAGGGAAAATCCAGCAGAGGCCATCGCTAATCTCCAGGCCGCAGTTAGATATCTTGCCTCTTTAGAAAATGTTGATGAATCTCAAATCTCCTCACTAGGATGGTGCTTTGGTGGCC
>Ga0307434_1001835_pt1 | contig 10844 bp, 15 predicted proteins | sample SalMarWE160220MG_FD_202156 | JGI IMG/M metagenome (GOLD analysis project Ga0307434, IMG submission 202156) | Salt marsh sediment microbial communities from the Plum Island Ecosystem LTER, Massachusetts, United States - WE1603-220 | ecosystem: Environmental > Aquatic > Marine > Intertidal zone >...
TAGGAAGCCCCATTATTGTGGCTTTTAAATACGGGGTTTATAAGCCACTTGGTATTTTGATTATATTGATACTTTGTTTGTCATTGTTAGGTATCTATGTAGTGGTGGCGAAAATAACTAAGAGGATTAGAAAATGTGGAGGTTGATTTCTGGGATTGTGGTGCTGCATATAATCTTGTCATTTATTGATGGGGTTATAGTTGGAGCATCCGATATTCAGGCTACTAAATTAACGGCTGCATTGACTGAAGTAGGGACCACGGTAACAGTCCAAAGCACAGAGGGTTGGCGGACTGCTGATTATATGTGGATAGGTGATGAAAAGATAAGATATAACGGGCGCACGGGCACGACATTTACAAATTGTGTGAGGGGCTATGATAATACGGATGCCGAGGCGCATGCAATTGGAATGAGGGTATATTCTCGCGTGAGTGATGCGGTGCGGACTTCGGCAGGATATAATGTATTAGATATAGGTGCTAGTGCCGGTGGGGTTAATATGATGCTGATACCAATAAGGTTTTTGATGACTTCCCTCCCACAGATTGTGGGGTGGAATTACAGTTTTTTGAAAGAGGGAAACGTTCAGTACATCAGGCTTCTTCTTGTTGGCATAAGTGTTGGGTTTGTGATATATTTGGTGGTGCAGATAGCCTACGCCATCGGCACGGCGGCAGGGCTACTCAGGAGGTAGTGTGCAGTTTTTGGCGTTCATATTGTTGGGAAGCGTTGGGATAGCCTTGATAAATGGGTACATGTTGCCGTTTTTAGTGACGGGCACGACTACCGGGGATACTATAATGAAAGCCGCGCTTCCAGTCAGTTGGGGGGTCGCCATAATCATATCCATACTCATGAAAATACGCGGTGGGGCAAAGCCACAGGGCGAATAGCCAAAATAAGGAGGAGGCGATGACCGGGAAAAAATCGCAAAACGACGAAATCGGAAAGATGACCTCGGAGCTTGAGAGAGCGAGGAAAGAGGCAAACGAGGCTCAGGGGAGGGTCAAGGCTGTTGAAAAGGGGATGAGACAGCGCATGGCGGAGATTGAGGGGGAGGAGCACAAAAGGAAGGAGGTGGCGGAGACGGAAGTGCTGGAATCACCAGCGGATGATAGACGCGGGGGCAAAAAACGGGACGGGCTTGAGAGCGCGGCGGTCAGCGTCGGAAAGTGGCTGATGCTGATTGTGGCAGTCGTGGGATTCTTGTACATACTGGCTTCAACGGGTGGTGGGGAGTCGGGGGGTGAGCAGTTGAACACCATGTTTCTGAGGTTGACCATATTGCTCGGCGCGGCCCTTCTCTTTGTGGGGTGGAATGTCATACGGAAAATGAAATACCAGAAAGAGGTAGTTAGCAAGGTATTTGCGGAGTTTGTGACTAAAGAAGGGAATAGTTACACAAAATTATTGCCGATGGATTCGGATGGCATGGTGCTTGTAAAGCCGAGAAAACGCAAGGCCAGAATGTATGCCTTGGAAGATTTGGGAACTTATGCTGCATCGTATCCGCCGGGTAAATGGAGTTTTCTTCAAACACAGGTAAAAAAGACGTTGTTAGACGAGGACAGTTTTGAGCCTTTAAGCAATCGGAGGGGCATAATTGCATTAAGCCCCATGCGCCTTTTCAATCTTGCGAATGAGCGGTTTTCATCGCTGGGGGTAACATCATCGCAGGACGAGGTGGAGCATAAGGGTGTTGTCAAAAAACCAATGTCCGGCAACATGTTGATGTGGATTGTGATTGCGATGGTAGGATTGGGTATGGTCGGGATAATATATTTTGTCATGTCCAAGTGGGGCGAAATAAGTGCCGGATTGGGGGTGTAGAGTGGTTGAAGAATTGGACAAAGAAGAAGAATTAGATGTAGAGAAAGAAGGATATTCCAGTAATGGGAAGGGTGAGGATGAGGCGAATATAATTCTCGTCAATGCGCTTTATAGGACGGAGCGCAAGCGTATGCTGGAAATGACCAATCTGCCTCTTGACAAACAGAGGGCGTTGACGTGGATGAAAGTGTATGTCAAGGAATTGTTCGCCATGTGCGATGAGATAGTAGCGGCGCAGAAAAGGTTGTCGGCAAGATATAATGAATATCATGCAAAAGACGAAGAAGGCAATCCGATACCGGAGTTAGAGTTAAAGGTAGAATGGGTTGATAATTGGCCGAAGGAAAGAGGAATGATGATTTCGCTCATGGATGAGTGGATTTATCATTATTGCCAAGTCAGGCGTAGCAAGGATGGTGACCATGTTAAAAATGCCGTGCTGCTGTCGCAAGACCAGATGGCAGTGCAGCAGGGCAAAGACAGTGAGTCGCCATTTGATAATGTGAGGACGAGTTAGTGGGTATAGACTGGAGCAAGATAAGAACAATAGACGATGTGAAGTCTTTGGGCGAAGATGAATTGTTCGACCTCACCAAAGAGTATGATGCCGAAAGTGCGTTTCGCATATCCGAGGGTTTGGCTGAAGAGGAGCGCGAGGACGCCGAATTTTGGTCGCGGTTCCGTCGTGGGGTGATGCTGGTGACTGGGCCACCGGGGCAGGGCAAGGATATGTTTGCCCATATGCTGGCTTTCAAATTCAAAAGGTATTTTTCCATGAGGGCTATATCCGACACTAAGCCACGTAAGGATTTTGGCGAATATATACCGTTTTCTACGGATTTTTTGGTAGACCAGTTGGACAGGGTGATGGAGGTATCCACTGGGCATGTGAAATTATTGGAGTTGCCCAAAGGCAAGCCGAAAACAGAGGATGACTTTTTGCAAATGGAGGAGATAGAGGCCGAAAATGAAAGGCTGAGCCTTTTTATTCCACATGTCACCGATGATGGGGAGTGGGTAAGTTCGCGTGGGGTTGTTTTTATAAGGCGAGCGGTGTGGTTGCTGAATGAGTTTGGCTCGCGGTACATGTACAAAAAGGAACCAAATGCACCGATAACGCGGGTCTTGCTAAAGACATTCACAATCTGGAGGCACCTGCAATCCTTGATAATAGGTTTGGGCACGGAAAGGGAGGATTTCAACCCGCAGTGTTTTCCAAAGGTGACGTGTGAGGTGAGGTTGCAAAGACTTTCTTCACTGGGGAGGAGGATATTGCACCCAAAGAGGTTGGTATTCGGTGCGATGATTTACCCGCTTCGTTATGTCGGGGCGACAGGGGAACTGATGGTGTCTGGTAGACCGATACCGCTTATTATTGACGGTGATAAACCACGAGACTGTCTTTATGGGAAGGCATGGAAGGATTTGTTCAACACGGACAACGCTGTTGGTTTCGAGCCGCCTAAAAGTTTGAGGCGAAAACAATAGGAGGAAACGATGGGAATCTTCGGCAAAAAAAAGGTGCAATTCAAGGCATCGACACTGGTGGGGATAACCCAGAACGGCAAGGTGGAGGCGCAGAACTACACGTCGCGGGGGACGCAGTTCTTGATATTGTCAAAACTTAGCGAGCGCTCCCCCATGACGGTCGCCGACCTGGCAGATGAGACTGATTTGGACATAGGAGAACTGAAACATTGGCTTGGTAAGATGTTTCCGGCATATATACGGGCTATGGAGGAAGGGTCGTAGGGTTGTTACCTTAACTATTAAAATATAAAGATAACTAATAAATGGTTGAGAGGTTAATTGCCTAGATGAAACGACCACTGGTTAGAATATTTATAATATTTGCCATCATGCTTTCCATATTCAATTTTCATATGGGTGTGGTTGGAGATGGCTCTTCTTTCGCTGGCATTGCTTATGCTGGGGAGATTTCAAAGAAAGATATAGTTGTATATCCAGTTGGGGTAGATACTGATTTTGAGAGGTTGCGGGCTGTTTATTCTCTTATTGAGCAGATGCGTCTTGAGCACAACAAAACAGCCGAGGACTTCAGGAACAGACTTACACTAGAACTTGCTCCTGAAGACCCCGAAGAATTTAGAGCAAAGCAGAAGGCTGGTTTCGTTCCAGATTGGGTTTCTGAAGGTCTCATGGTCTCAGATACTCCTGATAATAACTCTTTGAGTGCCAAATTCAGGACCTATGCGGAGGCATCAAAAACTAAGCTCAAACAGCTATTGGCTGAGCAAAACAGGCTCAAGGAAAAGATAAGGTGGGCTAACTACACCCTTGAGCAGTGGAGGACCATCAGCGAATTAAGTCCTGATGGCCAAATAGCCATCGACGAAATGCTGTTTGGAAGTAGGGAAGTAGAGAAAGCAAAGCCTACTAAGGCTACATCATCACTGTTGGACGAGCTTAAGGCGCTTAATTTAGACGATTTGCCGGAATGTCCTGGTGATGACCCAACTGAGGACTTCACCTCCGCTACTTGGAATAATGGAAATCCACAAGCCGACCCATCCTCGCATATATCAGTAACGGCAGACCGTGTTACCTTTGACGATATTACTTATGAAGACGCCTATTTCTATAGTGATAGAGGGGACGCTTACTTTGATGAGAGTTTCGACCACTTATTTAAAGTATGCCTAACCTTCAAGAAATCTTACAACTACAGTGCCGTAGTCTGGTACAAACTGACAAACGAGATAGCGTCTGGTCAAAGTAATCCTGGTTTGCATCTTTCGACCGTCGCCTCCGTTGGAGGATGGAGACTCTACTTGGTTAACTTTCCCGGTGGCAGTGACTACACAGGTTACTTGTCTACTGGCACGGTCTACTATGTGGAGTTTGAAAGAGACGAAGATGTCGGTGAATTTGGTACTGCTTATGCCTACATTTGTACAGGGAACTATTGGGACGACGGTGGTACGCAAGTTGATACTTTGAGCAGAACACTTGACCAGGAAGATGACTTCAGATATTGCTATGCTATTTCATCATATAAATATGGTTCTTACACAGAGTCACAGTTAGATGGCTACATTGAGCTTCTTGACTTGCAGGAGGCTGGAGGCCCCTCGGCTCCAACCGTAGCTACTAATGCTGCAACATCTATCGAGGGCACCACGGCTACGGGGAATGGGAATATAACCGATACAGGCGGGGAGAACGCCGACCATAGGGGGGCTGTTTGGGATGATGCATCGCATGGCGACCCCGGAAACACTGCCCCAGACTTATCGGATTATGTAACAGCAGGCGGTGGTTATACTGACGAGGCTGGTGATTTTGGGACAGGTGTGTTTACAGCAGGTATGACAGGGCTGCCGACTGGTACAACAGTATATTACCGCGCTTGGGCGCATAATTCGGGTGGGTATTCTTATGGTGGGGAGCAGTCATTTTTAACCAAACCGGCTGCTCCTACAAATATATCTGCTACTGATGGGGCACATACCAATAGAGTTGTGGTCACTTGGACTAAAAGCACGGGCGCTACTGGGTATAAGATATACAGGGATGCCGGATTGATTGACACGGTTGGGGATGTGGCGACTTATGATGATAATGGGGCGGACGCGCCTACTATTACTCCTGGTAATGCTTCCGCTTCAGACGGCACGGACACAGCGCATGTGGTACTCTCACTCGCGGGCGAGTCAGCCAATAACGGTACGACGCATTCCTATAAATTGAGGGCAACAAACGCCACGGGGGATAGTGGCGATAGTGCATCTGATAATGGCTATCGTGGGGTAGGGGCTTTGACCTACCAGTGGCAAAGAAGCGCTGCTGACAGCGATGCCGCGTATGGGGATATAGTTGGTGCAACAACAGACCCATATAATGACATCGCTGCCCCCGCACCCTCTATTACTCCTGGCAGTGCCGTTGCCTCTGACGGTTCTAGTGGCTTACATGTGGTATTGACCCTTGCGGGAGAATCGGCCAATAATGGTGATGGTCGATATTATCAATGCTTGTTGGATGCGACCGGAGTGGCACAGCAGACATCAACTTCCGATAGGGGATATCGTGATGTTGGTGCTCTTACCTATCAATGGCAGAGAAGTGCTGCCGACAGTGACGCGGCATATGGGAATATAGGGGGAGGAACGACAGACCCTTACAATGATACTGCCGCACCGGCACCGACAGTGACTCCCGGTAATGCCTCTGCTTCTGATGGAACCAGTTCAATATTTGTAACACTGGCGATAGCAGGGGAATCAGGCAGTAATGGCGACGGCAGGTGGTATCAGTGTGTTTTGGATGCCACTGGAGCCGCGCAGCAGACATCGGCATCCAATAGGGGATACCGTGGTGTTAGTGCGTTGACTCGTCAGTGGCTTAGAAGTGTCGCAGACTTGGATGCGTCCTTTGGCAACCTTCCTGGGGCGACGACCGACCCTTACAATGACACGACAGGGGGAATTACTCCCGACGGTAGGTGGTATTATGCACAAGTGGGTATGTCGGGCGCAGTGGCACAGGATACCACGCATGACAGGGGTTATAGAAGCGTTGGGGCGGGAGGAGTAGGTGGTGCCGTGCCAATATTCCTTGCATTGGGCTTGGTTGGTCTAGTTTTGTTTGTGTGGGAAAGGCAGAAACGGGGGGATAAAGAATGACACAGGATGCTATGGCTTATGTGTTGGTAACGGCGGCTCTTGTCCTTATGGTGTTGGGGTATGCTTTCAAGAGACCCGCTTTGGCGTTGGGTGCGGCACTGGCTTGGGTTGTATTGGGGTTGGTGGCGTACAATACATCCGCAGGGCCGTGGGATGTGGCTTATGGATTGTTTTGGCTTTCAATAGCTATGGTTATTGTAGCGGCTTTTGAAGTGTTTTATTCAAAGGAGAAGAAATTGCCGCCAGAGGAAGATACAAAGGATGATTGGGATAACTATGCTGAAGATATGGAGGCACGGAGGGGTAGGATGGACAAAATGCGGGGATTGAGCCGGAGAAAGAGACGTGATGATTAAGGACAAGTATCTGATATGGGGGATGGGGTTCGGGCTTGTTCTTTACGCTGTGCACAACAAGTTGCAGCCAGGGCTTGACCTCGGCATTTTTCTTCCACAAATAGGGTTGGCGATAACTGTGATTTGTTCGCTTGGGATAATATTGCGCAAGGGTTTTGATATTGGTCCTAAGTGGCTGTGGATACCTATGGCGGTCATGGTGGTGTCTATGCCTTTGTCGTGGGTTTTCAACGGCGATATGAACATGGCAATGGCGAGTCTAATGATGGGGCTTGCCCTTTTTGCTTTTTATATGGCTGCCAGGAAAGTGGGAATCGGGATATTCAAGGTATTTGTGCCTTTTGTGATAATAGAGGCGGTGAGCGTTATCGGTTATGGTATAGCTCTGCCAGGTATTGCTGCTGGTGGGATAATGACATCACCTCCGACCGTAGAAATGACGGCTAACTATGACATAGCGGCGGGGTTTATTATCTTCGGCACGATAGTTGCTGCTTTTGAAAGGCAGTGGCTTTTGGCTGGTTTGGCTCTGGTAGCTTTGTTTTTCACTGGGGCAGGCGAGGCGATATTTGTTATGGGAGTGCTTGGCATTATCGTTATCGCTCGGCGGGATTGGTCTAAGAAACTGCTCTATGCTGTTATGCCTGTGGTGGTGGTGGCTGTTTTGTGGACGGGGCTTGGATATACTCAACAGTTGTATGAGCCGACTATCAAATTGGCTGAGGGTATTTATGAGAAGCTGCTATATCAAGAACCGCATTTTAAATATTATGGGCATATAAGTGTGGATGGGGATGATGGCTTGGAAGTGTCAACGAATGAAGTGGTGTTTGTGGATGGATATAAAGATAGCGATGTGCTTTTTGTGTCTGCTAATCCACCTGATATGAATTACGAAATATTACCGATGGGGCAGGGTTGGGAAAACCTCGGAGGTCGGTTTAGAATAATGGGGCAGGCTTTGCAGGATATAAAACCGTTCGGCCACGGTTATAAACCTGGCATGGCAGAGGAAACCACAGTGCATAACCTGCCGATAATAATAGTTGACCAGATTGGGCCGTTGGCGGCGTTGGCGTATACATTTATGGTTATTATGCTTTTGATAAAGACTCGGTGGAAGTATGTGTGGGTGGCTATTATTGCTTGTGGAATCTTTGACCACTACCTTTTTACGCAGATTGCGCCATACCTTTGGGTCATGGCGGGGGTGAGTTCCGCAACGGCATTGAAAAGTGATTTGATTTTTAAGAGAGTAGTAAATGACTGATTTGAATAAAGAGAATGTAAGTGTAATTGTTGGGCGGAAAGGCGCAGGAATGGATTTGTTCGCTGTAGTATTATCTTACAAAATGAGGCGATATTTTAAGAATAGGTGCATAGGGTGGGGTGCCCCCGTAATGAAGGCTGGTGCTTTATGAGTATCAGCGCATATAGCCTTTTTAGGGTGAGACTTAGAAAGACGGGCGTGCAGGGGGTTGCCAGACCTGTAGAGGACGCTTTGCAGGAAAAAAGAAGCTGGGATTCGCCTGAAATGGCGACCACACTACAACGACACAGTTTGGCTGTCCGTACAAGTGGGCTACGAATGGGTAGGAGCCTTTTATCAGCCAGCCTTGCTCTATGCTCTAATAGAGAGGTTAAATAATGGAATATCCTTGGCTTCCTCTTAGTGTAATTAGAAAATACGAACCCTTGATGAAAGAAAAGGGCGTTAGCAAGAAGGCTCGTTCTCGGGGTGGATTTCTGTATTATTACAAACAGGCAAGGGGCAATCCCGAATACATGAGTGAATATTGGAAGCAAAAAAGGGAGGGTTTCATAGCTCGGCATTTGGCGCAATTTAAAGTTGATAGGGGCTATCGCCATTGGTTATCTTTAATATGCTGGGCTTATATGCCCGAACTAAAACCGAAGGTAGATAAATGAAATTATTTATAATAATGGTTATATTTTTGAATGCCATGCTTATTATGTGGGGGTTGCTTCTGGAACCGATGGTGGAGATGTGGTTGGATGATTGGGATGGCTTTAAGTCAGCGTTGATTGTTGCTTTTGGGCTTAGTGCGATTGGCAATGGTGCCTTGCTTTTGTGGCTAGGCTTTTTTAGTAAAGAAAAAGGGGAAGCAGAAAAAATACAGGAGGACAATAATGACTAAGAAACATCTGGTAACTGGTGCGGCGGGGATGATTGGCTCTCATCTTTGCAGGAGATTGGTGCAACAGGGGGAAGAAGTTGTCGGGGTTGACAACCTTAGTGCGGGGTCAATGCAGAATATCAAGGATATTAAAGGTGATTTTGAGTTTATCAAAGGGGATTGCCGTGATTTTGAATTGTGTAAAAGGTTAGTTATGGGGAAGGATAGGGTTTGGTCCTTTGCGGCCAACATGGGTGGCATCACAAAAATCGTAGAAGACCATGCCGACATCATATATGATAACGCATTGATAAACCTTAATATGATAAAAGTGGTGCAGTTAACCAAGGTTGATAGAATCTTTCAATCCAGCTCAGCTTGTGTTTACTCTGATTTATACCAGAGAGAAGCACAAGTCACGCCTTTGAAAGAGGAACATGCCTATCCTGCACTTCCCAATGAGCCTTATGGGTGGGAGAAACTATTTACCGAACAGGTGTTTGCGGCGTTTGCTGAAGATTATGGTGTCAATGTCCGGCAGGCGAGGTTCCATAATATCTTTGGGGAGTGCTATACAGCCTTTGATGATGAGCGGGCAAAAGTACCTTGCAAGATGCTTCTGAAGGCGATGCGGTGGCCGGATGAAACCATAGAGATATGGAATGACGGGGAACAGACCCGTTCATTTCTCTATATCGATGACTGTATAGACGGCATCCTAAAACTCATGGAAAGCGACCATAACCAGCCCATTAACATCGGCTCCGACCGGCTTGTTACCATGAACCAATTGGCGCAGATAGTCAAAGATATATCCGGTAAACCGATTGAGCCGAAATACTATCCTGACAAACCACAGGGTGTAAGAGGCAGAAATTCAGATAACACTTTGGTCAAGCAGGTTCTTGGGTGGGAGCCGAAGGTTAGCCTTGAGGACGGCATGAAAAGAGTCTGGGAATGGGGGTTGGAGCATTATGACGAACTAGAGGGGGTGTGAGCCATGAGCCGCAAAAAGAGGAAGCGAAAAGTATTTGATACGAAGCAGGAGGCGGAGATATACGCAAAAAGTTTAAAAAAGAAGGGCTATGCTGTGAATGTGGAAAAGGTCGGCGATAAGTTTAGCATTAAAGAATTAGCTAGCGGGGTGTTCCATACCTTTCCTCAGAAAAGGATGTTTGATGGTGACGAATATTATTTGATACATACAACGACACGAAAAGATGATGTACGGGAGAGGGCGGAAAAGGAACGTAAACGAGGATATTATATTCGTGTGACATATAACAAGTATATTAAGACGTATTTTGTCTGGCGGGGGTAACAGTGTTGGCAAAAATTAAGTCTTACAGGTGGCATATATTGTATTGGATGATGTGCTTGTTGCTACTGTCTATTCTCGTAATGATAAACTTGATGTTGGAGGATTAATTAATGCGTATCAGTGTCATTGGTATGGGGAAATTAGGCTGTGTTATGGCGGCGCTCTATGCGAGTCGAGGGCATGAGGTTATTGGGATTGATGCCAACCAGGATTTTGTAAATAAGATTAACAAAGGGATAGCCCCTGTGCAAGAAACAGGATTGCAAGGGTTGTTGAGTTCATTGCTCGATAAGTCCTTGATTGCCACTACTGATTATGAAGATGTGGCGAGTACGGACATCACTTTTATAATTGTCCCCACCCCAAGTGGTGGTGATGATAGATTTATAAATGATTATATCATATCTTGTTTGCAGTCGATGATACCGCATTTAAAAGACAAACAGGATTGTCACCTTATCGTGATTACCAGCACGGTCATGCCTGGGAGTTGTCAGAATGTCTTTGTTCCGATGCTGGAGGAAGGATTGGGGAGAAAAGTCAATGATGG
>Ga0307434_1001836_pt1 | contig 10843 bp, 11 predicted proteins | sample SalMarWE160220MG_FD_202156 | JGI IMG/M metagenome (GOLD analysis project Ga0307434, IMG submission 202156) | Salt marsh sediment microbial communities from the Plum Island Ecosystem LTER, Massachusetts, United States - WE1603-220 | ecosystem: Environmental > Aquatic > Marine > Intertidal zone >...
ATCTGTTTCAATCCACGCCCCCGCGCGGGGGGCGACTGTCACGTTGCAACTTATTGGATATCAATGTTTTTTTGTAGCCTTTTTGCGAAGTCCCATCGTATTCATCATAACTTCAAATCCCAAAATAGCAATATCCAAAATAAGCAACGTCATTTCAAATACTTATAGCATATGCGAACCGCCCCGCAAAACCATGCTCACTTGAGGTTCGCGCATACCATCTCAGGCTATCAAAGGCTCATCAGGATCATAGGATTTCTTTAAGCCGACATACTCGATCCTGCGCTTCCAATTCGATCCCAGAAAATAGAATCTCAGGCTGTCCTCTTCGGGATCAATCACATCTATCAACTTATCTCGAAAAAAAGCCCATCTTGCAGGATCGACCTCGCATTCAAAAACCGAGAATTGAACCCTCTGCCCATTATCTTTGCAGATCTTCGCAACCTTCCTCAAACGAAGCCGCCCTTTAGGGTCAACGGTTGAGACATCATAACTCACTACCACCAGCACGGCTCACCTCATCTCCATATGAAAGGTGGATACCCGTCAAGGTCACCACGCAGGTATCGTGCGAAAAGCATCCCCTGAATATGAAAAAGTATTCCGATAGAAACCTTTTCTCCCAGAAAAGGATGCATTATCTCCTCCTGCTTCCTATTCTGATAAGCTACCAGCACCTCTTTCCTTGTGTCATCGTCCATGAAAACAGCGCCAGAATCCATTTTGTTAAAACCCTTTTTCTGCACCTTGCGTAAGTTGATGAGGGAAAGCGCGAGCCTGTCAGCGAGAAACGGCCTGAATTCCTCCATAAGGTCAAGGGCAAGACCGGGCCGTCCAGGACGATCCCTATGGAGAAAACCGACTGCGGGGTCAAGCCCCACAGTCTCAAGCGCTGAACGGACATCATGGAGAATGAGGGTGTAAACAAAGGAAAGCAGACAATTGACATTGTCCAAGGGCGGACGCCTGTTTCTCTCTTGAAAGATGAAATCCTCTTTCTGAGATGTGATGAGGTGATTAAAAACGTTGAAGTACCTATGGGCTGTGTCTCCTTCGATGCCCCTCAACACATCGGCGGAAGACTCCCCGGGAAGCCGTTCAAGATGATTCGTAATCCTGGCAGAAACTTCTCCCAGGGCTTTCGTATCCACTTTGTCGCCATGGTCCCGAAGAGCTCGCTGTAACACTGTTCGGCAATTTGCGAGCTTGCCCGTGAGGATGAACTTGGTTATCTCCGCTGTAGCTTGAGGATCATCTGCCCGGCGGTACTGCTCACGACGGAGCAGGACATTGCCGGAGACAGGCCCTTGTACACATGCGAGAAACCGGCCATGCTCTGTTAGAAAGCTCACCGCAACATGTTTTTCAGCACAGAATCCGAGCAGGAAGGGACTGCACAGGACATTCCCAAAACAGACGATCCCGCCAAGGGTATGAATGGGCACCCTCAATCGAACTTCTTTTCCTACCTTGACAAGGACGGTCTCTCCTTCTTTTGAAAGGTACGCCCCCTGGCTGGTTACAAAAAGGGTATTGAGGTGTTTTTTCATGGCTCTTCGACCATCCTGGTCAAGTATGTTTTCACCGACTGCTTTTGTGGAAGCTTCGGTATGCAATAAACCTGAAGCGAGCAACTCTTGCATTTCTTGGTGTAATCCGCCTTCGGTGTCACTCCTGTCTGTATCAGCTCGCGGGCCCTGGCGGCAGCCTTCTCGGTCTCTTCCCGCAAGACATGATCAAAGGTTACATCCAGCCTGTGCCTGGTTTGTCCATAGTAAAGAGCGCCGCATGGAACATTCATGTCAAGCATTTCCTCAAGGCACATGGCCTGGGCGCAAAGCTGGACCTTATCGCAACCCTCGGGTTTCGGCTTCCCCCGCTTATACTCCACGGGAAAAGGCTGCCGCGTGCCGCTTTCGGTGCGGTGAAACTCCACCACATCGGCCTTGCCGATCAATCCCAGCCGCAGGGATCTAAGCGGTAAACCTCGCTCGATCCTGATATTTTTGCGAGACTCCTGACCCCTTTCATGTACCCGTTCATGCATGATCCGGCCTTCCGCAGTGAACAGGTTCTCATCCCAGAGCTGCTCCACATGGATCAGCGCACACTGCCTCTCGCAGAAAACAACGTGCTGAACTGCGGAGAGGGGAATAAGGTCTTCTTCAGCATAGTTCATGCAGCTCTGCCCCTATTGCGCATCTGTGATCGGGTGCGATAGAGCCTTTCCGTGAAGCCGCCCTCTTTCAAGAATTCTTTTTCTAAAGCCCGCAATTGCTGATCAAGCAGATAGTTGCTCTGGTGAATCAGGCAGATGAGAGCGTTGGCGGCAACTTCAGCAGAGGACTCCTCAATATATGCCCTATAAGTCGTATAGGACCTATCCTTTCTGTAGCAAAGCGCCCTTACTTCCCGCACTCTTGGATGTCCTTTGGCCCAAAGAGGCAGCCTGTGTTGGCGCAGATAATCCTGAAAATCCACCAGCAGTTCCTCCAAACTCGCCCGCGCCACCCCGATGAGCTTGAGCTCGGTCTTTTTAGAGGTGCCGGATGCCATGCAGCCTTCGGCAATGTTTTGCTTTCCGCTTCGCGCCGCCTGCACCATCTGATCGTGAGTGCGGGAGCGCCTGTCAATGAAGCGGTCGCAAAACACGGTTGTACCGTCATAGACAATCTCCGACATCTGATAGGATTGCAGATCACGGTACCCGCCGTGGGGAGGGATGAGGTGGGTAGATTCCTTCTGATCAGTCATTTGGAAGCCTTTTGCCTATAATCAACTCGATGATCCTCACGCTCCTGAGAGGACTCGATGATCCGCCCTTTCTTAATGACCTTACTCTCTTTTTGCATTGCGACTGATATTCTAAGTTTTTCAAGAAAACTGCGCCTCTTCATCTTTTCCCTCGCTTCTTATAGTCACGCCATTTGTCATTCAGACCATATTTCTTTATTATCCTGTAAAGCTCGTCTTTGTCCAACCTCCCATGCTCACCCTTTCTAATGGCTGCACCCTTTACTAAATCAGAGTCACGTTTACGTATTCTCTCCTACCCCTCCTGCCAACTCATAGAATTGCGACCTACCCGCCGTGGGGAGGGATGAGCTGGGGAGGTTCTTTTAGGTTGGTCATTTAAATCCTTTCAATAACAACATTGTTTGGGTTAAATATCTCAGGCTCTAATCCCGGAAGATTCTGAAGCTTGATCGAATAATCCTCAATTTTTTTCGGGTCAGTTACCCCTGCTTTAGGCACAACGCTCAAAGCCCGATGAACTATAGCAGATGAATATTGCCCAGAAAAATTATTATGCTGCCACCAAAAAACAGCGACTACCTCCATACTTCCTTCTGGTCGCGCAGAAGATGCATCGTTGTCGAACAAATGCTCAAGTGCTTTTTTTATACCTTTAGCATCCTCATCGGTAAACCATGTTTTTGAGGCGAGCTGTGAATTTATAGCGCCGTAGGATACATACACCCCATGGTCAACACGGTGTTTCATTCCCATAGTATCTGATGCTTTCTTTGCGCTATCTCCCTCACCGCTAACGCTTTTTGTAATCTGTATGCTGCTAATACGACTGCTGACTGGCGCAACGCTGAATGCTGAATGAACTGAAACTGGCCCTCTGATTCCGATAGAAACCCCTGCGTCATTGCCCTTCCCTTTAGCTTTATAGGCAAATACCTGTCCGAAAGCCCGCACATCAAGCCATTTCTCACAAGCCGCTTTTCTAAATTTTTTATCATCATCCATGCTGACATTCTTTAATTCACCTTCCGCCCTTGAACGCAAACTACGATAATCATCTATACGATTATCATCGGATTGGACAAAAACATTATGACCTGCTTCCATCAAACGGTTCCTTACTTTTCGCTTAATACATACATCAGACACCTCGCCCATCTCATCATAATTTGTCCTTGGACGATTACCATTTAATGGATCACCGTTAGGGTTTGCTCCATTGACGCTAAAAATCACTGCAAAATCAATTTTGTTTTGAAGTGTTCTTGCTTCTTCTTTAGATGTTCCCATTATAAACCTCCTTTTTGTTTTCAGGTCTATTCTTCCGTTAAATTATTATCCTCTATGCTCTGTGGTTCGTCTTTCTTAGGCTTCAAATCTTCTCGCTGGCAATGATAACCTAACAAAAACTCACCGCTTAATGGTTTGTCACTTGTAAAATCCTCTGGATCAAATAGACACATGGCCTCACCGATAGCATTCAGGTACTTTTTCGCTCTTCCACCAAGCCGCGCTTTGTAGGGAGCTAACGAAAGCTCGATTGTCTTCCACGTGCTGCATGGGCGATCTGCAAAGCGTTGCATCAACCGTGCTGCATTCGTATCCCTCTTTTTTTCTGAAGCAAACAATGCGAATCGCTCCAAGCTGTCAGCAGCCGCGAGCAAACGACCATAGAGATAATCACGCGATTTTCGATTCTTGTCTAACGCCATATCGTAGTCCTCCATTTCGTTTAGTTTTTTATAAAGTGCACAAGATATGCTGAGAGTTTTATTCCATTCCCATTCCCCCATGCTTGTCCGGTTATATGCGCGACGCACTGCAGATTCGACAATATCTCGCGGTATTTGCTGACCGTCAATGATGCAAGGCAAAAGACGCGCAACCGTCGCTTTCTTTAATTTGTCATCTGCATTGCTGCCATAAGCAGCTTCGGCGATATTGATTGGCGCTGGTGCGCCTATAAATGGTTGATATAGCCTTTTTGTTTTTCCAGTTGCTTTATCTTGGACATCTTTGTACCTATACCCATGAAACCATTCACAGGTCTTATGCCAGTGTTCGATCCGCTGTAGAAAATCTGATGCGGTTAGGTCTTCTCGGCAGTATGTGATTGCTAAACGCCCCTTAGAGACGGAGTCCAATTCCATAATCGTGATGTTATCTGTATTGCCCAATTCAGAAGCATAGCCAAGCATCCTGTTATTGAATCTAATTGCCACATCCTGCGCTGTTGAAACAATAAAGGGTTCATCCTCTGGTAAGTCATCAAATCCTGAAATAGACAAAGAATCATCTGTCACTCTCGGAACTGTTTTCCCTGATGTTGCCCATGCAACAACAGTCAAGCCCGGTTCTTTTCTCCCCCCGTCACCTTTCACAAATAAAACCTTTCCTTGTCGGCTAATGAGCCATATTAGAGCGTTATGAGCCTTCTGTGACACCTCAAAACCAACTCCACAGGCCTGCTCTGCAGTAAGGAATCGTCCCCTAAATGTAAAACCGGATGTGTCGTTAGAGGAGATGAGCTTTGCTCCATCGCCTTTTACTCGGATATATTTCGGATGTCGAAGCGATAGAAAGTCGTTTTCTCCTTTTACATAACAAAGAGGCTGTTTCTCTTTTGTGCTGAAATAGTACTGTATCCACCTATCCCACAACGTTTTGTCCTTCCAAACTTTAGCTTCAGGTTCTCCAGGAACTTCAACTTCCCAACGAATAAATGAATCGTCTTGAGAGTCAACTACTGAAAAAATATCTGAGGCATTTTTTTGCCTTTTCTTTTCACTCTTTGTTAAGAATTTCCCGTCCTCTCCGATAAATAGGATTTGGCGTGTTATTAAATCTTTGATAAGATTTTTATTCTTAACATATTTCAATATCGCTTGTGCTTTGGGATGGGCAAATTTGGATCCGCACCAATCGGTCAGTATCTTGATATAGTTACTGTAGGGTTCTTCTGGATCATTAACGAATCCGGAAGTCACCGTGCCTCCATATTCTACAAAATCACCTGCAATATATTGAAGTTGATCGCATAGAGGATGGCATTCGGGTTTTTTCCCCGACCTACTTCCAGAACCTTCCGTGCATGGTATAATCGTCGCAGCGTCATTCTTATCGGTTATTACACGTGCTTTTCGGAAATTGCCATCCTGATCAATGATGACTTCTATGTGTGCCTGAGCCGTTATATGGCAAACGGGAAGAAAGGGCCTTTTGCTCTCATCAGTCGAATAGCCGACCATTGACTCACAATTGTTATAGGTGTCATATAATTTTTGTATCCAGCTCATTTATGCCCCTCCATTTCTTCAAAACCTTCCAGCAAGCCTTCCTCTCCTAACCCAACCGATTGAGGCGGATTTGCTTTCATTGGTCTGATGATTTTCCGAATAGAGCACTCTTCAGGTCGGATAAAATCAATTTTGCCGTCAGCCATCTTAGGATGCCAGAAGCGAGCATGAAGCTCATCTTTTCCAAGCTCGTCAGGATAGTCAAATCCGTGAAACATCAGATCAAACGCAATCTCGCCATAATTATCGTAATCGCTTTTTCCTTCTCCAAACCTGCACGGTTCAACATATCCCTGACATTCCCGCACGCCTAAAAATATGTCTCTTCTACCCCCTTTATCTATCATCCGTTTAGCAACAAAAAAATGTTTGTTTTCGTTTCTATCCTTAGCCATATCTTCACGGTGGGAATTCCACTCAAAGTGAGCCTGAACTTGATACTCAACGTCGGTAAGACAAGTATAAATTGATAATGTATTGAATGGTTCTTCTTTCTTGCTCATATCTCGCAAACTAGGATAGACCCCGCTGTAATTCAATGGTTTAGCAGATCGAGACTGAGTTCTAATACGCTTCATTACTCTTAGCCTGTCTACAATCCAAATAATAGTTGGCTTCCAATAAACCGAGCTTAATACACCTTTCAACGCTTCATAGGTTGGAATATGATAAGAATATTTCTCTCCGCCGATCTTTGTCAGTGGATCGGTAAAGAGGGCATATTTCCCGGAAACCTTAAATTCTACTCTGTTTTCTTTTTCCATGAATACCTCCTTTTGTTAAACAGTTAGAAACCCCATGCCTTTTACAGGAATCTCGCTTAACCCGAATTCATCGCTGTAATACCGCTCATTAAGATACAAAATCCCTGAACCTGTCTGTACTTCATGGATAGCTTGCTCTTGTAATCTTTTCAACACATCCGGGAAAACATTTACCGAATAACGCTGCGCTCGCCGGATTAGTTTGCATTGCTTTTCTAATTCATGGGTGGAGAAAAGTTCGTTGACAATATCTTTCCCTTCTTCCCCATACGGAACAACGATACCGCGCGTTATAGACTCAATAGCCTGAAAAGATTTGGCGGCGGCCATAAAAGCCTGCTTCAAAGGAATTGCAGGATATTCATCCTTGTTGATTCGCCTGTATTCCTCTAGCGACAATGAATTGACTGAGAGGAGATTGAACAAATTATCTTCCCGCCCGACAGGAGAATTGGCAGTAACAGGATAATTCATCTCTTCTTTCCTTTGATAGAAATAGTATTGATAATACTGCTCCATTGCCTTTGGACTTATTATGTTATTTCCAAATCTTGCCGGGTCATCTTTGAATTCCCTAAGCAGTCGTTCGGTTTTCTCTTTACCAATTCTGATATCTTCAAGCCTATTTATATTTTCTTCCGCCGGATTTATTATGAATACTTCGCCAACCTTCGGATATTGTTCATTATGACGATTGCATCGGCCTGCTGCTTGTGCGATTGAATCTAGTCCCGCTAAAGAACGGATGACTGAACCGAAAGAAATATCCACCCCTGCCTCAATAAGCTGAGTGCTAACACAAATAACGGGTTTCTTATCTCTCAAACAAGCTTTTACTTGATCCAGCACTGCCATACGATGAGCCGGGCACATATTAGTGCTCAAGTGATACGTTTCTACGTTGTTTATCTGCTTGCATTGTTGATAAATCTCCCGCGCCAATGTCTTCGTATTCACAACTACCAGAACACTGCCTGATTCACCAACTTTCTGACTCGCAAGCTCTTTTATTTCATCGTTGCTCCAGCCGTCGACTTTTGTTTCATCTTTAACCTTAACGCGCTTCAGGTCATTAAATAATTGTCGCGTATTAGGAATCATTTGCTGTTCAATGGTAAAAGGCAATGCCCTTGATTTTGGTTCGATCTTACCTAAAAGCGGCTGAGTCGCCGTACAAAGCAAAACTGTGGAGCCGCAATTATTTACCAGAAAATTTACAGCCGTATTGAACAACTGCACACACTTTACCGGCACGGTTTGAACTTCATCAAAGATAATCACTGAGTTTGCAAGCTGATGCATTCTGCGGGCGCTTCGCGTCCCGGAACCAAACAACGCCTCAAGAACCTGTACATTGGTCGTCAGCACAACAGGCGCATCCCAATTTTCAGAGAGCACCTTTTGCCTCGACGTTTCTTCATCAGGCGTTAAATTAGAATGGTGTTCTAATACAACATGATTCAGATACGTCCCATCTTTATGCTCTTGTTCCAAGACCTTCCGTATCTCTTCAGCATTCTGGTCGATGATCGTAGTATATGGCAGCACGTAAATAATTCTGTCCATTTCGTGTTTTTCTGCATGATGTAAAGCAAATCTCAGACTGGCAAGTGTCTTCCCTCCACCTGTGGGAGCTGTAAATTGATAGAGACCTCTGGGTTTACATGAAAAATCATAACATGCTTGCGATATTCTCTGTCGTATTGAATTGATTCCTTTTCTATTAAAATTTTCCAGTTTTGAATTTAATCTTTTAATTAAAACAGGCCAATTTTCGTAATTGCCATGGCTTCTAAGCAATGCCAAGGAAGGATAGACAAAATCAGCAGTGCTTAGTCGGTCGGCATCGATGAGGCAACTATATAGAAAACGTAGCATTAGGCCGTATTTTAAAAGGAGGGTTTCATGGGAATCTTGGGGTGTTTGCAACATTTTTATAGTATCTAAAAAATTTTCAACAAGCTCTTCTGACCGCAACCAATTCAATATTTGCTTTTTTTCAACATTACTGATCTTTCCAAACACTTCTTCCGTGTGTGTTTTTTCTTCCTTCTTATTAATGCGTTTCGAAAAAATATCTATGCCATCTGGTGAAATGCAATCTATAAGGCCGGAATGATGTGATACTAAACACAATGACAGTATTTGTGACACAAGTAATCCCTCAGGCCCTTTGTTCCCAATGGTTCTATATATTATCTGTGCGCCCGCAGTAGAATGATCGATTTTGCCTCTTAGGCCCTCGGCATTTACATAGTCATCTTCATCAGGATTTGTGATCCCTTCTGCGGATTTGATGTATCTTTGAAACTCAGCAGAGCATTTACCAAAATCATGTAAAAAGCCAATAAGGCGACCTTGCGGGCCAAGTCCAATCTTTTCTGCAAACATTTCTGTTTGCTTTGCAACTTCAGTAAGATGATCAAGAAGGAGTTGTTTTTTACCGTCCTCTTTTCTTACATGTGCTATGCATTCTGATAAACTCATATAAAACCTCAATTATTATTTGGCTAAAAGGTAGGCACACTTCTCCACGTCATGCCAGAGCCCTGCCAGATAGGCCCAGTCTCCAGCACTAAAGTCTTCTGCGAAACGTCTGGCTAATTCGGCTACATTTTTAAGGTGTTCCTCGAGTAGCTGCCACTCTGAAGGAGGTCGCCCTTCCAGGCTGTGTGCATAGTACTGGCGGCTCATTTCCCGATTTCAAGGCTCCTTTGATTTGCCGGTCTTTTATTCTTAGGATCTCGCACAGTATACTCAGCGGCTTGAACCAATTTCTTTCTTAACAATCCTGCCGTTACGTGCCGATTATTCCGGCCTCTGCATGCACGTAATGCGAAGGATACTGAATTTCAAGATCCGTGACAGTTTATAAGTAGTGAGTAGCTTATTGAGCAGGAAACCGATATAGGCTCTTCGAGCTATGCTGGATGAAGAGAGATGAAATCGTAATTTCATTTGAGCTGCAAGGTAGATTAGCTATGGATGGGATTTTTCTACTATACTATTACAGAATTAACAAGCATAAATAATTATGCGGCAAAACTTCTCTTAAAATCCAGTTTTAACCATTGACCATGGTCTCTTGATTGCCTATATCTCTATAATCGAGGTGCGGCATGGATGAGCTTGAGATAGAGCGGGGGTATGCGGGTTTTCACCGGGGGCTGAACCGGGTCCTTCGAAAGCGGGACGTGAAGGCCTTCAAGGCCCACATAGCCCGTCACCCGATGCAGGCTGGAAGGCTCTCCCACTGCCTGGGGCTCAGCGATGAGCTGGCTGAGGTTGAGATGTACAAGGCCATTCTGATCCGCTCGGCCCTCAGCGACCTTCACGAAGAGGCCGCGGAATGGCTCAGGCGCAAGGGCATCGAGCCGCCCAGGCCAAGGCAAAAAAAGAAAGGGAGAAGACAAAAAAGGCCTTTCAGGAGGCCCTAAGGTTTTCGCTTTACACTCACCCCGTAGCCACTATGTACACTGAGATTGCACCGAGAAGTTGTAGCCACAGACGCACGCAGACACACACGGAATGAGGATTGGTTACCATACCCGCTTCGCGGGAATGCAATCCTGAGAGTCAGGATCGCACGTGGGAGAAGGCCTTAGGGAAAAAATGAATCTGTTCATTTTTCCTCAAAGGCCGTCTCGCTCTCTGGTAATCAATCCCCTTTAACTGCTATTTTTCTCTATGTCCTCTTTGTCTCGAGTGAACTCCCACAGTTTACTGACGGGGAGAACGGGCGGTGAAGTGGAAACTATGCTATGCTCTCCTTACTAATTTCAGCGAAAAAGATGGCCGTGAGATTGTTCTTGCCCTTTTTTCACATTCATTTATAATACGTACATCTTTTTGTCTTGTTTTTTGACATTGCTCCTTAACTCAAATTCGCCACTAAAGAAGAGCATAACATGAAACTGAAAACCCTGCTGCTCTTTCAGCTCTTCCTGCTTGTTTTCGCCCTGTATGCGCTCTTAACCTTTAGCGGGAATAAACGATATTTCGTGTCGCTGGCCTGCCTCGTAAGCA
>Ga0307434_1001837_pt1 | contig 10833 bp, 4 predicted proteins | sample SalMarWE160220MG_FD_202156 | JGI IMG/M metagenome (GOLD analysis project Ga0307434, IMG submission 202156) | Salt marsh sediment microbial communities from the Plum Island Ecosystem LTER, Massachusetts, United States - WE1603-220 | ecosystem: Environmental > Aquatic > Marine > Intertidal zone >...
CCAATCAACTGACACGGGCGCAGGTTGACTTCATCAAGGAGAAAAACGACGGCTCACCGCTCGATAGCAAGGTTGTTACCGTTGGTGATGACGGCGTCTTCGCAAGCGACTATGAGGTGCGTGAAAACGACGTATGCCTGGTGACGCTTTCGCCCTTGTAAGATTAAAATAAAGAAGCGATAAAAGCCGAAAACCGGTAAAATCGAGGAAACAGGAGCAGAGATCATCTCCTGGTTTGGAGACTTGATTATCTCATTGTTGCTGGAGACGTACAGGTATATTATAATAACGATTCGAAATTGAAGATTGACACTCAGGAATTGGACAATGAAAAAACCGTGCGAATTTTTTATGAAGCAATATCCTATCTTTGAACCTGTGCTTAAGACCGCCCTCAATGGACACGCAACGAATAAATTTGTCGCGACAGGGTCGCCGGCCGGCGTGTTCGATGACGGCGTTTATGCGAAAGAAAAATAATAATAAGGAGAGTTCTGATGAATGTTTTATGTGATGGGTTTTCCTGCAAGGGAATGTTTGCGATTTTACTGTTGGTTTCCATACCAATGCTTCAAGCAGCTCCGACCGGCTTGGATGAAAACGGGCACTTGATAGCCGTTGGCAGTTCCGAAAAGGGTGGATTCTTATGGACCCGCCTTGAAAACGGAGTACAGCTTCATGTTAACGGGGTCGTGAAAAACGTAATTTTCTATGGTCCCTCCACTGTTCGAGTAAATGAAAATCTTGGCCGCAATTACTGGGAGCATCCCAGTATTGTTGTTGTGGGTAAGCCGGAGGCGGTCTCGTTTAAGGTGCAGGAGGCCGGAGACAGTATCACTATCGTATCGGATAATCTTCAGATCAAGACCAATAAAGAGACCGGGGCGCTTACGTTTATGAATAAGGCCGGCAAGGTACTGACCCGGGAGCGAGCTGAAAATCATGCCGATATCAAACAGGTTGAAATTTCCGGCGCACCGACCTACGAGGTGTCGAACACCTTTACCCTGAAACCGGATGAAGGCTGGTATGGTTTTGGATACGTCGATTCCTCCCCGGCAAAGATAAACCGTCGCGGGCAGGAATTGTTACTCATCCAGACCAATATGGGTATTGTTATTCCTATGATCATTTCCTCCGAGCGTTACGGTGTTATGTGGGATACCTATTCCATTATGCGGTTCCGGGACGATAGAACCGGCGCTACGCTTTGGGCAGAGAGCGCTCCAGGCGGTGTCGATTATTACTTCTTCGCAGGCGATAAAATGGACGATGTCATCGCCGGATACCGTGATCTGACCGGTGCAGCACCAATGTATCCCAAGCAGGCACTCGGTCTGTTTATGAGCAAGGAACGCTATCAGACACAGGCGCGTATTGTCGAGGTTGCCCAAACTTTCCGCAAGGAAAAGTTTCCCCTGGATTATATCGTGCAGGACTGGCAGTACTGGGGTTCTGACAGGGATGGTACCTGGAGCGGTATGATCTGGAACAAGGAGCGTTATCCCGATCCGGAAGGTATGACCAAGGCGATTCACGACCTGAATATGAAGCTGATGATATCCATCTGGCCTTCCGTGGGCAACGATACACCGCTGGCTCATGAGCTTAACCAATATGGACTGCGTTTTGAACCGCTACACTGGATCTCAAGGAAGGCCCGTATCTATGATGCGTTCAGCGACAAGGGACGGCAAATTTACTTTAAACATATTAAAGAGGGTTTATTTGATAAGGGTGTGGATGCACTCTGGATGGATGGAACTGAAGTTGAGGTAGGCTCGGCCTGCTGGAATCCCAACGAAGTTGCACGCGACATAAAAAGACTTGGGAACAACGCCATGGGCGATTTCTCACGCTATCTGAATCCATATACCCTGATGACTACCAAGGGTACTTACGAAGGACAGCGAGCCATCAACAATAAGCGTGTGTTTACTCTGACACGTTCGGCCTGGGCAGGGGCGCAGCGTTATGCTGCCGCTTCATGGTCGGGTGATTCGTCGGCAAGCTGGGATACGTTAAAAGCCCAGATGGCTAGTGGACTCGATGTAACCATGTCAGGTAATCCCTGGTGGACACAGGATATCGGCGGTTTCTTCGTTAATAACTACCCTGGCGGAGAACAAAATCTGGCCTATCGCGAACTCTTCGCACGGTGGTACCAGTTCGGGGCCTTTAATCCGATCTTCCGCATTCATGGAACCAACATCGAGCGTGAGCCTTATATCTTCAAGGAAATGGATCCGAATATGTACCAGGCACTGCTTGATGTCACGAATCTGCGTTACCGCCTGATGCCTTATATCTATAGCTTAAGCTGGAAGGTTACAAGCGAAGGTTATACACTTATGCGAGGCCTGCCGCTGGATTTCCCGGATGACGTAAAGGCACGTGATATAAGCGATGCCTTTATGTTCGGCCCTGCCTTTTTGGTACATCCGGTAACCCGTGCCATGTATAGTGGTGAAGCCCCTCCTGCTAAGACGATTCCGACAGAATTTCTTAAAACCCCTGACGGCAATGCCGGGCTTGAGGTGCAGTATTTTGCCGGCACGAATTTTAATACTCCAAAGGAAAAGGGTATTGACAAGGTTGTGGATCACGACTGGCCCGGGCCTCCTCTGGCAGATCCTCCGGGAGGTCTTGACGGTTTTAATAATTTCACTGCCCGTTGGGAAGGTAAGCTCATTGCTCCTGAGGATGGTGAATATGAAATCGGTGTCGAAGGTGACGACGGGTTCAGGCTCTTTCTCGATGGCAGAAGAATCGTGCAGGATTGGAGAGATAACGCCAAACGCTACCGCAGTGCAAAGGTCAAACTCAGCAAAGGCCAGAATGTTGCTGTAAAACTGGAGTTCTACCAAGCTGCCGGTGAACGCGTTATCCGTCTCGCCTGGCGAACTCCGAGTGAAATTAGGAAATTGAATAGCGAAGACAAAGTCGTGGATAATCTGGTGGAAACCTATCTGCCGAGCGATGCGGAATGGTATGATTTCTGGAACAATAAGAAATATAAAGGCGGTCAAACAGCAAAGAAAAATTGTCCGCTTAATATTCTGCCGCTGTATGTACGTGCCGGGTCGATTGTACCAATGGGGCCGGTGATGCAGTACGCCACAGAAAAACCGGATGCTCCGTACGAAATCCGAATTTATCCGGGAACCGATGCGAAGTTTACTATTTACGAGGATGATAACGAGACTTATAATTATGAGAAGGGACAATATGCGACTTATGATCTTGTATGGGACGATTCGGCCAGAACCTTGACTATCGGACCTCGCAAGGGCTCGTTTCCCGGTATGGTCGCAGAGCGTAAGCTCAATATTGTAATTGCGGCCCCCGACAAAAATGCCGGATTAGAAACGGTTACCATACCCATCAAGACGGTTAACTATACCGGCAAAACTGTTACGATGCAATTTTGAAGAAACGGCATCCGTCAATTATTGTACGGAGGTTAATCAAAGAAAGTTTTTTTAGGAATGATTCAATGAATAAATGGATTGGAATTTTTGCAAGTCTCTCGATAGCCGCTGTATGCCACGCGGCTGATCCGATTATTCAGACGAGCTTTACCGCCGATCCGGCCCCGCTGGTGCATGACGGCATCGTTTATCTCTACACAAGCCATGACGATGATAACGCTCCCCCGGGCCAGAGCAGATTCCTTATGCTCGACTGGAAGTGTTACTCATCCACGGACATGGTGAACTGGATGGACCATGGAACGGTCGCCTCTCTAAAGACGTTTCCGTGGGCGGTGCAGACAAACGATGCCTGGGCGCCTCATGTAATCGAACGTGACGGCAAGTTTTACTTTTATGCTCCCTTGAGCGTTCCGGGGTGGCCCAAGAACGTTATCGCCGTCGCTGTTGCTGATAACCCGCTGGGGCCATTCAAGGACGCTCTCGGCCGGCCGCTCATCGACAAGAATAACGGCTACATCGATCCGGGTGTGTTCATCGACGACGACGGCCAGGCTTGGCTATACTTCGGCAATTCGAATATTTGGTATGTTAAACTCAACGAGGACATGATTTCCTACTCCGGCGAAATCGTGCAGGAGCCCACCAAGCCGCGAAATTATCAGGAAGGTCCTTGGCCGTACAAACGCGACGGCCACTACTACATGGTTTATGCCTCCAGATGCTGCCCCGAAGGCATCGGGTACGCTATGAGCGATAGTCCCACCGGCCCGTGGACCTATAAGGGCTATATTATACCGCCGGACAGGCGGTCAACAGGGAATCATCCCGGGGTCATTGATTACAAGGGCGGCTCCTACGTTTTCGGTTTCAATTTCAAGTTGAACTTCGCCATTACAGAGCAACACCACGAAAGGCGTTCAGTTTGCGTGGCGAAAATGGAATTCAACCCAGACGGAACGATTCAGGAGCTTCCCTGGTGGGAAGAAGCAGACAGCGTTCCGCAAATAGGCACGCTAAATCCTTACGTACGCACCGAAGCGGAAACCATCTGCTGGAGCGAAGGCATGAAATCAGAGCCATGCAGTGAAGGCGGGATGAATGTCTATCCGACTCGCGATAGTGGCTTTATCAAGGTGAAGGGTGTGGATTTTGGTGATAAGGGTGCCGGTACCTTCACCGCCTCCATCGCTTGCGACACCCAAACCGGGGCCTCGAAAAGCGGAGCTATCGAGCTGCATCTCAACAGCGTGGACGGGCCGCTTGTCGGTACGCTTCCGGTCACCTATACCGGCGGCCAATGGAAGATTGAGACCACCGTGGTTACCGGTGCCGACGGTATCCACGATCTTTTTCTCGTCTTCAAAGGCAATTCCGCCTGCGATCTTTTCAAGGTCGACTACTGGCAGTTTGCGAAAAAGACCGCCATACCGCAGTTGGTCGCTCTTGATGCCACGGTCGATCGCTACAAGATCGACTCCATCCCCGGTGCGGCAAACCAGGTTCAACTGAAGGTTTCTGCGATCTATTCCGACGGCACGAGCAGGGATGTCACTGCCCGTGCCCGGATTACGGTGCAGAACCCCAGTGTCGCGTCCGTGAGCAATGGCGTAATCTCCGGCGTGACTGCCGGCCAGACATTGATCGACGTCGGTTTTGAAGGCAAGTCAGATGCCCTTCCAGTTATCGTGAAGGATTTAAAGAGCGAATTCATCCCCCGGAAGGTGATCGTCAGTGTACCGAACGCGAAGCTCATAGCGGGGAACGCGCAGGCCTTTACCGCAACAGCGGAGTTCCTCGACGGCCACACCGAAGACGTCACGGACAAAGCCGTTTACACCGTGGAAAACCCGAAGGTTGTTTCCGTTAAGGGCGGTCTGATTACCGCCATGGAAAAGGGTGGCACCACCATCCGTGTGGCGTTCAAGGGCGAGCTTGGAAATCCGGTCACGGCCCTGATCAACATCGCGGTTTCTTACCGCGACCCCTTCGTTCAGAACAGCGCCGCGGAATTCAACGAACAGCGTGGGATTTTAACCGAGAACTGCTCCGAAGGCGGTAAAAACATCTGCAACATAGAAAGCAGCGACTGGGTGCGTTTCAACGCGCTCGATTTCGGTGTTGGTGCCGGCGCTGTGGAATTCCGCGTTTCTTCCGCGACCGAAGGCGGGACAGTAGAGATCCGCCTGGACAGTGTGGACGGACCGCTCGTCGGTACCTGTGAGGTGGGCAACACTGGCGGCTGGCAATCCTGGATCACCAAAACCTGCGAGCTGCGCGGAGTGAAGGACCGGCACGATGTCTTCTTCAGGTTTGTGGGCGGCTCCGGTTATCTCCTTAATGTGAATGAGTGGAAATTTAATCAAAAGCAGGCTTATCGACCTGACTTTGAATCTTTGGAGAAGTCAAATCCTGTCCCTGAATGGTTCAAAGACGCCAAGTTTGGCATCTATTTCCATTGGGGAGTTTACTCTGTTCCGGCATTTGCCAACGAGTGGTATCCTCGCAATATGTATATCAAAAGATCTACGGAAAACAAGCACCATATAGAAGTTTATGGCGACGTGTCTGAGTGGCCATATAACAACTTCATCACCGGTGCAAGGGACAAGCAAGATCATTTTGTGCAGTTTGCACCCAAACTTAAATCGGAAGGTGGTCAATTCGATCCTGAAGAATGGGCACAGCTGTTCGCTGATGCGGGCGCTAAATTTGCCGGTCCGGTGGCTGAGCACCACGACGGCTTTTCGATGTGGGCCAGCAAGGTCAATCCCTGGAACGCAAAAGACATGGGACCGAAACTGGATTTGGTCGGTTTGTTAACGGATGCCATCCGCAAAAAGAATATAAGAATCATTCTTTCAATGCATCATGCTTACAACATTACCGGATTTTATGACGTTGTGCCTCGAACAAATGATACAAAACTTCAAATGCTATACGGGCAGCAGGGAAAAGATAAAAATGAGGCTTTCTGGCTGAACAAGCATAAAGAAATTATAGATGCCTATCGTCCTGATATCATTTGGCAGGATTTCAATCTGCATGTTATTTCACGGCCTATTCTTTTGCAATTTTTAGCTTACTACTATAATAAAGCGGCTGAATGGAACAAAGAAGTCGTCGCTACTTATAAAGATGGACTGAATCCCGAATGTGCGGTTCTCGATTATGAGCGGGGAGGCCCTGCCGATATCACCGAAAATTACTGGCTGACGGATGATGCAATCAGTTCTTCAAGCTGGTGTTATACCGAGGGCCTTGGATATTATTCCAAAAAACAGATCCTTCATGGTTTTCTTGACAGAATAAGCAAAAACGGCAACCTGTTGCTTAATATATCACCCAAGGCAGATGGCACCATACCTCAGGAACAGAAAGACATACTGCTCACCATGGGTGCATGGCTTAAAAAATATGGCGAAGCTGTTTATGCCACCCGTGCATGGGAAAAATACGGAGAAGGCCCGACAAAAATGGGAGCTGCGCATGGCGTTATGGGAGCTCCGAGTGAAGGAACAGCCAAGGACGTTCGTTATACAAGATCCAAAGACAATACGACACTTTACGCCATTTTGCTCGGTTTGGAAAAAGGTCAGACAGAAATCATTCTCAGATCATTGTCTTCCGACAGAATCGACGGTAAGCACCTGAAATCTGTTGAATTGATCAATGGCAAAGCCGGCCAATATCTCCCATTAACTTTCAAGCAGGACGCAGAAGGATTAACCGTGCGTTTACCCGAACACTCTTTCGAAGAACTGGCATACGTACTAAAACTCAATTTCGAGGACAGCATTCCACCACTCGATAGGTATGCTTACATTAACTGCGCCCCCTATTATTACATCATACCGGGAAATAGCAGGAGTAGTTGGGTACTTGGGTCAGATTTGGCACTAACCGATAAAAGGAAAGAGGCTGCGAACCAGTGGAAATTTGAACGTACCGGCAAAGGCATTTATAAAATATTTAATCGCGAGGATAGAAACAGGTCATTAGAGTACAGCACATCCAGTCAAGACCTTGTTCTTTCGGAGTTCACCGGAAAAGACAGCCAATTCTGGAAAATTGAAGACGCTTCCAACGAATTATTAACAATATCAAATAAACAAAACCCGGATATCAAATTATCCCTCAATACTGCCCCTGCAGAAGGAAATCAAGCGGGCATATCAAATACCGGAAACGATTCATTTTCCAAATGGAAACTCGTGGAAGTCTGTGAGTTGAAACAGGAAGCTTTCAAAGCGACTACGATTCCGGGAACCATTGAAGCCGAAGACTTCGATACCGGATGCCCGGGCGATGCTTTCTATGACAGAGACAATATAAATGAAGGCGGGCAGTATCGTCTCAGCGAAGGTGTGGATATCGAAAAATGTTCCGCAGGCGGTTATAATGTGGGTTGGACCCATACTGGAGAATGGACAGCCTATACAGTAACTGTCAGCAAGTCTGCCGCATACCGGATTTCATTCTATGTTGCCTCGGCTTATGACAGCCCGAAGCTGCATCTCGAATGCGATGGCGTAAACAAAACGGGGATCATTTCAATCCCCAATACTGCGGGATTCCAAAACTGGGAAGTCATTGAAAAGACGGTAAACCTTGATGCCGGTCAGCATTTGCTGAAGCTGGTTATTGACGGTGATTACGTTAACCTCGATAAAATGGTTTTTAAAGAAATAAAATGATAATGTCTAAATCCTGTACAGTGACTGACGCGAAAGGCGTCCACGATTTATATTTTAAATTCACCAGTGGCAGTGGGGAACTGTTCAATATTAACTGGTTGTAATTCAAGTAAATGAAAGGAAACAATCCAAATGAACCGAAAAGTCCAATTTATCGTATTCATTACTCTTATGGCGGTGGCCGCTCAGTGCATCGGAGCCAATCCTGGAGGTAACCCCATTTTTCGCGATGTTTTCACGGCCGACCCGGCAGCTATGGTCGTTGGCGATACGGTCTATGTCTATGTAGGTCATGACAACGCTAAAGAAGGCCAGTTCTTCACCATACCGGAATGGTTATGCTATTCCTCGAAGGACATGAAGACCTGGACGCCGCACGGCTCCATTATGCGGCCGGAGGAATTTAAATTCGCCCGACCCAATGTCGCCTGGGCTGCCCATATGATCGAAAAGAACGGCCAATACTATTTCTATACGACGTTGCGTCGCAGGAATAACAATGAACATTGCATCGGCGTGGCCGTTGGAGACAGTCCGACGGGGCCCTTCAAGGATGCCCGTGGAACCCCGCTCATTACCGACGGTATGACCACGGATTCGCGTCGGCCCAACGCGGACATCGATCCTACCGTCTTCATTGACGATGACGGCACGGCCTGGCTGGCCTGGGGCAATGGTGACTGCTATCTCGCCAAGCTCAAGCCGAACATGATCGAGCTGGATGGCCAGATCAAGAAACTCGACATAACCCCATACTACTCCGAAGGTCCGTGGATCTTCAAGCGGGGCGAATTGTACTACAACGTTTTTGCCGTGGATGTGCCCGGCACGCAGCCGGAACAGATCGGTTATGCTACAGCACCCGCTGTGGAGGGGCCCTGGACCTACCGCGGTCTGGTGACCGGACCCGCAAAGGTTGGCTTTACCATCCATCCATCGGTCATCGAGTTCAAGCAGCAGTGGTATTTCTTCTACCACGACGGCTCCAACAGCATCAACGACATGCCCGGCGGCGATTGCCGACGGAGTGTCTGTTTGGAGTATCTTTACTTCAATGACGACGGAACCATAAAACCCATCACTCAGACCAAAGAAGGTCTTTACCAGAACGCGGAGTTGTCTAAGCAGCCGGTTCAGCTTTTCCCGTTAAAAGACGTACGGCTGCTTGAGAGTCCTTTTTCCGAGGCTGTTAAGGCCAATCGTCAATATCTCCTGGCACATGATCCCAACCGGTTGCTCGCGCCGTTCCGGCGTGAAGCGGGTCTGGAGCCCAAGGCACGGCCTTACGGGAACTGGGAGAGCAGTGGACTCGACGGACATACCGCCGGACATTACCTGTCGGCGATTTCACTGATGATGGCGTCGGGAGCCGATCCGGACGGCGAGTTCCGTCGTCGCCTCGATTATATGATCGACGAACTCGCGGATATCCAAAAGGCCAACGGCAACGGTTACCTCGGAGGTATCCCGAAGAGCGAAGACTATTGGAAGAGCATCGCCGCCGGCCGTGTCGAACTCATGCGGAACAGATGGGCCCCCTGGTATAACCTCCATAAGATGTATGCCGGACTTCGGGACGCTTATCTGGAGGGAGGCAATGAACAGGCGCGTGATCTCCTCGTTCGCTTCGGAGACTGGTGCGAAAAGGTCACGTCCGGCCTGACCGACGCACAGATGCAGCGGATGATCGGTACGGAATACGGCGGCATGAACGAGGTGCTGGCCGATATCTATGCGATTACCGGAAACAAGAAATACATCGAGCTGGCCAAACGCTTCAACCACCGGGCCGTTTTCGAGCCCCTGGAGAATCACCAGGACCGGCTTACCGGCCTGCATGCCAACACCCAGATTCCCAAGATTATTGGCATGGAGCGTATCGCGGCCTTGATCCAGGATAAAACATTGCACGCCGGTGCCGAGTTTTTCTGGGAAACTGTGACACAGCACCGCAGCCTGGCCTTTGGCGGCAACAGCGCCAGCGAGCATTTCAATGATCCCAATGATTTCAGCGGCGTGGTTGAGCACCGGGAGGGACCCGAGTCCTGCAATACCTACAACATGCTCAAGCTTACGGAGGCGCTTTTCACGGCGGAACCGAAGGCCGCCTATGCCGACTATTACGAGCGTGCCCTTTACAATCATATCCTGGCCTCCATCAATCCAAAGAAGCCCGGGTACGTCTATTTCACCCCGATCCGTCCGGATCACTACCGGGTGTATTCTCAGCCTGAACAGTGCTTCTGGTGCTGCGTAGGTACTGGTATGGAAAATCCCGGACGATACGGTGAGTTCATCTATACCAAGGCCAAAGACGGATTATATGTGAATCTCTTTATTCCATCGGAGCTCTCCGTGTCTGATGACGGATTGGTTCTGAAACAGGAGACGAAATTCCCGGATGAGGCGAGTACGCAGCTTAGTCTTCAACTCGAGAAACCAACCACCTTTACGCTGAATATCCGCCATCCCGGCTGGGTTAAAGCAGACGATTTCGCAGTTAAGGTCAACGGCCAGTCCGTTGACGTCGAATCGACTCCATCTTCCTATGCCGCTATTAAACGTGAATGGAAGAATGGCGATAAGATTAATGTGGAGCTTCCGATGCATACGCGAGTGGAGCGTCTGCCCGACGGCTCCGATTGGGTGGCCATCCTGTATGGCCCGATCGTGCTGGCAAAGCCCGACGGCACTGACAATATGGA
>Ga0307434_1001838_pt1 | contig 10826 bp, 8 predicted proteins | sample SalMarWE160220MG_FD_202156 | JGI IMG/M metagenome (GOLD analysis project Ga0307434, IMG submission 202156) | Salt marsh sediment microbial communities from the Plum Island Ecosystem LTER, Massachusetts, United States - WE1603-220 | ecosystem: Environmental > Aquatic > Marine > Intertidal zone >...
GTTGATGCAGCGCGTGCCCCAGGCAATCATCGTGATGGCCCACATGGGCGGCCAGCCGTACGCCCTGGGAAACTGGCACCTCGCCGTGGAAGTCGCCAGTCGCCACCGGAATCTCTACCTGGACACCGCCTCGTCGCAGATCGACAACGGCATGTTGGAATACGCCGTCGAGCATGTCGGCCCGGAAAAGATCCTGTTCGGCACGGACACGCCCTTGCTCGATCCGTGGGTGCAGCGGGCCAAGGTCGAGGGAGCCCAGATTCCTGATGAGGCAAAAGGATTGATCCTAGGCGGTAACGTGCAGCGTTTGCTTGGGCTGTAGCCGATGCGCATCGACATCAACGCATTCTTCGGTCATTGGCCGTATTGGCCGCTGCCGCACACGAGCGGCGAAGACGCGCTGCGGCTAATGGACCGGTTCGGCATCGAACATGCCGCGATTACCTCGCTCCGCGGCCTGCATGGCGACTGGCGCCAGGCTAACGCCGAAACGCTGACTCTGGTCGCGTCGCACCCGGACCGCCTCACGCCCATCGCTACCATGAGCCCGATGAACGGCGGTGGCGGCGATGCATTGCGGGAGCTCATCGCCCGGGGATTCCGCGGCATACGCCTGTATCCGCTGCTGCTTCAGGGGTACAGCCTCGCCAGCCGGTTTGCCGACGAGACCTGCACGACCGCCGGTAAGCTCGGTGTGCCGGTGATTGTGCCGACCCGCCCCATGATGAACTTCCGCTTCCCGACCGTCGCGATCGACGACGTGGCGGCCCTGGCGGCGCGACATCCGGATACGACCTTCCTCCTGAGCGGGCCGAACTACCTCTCCGAGTTCCGGGCCGCCATCGAAGCGATGGCCCGCTGTCCGAACATGGTCATCGAGACCTCGTGCATGCAGGGCTTCCAGGCTCTGAGCCAGATGGTCGATGCCGTCGGCGGAGGCCGCGTCCTCTTCGGTACCGGGGCGGTGCTCCATTACCCCGCCTGCAACGTGGCCAAGCTCGACCACGCGGACATCCCGGACAAACAACGCGACGCCATCGGATATGAAAACGCCCGGCGGGTGCTCCGTCTGCCCACGTAGCCGATACGAGAAGCAGAAAGAGCCACGAAGACAAGGAACCCCTTTCTCTCGGCTTCCTTTGTGCCCTTGGTGCCTTCGTGGTAAGTAATCCGGTGCGCAGGCTGGCTCTGGGTGCGGGAATGCCCTACAATACCGCCTCCAAATGAACAAGATCAACCGGATCATCAACGCACGATTGCGAGGGCGGCAAGGCCTGTTCACGGTCAACATCGACGACGCGGGCAACATTGCCGCCGTCACCGAGGCGTCGGCACCAAACGCACCGCGGGCGCAACGACAGATTGATGCCGCGGGCGGGCTCGTGATGCCCAGTTTCATCGATCTGCACCTGCACCTGGACCTGGCCTACTCGCTCGACATTGTGCCGGAGAACAAGAGCGGCACGCTCATCGAGGCGATCCGGCTCTATGCCGAGGCGAAGAAAACGTTCTCGCCGGCCAGCGTCTGCGAGCGGGCCCTGCGGGCCATTGACGACGAGATCGCTTTCGGCACCGGTGCCATCCGCAATCACGTGGACGTCGGAGCCACCGCGGAGCTGCGGCTGTGCGAAGGTATTCTCGCCGCTCGCGAGCAAACCAGAGACAAGATCGACATCGAGGTGGTCACGTTTCCGCAGGACGGTGTCCTCCGCGACCCCGGCGCGATCGACCGGATGCGCGAGGCGCTGCGCATGGGCTGCGATCTGGTCGGTGGAATTGCACACTACGAGCGAACGCCCAGGGACAGCCAGCGACAGATCGAACTGATCTTCGATCTCGCCGAAGAGTTCGACCGCGGCATCGATTGCCACATCGACGAGACCGACTCGCCCGAATCGCGCTGCGTGGAGTACCTGGCAGCCGAAACGATTAAGCGCGGCTGGCAGGGACGCGTCACCGCGTCGCACGTGTGTGCCCTGGCGAGTTATGAACCGGTCCACGCAGCCAAGGTGATCTCGCTCCTGGCCGAGGCCGGCGTCCACGTCGTCACCAACCCCGGCGTTAACCTCCATCTCCAGGGCCGGTTCGACGCTTACCCCAAGCGTCGCGGGCTGACCCGGGTTCGCGAACTGATGGCCGCCGGCGTCAATGTCTCCGCCGGGCAGGACTGCATCAAGGACCCGTTCTACCCGATGGGCACCGGGCAAATGCTCGACGTCGCCAACCTGCTGGTGCACGCCGACCACCTGTCACTGCCGCACCAGATCGAAGCCGTCGCCGATACCATCACCGTGAATCCCGCCCGGGCCATGCGCCGAAGCGACTACGGTACCGAGCCCGGCTGCCGGGCCGACCTGGTGGTCCTGCCGGTGGAGAACGTTCACGAAGCGATTCGATGCCGGCCCACGCCGGTCGCGGTGCTCAAACGTGGCGTGCAGGTTGCCAACACGTAGAGCCGGCGCATATCGCCGAATGATGCGAACAAAGCCCGCCCAATCGCCCCAGAACCGCGCACCGCCAGCGTGAGCCCGGTGTCGATCGAGGCCCCGCACGAACGCAGACAAATAACTCATCCCTGACCGAGACAGCCGCCATCCCGCAAGGAAACGCACCGGGCCACGGCGGCAAAGCGCCCGCATGGGCGGCCGGCGCCAGGACAACGAAGCCAACCCTCTCCACAGGCGGGACGCTGGTCGCGCGGATCAATCGTTGACACGTGAAGCATTGTTCGCCCCTTGCCCCACGTCGTGCATCTCGAAGATGGTGCTGGGGCTTTCGGGCTGGCCGGTCCGAGCGGAAAGGTAGGCGGCCTGAATGACGGCCATCGTGGGCAGGTGTTGGCGCAGGGGCGACCGGCCTTTCGCCGCGTTGCTGCGCAAAGTGGAGAGAAAATCATCAACCAGAGGCACGAAGGGGTTCGCAGCTCGGGCTTGGGCCGCCAGTTGTGTCTTGCCCGTGCGATCGCGGCAGACGACACAACCCCGCTCAATGCGAACCGAACCGTCCGTGCCGTGCGCCTCCAGCACCCAGTGCTGCGGTCCGGAAGTCCAGCACGCACTGACGACGGCAATCGCCCCGCCGGTGAATTGGCATACGAGAGCCGCGGTATCTTCCGTATCGTACGGGAATCGGCCTCCGGGCCGCGATACGCCCTTGGCCGCTGCATAGACGATGCTCGGCATCCCCATCAACTGGACGATCGTGTCGATCAGCCCGTACCCCTGATCCAGCAAAACGCCACCGCCGGCCCGCACCGAATCGCCCCTCCAATCAAGATCGTCCGCCCGGCACGTCATGACGTTCCCCCGGGCGAAGAACAACCCCCCGAGCTGGTCAAGGCCCATAGCATCCGGCTGGAGCGCAGGCTCGAAGCCCCAGCTCCTTGCCACCACGATCGGGCAGCCCGCGCGCTCGAATCTCTCAGTGAGCTTGACCGCTTCCTCGAACCGCCGGGCTGCAGGCGTCAGCATCCACACCGGCAAACCACGATCCGCAGCCAGCGACAGGTACTTCGCACGAAGAAAAGGAGGCACCGCCACAAACAGTGCATCCAGCGGATTCTCCACGATCAATGAACGAAAATCGTCATACGCAGACATCCCCTGGTGCTGTTCGGTGAATCGTTCGATGCGCTTGGATTGGCCATCGGCAACCGCGATCAGCTCACACCAGGAACTCACCAGGAGCGCTTCAGCCAACTGCTGGCCACCCCTGCCCAAGCCCATCAGACCGACCTTCATCGCGTCCGTTTCCGCTCAAGCTCAGCCAGACTCGCACTGGCCCGGTTGAAGACTTCAGTCGCCTTGAAAGCCTCAAACGTATTGACCAGATCCGTCAGCGTTTGCCGGGCCATCTCCGGTTTGCCACTCTGAATGTACATCCTTGCCAGGGCGTATCGGCTTGCCATGTCCTCCAGTGATCCGGGCTCGACCACCTTGCCGGCCCCAATGAAGTGGCTCTCCGCCCTACCGGGGTCATTCAGACGAGTGGCCCGGATATGACCGGCAATCATACCCGCCATCCATCTCCGCCTTGCCGATTCGCCCGCTGCCTTAACCGTGCGCAGAAGGCTGCCTTCAGCATGTGCCAGGCGTTCTGCTTCGCTGCGGTGGCCGCGAGGCGTCCCGTAGAGCAATCCGATCCCTAAGGTGAAAGCGTCCTCGATGCCGCCGGGCCATTCGCCAGATGTGCGTTCTCCCACCAGCGAGACGTCGAGTTCGCGCGCCACCTGCGTAGCGGCTTCGCATTCCAGCCAAGACGGGTAGATCAAGGTATACCGATCCATTGTTCCCGTCGGGCCGGTCGGTACGTACAGAACACCCAGCAGTTCACCGACCAACCGGGCAGAGGCCCGCCTGACCTCAATCCGCTGCAAGCCCGGCGGCGATTGGCCGGGCGATGAGCCACTCACTAGAACCACTTGGCAAAACCCGGCCTCCCCCACCGCGGCCGGCGCCGACGATGACGACGCAGCCTCTCTCCCCCGCTCTTTGCCCGCACTGCTCGACAACCGCGTCGGCTCGCTCCGCTTGCGCTCCGGCGCGATTGGCCGGGTTCGCCCGCCCCACCACCACTCGATCTCCCCGCAACCCGCGCCCGCAAACGCACCCGCGACCGCTACCAGCACCACGCTCGCTCGGACCACCCTTTTCCCACCAGCCAACACGCTATACCCTCTTGCCATTACCACCGCCCCACGCCCTCCCGACCCCACCGCTATCCTACCACGCCATACCTGCCAACCACACCCTGGCCCAACTCGATCTCCCCGGCCAGCCCCCGCTCACCGGGCTATCCCGCCGCCCGCGCTTCGGCCGCGCCGCTGGTGTTCACCGCCTCGGCCGCCGTATCTACACGGCGCTGGAACTGGTAAAAACCCGTAAATGGCTCTATAAACCACCTAACAGCTTGCCGCCCACCGCGTCTCCTGCATACAAAAAAAACTACGTCGCACGCCGCGGATCACCTCATAGCGAACGTTCCACGTGAAACAGGCCCGGCGAGATCCCCCGGAGCATCACAGACCGCCCAGCTTCCCCCGCCAGCGATGTTCCACGTGGAACAAAGCCGCGCTGCCGCCGGCCAACATCCACTACCTTCTCATCACCGCTCCCGCTTGCCAGCAATCCGTTGGTCTGCTAGCATACCGCCCGGATGATCCAACCTCGTCCCCATCGCCAGGGAGGGTGACATGCCGAAGAACCCAAAACGTCTTGGCCGCGGCCTGAGCTCTATTGTTTCACTAGTTGAAGAACGGCCCGGGGAAGACAGCCCCCCGCCCCATCACCCCCAGCCTTTCAATGCCCTCATCGACATCGCCCGCATTCGCCCCAACCCCTTCCAACCCAGGCAGGACATCTCCCCGGAAGACCTCAAACCCCTCGCCCAGTCCATCCGAAACGCCGGGCTCATCCAACCCATAATCGTTCGCCCGACGGAGGGCCACGCCTACGAAATCATCACCGGCGAGCGGCGATGGCGCGCCTTTGAGATGGCCGGCAAGACCCAGATCCCCGCCATCCTCCGCGAGGCAACCGACCAGGAGATGCTGGAGCTCGCCCTCGTCGAGAACATCTTCCGGGAAGACCTCAACGCCATCGAGCGGGCAACGGCTTACCGCCGCTACTGCGCTGAGTTTAAGCTCTCCGCCGATGATGTCGCCAAACGCCTTGGCGAAGACCGCTCAACAGTGGCTAACTACTTGCGAATATTAGAGTTACCAACAGAAGTCAAGACCTGGGTTGCCCAGGGCAAGCTCGCCATGGGCCATGCCCGCTGCCTACTGGCCATCACATCCCCGAGTGACCTGATCCGAACCGCCAAGGAGGCAATCAGCCGGGACCTGTCCGTGCGGGCCCTGGAGAAACTCGTGCGCGACCGCGTCCAGGCCCGTCGGGCCGCCACCAAGCCAGCCAACGGCGCGCCCGATGCCAAACGCCCACAGATCAGCCACCTCGAGCAGGCGTTCATCCGCGAGCTGGGCACGAAAGTTGAAATCTCTGAATCCCGCCGCAAGGGAGCGGGAAAGATCGTAATTCACTATTACAGCCTCGATGATTTCGACCGCGTCGCCGAGCGGCTCGGCATCAGCCACTAGTGGTATGACCCTCTTATTGCTTCCCAATTTCCTGTGGCCGAGGGTTGCGATATCCTGCACGCCCCGAGCCGGCACAGTGGAGCCCGCACGGGCGCGGGCGAAAGTCCGAGGACACAGGCTGGGAACCGGCTGGTGGAACTGAGAACGAGCCGCGCATGAGCTGGCGTTTGCGTGCAAATATAGAGCGGTCGGCGTTGTTGACCCTGGGATGGTCGGTCCTTGCGGTCACGAGCGGCGTCCACGCTGAGAAAGGGAAACTGGCCGGCAGAGTATCGGCTTGGAACTCGCGGACGGGGGTCAAGCGCGTGACCGTTCGTGCGTTCGCGCACGGGCGGAGTGTGGCCCGGGAAACACAGAGCGAGGGTAACGGCGCCTACCTTCTGGAGGATCTTGAGATCGGGCAGTATGCGGTTTGCGTGGCCGCCGGCGAAACATACAGACCCGTGAGTGTCCCGGCCGTTCAGGTGCGCAACGATGCCACAACCACGCTGGACCTCCAGCTCCGCTACTCGCTGATGATCGAGGGGGACTCGTGGCTGCAGTCGCACCGGGCGTTTGCCCAGTCGTTCCAGGCCAGCGGTCTGGGGCTGACGATGGTAGGGGTCAAAGCATTCGGCCCGGCGCGGCGAGTGCGGGTGCAGGCGCTCAATGGTGATGGTCTGCAAGGCGAGCCGATAGGACCGCCACGAACGACCGAACCAGTAGGGGGGGAGGGCTCGGCCTTCGTGTGGTGGTCCGGGTCGGAGGTACCGACCGTACCCGGCCAACGGTACACGCTCGAGATGGCGGCCCCGAACGGCCAGGACTGGGTTTCCGGGGTTGCGGGCCGGGGCGACGTGTATCCTCTGGGCTCAGCGTACTTCGACGAATCACCGCGACCCCTCTCAGACCTGGGTATCGCGCTGTGCGAGGACAACGACTCTCTGCGGACGAACTACGCGGTGGCAGGCGACGACCGGGCATACCGGGCGACCTCTACCGGGCAAACGTTCGTCGCGTTGAGCAGGAATATCTCCTTCGCGTCGGCGGCGCTGGCAGGAGTGATGGGCCCGCCGGTCTACGCGCGGTTCAGCATTCACGAAGGGAGTCCTGGCGGCCGCCAGATCGGCCCGAGCAAGGGGACGGCGGTCACCGCAGACGCCGCCGTCGCCTGGGGTCCCGCTGAGGTGCCCGTAACGCCGGGCCAAACATACTACCTGCACGTCGAGAGCTTCAACGGGGCGAAGTTCCTGATCGCCACCCAGCAGGATTCATACGCCGCTGGTCACGCCGTCTTCGACGGGCGACCAGCACCCGAGCGGGACATCTGCGCCATGGTCGCGGGCCAGCTCAGCGACAAAGACTTTGCCCGTCTGGTGGCCCACCGCCGACACCTCACGATCATCCTGCTGGTCAACCCGTCGTTCGAGGACGGCAGCGAGGGTTGGCACCGCGATGGCGACGCCGGGACGGTGGTCGGCTGCGACGAAGGCGTCGTTCCATTGTGGGGCACGAAGATGTTCGGCTGGACGAACAAGCGCAAGGGCGAGGGCTCCCGGCCCATTATCTACCAGCAAATACAAGCAAAAGAAGGCTGTGACTACGCCTTCAGCGCCTCGATCTACACCGATCACAAGGGCGGGCGCAGCAGCGACGTGAAGATTCGCCTTCTCGTGTTGCCCGCGGGCGGCACCGCGGTGCGCGACAACGACCGGATCGAAACGTCCCAGTGGTACGCCACGGAAGGGCAATGGCGCCGCGGCTCGGTCGAGTTCCGGGCCAGGGCAGACACGATCACGCTCGGGGTCGAACTCGAACAGCGTTTCAACCTCGAAACCAGCAGTCTATACGTAGACGGCGCTTACCTGGAACGTATCGGAGCGAAGTAGATGTATGGGCGTTTGACGATCATCGCTGCATGCAGCGTGTGTTTTGTCCCGAGTTGGATGACCGCGCCGGCCGCCAGCGCCGCCGGCAAGATCAGGGGCAACGCCGGCGGCATTGAGCGGGGCGCCATCGCCTTTGCCCGTGACGGTCGGATGGTGGGATGGACAGTCACCGGCCCAAGCGGCTTATACGAGTTCGACGGGCTTGAGCCGGGCGAGTACATGATGTTGCTCGACGGTAAGATCGTTCCGTTCGTCCGTGTGGCCGATGGAAAGACAACTGTCGTGGATCAGGCTACGCAGCCGAAGCTGAGCTTGGAAAAGGAACTCTGGGGCCCGGCCCGGGTTCGCTTCGCCCAGAGCTTTGCGGCGACGGGAACGGCGGTGACGGGCTTCTCACTGTGGCGGGCCTCAGGCAACAGCAGACTCCTGGTTTCGCTCTACGAGGACTCACCAGCGGGCAGGCGGATCGCGGGGCCCTGGGAAACCGAGCGGGAAATGACCTGGATCTGCGGGTCCGGAGTCCCGGCGGACCAATTCCGCGTGGTTCCGGGTAAGAGGTACGCCCTGGAACTGGCCGCCGCCGATGGCAAGCAATGGAACCACAGCTCGCCACGGCTCGGCGACGTATACCCGGACGGGATCGCCTACTACGACGGCGTGCCTCACCCGGAAAGCGACCTGGGCATCGACATCAATCAGGCACATCCGGGCCCGAAGCGTCTCAGCGCCGGCGAGGACCTGCACTACATTGCCGACGGCCCGGGGTCAGGCACGTGCACCGTCGCGGGGCAGACGTTCATCGCTGCCACGCCGAACGTGATCAGGGCCGGTGCGAATTGTGGATGGGGTGCCGGCATCACGGACTTTATCTTCTCGATCCACGAGGACGGTCCGGGCGGCAAGCAGATAGGGCCGGCCTGCAAATCACGAATGGTCTCGAACTGGGGCACGGACGCGGTCTGGTTCCCGGATGCAGTCCAGCTCACGCCGGGCAAGCGGTACTACCTGGAGTACCGCCGGGAAGACGGCAAGCCGTTCTTCTCCTACTTGTCCAGTAATGTCTACAAGCCCGGCCTGGCCTTCCGCGACGGCAAACCGCTGCCGGAGCAATTCGATCAGCTCTTCGACATCGTGGGTGAGGAGGAACCGGCGGGCGTGATCTATCCCTATGACGTCCAGGCCGGCAGCATCACTGCCACGTCGGCAGCGATCACCTGGCAGACCGGTACGCCGGGCGATGGGCTGGTCCATTACGCAACGACATCGCATCTTATCAAGCAAGCAGGCTCCGAGGACCCACGGCTGACCGAGCACAAGGTGGCATTGACGGCACTCAAGCCCGGCACCGTGTACATGTACCGCGTTTCATCGCATACTCACAAGAAGTCGTCGCGACGCACCCATTCGCGCATCTACAGCTTCATGACCCAGCCCGGCGGGGCGGACCGCCCGCGATTCGACAAGCCACCGCCCCCGGCAGAACCGCCCGCGTGCGACGACTGCGTGGCGATTGTCAATCCCGGGTTTGAAGACGGGCTCAAAGGCTGGTCACGGCGGGCCCGCACCGGCCGCCCCAACAAGCCCGAAACGTTCGTCCCCGATGCCGGGCCCTTCGGCAACGCGATTACCGGCGTCGATGGATACGAACCGCACAGCGGCACGGGGATGTACGGCTGGTCCTACTTCGGCCCTGAGGACCCGACGTGGACGGAGACTCGGGAAGACTGGAAGCGGGAGATCATCTACCAGCGGATCAAGGTGCAACCGGGGCAACAATACGTTTTCACGGCCTGGCTGCTCACGGGCGATCGGGGCAGCGGGTGGGGCCGGGATACCCGCATCCGACTCGCCGTCGATGAGGACGACGCCAACGTGCTCGAGGACTTCGACACCATCAACAAGGCCGACGTGACCCAGTGGTTTGCGACGCACCACCGATGGCTTCCGGTCTCGCTCCGCTTCAGCGCCCGAAAGGACCACGTCACGATCGGCGTGAATATCCTGCAGTGGTGGGCACTGAGGACAAACCACTGTTACATAGACGAAGTCTCGGTTCGCCCTGCGGACCGCTCGATCGCGCCGTTATGACCCAGACCAGGAGTCAGATCCGGTCGATGCTGGAGGCAGCGGGAATCCGGCCTCTGAAACGGTTCGGTCAGCACTTCCTGATCGACGGCAACCTGATGCGCAAGCTGATCGCGGCGGCGGAAATCTCCAGCAACGACGTTGTCCTGGAGGTAGGGCCGGGGACCGGGGCGCTGACCGAAGAACTTCTGGCGCTGGCCGGCCATGTGGTAGCCGTCGAGATCGACAACCGACTGCACGCAATCTGCCGCAGCCGGTTTGCTGAATCCGATCGATTCACCCTGATCCACGGCGACGTGCTCGAGCGCAAGTCAGCGGTCGCCGGCCAAGTACTGCAAGCGCTGGCCTCTCGGCAAGAAACCTTGGGCGGCCGGATCATGCTCGTGGCGAATTTGCCTTATCAGGTCGCCACGCCGCTGCTGATTGACTTGCTGCTGGACAAGTTAAGGGTATCGCCGCTGTGCTTCACCGTGCAGGCGGAGCTGGCGGATCGTCTTATCGCGCCGGCCGGCAGCAAGACCTACGGGCCGATCAGTGTCTTCGCCCAGGGGCTGGCCACCGTCGAACGCCTCACCCACGTGCCGCCAGAGGCGTTCTGGCCGGTCCCGAAGGTCCACTCAGCCATGTTGAAGGTGGTTGTCCGCGAAGACCACCTCCTGTCGCCCGCGGTGCTTGCCTGCCTGAGCGAAGTCGTCCATGGCTGCTTCAACCACCGGCGAAAGACGATGAGGTGGAACTTGCGCACGTTGCTTGGTAACGCAGCATTCCAACGGGTG
>Ga0307434_1001839_pt1 | contig 10820 bp, 11 predicted proteins | sample SalMarWE160220MG_FD_202156 | JGI IMG/M metagenome (GOLD analysis project Ga0307434, IMG submission 202156) | Salt marsh sediment microbial communities from the Plum Island Ecosystem LTER, Massachusetts, United States - WE1603-220 | ecosystem: Environmental > Aquatic > Marine > Intertidal zone >...
AAATATCCCAAGAATAATCAGGTTCTTCTTCCTCTTCTTCAGATCCTATAGTGGTGGATTCTCTGATTGTATATGTATTTGTCTGTTGGCAGTTTTGTTCCTTATTAGAATCACTAATAAAATAAACAGTATACTCTAATTTAGTTGCATTAACTGGTCCTGAAAATGTCTCTGTTTTTGTAGAAAGCTGACGAAAGTCTTCAAAACCATTTTGAACAGAACTTGAATCTGTTTCATTAAGCAGTATAATCTTAATCCCCCCTATCTCTTCGCCGCCAGAATTTCTTCTAAGACGAACAGAATAAACCCCTTCAGGGTCTTCAGTAACACCATGGGCATCTATGCTAACCTTCATGCACTGAGAACCAACCTCCATCTGCTCTGCCCCGCTCTGGACAATGTTTCTTATCACAACCCATATAATTCCTGCTGAAACAATAACAAGAAGAATTATTATAAGAGTCGCGACAATAGCTGAAATTCCTTTTTTGTCACGAAATCGTCTGTATACTGAAATTCCCCTCTCTTTCCTGTTTTCTCTTGCCATCATTTTTTCATTCTTTTATACTAGAATATAAAAGAAAAGGTATTTATAAATTTTCATAGTCAGTGCATAGAAACAGGCTCAGTATTAATCAAATAAAAATTTTCCAGTTGTAAAAAATATTATTAATCCTAATTTGTCTCCTTTTTTTCTTCAAGGTTTTCCCCGCCAACAACCTGCTTCACCCTTTCAACACTAAAACCTCCTTCTGTATCTATAAAGATAACTTTCCCTCCTTTTTTTGCCATGCTGCATGCAGCCAACAAAACAAGATTAGTCTTCCCGCTTGCTGGCGGTCCTGCTGTCATTGTTATAACTCCAGACTCATAGCCACCATAAAGCCACTTATTCAGGTCATAACTTCCTGCAGAAATTTTTTCTATTTTTCTGTAATTTGAATGTTTTTCAGATTTATTAGGCATAATTAAAAAAGTAAGATTAAGTTAATAAGAATTATTGTGATTTCCCGCACGCCTATTTAAGAGAATCTAATTCTACTTCATCTTCTTAAAATCTTTCTCAACCTTTTCAAGATCTTTTATAATCAAAGCCATAGCATCATTTACAGCCTTTTTTATTGTCTTTCCTTTAACAGTTATTTTTATTCTTGGTTTTTCAGAAGGATGTTCCCTCTTCCATGCTGCAAAAGTCACTGCAGAGTCCTTATTAAGATACACTCTCAGGAGTTCTGCAATAGTAAGACTTCCAACCTGCATCTCAACTTCGCCCTTTGAACTTTTCAAGACTTTTATTTCCATAATATAAATTCTCGGAGATAGTTTAAAAATATTGCTGTTTGGCTTTAAGGTGATTTTAAAAGTAACAGTAAGAGTGTTTATTTATTCATCATACAATGTGTACTGGTAGATTTTATCTCCACTACTCCCTATCTCATACATTTTTGTTCCGTCTGAGCTGAAGAATAGACCACTCGGAGAAGTATCTTGAGTTGAGATGTATATGCTGTCATAAGAGCAGCTTGATAAAACCCAAGGTGTTGAACAAGTGTACTGGTAGATTTTATCTCCACTACTCCCTATCTCATATAATTTGGTTCCGTCTGGCTTGAAGAATAGACCACTCGAAGAACTATCTTTAGTTGAGATATAAGTATTATAACTACATGAATTTAAATTCCAGGCATCTGAACAAGTATATTGCCAAATCAGGTCACTACTATCTACCTGGTATAGCCTTGTTCCGTCTGGCTTGAAGAATAAATCTAGTGAAGTACCCTGGGCTGAGGTATAAACACTGTCATAAGAACAAGAAGACAAATCCCAAGCATCTGTGCAATTATAATGGTAAAAATTATTAGAACTAAATCCTGTTTCATACAGATTTGTTCCGTCTGAGCTGAAGAATAGACCTTGTGAATAACTATCTTTAGTTGAGATGAAAACACTGTCATAAGAACAAGAAGACAAAACCCAAGCATCTGTGCAAGTATATTGGTAAATTCTGTCATTGCTATACCCTATCGCATACAATTTTTTTCCGTCTGGCTTGAAGAATAATCCTGATGGATTATTGTCTTGAATTAAGATGAAAACACCGTCATAAGAAGCAAAAGAAATATTCCAAGCATAATATGGCTCTTCTTCCTCTTCTATCTGACAATCAGCACTACACCCATCACCATCTTCATTATTTCCGTCATCACATTCTTCTCCAGGGTCTAAAGTTCCGTCTCCACAATATGGCTCAATCAAACACTCAGAAGAACAACCATCCCCATCTTCATTATTTCCGTCATCACATTCTTCTCCAGGGTCTAAAGTTCCGTCTCCACAATATGGCTCTTCTTCCTCTTCTTCAGATCCTATAGTGGTGGATTCTCTGATTGTATATGTATTTGTCTGTTGGCAGTTTTGTTCCTTATCAGAATCACTAATAAAATAAACAGTATACTCTAATTTAGTTGCATTAATTGGTCCTGAAAATGTCTCTGTTTTTGTAGAAAGCTGACGAAGGCCTTCAAAACCATTTTGAACAGAACTTGAATCTGTTTCATTAAGCAGTATAATCTTAATCCCCCCTATCTCTTCGCCGCCAGAATCTCTTCTAAGACGAACAGAATAAACCCCTTCAGAGTCTTCAGTAACACTCTGAATATTTATATTAACTTCAAGGCATTTTTGCCCAAACTCAACTTGTTCAGCTCCGCTCTGGACCACATTTCTTATAACAACCCATATAATTCCTGCTGATACTATAACTAACAGAACAATTATTAGTGTAGCCACAATAGCTGACACACCTTTCTTATCCTTTAAATCTCTCTTTTTTATCATCCTTATTCTCTTATAATAAATTAAGAGAGTATTTATAAATTTTTATAGTAAAGAAAATTTAATAAAATCAAGAACTAACTTCTTAATCTCTCATTTTTCGCTTTCTTTCTCTTCACCAACATCATCTTCATTAAAATCCTCGGCTTCTTCAAAATTGCCTTGTTCTATCCTACTACTTGCCTCTTCTTTCATTTTTTTAAGGTCAGCTATTGTAATATTCTTTGCTATAACAGGATCAAATTTTATTACTCTTGCAGGAATTTTATCAGGCGCAGAATATACCCTCTCACTGATGAGCCCGTTAGTTTCATTAGATTTTTTTCCAGTATCTTTTCTCAGCCTTATGCCAAGGAAACTTTCAAGTTTGTTCACAAGCCTGTAATCATCTTCTGGCAAGATTCCCTGTTCTGCCATTTTTATTGCAGCTTCTGATTCAGACAAATCGTGAGCAAGCTGTTCCTGCGTGAGCTTCTTCAATCTTCTTGCCCTCATAATAACCCAATGAAAATTATCAATAAGATCCGACCGTGGCTTTTTTTCCACAGGTGTAAACTTCTCATAATTCCTGTCAACTATGTTCTTCAGGTTAATATTTTCCTGCTCTTTTTCAGATTCCTTTGCTTTAATTTTTTTAAAATCATCCTTCTGTCTTCTGGCATTTGCAAGCACATCATAAACTTTTTGTGTGGGAGATTTCTCAGCCTCCTTAAGCTGGAAAGTTGTTGGCCTCCTAACAAGAGGTATATTTTCCCTCTTTGAACAGGATTCGCAGATTTGAATAATTCCTTTTTCTTTAAAAGAAATAGCTTCAAAAAGCCTTGCCTTTTTTCCAGACACCCCACAGATAAAGCACTCCATAGAAGATAAAACTCAAAGGTGTTTTTTAAGATTTGTATTGAAAAAGGTATATATTTTTCTTCCTTAGGCTCTTCTTATTGCTATGTCTCTTTTAGTTCAGACGGGTTATCATATTAACTTCAAAGTGGTAAAATAACGGAAAGATTTATAAATCTAGTCTGTTATTTGATTGTATGAAAATTATAAAAAAGGCACTAGGAATTGGGGCAATAATCCTAACTTTATCTGGTTGCGGGAATGATCTTGAATCAAAAAAACCGGCACTGGATAGCTCTGCCCCCCTCACAGGGTTGGAAGTGGTTATGAGAGGAGGATATTCTAATGAAGTGCTTTCAGATTATCAATTAAAAAGATTAAAAGAATGGTACGGGAGAATTGACCATTTTAATAGATGTGACACAAACAAAGATGGAGTATTAACAGGCAAAGAAAAAGAAAAATATGGCACTCCTAACCCCAAGTATAGATTTAGATAGTTCTCTATTCAGACAACTCTTTTTCAATTATATCCTTAAATTCCTCAAGCCCAATAATTTCTGAAACCTTTATTTTCTCGTTTACAAGAACTGTAGGAAGTTTGGTTATGTCATAAGTCTGGATTAACATTTCCACACTTGTGAGATTGTTATCCCCTGATATAGGAATCAGCATTATATCATCCCCATATTCCTGTTTTACTTCATAGAGCAAATTAGAGAACACATTTTGTTTTGCTTTTTCATCCAGACTAACATCATTCAGTTTGTAAAAATAAACCACATTAACAATAGAAGAATCGCATTTCTCTTGAATTTTCAAACTATTAAGCCAGAACAAAGCTCTTAACAAATCAAATTTTTTATGCTCTGATAAGATTGTCTGGGAGATTTTGTTCGCATCTTCATACTTCTGCAGCATCTTTGCTTCCTCGTAAATCCTATTCCCGAATTCAATATTTTTCTGAATTGATAAATCGCAGTTCTCAATTGGGAAATTAGACAATAAGTAATTCTGCAATCTCGCATCCAGCAGATTAGTCTCAGATTTTATGTAAGTTTGATAAGCAAAATTATTTCTGACATTTTCTATGGAAAAACCAATAAAAATTCCTATCGAAAACACAGCTATTGAAAAAATCAGGGCAAACACAAATGCATACTTTGAATTTACCATTTGAAATCTTTTCTTATCATTTTATATATTGAAACTGCAAGGATAACAGGATGTATTGTTAAATATGCAAAAAAATACGATGCAAGGTTAATAAAACTTTTCCTGACTCCCGGATTTATCTTGCTTAATCCAAATAAAGTCAGGAGCAATCCCTGAATCAGAACAATTGCTCCGAAGAAATTCAGGGTCGTGACACTAACATAAAGATTATTAGCGGTTAGAAGAGAGACCTCTGATACAGCACTGTAAGCAGTATAGCTATGCACTAAGATTAATCTTTTTATCCATAAATAAAGAAATATACTCAGACCTAAAAGCCCTAAAAACATTGAAATTGCAAATAAAGGAATTATAAAATATCCTAATGGGCTTTTCTTGAATACCTCTTTTTTATATGAGAGAAGTGTTTGTACGCCTCCTATGCCCCATCTTATTCTTTGTTTCCACCAATCTTTTTTTGTGTCAGGAACAGACGTGTAAGTTATTGCATTTGCAGCAACTCTTATTCTGTAACCTGCCTTAATAAGTCTCCATGTTATTTCAACATCCTCTGTCATGTTTTTAGGGTCAAATCCTCCAACCTCTTTTAGCGCTTCTGTTCTATAAACACTCAAAGCTCCAGGAGTTACCCATATGCCTTCAATAAATTCAAGAAGCTTTCTTGTAAAAATTATCATAGCATATTCTATCGCCTGCAATCTCTCCAGAAGTTTTTTATTGTTCTTAACCAAGATCCTGCCAGTGACAGAGCCGACCTTGGGATTATCAAAATAGAAAACCATATTTTTTAGTGCATTACTTTTGATATAGGAATCAGCATCTATAATTGCCACCAAGTCAGCCTTTACTCTTTTTAACACATAATTTATGGAATCTGCTTTCCCGGTATTTTTCTTGTTTATTAGTTTAACTTTTGAATATTTTTTTGCGATTTCCTGCACAATTTTTTGAGTATTGTCAGTAGAGCCATCATTAACTATCAGGATTTCCTTTAAAGTTTTATAATCAGACTTCAATACCGAGAAAATAGTTTCTCCTATTCCTTTTTCCTCATTATATGCAGGGATGATTACGGAAAGAGAGAATTTTTTCTTTGGTTCTTTATAAGTAAAAAATTTATTCCTATTCATAAGATAGATAAATAAAAACAAAGAAAAGAAATAAATTGCAATAAACATATATACCAAATAAATTACAGACAACAAGTTCATTTTTCTGTTACCTTTTTTTCAGAGATATTAAAGTAATCATAAAACTCGTCGCTCAGACTCAATTCCCATGTGCGGCCTGATTTTTTCTTCTTAATCAAACCAAGTTCTGCAAATTTCTTTATATGATCATACGCTTTATTGCCACGAATTTTTATAATCACAGACTGCTTAATCAGCTGTTTATATGCAAGTATGGCAAGAGTCTCCTTCTCTGCCTCTGAAAACTCACTACTCCCAGAAGCAAGCCTGTTAACAAGATAAGCGTATTCCTGAAGAATGTCCATTTTCCACATTTCTCCTGTTTCTCCCCCTTTATGAATAACCCTTATCACAGAATCAGAACCCTCATACTTCTTCTTTAATTTTTCAATCAATTCGCGAATTGTAGAAGGATTCAAATCAGAAAGAGAAACTAATTCTCGCATATTCAAGAACCTCCCAGAGACAAATAAAATTGCTTCAAGAATCTTTAAATCTTCTTCTTTTGTCTCATCAGAATCTCTTTTTTCTTTAGCTGTTTCAGCCATTAGAAATCATAGTAAAAGTAATTTATAAGTATTATTCTTGATTATAATGCAGAATAATCAATTTTAAATATCTCTATTTATGTTTTAAACAATGGAACCTGATAGCTTTTTTAAAAGAATAGGACACCACTCGGTAAGTTTTAATGAAATTTATAAAGCTTTTGTTTTAAATGATTTAAGACCCCATATTAATTTAGAGCATAAAGAGTCTCCTTCAGAGGTTAAAGTGATCTTGGGTTTAGGAAGAGAGGTTCTAAGAGATAAATCAAAATATAATAATTTTAGGATAACTATTCAAAATCTGAAAGAGAAATCTTATATAAAAGATTTCAAGATAATACACCTGCCAGAAGAATCATTAGGAAGGAATTTTATTGATTTTGAGAAGATTAACAATCCAAAAAAGATAAAGAATATGTTTTCTCAGGATTATGGTGTAGAAATAAAAGACCATCATGGTTTAGAGATAGATATATCTTTTAGTAACTATAATCATTTGGATAAGCACTGGTATAGTGTAGATAAAGATTCCTTCTTTAATTTTTTTGTTAAAAGTGTCTTGAAGATTAATCTGGGAAAGAAGAATTAATTTTTTTCTTAAATTACAAATCTTAGTATTGCCCCAATCCCGCCCATATTTTTAAATTGCTCTCCTTCTGTGATTTCAGTTGAGATTATTTTTACTTCAGATCCTATGTTTTCAGCTAATTCTTCCAGCTCTTTTATTTTTGATTTACCGATTTTTTCTGATAAAAACAAAGTATCAACAGCCCCAACACCCAAAGCTTTTCTTACTTCTTTTTCTCCTAGGAGAGTTTTTTCAGGATTTTCTCCCAGATTCTGCAGGAATTTTTCAATTTCTTTTTTTTCAAGAGTTCTTTCATGATTAGCTAAAAGATCCTGGGATTTTACCACAAGCTCGCGAAGCCCTGATTCAGAACTATCACCAACATCAACTTTTCCTATAACTTTCTCACGAAGCTGAGTCATAAGATAATCCCCCTCCAGGAATTCGTCTTTTGTTGGTATTGGACCGCCAATAATAATTCCTTTAAGTTTTTTCATGTTAAAGAAAAGATTTTTCACTTCATCTGCAATTCTTTTGTAAAATTTCTTCGTAAGCCCCTCAGTAATTCTGTGAAATCTTTGGCTACTCTGCCCACCAGCCCTGACTTTTGACGGAATACCAGAAGTCATTTTCTGAAGAGGCTCTATTCTCTTTCCTTTAAGAAGGCCGATAGTTGCCTCCTTTCTATCCATAACAAGCAAGCCAAAAACTTCTGCCACTTCCAGCATCTCTTTTAAAGGGTCAAGAATAAATTCCTTATCACACCGATACATTCTTGTATTCAAAGGTACAGAAGGCTTAACCTCCCAAAATTGTAGATCTTCCTGCCCTTCAACTCTTGAAACATTACCGCAAAAAACTGCCAGCCCGTTTTCAGGAGTTTTCTTATATTCTTTAAGTCCACGGGTTATCTTATCCAAAGCATTGCCCACATTTTTCCTTGTTGAAGTGGATTTAATATTTTTCGCGGTTGACTTCTCTGCCTCAAGCTGGTCAATAACTGTATAAAGATTCTGTCCTGCAGGGATATAGACTGTTATAAGTTCTGTGGCCCTGGCTCTCTTTCCCTCAAGTTCTTCAATGATTTCTGCCAGTTCCTGTTTTGTTAGTTCCGCCATTTTTAAATAAACTCCACCTTAAACTCTCCTTCTTTAATTTCTTTAGCATTTAAAACATTTTTTAAATCACTCAAAAGAGATTTCAGATCTTCATAAGTTTTTTTATTCAGAATCAAAACAATCTCAGAATTCATTGGTTTCTTATTTTCTGTTTTTATACTTCTTACTTGGGAAATCTGATTTTTTAATAAAAACCATCTATTCACAAATGATTTAATATTCATATCTTTGTCTATCCAATTTTCTAAAAGTTTTTTATCAAATTTAGGCCACTCACAGAGATGTATGCTCTTTGTTTTCTCGTGCTTTCTATAATAAGTTTGATAAATTTCTTCAGTGATAAAAGGCATAATCGGAGCAATCATTTTCAAAATTGTTAAAAGGGATTGATATAGGGTATATTGTGCAGATAATTTTTCATTTCCTTTCCCCTGATAAATTCTTTTTTTAATAATCTCAAGGTAATAATCACAAAAATCTTTCCAGAAAAATTCTTCTGTATTAAATTTAGCTCTAGAAAATTCATATTTCTCAAATCCATGAGTTGTAGTAAATATAACTCTATTTAATTCCCTCAAAAAATATTCATCCAATTCTTCCAGCTTCTTTGGCTTCTTCGGCTTATTTTTCCCAACTGCCATAAAAACAAACTTAGATGCATTGAAAAGCTTATTAATAAACTTCTTTCCAGCAATTAAATCTTTTTCCTGATAATCCAAATCACTTCCTAATTTGCTTCCAGCAGCCCAAAATCTCAAGGCATCTGCACCATATTCTTCCATAACATCAATTGGAGAAACAACATTTCCTTTTGATTTTGACATTTTTTCTCCACCTAATGAAACATTTCCGGAAATTACAATATCTTTCCAGGGAATTTCCTTTTCATGCAGATATCCCCGAACAATTGTGTAAAAGGCCCAAGTTCGAATTATATCATGTGCTTGGGGCCTTAAAGAAAAAGGCAGACCGATTTTATTTCCAATTAATGAATCTGCAATCTGCGGGGTCAATGATGAAGTTGCCCATGTATCCAAAACCATTTCTTCAGGAACTGCATCTTTTTTGCATTTTGGACATTTCTTTTTAGTTTGTAAAGGATCAACAGGAAGTTCTTTCTCTAAAGGTAAGATAACTTCTCCACAATCTTTGCACTCCCAAACAGGAATCGGAACTCCAAAATGCCTGTTTCTTGAAATACTCCAATCCCACTCCAGACCATTAACCCAATTATCATATCTTTTTTGCATAAACTCCGGATACCACTTAATCTTATTTCCAAGCTCAATCCATTTTTTCTTTTTGTCGAGAATTTTAATAAACCATTGTTTTGTTGGAAGAAATTCAATAGGAGTTCCGCATTTATCATGAACATTCACAATATGCTTGATTTCCTTCTGCTCCTCAATTAGATTCTTCTTTTTCAAATCTTCCAGAATTTTCTTTCTGGCATCTTTAACTTTCAAATCTTTATAATCTCCTTCAATAATTTTCCCTTGTTTATCTAAAATCAATCTTGGTTCTAGTTTATGCCTATTAAGAGCATCCACATCAAACCTGTCTCCATAAGAACAAATCATCAAAACACCGGTTCCTTTTTCAATTTCAGCAGATTTGTCAGCAATAATTGGAACTTCAAAATCAAATAAAGGAACTTTTGCTTTTTTTCCAACTAATTTTTTATACCTTTTATCGTCTGGATGAACAAAAACAGCAACACAAGCACCTAATAATTCAGGACGCGTTGTTGCAATTAATAAATCCCTTCCATCACAAGAAAATTTTAGAGTTGAAAACAAACTGCTTCCTTCTTTATCCTCTAATTCTGCTTGAGCAATTGAAGTCTGACACTCAGGACACCACATTGTCGGAAAATCTTTTTTGTAAATTTCTTTTTTATTAAATAATTCAATAAAAGCTTTTTGAGAAATTTTTCTTGTGTTATCATCAATCGTAGAGTAATATAAATCATAATCTGCAGAGATTCCAAGATTTTTGAAATCCTGAACACATTCAGGCGTCACTTTTTTCAAGGTTTTCAGACAGAGTTTAATGAACTCTGTTCTTCCCATATCTTTACTCTTAACATTGTTTGTTTTTTCAATAAATCTCTCAGTTGGTAAACCATTGTCATCTGTTCCAAAAGGATAAAAAATACTTCCATCAAACATTCTTCGAAATCTTATAATAAAATCCTGTTGAGAGTAAGAAAAGGCGTGCCCAATATGCATTCTTCCAGAAATATATGGGGGAGGAGTATCAACAGAATAAATCTTTTTCTTTTTTAAATCAGCCTTATAAATTTTCTGCTTTTCCCAGAATTTTCTTATTTTCTCTTCCACTTCTTTAAAATCAAGCTTTCCTTTAGCCATAACATCCATAACACAATAACTTTTAAAAACTCTTTGAATCTATTTGAAATAAGACAATGGCAAACCAAAACATACAAATGCCTGCAGGATTCGGCGGCTTAATGAGATTCAGTGAAGAATACAAAAGCAAGATAATGTTAAAGCCAGCCCATATAGTTATATTTGTAATCGCAGTA
>Ga0307434_1001841_pt1 | contig 10813 bp, 8 predicted proteins | sample SalMarWE160220MG_FD_202156 | JGI IMG/M metagenome (GOLD analysis project Ga0307434, IMG submission 202156) | Salt marsh sediment microbial communities from the Plum Island Ecosystem LTER, Massachusetts, United States - WE1603-220 | ecosystem: Environmental > Aquatic > Marine > Intertidal zone >...
CTGTTAGTGAAGATTCTAGTTACCGGCCACCTTGGCTACATCGGCTCTGTGATGGTGCCCACGTTGCTCGCAGCCGGCCACGATGTGGTTGGCTGTGATAGCAACCTTTACGAACGCTGCACTTTCGAGGCCGGTGGTGAGATCGTCCCGGTACCTGCCGTTCTTAAAGATGTGCGCGACGTTACTGTTCAAGATCTTGAGGGCTTCGACGCGGTCATTCACCTCGCAGCCCTATCGAATGATCCGCTCGGCGACCTCAATCAGGACGTGACATATGCCATCAACCATCGTGCCAGCGTGCGCTTAGCCGAGCATGCGAAAAAGGCGGGCGTAAGACGGTTCCTTCTCGCGTCCTCGTGTAGCAACTACGGTAGCGCCGGTGACGAGATGATTGACGAGACGGGCACGTTGAACCCCGTTACGGCCTACGGTCAATCGAAGGTGTGGGCCGAACGCGATATCGCCAAACTCGCAGACGACCGCTTCGTGCCAACATTTCTGCGCCCGGCGACGGCTTATGGGCTTTCGCCCCGCATGCGGTTCGACATCGTGCTCAACAATCTCGTGGCTTGGGCGGCAACCAAACGGCTCATTTATCTGAAATCTGACGGCTCGCCCTGGCGGCCGATCGTTCACATCGAGGACATTTCGCGCGCATTTATCGCGGCAGTAGAGGCGCCTGAAGACAAAGTTTTCAATGAGGCGTTCAACGTCGGTCATACCGAGCACAACTATCGCATCCGCGAGATTGCCGAGATTGTCGCTGAGGTTGTTCCAGGTTGCGAACTCGAGTTCGCGCCGGACGCAGGTCCGGACTCTCGCTGCTATCGCGTCAGCTTCGAGAAGATTGCACGCGTTCTTCCCGCCTTTCAGCCGCAATGGAACGTGCGCAAAGGCGCAGAGCAGGTCTACGCCGCCTATCGCAAATCAAACCTGACACTGGAGGAATTCGAAGGCCCGCGCTTCCAGCGGATCAGCCACATTAGGAAGTTGATGAAAGACGGTATCCTCGACTTGGATCTGCGTCACACGGGCCGCGCAGCCGCATGAGACGGCCGCCGCCCGCGACAGGTGCTATGGAGTAAGGCATGGAACGCCCGGCGCCGGCCGCCTGGCAGGTCGATGAGACGGGGAGCGGCGCGGCCATCTATGAGCTAGCGCAACAGCTCTATCCGATTTGCCGTAGCATCACCGGCAACGGCGTGCGCGATACGCTGCGTCTTTTGGCGCGCTGCATCCCATTAGAGACGCATGAAGTTGCGACTGGTACGCAAGTATTCGATTGGACGGTTCCGCGCGAGTGGAATATTCGCGATGCCTATATCAAAGACCCGAACGGACGCCGGGTTGTCGATTTCCGGCAATCGAACTTGCATGTGGTTGGGTACAGTACGCCCGTCCGCACAACGCTCTCCCTCGAAGAGCTGAAGAAACATATCTTCACGCTTCCCAACCAGCCCGATCTCATTCCATACCGCACATCATATTATGCAGAATTCTGGGGCTTCTGCATGGCTCACAACCATTTGCTTGAACTTGCAGATGGTGAGTATGAAGTGATGATCGACTCATCCCTCACCGACGGCAGCCTAACCTACGGCGAATTTCTGCACCGTGGTGAGACGGAGGACGAAGTTCTACTATCGGCCCACGTATGCCACCCCTCGCTCGCCAACGACAATTGCTCCGGCCTCGCACTGTTGACACACTTTGCCGAAACTCTTGCCCATCGGCAGACAAGGTATAGTTATCGTTTTCTTTTTGCTCCAGGCACCATTGGTTCTATCACGTGGCTTGCCCGCAATGAATCGATGGTGGATCGCATCAAGCACGGTCTAGTGGTTTCGTGCGTCGGTGACGGTGGCGGTCCGACCTATAAAAAAAGCCGGCGCGGAGATGCTCAAATCGATCGCGCTATGACTCATGTCTTGCGCCACGCCTCACCGAAGGGCTCCATTCTCGACTTCTCACCTTATGGATATGACGAGCGCCAATACTGCTCACCGGGGTTTGATCTTCCAGTGGGGCTGTTTCAACGCAGCCAGTTCGGTATGTTTCCCGAGTACCACACCTCGGCCGACAATCTCGATTTCATAAGACCCGAACATCTCGAAGCATCATATCAAATGCTAGCCGCGGCCATAGACATTATCGAGAACAATTGCAGCCACATAAACGTCAACCCGAAGTGCGAGCCGCAGCTCGGCCGGCGAGGCCTCTACACAGCCATCGGCGGCGACAAAGATGCACCAGCGAAGAGCATGGCAATGCTCTGGGTACTCAACCTTTCAGATGGCAAGCATAAACTTCTCGACATCGCCGAGCAGGCCGGGATCCCATTCGCAATGATCCGCGAGGCGGCAGAATTACTGTCGGAAAACGGGCTGCTCTCCAGAGCAAATTTCCGCCCCTAAATTTCACTGCCGTTATAGTCGGGCCAGCCCTTATCTTTCTCGGAAATAGGGCCTATAGGCAAAGGCCAATTGATTCCGAAAGCGGGATCATTGTAGCGCACGCCGCCGGCAGCTTCAGGAGTGTAGAATTCCGAGATAAGATATCCGACTTCAACATCGTCAACGAGGGCCTGAAACCCGTGCGCAAATCCTTCAGGAATATACAGCTGGCTCTGATTCAGCGGGGATAACTCGAAGCCCTGCCAGTGCCCGCGGGTGGGTGAATGAGGCCGCAGATCAATCACGACATCGTAGATTGCACCCCTGAGGCAGCTGACAACTTTTACTTCGCTTGCGGGCTGGCGCTGGAAATGCATTCCGCGTATCGATCCCCGTGCCGCTGTGTGAGATGTGCTGTGCTGTACGAACGAGGTGTGCAGTCCGTGTTGCGCAAACTCCCGCTCACAAAATGTACGCACAAAGAACCCACGATTATCTCTCGCGGGCTCCAGCTCAATAACATGCGCGCCGTCGAAATTTGTTTTATGAAAGCGCATGAATCCTCCAGGATTAAAATACATAGAATAAAAACGCCGAATAAAATGCAAAAGGCCAAGGCACTGGGCCATTCATCGCGCGATCGAAGTTAACGCCGCTACAAAACGCCCCATTGCATGACACTATGGACGCTTCCACTCGCCCGAACAAATGTAAGTAGGAACCTATATCTCCTACCTCTAATGGCGCATAGTGCTACACAATTCGATTGCCCAATGAACACCGGACAAAGGCTAGGTTGAGAAAATTTCCTATAAAATTTCTTATAGTTGCCAGACGTTGTTATGACGACCGCAATTATCTTTTCTACCCGGTAGGTTCAGTTTCACAACAGTAGTTTTCGATTTACCCAAATGGCGTGGATTTGTGGAAATAAAATTTCTGGCGTTGCAGCATCGCGGCGATTTGATTGGAGTGCTTGGGGGAGCGGCCAAAATTTAACTTGCCTTTTGCGCAGGCGGATGTGGCAAGCGACCGTGCTGCAAGCCCATGAGGTTGTGTTGCGAGATTTACCGTTCCGAAATCGCATTACTGGGAGTTCGGCGTGTTTGCATATTTATTGCATGACGTATCTGGATTTATGAAGCGGGCTCTCAATCATTGCTTCGGAGAGACGGTATGAATTTCCAGACAGTCGACGCCCTAGAGATTACTGCGGAGCGCGATAGCGAGTGCCGGTGCAGATTGTGCGGAGGCAACGTCGAACACACCTTCACCAATCTCGGCATGTCTCCGTTGTGCGAGAGCTACCTTCCGCGTCACAAGCTAGATTCCATGGAGCCATATTTCCCGCTTCACGCGCTTGTCTGTGGTAAGTGTTTTCTCGTCCAACTCAAAGAGTACGTTGCCGCCGAGCACATCTTTGAGGAGTACGCGTACTTCTCCTCTTATTCAACGACATGGGTGGCGCACGCAAAAGCATATTGTGAGATGATCTCCGGCCGTCTCAACCTCGGCCCACAAAGCCTTGCTGTCGAGCTTGCCAGCAATGACGGATACCTGCTTCAGCACTTTGGTCCGCTTGGCGTTCCCGTGCTCGGCATCGAGCCGGCAGTTAACGTCGCCAAGGTGGCAATCGATAAAGGCATTCCAACGCATGTTGACTTCTTCGGCGTACGCCTTGCCGGCCAACTCGTAAAGGAGGGCAAGCGTGCAGATCTCATTGCCGGAAACAACGTTCTGGCCCAGGTGCCCGACCTCAACGATTTCGTTGCAGGAATGCGTATCCTTCTCAAACCAGAGGGCCTGATAACGCTTGAGTTTCCACATCTACAGCGGCTGATTGAGGAAAACCAGTTCGACACGATCTATCACGAGCACTTCTCATACTTCTCATTCATAACGATCGAAAAAATGGCCGAGCGGCACGGCCTCAAGTTGATCGATGTCGAGGAGCTGGGAACTCACGGTGGATCGCTGCGGGTCTATCTAGCACACGCTACATCGGGCCATAAACCGGGACCTCGCGTGGCCGAACTGCTTAGGCGAGAGGAGCAGCTTGGTTTTCGTAAGCTGGAAACATATTCGTCATTCGATCAGCAAGTCAGGCGTACAAAGCGGCGGCTACTTGATTTCCTGATTAAGGCGAAAGACGAAGGCAAGACGATCTGCGGCTACGGCGCACCGGGCAAGGGCAACACGCTTCTGAACTACTGCGGTATCGGCCCCGACTTTCTCGACTTCACGGTCGATCGCAATCCCTACAAACACGGCCGCTTCACGCCGGGCCAGCACATTCCAATCTTTTCCGTTGACGCCATCGACTGCGCCCGGCCCGACTACGTTCTCATCCTGCCGTGGAATCTGAAGGACGAGATCGTCAGTCAAATGCGCCACATCGGTGACTGGGGAGGCAAATTCATCGTTCCCATTCCCGAGGTCGCCATCATCGACCCGAAGGAGTTATATCAATGAAGGTCGTGCTGTTCTGCGGTGGTTTGGGCACGCGAATCCGCGAATACTCTGAAAGTGTGCCAAAACCGATGATCCCTGTCGGCCATCAGCCGATCCTCTGGCATGTCATGAATTATTACAGCCAGTATGGGCACCACGATTTCGTTCTCTGCCTTGGTTATAAGGCAAATGTCATCAAGGAATTCTTTCTCAACTATAAGCCGCAAATCTATTCTGACTGTGTGGTCTCGCAGCAAGGTTCGAAGGTCGAACTCTTATCTGAGATCAAGGAGGATTGGCGCATCAGCCTCATCGACACAGGCATCTGGCGCAATATCGGTCACCGGCTGTGGGCCGTGCGCGATCACGTCAAGGATGAGGAAATGTTCCTCGCAAACTACAGCGACGGCCTAACAGATCTCGATCTTGACGATATGATCGACACATTCAAGAAGAGCAATAAGGTCGCCTCCTTTGTGGCCATTAGGCCGCCGCTGACGTACCACATTGCCGACATTGACTCCGAAGGAAAGGTACGCGAATTCCGTTCCTCAGATTGCTCCGAAATATGGATCAATGGTGGCTACTTCCTTTTCCGGCGCGAGATATTTGATTACATGAATGAAGGCGACGAACTCGTGCTAGAGCCATTCCGCCGGCTCATTGAGGCGGACAAACTCATGGCGTTTAAGCACGAGGGTTTTTGGCGCTCCATGGACACGCTCAAGGACCGCCAGATCCTTGAGGACATGGTCGAGCAGGGCAATATGCCGTGGCGTCTCAACGGCGAGCGGGCCAAAAAGAAACCTCACGTCACGGTTGCGGCAGAATGAAATCGCTTAGATTGTCGCAACCGGGCGGCCGGCTCTCGGTGTTATGCCTCGGTGCGCATTCCGATGATATCGAAATCGGGGCGGGGGCGACGATCCTGGGTTGGATCGCGTCAGGCGTCGAGCTTCATGCGCATTGGTGCGTGCTAAGCGCCGTTGGGCCGCGCCGCGAGGAGGCCGAGAGATCCGCAACAGCTTTCCTTGAGGGCGCATCAAGCACGCAGATCGAACTCGGTGAGGGTAGAGACGGCTACTTTCCTTACTGCGGTGGCGAGATCAAAGATTTCATCGAGGATCTCAAGACGCGATCCAACCCCGACGTCATTCTGACCCATCGGCGTGACGACGCGCATCAGGATCATCGCGAGGTGTCGACGCTTACTTGGAACGCGTTCCGCGATCACCTCATACTCGAATATGAGATACCAAAGTGGGACGGAGACATCGGACGGCCAAATCTTTACATGCCGGCAACCGCCACCGTCATCGAAAGAAAGATTGAGCTGCTCGATAAGCACTTTGGAACCCAACGTTCCAAGGATTGGTTCGATGCCGAGACGTTTCGCGGGCTTGCGCGTCTGAGAGGCATGGAATGTAGGGCGCCGGAGCGTTTTGCTGAGGCCTTTCTCATGCGCAAGGCCTGTATAACATAGCGAAGGGTTATTTTACCTGGCCAAAGGCCACCCAATTTTTTGCTAAAGGCGCACACGGTATCCTGGTGTGCAACGCAAGTTTTCAAGAATTGCCAAGTGCTAGGTTTGAGGTACGTAGCTCGGATCGTTGAAGCGCCGATAGACCATCTGCGATGGCCTGCCCATGAGGTAGCGTTCCACGCCGTCTTCCAACGCACGGCTGTAGATTCTCAGTGCACCGTCGATGGCATCAACTGTCCTGTCGATGTCCTCGCCGGTATGTGAATAGCTGACAACAAGTGACGGCATGAGAACGCCGCGTCTGATCGTTTCCTGCAAAAATAGTGAACGAAACGATTGTGATGGCTGCCCGTTCTTATCGAGAGTGGCGTAGGCGAGGCAACATTCTTTGCCGACGATCCTAATAAACTCGGATAGACCGTTCCGTGAGATTGCTTGTTCGGCGCCCTTTCTTAGTCGCGCACCTGCGCGGAAAAGGTGCTCGATGACCGGTTCGTTGCGATAGATACGCATCGTGGCGATTGCCGCTCCAAGCTCGTGGGTCTCGGCGCCATGCGTCGTGGAAAGCAGGAAGACGCGCGGGCGATCTGTGTGATGGAGACCACCAAGACGCATGAACTCGCGCTTTCCAGCGAGCGCAGAGACGGAGAAGCCATTGGCGAGCGCCTTGCCAAAACAGCACAAGTCGGCGCCAACGCCATAGTACTTTTGAGCTCCACCGTTGTCCCAGCGAAAACCGGTAATCATCTCGTCAAGTATCAGCAGCGCACCGTTGTCGTGGCAGAGTCGTTTGAGTTCAGCGAGATAGCCAGGTGCCGGATCCTCGCTTCGTGCCGCCTCAAGGATCAGCGCCGCGATTTGACCGGGATGTTTTTCGAACAAATCACGTGCGCTTTCCAGGTCGTTCCAGCGGAACTTTACTGTGAGTTTCTTGATTGCCTCTGGAATGCCCGCATCAACGGCCGTCGTGCCTATAAACCAATCGTCCGTCGAAAAGAAGGGGTGATCGGCGCAAATCGCAATGAGGTCACGACCGGTATACGCTCGCGCGAGGCGAACGGCGCCCGAAGTTGCATCGGAGCCGTCCTTGCAAAACTTCACCATCTCTGCGGTGTCGATCAATTCAAGAAACTGTTCGGCGCAAGCAACCTCTATCTCCGCCGGTCTCGTAAAATTGCAACCGCTTGTTAGCTCTTTGCGCACCGCATCAATGACCGGGGGATAAGCGTGGCCGAGCGTGACGGCGCGGTTGCCCATCCCATACTCGATAAACTCATTGCCATCTACGTCGAAGACATGAGATCCAGCGCCTCTTGCGATGAAACCTGGTGCCTGGAGCGGGTATTGATCGTCACCCTTGGCGTATGTGTGGCAGCCACCCGGAATGATCTCGTGAGCCCGGCGCTTCAGCTGTTCCGACTTTTCAAATTTCGTAAACCGCTCACCTAGTACGTTCATGTGTAACACTCGATACGGTTTTCAATGACTAGCTTTCGCGGGCGGCACCATTCCAACAGCCTGCCGCGCGATGTGACATCAATTCCCAAATGACCAGAAGGCATTCCATTTCAGGTTTCCGACCTGGCCGTCGCGTATAACGGGTCAGAGCGGGTTCCGGCGGCAATTCAATGTGCTTGCTCCGCGGGTGATATCGCTTGACAGAGTACGGCATGGCGGCTGACCAACTATTTCGTCTCTTCTGGAGCTCGGTTGTAGACATCGCCGGCGCGCACAATGTCATCTTCGCCGAGGTAAGTGCCGATTTGGACCTCAATGAGCTCGAGTGGTACTTTGCCTTGGTTTTCCAGTCTGTGCCACGTCGTAGCGCCAATGTAGTTGCTTTCACCTTCACCCACGAGGCGCTCTTCCTTGCCGTTCGTCACCCTGGCGGTGCCTTTCACGACAACCCAATCTCGGATCTGTGATGATGCATCTGCATTGAGAGGGTTCCGCCCGGCTTGACATGCAGCAATTTTACCTGGTAGCGCGCGCCGATGTTGAGTGTCTCGAAGTATCCCCATGGCCGATGATTGCGTAGATGTTGTTCGTGCTCTCTGCGGTTCGAGCGCTTGAGCCTGTCAACGATCTTTGTGACCTCTTGGACGCGATTCTTGTCGGCAACGAGAAGCGCATCTGGCGTATCGACGATGACAAGATCATTTACGCCAATCGTGGAGACGAGACCGCGCTCAGCGTGAATGAAGCAGTCCCTTGTGTCCTCCAGCACTGTATCCCCATTGGCATAATTGCCCTCTGTGTCGCGCGGTGCAATTTCCCAAAGTGAAGCCCAGGAGCCGACGTCGTTCCAGCCGACGTCAATGGGAAGCATCGTTGCGGCTGCCGTCTTTTCCATGACGGCATAGTCGACGGAAATCTTGGGAGAGGTGCTGAAGCACTTGGCGTCCAACCTGAGAAATTCGAGATCTTCCTCCGACCGCGCCAGCGCGCCGCGAGCTGCCGCAAGTATACGGGGCTCTAGACAGGCCAATTCATCCAGAAACGTGCGGGCATGGAGGATAAAGATCCCGCTGTTGCAGTAGTAACCGCCTTCGGCGAGATAGCGCTGCGCCGTGGCCGCGTCCGGCTTCTCAAAGAAGGCTTCAACACTAAAGGCTCCATCGTCGGCGCCTTCGAGCGCGGCCCCTTTGCGGATATAACCGTATCCCGTATGTGGTTCCTTTGGCCTAATGCCAAACAAGACCAGCTTGCCGGTTGCAGCAACCTTTGCCGCACGCTTGACGCTCTCGACAAAACGCCCCTCGTCACGCACCACGTGATCTGATGGCATTACAGCCAGTATGGCATCGGGATCATCCCGCGCGAGAGCAAGCGCGGCAACCGCAATTGCCGCCGCCGTGTTGCGCGCAACGGGTTCAAGGATGATCGCCTTGGGCTCTATCCCCGCCCGCTCAACTTCCTCTTTGACGAGGAAGCGGTGGTCTTTGTTGCAAAGCAGAAGAGGAGAGGCAAAGCCGGCCTCCGGCTTCAAGCGGCCAAGCGCGGCTCCCAAAAAAGTGGAGCCCTGACCGTTAAAAAAATTGATGAATTGCTTGGGGTACATTGCCCGGGATAACGGCCATAAGCGCGTACCGCTTCCTCCCGATAAAATGACGGGAATAATCTTGTTACCGTCTCCCAATGCATCCTCTCTATAAAAATCATGATCTAAAACTTAAAGCAATAAACGTATAATTGAATGCCATGCCATTATGTCAACAGGCAAGTCTATTAGTCAGGTTCCAAGATTAAAGTTAAAGCTTTTGTCAGCTGCGTAAGGTTTTGTCGGTAAGCTTGAATACAATGGCTGTTTAGTTAGCCTCTGGCTGACCACTTCGAAAAAAGCGCTTGATTCCACTTGATGCAAATCTACTAGGGTCTGTGCACGACGTTAAGGCGACCGTTACGTTCTTGTCCCGCGGCCCGAAACGCGGTCCAGTCCATTGTGTGATGGCCCCAGACGAAACGGGAGTGACCAGAATCGACCGGCACATAGTAAACATTTCTGTCGAATTCATTTCCTCCTGAAGAGATTATCGAATAATTTGCATCGCCAGGTTTGGTTCCGGCCACGCCCCCAGCGCACGGCGCATCATCAAATGTCATTTGGTTATTGTATGCTCGGACATGTTTCGTTTTATACGTGTCTCCATTTTCAGCAAGACGGCCCTGATCGATTAGCATAATGCCGCAGCCGCCAGCGTTCACCGTCAAACGATTGTTTTCTATAAGAACGTTTTCGGATGCGGCGATCTGGATTTCAGCGCCCCAGAACCATGGCCGGTCGATCCCATTTCTCAGCAATGTGTTGTTTTTGATCGTGGCTCCATTGGAAATTTCGAAGAAAATGCCTGCGTCGTGATTTGCGTCGACGTAGTTTTCGGTATACACGACATCACGGCAGTCGATGTCGCACCAGATCCCCGGCCCCACATTATTATAGACGTGGTTGTCGTGGAACATTGCAAATCGGCTGCGGTCAACTTTAATGCCACCAGCCGCCCAGCTATAGTCGTACCCGTAGATGTTGTTGGCCCAAACGTCGTTGCCCTGAATTTTTATATTGTTGTTAGAGCCGTCGATACCAATCTGTCCATTGTGGTGGACGCTTGAACCTTCGACTGTGCCATCGCGCGAAAGCCCTATGCCCGCGCCGCTGTTAAGGCGAACCTCGCAGTTGCGAATGGTCCAGCCGTTGCTGCCGGAAGCGGCTTGGATCGCGCCGTATTGAGCCGGGCTTGCATACTTTTCGACGGTCAAGTTTTCGATCACGACATTCTTCGCCGGACCGTTGATCGCGAAATCCACTGCTGTTGCTTCGACCTTTCTATTCGCCGGGTCACTACCGAGAAACACACGTCTCGCTTCGTAGTCAATGTAAAACCGTTCTGATGTGAGAACACCTCGACTCATAACCTGCTCAAATGGCTTATCGTCCAAGAAAACAGCTTCTGGGATATTGCATTGCGGCGAGTGGTTGGCGCACTTA
>Ga0307434_1001846_pt1 | contig 10787 bp, 11 predicted proteins | sample SalMarWE160220MG_FD_202156 | JGI IMG/M metagenome (GOLD analysis project Ga0307434, IMG submission 202156) | Salt marsh sediment microbial communities from the Plum Island Ecosystem LTER, Massachusetts, United States - WE1603-220 | ecosystem: Environmental > Aquatic > Marine > Intertidal zone >...
ACTATAAACTACCGGGATCTGATATAAAAGATAAAATCCTGGTAGCGTTAGCATAAATTGATTGGAGAAGTGATGGATGAAAGTACAGAAAAAAAGTTGCATAATCAGGTCTACTCCCTTCCTTCTTAACCTTTCTGCGTATGTATGCCTCAAACTATGAAGGGTGAGGTTTTTTCTATAAGCTTTTGATTCTTTAAAAATTCTGGATATTATATTTTGCAGCGAGCATTTTGTCATCCTTTTACCATGCGCACCCCTGATTAGGGCATTTATATATTTACCGCTTAATTTTCGGTATGAATATAAAAGCTTACTCAGATTACTGTTAAAATAGACAATCCTATTTTTTCTGCCCTTAGAATTTTTTATGTTAATAGAATTTTCTTTAAAATTTATATCCTCCCAGTTTAAGTTTATGAATTCCTGCCTTCTGAGTCCGCAGTCAATCCCCAGGCTAAAGATTATTTCGTCCCTTAAATTTTCATTTCTGTATTTTTCCTTTCTTTTCAAAAGGTAGTTTCCAATCTTTTTTATATCAAGGTCTGAAAGCTCTTCTTTAATTGGCTTTATCTTTGGCGGTACTTTTATAAAGGAGGAAAGGTCCTTATCTATATAATTTCTCCCGAAAAGAAATTTTAAAAATGACCTTATGCAGTTTAAAATCTTTACATAGGTATTGTTTGAGATATTCCCTGATCTAACAATAGATAGGTAATTATCAATATCACCCATAGTCAAAGATTCAAATTCAATCTTATTTTTCTCCATATATAAAATAAGCTTACCTGCAAAACCCAGGTAGTCTTTAACGGTTGAATCTGCTTTATTCTGTGACTCTAAGTTTATACTGTATTCTCTTGTTATATCTTTTTTTGATGGACTATTTTTTTCTGTGATTTGTAAGTCATCATTACTGCAAATTTTTATACCACTTAAATTCCTGTAGACATTTATTAGATCCGCAGAGGATAATCCTTTTATTATCTTAATTAAATCTTTCTCAATTATATCCCTTAAAGAATGGCTATCTTTCATTTTAATGCTTAGCCTTTTATATTAATTTATTTCCTTATAACTAAAGTAAAAATATATTGTATTTATCATTATCTTTTAAAAATAGTGCGCTTCCTCTTGAGGGTAGCAGAACATTGGGTTCTGTCTGTAAGTCAAGGTGGAGATTTTCCGGTCCTTGCCTTGCAAGGATTGGGAAGGATAAATAGCTTTAGCGGTTTATGTTCACAAAGGAAAATACTACCTTGACGGAGGACAGGTTCTAAGTATAATACCTGCAAAGGAAGCAGCCTAGCAGTATCAGCCCGCAGGAGTTAAAGTAACTGGATCTAACATCATATCCCATCATAATTAATAAGAGGAATAGCAGGTTTTAACTTGTAGTTGTAAAAAGATTTCTTTCCCTTTATGCTGTCTTAAAACACTTTAAACCGGGTAAAAAAAGTAATATTGAATAAAAGAATAGGCAAGATATGCATGTGTGCCACACATGCTTTTAATTGGGGATTCTCCCCAAACCCTTTAAGTTAGAAAGGATTAAATATGTTAAATACAAATCCTAGGCGTCCACAAAGAAAGAGAAAACATCATATATCCTGTTATTTAGATGATAAAGAATACATGTCTTATAGGAATAAAAGGTCCAAAACGTATTACAGCCAGAGTGAATATATAAGAAAGTGCGTACTGGATAAAAAGATAACAGTTATACCGGGGGTAAGAGATCTTATAGTAGATTTAAAGAGGATTGGAAATAACCTAAATCAGTTAACCCACAGGGTTAATGCCGGAGAGGTTGCTGTTCTAGGGGATAATTTAAAAGAAATAAATGATGAATTGACTGCAACCTGGGATAGTCTATCTAAGGTTATAAAGAAAGTGAAATAATTATTTATGGGAATTATTAGATCGCTACTTCTAAAGGTAGTTGCTTATAGAATAAAATATTACATTTGCAAAAAAATAGGTTCTTCTATATATCTATCTAGAAGTTAAATATAGAAAGCCTGTAGGCCCTGTGATTGTGTAATATTGCTTTTACAGCTAAAAAACTAAAAAAATAATATATTTAGGAGTCCGATTACCTAAACTATAAAGAAAAGGTAAACCTGGGTTTACCTTTTTCGTTTATTTATTCTGTAATTATAGTAAAATATTGTATAAAAACTTATATTTATCCACGTAATTTTTAAGCGGAATTGCTCCTGGATACTATATCGTAGCATCTCTCGGACTATCGAGTTTAAATATATCATCTTTTACATGGTTGCGAAATTTCGAACCAAATTTCAAAAAGAGCTTTTAAAGGTAAATTCTTTATTTCTATAAATTTATTTTTTCAATATATATTTTAATTAAAAATACTTAAAATATTTTTACACAGGATAAAACAATAATGCTAAAATTATATCCAAAATCAACTTAATATAATTATTGACTTCAAGATAATTTTTATAATATTAGATATAAAAATTTTATAAATGAACATTTTTTCAAGTATTAATACTATTTTTAACAATCGTGAAATTGCAATAGGTTTATTGTTAATGTTCTTTATAATCTTTTGTCTGTCTATACGTAGCATAAGGAAACCTATAATATCTGTAGTAAAAAGCATTTTAAAAATAAAAATTCTAATTTCCATTTTTTTAATAGCAATCTACGGTTTATGTATAGTTCTGTTTTTAAAATTCATTAATTATTGGGATTTTGGTTTATTAAAAGATACAATCCTTTGGTACTGTGTCCCAGGCTTCATTATGATGGCGAAATATATTACTTCAATGGACGATTGTAGTCTGGTTAAAAGAATTATTATTTATAATCTTAAATTTTTTGTAATATTCGAATTTATTGTAAATTTTTACGTCTCTCCTCGTGTTTGGATAGAAATAATTATTATTCTTACAATAACCTTTATCGTAGTATTGGATGTTGTGGCAAAATCATATAAAAAATACAAATCTGTTTCAAAATTTCTGAGAGCTTTACAATTTTTATTTGGATTATCAATCACTATTTATGTATTTTGTCGAATAATTAAAGATTTTAATAACTTTTGGAGTATTAATACTTTAAAAGAATTTCTATTACCTATTATTTTAACTATTACATTTATACCCTTAATATTTTTTTCTGTTCTTTACAGTAGATATGAACAATTTTTTTGTAGATTAGATTATTATTATAAAGATGACAGAAGATTAAGAATTTATATAAAGAAAATGACAATAAGAGAATGTCTTTTTAGTTATCGAAAGGTAAGTTCTATTGATTATAATTGGCGAAATTATAGAGATGCTAAAGATATTGATTCATTTTTTGATTCTTTAACCTAATTAATAATGTGGTTAATCAATCTTGGCCCCGAGTTACGAAATTTCGAACCAAATTTTTGATGTATTAATCAAATTAAAAAAAATTATTTTTCATTTCTAGAGGAAATAATTGGTACCTTTTCATTAATTGAAAAATTTTTTATTAGGCTAATTAAGCTTTTTAAATATTCAATATCTTGGGTTGCAATTTTACACTTTTTATCATGTTGTTGTATTCTTGATAAGTTTAAAAAATTAATATTTTGAAATTTATAGGCAAAATAATCAAAGTCATCTTTACCGCCCCAGAATAAAAATCTTTTAGTTGATATTGGAAAGAAAAAAGAAATATGTCCTAATTTTTCTTTATTTTTCGTTTCAGGAACAAATACCATAAATAACATTCCATCTACAAGAATCAAGGGAGGAAATTTAATTAGTGGATTTATTTCGGCCAATACCACATTCATATTTATATCTATATCGCTTGTTAAAAATCGAATAGCCCATTTTTCTGCATTATTATCCTTTTTTTTAGCATTACTACGTTGTAGAAATGCAGTTTGTAAAAATAGTTTCCCCAGTAATTTTCTTCGTTCCGTTTCCTTAATAATAATCCCATTAAACTGTGGTTCCACCATACCTTTACAAGTGGTTATTCTTTTCCTTTTAATAGAACAACTTACAAGCAATTTCAATTCCCTATCCAGATCATTATCAAATGTATTGCTAATTGTATCTTCCATTCGCTGATCCCAAAGATTTCTAGCAGCAAACAAACGATCCAAGCTTCTTTGTTTTGGACCTATTTGTGTAGCACAATCATATTCCCAAAATGGCATGCCATTGTTGACTCTAAAATTCCTAGAAATATGTTGTGATAAATAGTGATTATTTTTAGTTTTACTCATTTCTTCCACTAATATACTGCTTAACTTATCAATATCCAATAAATTTTTTACTGTCTGACCCGGGTTGCGAAATTTCGAACCAAATTTTGGCTGGATTAATAAAAATTAATAAGTATTATATTTAATAGTAACAATTTATAACATGATATTATACAATAATAATCAATCGGATATCTAATAAGTAGGTTATTCAGTAATATCAATAAAAAAATACTTTTATCCAGATGCCACTACTATTGAAAATTATTTTTTATTTCTTTAATTTAAATTCCGAAGCTCTATTTTCAGGTAATTTTATAAATAACTTAATGGTTGGAGTATTTACTCTTTTAGGAGCTATCATCGGCTCTATAATTACTTATTTTGTATTAAATAAATTAGAAAATAAGAAAAAGGATGAAATAAGAGTAAACTGTGCAGGTAGTTTATTATTAGAGGTCAGAAGAAATAAGGTACAAAAGAAAAAGATATTTGATTTACTTGTAAGGGAAAAGGAAAGAAACGGCACCATTAAAAATATTAATGTTTTTGAATTATTTAAGAATAATTTCAGTATTTTTAATAATATTTTAAGAAGTAATGTCGCTTTTAAAAATAAAAAAATTAAAAGAATTTATTCAGATTATTTGCTTGTAGAGGAAAGCTCAACCATTATGCTTGATAAAAATTTAAAGACTTATTTTAAGCTTAATGCTTCTGAGAGAAAAATTGTGACTACAGATTTGAAGCATTCTTTTAAAACGTATTTTAATATAAGTAAAGTTCAATTAGAAAGAATAGAAAAAGTATATAATTATTTAATTAATGAAGCTGGATTAACAAAAGAAGAAATATCTGATCTAAATCTTGATAAAATGAGTTGATTAGAATAAATCAATAAAGATAAATTTTAATTTTCGTTTACTAGATTCCTAAGTTATTCTCAAATAAAAAGAATATTTCAGACATTATTTATTACCATGCATACAGAAATATTTGATAATGCAAAGGAAATCATTTCTTCAGTAATAGATACTATTGAAGATATTAATAATTTATATTCACAAAAATCACCATGTCATAATCAAAAATCAAAACATATTAACAACGGATTAGTAAAAATTAGAAATATATTTGTTCCAATTAATGGAATTTATCATAGAGTATTATTTGAAACAGTTAGTTCTATACAATTACCATTTTCAATATCTAAAAGAAAAACAAATTGTATAGTTCTTTTTCCATCAATATTTTCAAACTTATGGTTAAAATTAGATAATTTCAATAAAAGAAAATTTCAGGAGATACTTTTTCCGGAAGGTTTATACCTTGCATTCATCAAAAAATAACTTCTCATAAGCCTTTTATTAAAAATAGGGAAGTTGGTCGCTTTGCATGTTGCACGGAATGGCTGGGGATATTGAACACATTTAGAACTAAATATTACTCAGATATAATTGGACTTATTCCTCAAATAAAAGTAATTAAAGAAAATATTGCTATAGCAAGTTGAGCATAAAACCATAAAAAGTTACTATTATTACTTCTTTTATTTTATTTCTTTTATCAAATAAGATAATAATATTAAAACTATAAACTTATTACTGAAAATAAGATAAAATAAAATTATAATGAATGGAGGTAAGAAATTATGGAAAATTTACATATCCAACATACGGAATTTAAAATTTCAGATTTTCTTAATTGGCAAAGAAATAACCAATTACAATTAAGTCCTAGTTTTCAAAGAAGACCAGTTTGGACAAAACCCATGAAATCCTACTTTATAGATACAATAGTTAGGGGACTACCTGTGCCGATAATTTTTATTAGAGAGCAAACAGATTTGGAAACGCTTGGAACAATAAGACAAGTTGTTGATGGACAACAAAGACTAAGAACTGTTCTTTCTTATATTGAACCAAATTCACTTAAAAACTATAATTTCAACAAAGATTTTTTTCAGGTTAAAAAAATTCATAACGAGGAAATAGGAAATAAAAACTTTTCAGAATTATCTAAAGAAATCAAACAAAGAATATTAGATTATCAATTTAGTGTTCATGTTTTACCCTCTGACATAAATGATCAACAAGTATTGCAAATCTTTGCAAGAATGAACTCAACTGGTGTTAAGCTAAACAATCAAGAATTAAGGAATGCACAATATTTCGGGGAATTCAAACAAACAGTATATAAATTAGCCCTAGAACAACTAGACAGATGGAGAAATTGGAGCATTTTTACAGAGAGCGATATTGCAAGAATGAAAGAAGTTGAAGCTACAAGCGATTTAGTATTACTAATAATGAAAGGTGTTTCTACAAAGAATAAAAGTAATCTAGATAGAATTTATAAAGAATATGAAGATCAATTTAGTGAAAAAAAAATAACTATAGAAAGATTCCAAACTGTCATGGATTCTATTGAAGAAATAATTGGTAGAGAGATGAAAATGCTTAATTTTAGAAAAGAAACAATATTTTACTATTTATTTGTATTAGTTTATGATTTAAGTTTTTCATTAAATTCTAAAATAATATCTACTATACCTAAAAGGATTCCCCTTGATTTAAAGGATAAAATTATCAAATTTAATGAATACTTTGAAGAGAATCAATATCCTTCAGAAATCTTTAAAGATGCTACAAGAAGGCCAAATAAAAATGTTAGGGAAAAAATATATGAATATTTATTAAATAAATTATAGAATGGCCAAAAAATCTATATCATTATTTAATACTTTTAAAAATAAAATTACCATACTTGACAAGATAAGAAAAAAGCAAGAAAATCTCTATGATAAAAATCTAGTTGTCAGAAGAGATATAGAAGAAGTTTATTCAGCTTTGTATATTGATTCTTTGGTATTTTTAGAAGCATTAATAGAAGATTTATTTATAGGGATACTTTCTGGCCAAATTATTTCAAGATATTCTAATGTAAAACCAAAGATTCAAATAAAAAATTCTAAGCTTGCAAGAGAAATAGTATATGGTTCTGGAAATTATTTTGATTGGTTTCCATATAATAAAACAGAAAAGATTGCCAAGATTTATTTAAGAAATGGTAATCCTTTCACTTCATTAGATAAAAATGAGAAGAATGATTTAGAAAAATGTTTTATTATCAGAAACGCTATAGCCCACAAGAGTTATTACTCTATAAATAAATTCAATAAAGACATATTGGCAGGATTAATACTAAATCCTAGGGATAAGAAACCCAATGCTTTTCTTAGAAAACAATTTTCTCAAAACCCCAATACTAATTATTATCAACAATATATTATAAAAATTCTTAAAATTGCCCAAAAACTATGTTGATTTATAACAAATATTTATAAAAAGTATGGAATATAATAGGTAGGGGTATATAAAATCTCTATGGATCTCAACTTTGGCAACCGTGCGGTAGTAATGTATTAATTTTCGCAGATTAGGGTAGGGGGGTCTTTTATAACCAATTATTAAATTCATTGCACGCTGATTGTCTATAAATTTTCTTAATTTAATCTATAATGCTATAGTAAAAAAAATAAATCATCATATATAAAATGTTATGAAATTATTTTTCAAAACAGGCCTTTATAACTATTTTTGCAACCAAAAAATAGATGATTATTTTCTCAAAGGCAAAAGAGGAATAATTGAGTTAGATTTAGAAACACCATATACTAGAGAAAAAAACTTGTTTTCATTAATAGAATATTCATTTGATATCTTCACAGCTTATAGTCCTAATTATCTAAAAAAGCTAGGTCTTCCTAAAGATATTGAAGAAGATGATAAAAATCCTATTCCAATGACCAAAGAATATATAGAAATCTTTAATTTAGATGAATCATTTATTGAAGAAAAATACTTAAAAAATCATAAAAAGTTTCAAAGTGTATTAAAAATACCTGAAGAAAAAATTGATAAGAATTATTTTCTAAAAAAGAAAAATGAAAAAAAGGAAATTATAGATGTTTATGTAGATTTAAGATTTAGGAATCATCACACTTCTATTGATGTAGGTGAGCTTGATCTAGATGAGGATTTTAGTGTCTTAGAAAAATTAGGCTATAATACAATAATGCCCCCAGAAGAAGAAATTAAAAAAGAACTTGAAAGAATCAACATAGAAAAAATATATAATCTTACATTACCTCTTGTAAATCATTATTCAGTTGATAGTGTTCTATTTGATATTGATCCATTAAGTTTCTTCAAAGGAATAAAGAATTTATTGGAATCAAACGCACAAGAAATTTTAATACCTCAAACAGATTACTTTGATATTCTTAATGGTATGGGTAAACAAGGATTTGAGTACAACCTAAATAAAGCTTTTTCTCTAGTAGATTTAAACAAAATTAGAGAAAAAATAAATAAGTTTAAAACAAACCCTCTTGTAAATCTAATTAAGGGAATATTCTATTCGCTTATTGAGGTATTAAAAATAAATAAAAAGATATTAGAATGTTTAAATTGCGGAAACCTAATGAAATATAAAAAAGGTAAAAAATATTGCTCTTATAAATTTGAAGGTAAAGATTGCGGTAAATCTGCAAGAAATAAAAGAGCATATTTAAAGAAAAAACATCTTAGCTAAACCTATCTACTGAAAAATTATAGAAAAACCCTCTATTAAGTATACTTAAAAAAGTATATTTATTTTCAAATTCAGCAAATTTTTTTCCTTTTTAAAACCTGCTATCTTAGTGTTAATTATGGATCTCAACATATACCAAAAACTTTATAAGAGAAAGTTAGTGAAAGAAGAGTTATTTGAAGCAAATAGTAATTTAATTGGTTTTGTTGAACTTTTAATTGAAATCGATAAAGAACAAAAAAAAGATGATAGATACGATAGTGTTAACAATTCCAAAAGATAAATACATTATTTTGGATCACGATTTCTATAAAATTGAAGAAGATACTTTTAACTCATCATTAGAAAGATGTAAATATTTAAAGCATGTAATTGAAAATATGGATGGTTACAGGCTTCTTTATTATAATGGTATCCCAATTAAAAGAGAAGATGATTTACACATACTTTTTAAATTTACTTGGTTTTACACAAGATTTGATGTTAGCCATGGAGTCAACAATGGCCGTGGAATTTCTGATTTTAAAATATCTTATGGCTCAAAAGATAAAACAATTGTCGAATTTAAATTAGCTTCTAATCCTCAGTTAAAAAGAAATCTTAAAAACCAAGCAGAAATCTATAGAATCTCAAGTTCTGCAAAGAAAACAATAAAAGTAATATTATTCTTTACCAAAGAAGAAGAAAAAAAAGTTCTTAATATATTAAATGAGTTAGGTATTGCAGGTGCAAAAAACATAATACTTATAGACGCTAGAAATGATAATAAGCCACCTGCTTCTAGATCCTAACAATTGTTAATATTATTTTTAAAAATTGAAATCTTTCTATAATCCCGATATTTTTCAGTAATATCACTGATATATTTATGAGAAATAACTTGAGGCTCCTCATCTTTAAAATCTAAGTAGTTTTTAATATCATCACTACTAATATCTATATCATCGACCTTTAAATTATATAACTAATCATATATCTACCTATAACCTATCTATAGCCTTTGCCATCTGTGAGCTGTTAAAATTAATATAAATTTTTGTGGTATCAAGACTTGCATGGCCAAGCAGTTTCTGGACCTTAAAAAGGTCAACCCCGGCTTCAACCAGGTGGGTAGCGAAACTGTGCCTGAAGCTGTGCGCTGTATAACCTTTCTTCTTTAGACCTGATATGCAAAGGTACATGTTCAGTAGATATGTAAAGCTGCAATTACAAAGTCTTTTACCCTGCTCGCCGATTATTAATGCATCTGTTTTTAGTGGAAGCCTCTTATCAAGGTATTTATCAAGTAGCTCTGTAACATTTCTATGTAGGGGGATTAGCCTGTCCTTTCCACCCTTGCCGCGCCTTATAATAATGCTGCTTTTAGATAGATTAATATCTGTCCAGCTTAAATTAAGAAGTTCACTTTTCCTTATACCGGTATAGTAGAGAAGCGATAGGACCAGTTTATCCCTTACATTATTTTTTCTGCACCTTAAGGGCGCAAAGTCTACTGACCTTATGATTAAATCCACTTCATACTTTGACATTACAGAAGGAATCCTGTATATCTTTTTAGGAACCCTTATTTTCCTGGTCGGATTCTTAACTATTATTTCTTCTTCTTCAAGGTAGTTAAAAAAGCTTTTAATTGTTGCAATTATTTTTGATATGGAGCTCTGGCATAAGCCCCTGCTTTCTTTTGAATAGTAGAAATACTGCCGTATGGTACTTGTACTAATTAAGTTTACGTCTAAAATATTTATAGAATTTATGTAGTCAATAAATTTTCCGACCTCTTTTCTGTAGCCGTAAATTGTAGAAGGGGAGGCTATTTTTTCAACTTTCATATAGTTAAGGAAGCTATCAATATAATTTCTCATATCTACTTTTATGCTCTTTTTGCAATACAAATTAAGAAATTATATCCTATCCAGAATAGTGCTCGGCTTATAGACTAACTACACTAAATTTAAACCTACTTAAAGCAGAT
>Ga0307434_1001847_pt1 | contig 10787 bp, 7 predicted proteins | sample SalMarWE160220MG_FD_202156 | JGI IMG/M metagenome (GOLD analysis project Ga0307434, IMG submission 202156) | Salt marsh sediment microbial communities from the Plum Island Ecosystem LTER, Massachusetts, United States - WE1603-220 | ecosystem: Environmental > Aquatic > Marine > Intertidal zone >...
GCGCCTGAGGCAGGTATCCCTTGCCGAACCCGCCTCCCAATCCCCGTCCCCACCAGCCGCCGCTGGCGATCGTGCACAGGGATTGGATCACCTGGTAGCCCTTGCCTTCGGGGTCCTTCCAGGGATCGATGAAAGTCACGAGCCTCTCGATCCGGTGAGGCCTGCTCCGAAGCAAATAACCGAACGCCGCCACCGCGGGCAGAACCAGCAAAAACAGGTGCCGCCATTTCGCCCCGCCCATAAGCAGCATCCCACCGGCCACCGCCGCCAACAACGCCGCCGTCCCGAAATCCTCGATCCCGACAACGGCAACACAGACCCCGATCACACCCACCGCCGGCATTAGCCCCCGCCAGAACGCACCAATATTCACCCGGTACGCCATCCAACCCGCCAGGAAGATCGGCAGCGCCGCTTTCAGCAGCTCCGACGGCTGGAACCGCAAGCTCGAACCCGGCAGTTGCACCCAGCGCCGCGCGCCGTTCACCTCCACTCCCACGCCCGGCACAAACACCAGCGCCAGCATGACCGCCGCGAGCGCCAGCGGAACCAGCGCGAACCATCCCCTCCAGGCGAACCAGACGTGATACGGAATGCGGGTCATCATCAGCATGGCCGCCAAGCCGGCAACCACGAGCACGAACTGCCGAATCGAGGCTGAGCCCCACTGAGCCACCGGCACCACCGGTTGACCCGCCGAAACGCTGACCGAGAAGGTAATCACCGCCCCGATCCCCATCAGCCCCGCCGCGATCGCCACAATTGACGTAGACGCCAGCCGCCCGCGCCCGCCCTCGCTCAATCCGCGATCCCGGAGATCCGCGGACAAGCCAGCCGATCTAATCTCTGCCGGTACCATTCCGCTCATCGTTCATAGTCCCGCATTCATCGTCCCTTCCTGTTCATCTCAGTTTCACCGTCGCGAGCGCGACCCCGGCGAAGATCGCCGCCACCAGCCAGAACCGCGTCACCGTTTGCGTCTCCGTCCAGCCTCCCAAGCGAAAGTGATGATGGATCGGTGCGACCCGGAAGATCCTTCTTCCACCCGTCATCTTGAAGTAGCCGACCTGCATGATGACCGACACCGCCTCGATCACGAACACCCCGCCGACGATGAACAGCATAAGCTCCTGGCGGGTGCAGATGGCCACGTACCCGATCAACCCGCCCAGCGGCAGTGAGCCGGTATCACCCATGAACACCTGCGCCGGATGGCAGTTGTACCACAGGAACCCCAGACACGATCCCATCATCGCCCCGCACAGCACCGCCAGCTCAGCGGTGAGGGGAATGTGGGGGAACAACAGACTGTTGGCCCGCTCCGGATCACCGCCCAGAAACGAAAGCACCATGAACACGAAGCTGCACAACGCCATGCACCCCGCCGCCAGTCCGTCCATCCCGTCCGTCAGGTTCACCGCGTTCGACGTGCCCGCGATCACCATGACGGCTATGACCAGGAACAGCGCCTTGCCCAGCTCGATCCCAGTCTTGTAGAAGGGCACGTTCAGAATGCGAAACGCCTCCAACGTCTCCCCGTCCTGGAGCGTGGCCAGGGCGGCGAGGTTTCCTTCTCCGTGCTGGTAGATGAAGATGCCCAGCAAAACCCCCAGCCCGATCTGGAACAACAGCTTCTCGTACATCTTGAGCCCGTCGCGAGAGCCGCTTCGCGTCCCCACCCTCAGCTTCAGCCAGTCGTCGATGCCGCCCAATGCTGTGAGCCACAACATGCAGAACAGGCTCATGATGATGTAGAAGTTGGTGAGGTCCGCGAGCAGGATCACACAAACGAAGATGGCCGCCACGATCAGCAGCCCGCCCATGGTCGGCGTGTTGGTCTTGTCCCGCGTGTCCTCATTCAGAAGCTTATGATCAAACTCGGGCTGATCGCCGATCTTGCGGCGCTTGAGTTCCCTGATGACCCGCGGCCCCAGAAGCCAGACGACTCCGAAGCCCAGCAGAATCGCACAAGTCCCGCGGAACAACACATCCCGATAGGCGTACGGGCCCGGTCGCAACCCGTACCAGTAATCGATGAGATGATACAACACGCCTGATTACGCCCACTTCGGATGACCCGGGACCATGCGCACGTCCGCCTCTCCGAACCACGCTCATCCTGCTGGAGATCACACCGTTAACCGGGCAGGCGACGGCGACCTCCTTCTCGGCGATGGCCGCCGCGGAAGTGATCCCGCCCCACCGCGGATCACCGTCACCAGCTTCTCCAGAGCCAGGACCCGCGAGCCCTTGATCAGAATCGTGTCGCCATCCCTCAGATAAGACACCAGCCGACGCCGGGCCAGGGCGACCGACGCGTACGCATGGGTCTCGATGGAGCCCTCGCTGACCGTCTCGATCGTCTTGCTCACCAGTTTCGCGTTTTCGCCGATCGCTATGACCAGGTCCACGCCGCTGGAGCCGATCCGCTCGGCCGCCTCGCGATGCAACCGCTCCGAGGCCGGTCCCAACTCCCGCATGTCGCCGAGGATCAGCACCCGCCGACCGTTCGCCGGCGTCTCGAGCAACACCTCGACTGCCGCCGTGAGTGAAGCGGGATTCGCGTTGTAGGCATCGTTGATAAGCACCAGCGGGCCCACCCGCTCGAACCCCAGCCGCATCGGCGGAAGCGTAAACGTGGCCAGCCGCCCGGCGATCTCCTCGTGGTCCATGCTAAATCGCCGGGCCACGCCGATCGCCGCCAACGCATTGAACACGTTGTGCCGACCCGGTACCCGCAGGCTGTACCTGAAGCGACCGTTCACCGTGAACTCCATGTGGGCGGGGACCCATTCGCGCGGCCCGCCTCTCTCCTCCCATCTCTCGTCCCCCGGTGCACGTCTCTCTCCGTCGCTCCGGCTATCCGTCTCCCACTCGCCCACTCTCCCTCTCTCGTTCTCTTCCTCTGCCCCCTCCGGCCCGCCCGTGGACACGAGCCGCAGGTCCGTCAGCCGAAAGTCCGCCTCCGGCCACTCACCGAACGTCACGCGCGTGACCCCGGCCAACTCGCGGTCCCGCTCCAGCCCCGAACGGAGGACCTCACAATCGGCGTTCAGCACGACGCGGCCATCGGGCCGGAGATGGTGAAGCAACGACAGCTTCTCCACCGCGATCTTCTCCAGCGTGCCGAGCCCTTCAAGGTGTGCTTCCGACACGCCGGTGATGACAGCGACCTCCGGCTCAACGAGTCCCGCCAGGGCCGCGATTTCGCCCGGGGCGTTCGTCCCCACCTCGCAGACGACAAACGCATCCGACGGCCCTACCGACAGCAGCGTCAGCGGAACCCCGATCTCGTTGTTGAAGCTCTTGGCCGCCGCCTTACCCTGCCACCGCCCCTCGAGCACGTGGGCGATCATCGCCTTGGTCGTCGTCTTGCCGTTGCTCCCGGTAACCGCCACTACGGCCACCGATCTGCCCATAACCGACCGGCGATAGTACCGCGCCAACCGACCCATCGCCTGGACCGGGTCGTCCACTCGGATCAGGAGCGCATCGGGCGGCACGCCACGCCGCCTGAGTCGCTGGCGCACCGGCGCCGGCACCTCGAAGCTGCTGCGAACGACCGCTGCCATCGCCCCCCGGGCGAACGCCTCTCCTGCGAAATCGTGCCCGTCAAACCGCGCCCCGCGAACCGCGACAAACAGATCCCCTCTTTCGACAGCGCGAGAATCCGTCACCACTCGCGTGACACTGCCGGGCGGCATCGGCCGGTCGCACGTGCCCTCGACGGCCTCGATCACTTCTTCCAACGTCAAAGGCTTCATAGTCAAAGCTCTCAGCTATCCGCTATCAGCTATCAGCTATCAGTTCCCAATCCTCAATTCATCGTTCATCATCGCCGCCAGCACCTCCGCCGCCACCGCCGAGTCATCGAATGGCCTACGCTGGCGACCGATCTCCTGATAATTCTCGTGTCCCTTGCCCGCCAGCAGCACCACATCGCCGCGCTCAGCCGTTGCAATCGCGCTGGCAATGGCGCGGCGACGATCGGGCTCGATGTGCACCCTCTGTAGTTGCTCGGGCTCAAAGCCGGCCATGATGTCCTCGATGATCCCCTGGGGATCTTCCGTTCGGGGGTTGTCGCTGGTGACGATGATCCGGTCCGCCCCTCGTGCCGCCACCCGCGCCATGCGGGCCCGCTTGGTGCGGTCCCGATCGCCACCGCAGCCGAACATCACGATCAGTCGCCGTCCTTTGTCCCTCGTCAGTGGCCCCAGCGCCGATAGCACGTTCTTGAGCGCGTCGTCCGTGTGGGCGTAATCGACAAGAACGGTCAAACCCGGATCTCGGGCATGTTGACTCCCTGCACCGGCCGGTTCGACCCGCTGCAGCCGCCCGGGAATACATCGCACCGAGGCCAGGCCCGACGCAACCGTCTCGAGCGGGATGCCCAACACCGCCGCCGCTGCCGCTGCTGCCAGGCAATTCTGGACATTGTGCTCGCCGATCAGCGGCGAGACAACCTCGCACGACTCGAACCCCGCAGCACCCGCTTGCCTTACCGCACGCCGGACGATGAGTTCAAACCGCGTCCCCGCCTCGCTCATCTCATGCACGCGAGCGCACACGTCAGGACCACACGAATCCGTGACCGCCCCGCCTGCGGGCACGGAAACCTGCCCATCTGCAAACGGCGACTCGTGACCAGGAATCTGACCGCGTCCGAAACCGCCCGGCCCACGAGGAAACGCGCTCCCCTGCGGGTCGCGGCTAAACGAGTCGTCGGACGCAACATCCCGCACGCTCCCCTGCGGGTCGCGGCTAAACGCCGCGCGACCGGACGTCTTCCCCACTCTCCCCCTCTCGCCCTCTTCCCCTCTCTGTCTCTCCGTCCCTCCGTCTCTGGGTCCCTGCGTCTCTCTATCGCATATTCCGTACCGGATCACCCGGGCCTGGCACTTGCCGATCATCTCTCTCCAGGCCTTGTCCTCCTGGTTCACGACGGCCATCGCATCGCGGTCCAATCCATCGAAGAGCCGCCTCTTGGCCCGCAGGTACGACGGCATGTCATGGTGGTAGTCCAGATGATCGCCGGAGAGGTTCGTGAATACGGCGACGGCGAAGCGGAGCCCATCGCAGCGGCCCTGATCGAGTGCGTGGCTTGACACCTCCATGATCGCGTGCGTGACCCCCGCCTCAACCGCCTCGGCCAGGTAGCCCACGAGCGTGGCGGCTGGCGGTGTCGTCATGAATGCTTCGATCCTGCGGCACGACAAGTCATATTGAATCGTGCCCAACATCGCGGTCGGGCACTGTGCCGCGTTCAGGATTGCCCGGAGCAGGTAGCAGGACGTGCTCTTCCCGTTGGTCCCGGTAACGCCGACGAGCTTGAGCCGCCCATCCTGCTGCAGCTCGTCCAGCCCGTAGAGCACGGCCGCCAGCCGGCCGGCTACGCCGCGAGCGCTGTCAACACGCAACGAGGGCACGGAAGCCGGCAGCGGAACCGGGCCTTCAGTGATCACCGCACAGGCCCCCGCTTGCACCGCGCTATCAACGAAGGCATGCCCGTCGGCCTGCAGCCCCCGCATCGCCACGAAACAGGAGCCGGGCCCGGCCTGACGCGAGTCCTCCACCACCGAGGTGATCACCGGATCCACCAACCCCTCCCAGCACGAGCAGAGCCCCGCCCGGGTAACCAGCCGAGACCACCTCATCCCTTCGTTCGCCATCCGCGGGCGGTCCTTACGTCATCGTGCAGGGCAACGCAATTACCTCACCAACGCCACATTGAGAACGGCGAATTGAGAGCCGACAACTGGAAGGACGACCGCCGCTTGCAACTTCGCGAAATGGACGCGCTCCCCTGCGGGTCGCGGCTAAACGTTCTGTCCCAAGCGCTCCCCTTCGGGTCGCGGCTAAACGTTTTGTCCCAAGCGCTCCCCTTCGGGTCGCGGCTAAACGTTCTGTCCCAAGCGCTCCCCTGCGGGTCGCGGCTAAACATCCCTTCTCACTTGTCAGTTCGCCCCTCCTGATTCTCAACTCTCAACTCTCCATTCTCAATTATTCCGACTATCCCACACCAGACGCGTGCTCCCGTCAACGGGCTTGTCCGGCGGGATACCCAGATAAGGCAACACCTCCTCGAGAATCGCCCGCACTGCGGGCAGGGCCACCACCGAGCCGTAGTAGCCGATCCGGCGGTTCGGCTTGCGAACCATCACGAGCACGACCACCGAGGGATCGCTCGCCGGTGCCGCAGCAATAAACGAAGCCAGGTAGGCATCCGGCTCGTAGCCCCGCCGGCCCCGCCTCGGCACCTGGGCCGTCCCCGTCTTGCCCATGACCTGCCACTTGTCAAGGTTGCACTTCCTGCCCGTCCCTTCGTTCACGACCTTGACCAGAAGCTCGCTCATCGTAGCCGCCGTGGCCGGAGCAAGCGCCTCCCCACGGCCGATCACAGCCCGGTGATCCTCGACCACGCCCCCGTACTTGTCGATGACCGCACGGACCACCCGAGGTCGCAGCAGCCGTCCGCCGTTGACCAGTGACGAGAAGGCGGTGGCGATCTGAATCGGCGTCACCGCCAGCTCCTGCCCCATCGGCACCGACGTCGTCGAGTAGGAGTTCCACTTCGCCAGCGGCATCAGCAGACCGTTACCCTCGCCCGGCAGATCAATCCCCGCTGCCTCTCCGAAACCGAACGCTTTCAGCGACGTGTACATCCGGGTGTTGCCCAGCCGTTGGCCCAGGATGGCCATGCCGACGTTGCTCGACTTGGCCAGCACTTCCGCCACGGTCAGGTTCCCGTAGGCATGGTGGTCATGCAGGAACCGTTTGCCCGTTACGTATAACCCGTTGTGGCAGAAGATGGTCTCCTCCGGCCTTGCCAGCCCCGCCGCCAGCGCGGCGGCCATAATGTAAGGCTTGAAGATGCTTCCCGGCTCCACCGGATCCGTCAGGACCCGGTTGCGTCTCACGTCCGCGGGAACGCTGCGAGCCCGGCTCGGGTCGAACGTCGGGTAGCTCGTCATCGCCAGCACTTCACCCGTCTTGGGATTCATCAGAATCCCGAGCCCGCTCTGGGCCCCGAAATGCTCGACCTGCTTGCGCACCTCGCGTTCGACGACCTCCTGGATGACCGCATCGAGGGTCAACACCACGTGCAGACCGTCGCGGGGCGGCACGTACGAATCCTTCTCCTGAAACATTGCCCGCCGGCGAAAGTCCCGGAATACGACCCGCCGCCCGGGCCGCGCTCCCAGGTACGTCTCAAACGCCAGCTCGATCCCCTCGAGCCCTTTGCCCTCGCTGCCCACAAAACCCACGACATGCGCCGCCAGCGATCCCATGGGATACATTCGCGACGGCTCGCTGTGGACTCCGATCCCCCGGATCTTGAGCAACTTGACGCCCTCAACTTCCGACGGCCCCGCGCCGCGCTGGATCACCACGTATCCCCGAGAACTGGGATAATCGAGCGCCTGCTTGATCGCCCCCGCCGGAAGGGCCAGCGCCCTTGCCAATCGTCGCGCAGCCTCCCCATGATCCTCGATCGCTCGGGGGTCGGCATAAATCGTGGGAAGGTCCTGGCTGCCGGCCAATACGCGATGCCGACGATCCAGAACGGCGCCCCGGCGGCCCCGTAACGGGAGCGTGTTGGCCTGCCGACGGTAGGACCACGCCAGCAACCTCGGCCGCTGCACGGCGTGGATCCGGACCAGCCAGCCGATCAGACCGACCAGCATCACACATATAGACCCGATCAACGCCTGAGCAACCCATGTGCGCTGATCCGCTGGCCTCATCTAACCGCAACCCCCTTTCTCAACGTCGATTTGGCAATGCCTCTTGCACCTCTCGGAAGCCGGCATCCAGCCCGAACCGCTCGGCACGCTCACGAATCATCTGCGGCGAGCGCAGACGCGCCAACTCCATCTCCTGACTCCAGATCTGCTGTCGCAACTCGGTCTGTCGAAACTGGAACTCCTGAATCCGCCGCAAGTGCTGGGCCTGCTCGGCACGCATCGCTACCACAGCAATACCGATCCCCGTTAGCCCGATCAGCAGTCCCACTGTCCGCGGTATCGTCATGCTGACGCCCGTCCCGACTCCGTCACCTCTGACAGCGGCCGGCGGCTGGGCAGCCTGATCCTGTCCCCCGGCTTCATCTTCGTCGGCTTGACTTGCCTGTTGAGCGACTGGATCTCGTGCCAGCGTTCCGACGATCCAAGCTGCTTCCTGGCAATCGAAATCAGCGTGTCCTTCGGCCTGACCACGTACCAGTGGAACGCGTCGCCCGAACGGTCTGTGCCAGGGTCCGCCCTGTCGCCGCCGGCCGTGAGCTGAAGGGCCGGCTTCGGGGCCCGACGTTCCTCTCCCCGCTTGTCCGACTCGTCCTTGCGAATCAGCTCGTCGCCCCGCACCAGACGAACCACCGCGTTGACCTTCGCCGGGCCGAAGTCACCCACCGGTTCGACCATTTCCGCAGGCAAAGCGGGGATGAGCAGCTTCTGCCCCTCGATCACCAGGTCCTTGTTCTTGATCCGCCCCTTGTTCGACCGGGCAAGGAAATCCACCACTCGCGCCGCGGCAGTGTCATAATGCGCCTTGGCGATCTTGCCCAGGCTGTCCCCCTTCTGCACGACATATTCCTTCGGCGTCACAACTTGCACCGGCGGAGCGGTCGGGCCGGGATCGGCCGCCGGCTCAGGCTCCCGAGATTGCTCAGGAAGCCCGGGCCTCGCCATCGGCTCGGGCGTATCCACCGATCCCATCCGCGGGGGCGCCACCCGACGGAAGATCTCAACAATCCGGCCTGGATCCCCTTCCGTCGGAGAGGTTTTCGTCAGCCTGGTGGCATCGGCCCCGGCGGAAGAGAAATCACCGTCGCCAGGCCGGGGATCAAGGGCGCCGGGTCTCGGCAACGGCTGGTGCCAGACTTCCTCGGATCCCGACCGGGCGTCGGTCCCGTCAGGCGACGACGAGCCCACCGGGCCGGCACCGTGATCGACGACCCCATCCGGGAACACGGTGCTCGAACCCACCGTTCCGTCCAGCAGCCCACCGGCAGGCTCCCCACGCTCGGCAATCACCAGATCCAGATCGTCACCGGCCGGGAGAACCGGATGGGTGTGCGACAGCAGCACCGCAAACACAACGATGAACCCCAGGCCAACCAGCAACCCGATCTTCGTTTCGCGAGTCATCAAAACCTCCGTGTCCATGTCATGCCGCGTCTCGCACGCCCGCCGTCCGCGTGGCCACCCGAAGCCGGGCGCTGCGCGACCGGGGATTCAGGCGAACTTCCTCGCTCGAAGGACGAATGGGACTGGGCGTGTTTACCTCGTACACGCCCGTCCGTCGTCGCTGGAGGAAATCGCGCTTGACCAGCCGGTCCTCACCGCTGTGAAAACTGATCACCGCAATCCGTCCCCCGGGCAACAGCCGCTCCGGCGCCGCCGACAACAACGCCTCGAGGTTCTCGACCTCCCGGTTCACCGCCATCCGAAGCGCCAGGAAAGTGCGCGTGGCCGGATGCCGTTTCCCGCGATGAGACTGCGCCGACACCCCCAGCGCCGAGCATACAATGCGGGTCAACTGCGCCGTCCTGCGAATTCGCCCCGCCCGGCGGGCCCGGCAAATACGCTTGGCGATCCGCCGGCTGAACCGCTCTTGACTGTTGGAGAAAATCAGATCCGCCAGTTCGTTCTCGCTCAGCGAATTGACCAGGTCCGCCGCCGTCGCGGTCAGGCGGTTGTCCAGCCGCATGTCCAAAGGGCCGTCCTCGGCGAACGTCAACCCCAGATTCGGGTCGAGCAGTTGGTCCGTACTGACGCCCAGATCGGCGAGGATCACATCCACCCTCCCAACGCCCAGCGAGTCGAGGGTATCGGCCAACTCCCGGAAATTCGCCCGGATCAAAGCGATGTGTGGGCCTCGGCAAACCAACCCCGCCTCCTCGAACCGCCCCCGCGCCCGCGACAGATTGCGCTCGTCCACATCCAGTCCGATCAGCCGACCAGTCTGGCCAATCGCCTCCGCCATCAACCGGGAATGGCCGCCATGGCCCACCGTCACATCCACCACGACGCCGCCCGGCTGCGGGCCAACGATCGACATCAGCGGGCCACACAGCACCGGCTCATGCTCGATCTCATCTCGACTCACAGCCTCGCCCGCACGACGTGTGGCAACCCAATCCCACCAGACGGGGACGCGGGCTGCAGCCGGCCGTTCCCGGTCCAAGCCCGCTACGTCGCATCCCTCTGCCTCCGCCGCGACGCAAAAACGGGGCCCGTCACACATCCGTGGCGACGTCAGCCCCCGGCTCCCCGGCTAACCGGCAAGGAACGCCGCAACACTTGAACAGCAGGTAGCCCCCGCACCTCAATGGTCGCCTCGGCTCACCATGACCAAGGCGCGCCGGGACAGTCCCGCCCCGGAGGCTGTCCGCGACCCGTCCGCGTCACAGGGTCGAGCAGAGACAGCTTCGAGCAGAAGACTGCGGACTACGTGCTCAGCGCTGCTGGCCGCCATTTCTGAAACCTTTCCTCGCCCGAATGCCAGGAAGTAAGCAGCCCGGCGACTCCCTTCGCTTCCACTGCTAGTTCGCTCGGGCTCGGCCCCGGCCATCGGGTTTCCACGCCGGTCACCCGAAGCCAAAGACCCTTGCCTCGCTCCTCCAAATCAACTCCCACTTGCTGCGACACATTCTGACCGGACGCTCTGCGTCCAGCCTGCGCGTCCGTTGCTCCTCAGCGCCGGCCTCTCGCCGTTGAGCCGGCCCGGGAAGGGACTCGAGCGACTAACATCGAGCGCCGCTTCCCAGGCCGGCTCAACGGCGAGAG
>Ga0307434_1001851_pt1 | contig 10765 bp, 10 predicted proteins | sample SalMarWE160220MG_FD_202156 | JGI IMG/M metagenome (GOLD analysis project Ga0307434, IMG submission 202156) | Salt marsh sediment microbial communities from the Plum Island Ecosystem LTER, Massachusetts, United States - WE1603-220 | ecosystem: Environmental > Aquatic > Marine > Intertidal zone >...
ATTGTCGTGGCCGGTTCCCTCCTGATTGATCCGTTCTGCGAGGATAATCCGGGCGCCTGGGTGTACATCAAGTCTCCACTGACGCGCAGCGGTGGGTATGGCGAAGCATTCGTTCCGTGTGAGATCGTACCCATCCTGGCAACGCCGGAACCCCCGACGGAGATTCCAGAGCTGCCTCCCGATGTTGCCGACAAATTGGCTCCGTTCGATCTCGCATGCGTGTTTACCGTGAGCGACACTGCCCCGGCCGCGCTCGTAAAAAGTCAAGAATTCATCGGGAAGTGTGGAGAACCGCCGCTGGCCATCCCATTTACAAGGCTCAGGCCGGCCGCGACGATATCGTGCTCCCCGCCGGACGGGGCTGCCATGCCCATCGCCACGCCGGAAGGGGATGGCGCAGACGACGGAAACGTCTTCGAGATCTGCATTCAGGATAGTGAAGCGCGGTAAGCCGGGGGTGCTCGAGGTCGCTACGCCCGCCCCCCACTCCACCATCCATCCCGCGCGCGAGCGATCCAGTGCGTGGTCACGAACGGCTGGAGCGTAATCATCAGCGCAGGCAAGACTCGGTACGGGCGTAGCGGGCGAAAACCACTATGCCTCAAAAGAGGTCGCCTGCAACCCCTTGTCAGCCAGGCACATCCTATGGTTCCGTGGGTGCGCTTCAACGGCTGCGGGCAAGGGATCGCGAGTCGGGCGGAATCCCATTCATCGTCGTCCTGTCGGCGCTATGCGCCCCCGTACTCTTCGCCTCACCGGCCTGGGCGCTCGGTCTGTCCGCGACGTGCGGGATGCTCTGGTTCGTCGGCGGAGACTCGGTGTGGAGCGGGCTGTCGACGCGATGCGCGCTGGGCCCGATCGTCCGGTTTCCGTCTCGGTAACAACACAGGCGGAAGGAGCATATGATGCAACAGTTTTGGTCTTTTGTGTGCGCGTGCGTGATTGTGGCCCTTGGATGCAGCGAAATAGTACCAGGTACCTGCTACGAGAACCCGGCGGGCGGAGCTGGCGGCGGCGGATCCATCCCTACGACCAGTGTGGGAGCTACATCCGGAACGGGAGATTTTCCAAGGACTACGATGCCGCTGCCATCAAGTGTGGTAAAATTGATGACGACGTGCAACGGAGGGCGTGCCGGGATGCAGCACACGAAAAATACTGGAATTGCAGTAGAGACTGCGTGCAAGCGCAGAGATCTTGCACGGACATGTTCACGGCATGCCAGGATAAAGGGTGGCCTTGCACGCGTCGGGTGGATGTATACGGCACGACCCTTTGCAGGGCCTGTCAAAAAGATTGTCTAGCGAACAATCCCTACAAGTTCAGCGACTGCTATATCTGCGGATTTGAATGAACATGACAAACCTTCCAGCCCTTCTGGGTGCGACGCATGTCGCCTTCGGAACAATTACGGCCGAGCGTCTTGAGCGCATCGGTGCGACGCAGGTGGCGCGTGCGTGCGACTGCCTCCTCGTCGGACCGAGCCGCCGGGATGTCGCGGAGCATGCTCGGGCGCGACAGGCATGGTGGAGCTCGTCCGAACAGTGGGATGTCTATTGGTCAGAGGTGAGCTGGCAGCCGCCCGTGGTCGTGTGGGTGTCGACGAGCCTCCACGAGCGAGTGAACCTCTGGAAGACCTGCAGCTGGTTGCGCCAGATGGGGATCGCGTGCCAGGACGTCTTCATCCTCGAGTTCGATGCAGTACCGCCGTCCGGGACCCCCGAGGAACCGCTGCCGCCGTTCGATTGCACCGCGTCGGTGGCCGATCACCCTGACAAGGTTCTCCTAGAGCGCCTCGACCAGGCGCGGCCGTGGCCGTGCGAGCGCTACGATAGCGCCGTACGCCTTTGGGACATGTACATCGATGCGAATCCTTTGCCTTTCGTCCAGAGCTGTACCGATGGCATCGATGGATTTCCAGACCTTGCTTCCTTATGGATGCTTCTCTCCCGCTTCTTCCCAAGAAGGACCCCTGAAGGAGCCCTGCGCCTCAGCCGGTTCGACGAGCTGCTTTTAAGCATTCTGTCGATGGAGTGGCAGACGCCCTTGGACGTCTTCATCCACAAATCGCAATCGGGCATGGCGCTCAGGCAGCTCCTCTACTGCACAGGGGACCTGTTCCTGCCACACCGGCTGGAGCAATGGGCAGCCCACGGTCCAAGCGCGGCTATGGATCGCGCAGCCGGCCCGAAGCCACCTTTCGGCTACCCGCTGCTATCATCTGTGTATCGAATCTCCGAAAGGGGCATTCAACTCCGAGAGGCCGGGCTCGAGGCTCTCGCAGATGCCCCTACCCTGCCCATCGGCGGAACCGAGGCGTACGGGGCACCGTGGGTGTTGCTCGATGATGGCCGGCTCATTCGCCTTTGAGCGCCGTGCTACCACGGACTGCCCGCTATGCCCGCGGAGGCGGCGCCGGCAGGCCCTGATACGCAAACGGCCAAGGGAGGTCATCCGCCTGCACTCGGACTGAGGCGTTCGGAACAGGCTCGCCGCTTCACGAGGCACAAGCTGCCGGCGTCATCGGACATCGGTGCGTGCGCGCCGCTCGGGGAAGCGCTTCGCAGTTTGCGAAGTGTGTTCCCGCCGCTCGCAACGCCGTCTCCGTGGGGCATCGGTGCCCTCCCGCCGCTCGGCCAGGCAAGGCGCCATCTCCAGGGTGCGTGACCTACGGGCGCCCTCACAATTTTCTGACGGTGCAGCGCCTTCGCGACGCTCCCGAACGCGCTTGGCAAGTTGCGAAGCGCATTCGCGACGCTCGGAAACGTGACCACGGTCACCAAGTTCTCGTGTGCTCGACAAAAATTCCGTGCTTTCCCTCCGGCGTCTTCGTGTATGGTCCCGCCCCGGCGGGTAGGGCCATGATCACGCCGGCCTGGCTCCCGCCGAGGGGAGCGAATAGGAATGTCCACAACAAAGAAGGCTAGACAGATTGAGAACAGGGTTGTATCGAGCGGAAAGGTGATGCGTGCAGCCAGCACGCATCGCGACATGATTGCCAAGGCGCTGGCCGAGCGTGCGATCGAAGTCCAGGGCCCGAATACCAAGGCCACTGAGGAAGTCTTTTCCATCGTGCTTGGCTTTTACGAGGACGTCCTCGGTTTTAGCACCAAGGCCATTGACAAGGCCGAGCTGGCCGTGACGGCGGAGCGATCCGACGATGTGGAGCCGCGGGAAAAGCGCGATTCGCTCGAGAGCGAGCTCGGGGCGAGCATGGTGCGCATTCGCTCCAACGTGCTGGATGCGATGGGTCCGGAGGCGCTCAAGGTGTACGGCCTGCAAGGGGCGACGCCGCGAGGGCCGCGCGAGGTCGCGAGCCATGCGCATAATGTGTCGAATCTGATGAAGCAGAAGCCCTTCCAGGTGACGCGCGATGGGATGACGCTCGACAGCGCCGGCATCGTATCGATGCTCGACACCACGGCCGACCAATTGGACGCCGCAATCGCGAAGGTGGAAACCGAGGCCCAGGAGCTGGTGAACGTGATTGGGCAGCGCGACGCCAAGGTGCTTACATGGCGAGACGATTATCAGGGCGTGGCCGATTCGCTGACGGGCAATTTCCGGCTGGCGGGGCGGCGGGATCTATCGGAATGGGTGCGCCCGACCAGCCGCACGCTGAGCGGCGAAGAGGTCGCTCCGGACGAGCAAGAGGCGGACCCTTCCGGCCCGAACCAGGGCGGAGCCCGGGGTTCACCGCCCGCCGGCTGACCACTGCTCGGCAAGCTCGAGCGTCCTGCGGTGGTCGGGGATGTTTTCGAGAAAGCTCCGGCGCACGTCGGGGTCGGGGATTTTGTCGGCTCGCCGGAGCAGATCGTCCTTGGCCACGCGGCAACCAGGTCGGGATCCGGATCGAATGCAATGATCTCCCAAACGATCTCCGCCTGTTTTAGGTGGATGGCATATTCGACGCGGACACGCCGGTCACGTCCTGGAGCGCTTCGGTGGAACGCAAGCCATCACATCGCCAAAGTAGACGTACGATAAAGACGCCAACAAATCTGCCGCGCACGGCCGAGCGGTCGACAAGGCTTTTACGCACTTTTGTCGGATCGACTGAAGCGCGACGCCGATCGGGGTTCCGTGCAACACAATGGCTTCCACGAGCTCGAGGATCACCTGACTGGCACCATTGTCGTCCACGCGCCAGAGCGGGGCAATCAGTCCACGGTGTCACCTCCCTGAATTCGAGCACGCGCAGGAGCATGGGTTGAACATCCAGGGGCAGCTCGCTGATCTCGTCGAGGAACAGCGTGCCGCCGTGCGCGGCCTCGAACGCACCCGGGCGAGCCTCGACCTCACCCGTGAAGGCGCCTCGCTTGTGGCCGAACAGCTCGTGCAGGACCATCTCACGCCCGAGCGTGGCGCAGTTGACAACCACGTAAGGTCCAGCTCGGACGGTCGATCCGTCGTGAAGCGCCCGCGCGATGAGCTCCTTGCCCACGCCCGATTCGCCTTCGACCAGCACGTCGACCAGCGATCCTTCGAGCCGCGTGAGGACGGTGAACAGGCGCCGCATGACCGCGGAGATCCCAACAAGGCCGCGGTAGTCTTGTTCGTCGGGCTCGGGCGCAGCGTGCACTCGCGCTCGTGCCCGAGGGCGTCGCAGTGCGTGACTGTCGTCGATTCAGCGGTCGGGCCCGCGCAATGCGTGTGGTGCAACCGCCTCAGCGGAGCCTGACTGCTCTACCCCCTGAACCCGGATGCGTGTCAGCGGGCGGGTGTGCTCTTGCGGATCGCCGCCGCGATTTCGCGGGCCGACGCCGCCGTGATGAAGAGTCTCGACCACTGGCCGATGGTCTCAGGCTTCACTTTGCTGGCAAGCGTCCTGCGCAGCCGCTCGGGCATGGGCCCGAAGCGATCTTCGTGGATGCTGGCAAGCGTGAGAACGAGCCCTTCGGTGCGGCCTTCGGTGCGGCCTTCGGTGCGGCCTTCGGTGCGGCCTTGGGCGCGACCTGCGGCTTTTGTGCGCTCTTCCCACTGTTCGTAGAGATCTTGCGTCGCCATGAGAATCGCTCTCGCTTCCTGATCCGGATGGGGATCTTGCCGCAGCTCGAAGCGGAGTGCAACGAGGGGCGGATAGGCGATCTCGCGCTCCTTGGCGTCCGCCGGCAAAGCCTTCAGATCGGCGATGGCATCGGTGAGCACCTTGCCTCGGCCGAGAAGCCTGAGCAGCAGCGTATCGCGTCGCCTGGGCAGATCCCTGAGGACCACGAGCCCCACCGCATCCAGCCTGGAACGCACCCATACCCCAGCGGGCCAACCTCGCGCCCGCTTGAAAGCATAGCCCTTCAGCACCTGCCGCGGGCGTCCGGCCGAGAGCATCCACAGATGCAATAGCGGCGGCGGCGGCCGTCGTTGCTTCTTCGCTTCCAGCGAAAGGACGTGATCCAGCGTGAGCTGCTTGCGAACGTTCGCGCGGAAGATGAGCGGTCTCAGCGTGCTCTGGACCATCTCGAGCAGGCAGGGCCTGGTAGTCAGCCGGCCGAGACAGCCGAGATGCGCTCGCTCGGCTTTTTTGCCCGGCATGGGGACGAAATAGGCATCGCCGGCCTGCGCATCCACGACGGGGATCTCGTGTTCGAGGTACAGGGCACCCAAGAAAGGCAATGCCCGGCCGATGATCTTTTTAGCAAGCTGGCCATAACGCTCCTGCATGGGGCCTCGCTACCATTTTCGCCCGGCCCGAACCAGAGTGTGCACCGGCGCTGTGCAATGTGCCGGCACAAGCTGCGTCCGCGGTGTCTGCAGGATATCCGCACAAGGGCCGCGAAAAAAGACGTGACCAACCATATGTGAGCACCTGGGGACGATATCGAAAGCAGTCTATTGTACTTTGGAACAAACAATCGTGGATGCACTCCCCAAATTGTTGTTGACTTCGACTGCTCCCTTGTAGCATGCGGTCGCCATCGCGTTATCGCGTTCGCGGTGAGCTCGCCACGGACGCGAAACGAAGGCTTGAACGGGGAGAAGGGCACATGACGAAGGCTTTTACGATCGCGATGCGCTGGACGGTTGGCTTGCTGATCATGGCAAGCTACGCCGGTGCGGTCAGCGGGGGCTGCGCGCAAGGCAGCGACGAAGAGCAGAGCGGCGGGACGACGGCCGGCACGGGTGGCGGCAGCAGCAGCACCATGGCCATCGCCACCACCACCAGCACCGGCTTTCCAGCCGCAAGCAGTGCCATCGCATCATCGAGCAGCACCGGTGCAAGTCAAAGCAGCAGCACAAGCGGGGCAGGGGGGGCCGATGCCGGCACGTGCGCGCCGGGGGAGATGATATGCAGCGGCGTGTGCACCGACGTCGGCACCGATCCGGCCCACTGCGGAAGCTGCACGACCCCCTGCCCGGCGAACCAGATCTGCGCGATGGGAATGTGCAGCGATTGTGCGCCCCTGACGGTTTGCAATGGGATGTGCGTGGATATTGCGAGCGATCCTGCCCATTGCGGAAATTGCGGCGCGGCCTGCCCCGCGGGCGAGGTGTGCTCGGCGGGGATGTGCGCGGCCATGTGCGGCACCGGCCTCACCGACTGCAGCGGCGCCTGCGTCGACACCTTGTCGAATCCCGCCCATTGCGGAGCTTGCGGCATGGCCTGCGGGAGCGCGATGGAATGCAACGCAGGCGTGTGCGAGTGCCCGCCGGGACAGACCGATTGCAACGGCACTTGCGTCCTGACGGACAACGACCCGAACAACTGCGGATCGTGCGGCAACGCGTGCATGCCGATGGACGTCTGCAGCCAGGGCATCTGCGGGTCGATGTGCGCGCCCGGTGAGACCGACTGCAACGGCTCGTGCGTGGATGCGATGACGGACAATCAGCATTGCGGAGGATGCAACATGCCCTGCACCGGCGGCAGCTCCTGCATGGGCGGCACCTGCACCTGCCCCGGGGGGCAGATGCTTTGCAACGGCGTCTGCACCACGCTCGATACCGACGCCAACTGCGGCATGTGCGGCAACGCATGCCAGGGCGGCAAGACGTGTATGGCCGGGACATGCACTTGCCCCATGCCCACGACGGATTGCAACGGCACCTGCGCCGATACCTCGATGGACAACAGCCATTGCGGCATGTGCGGCGTCGCCTGCACGGGAGGCAAAACGTGCATGAACGGGACATGTGCTTGCCCCATGGGCCAGACGGATTGTAGCGGCACGTGCGCGGACACGCAAACCAACAACATGCATTGCGGTGGCTGCGGCATGCCCTGCACCGGCGGCTCGTCGTGCCAGGGGGGCGTCTGCGTCTGCCAAAACGGGCTGATGTTGTGCAATGGCATGTGCGTCAACACTCAGATCGACCCAAACAACTGCGGCATATGCGGCAACACCTGCGGCGCGACCCAGCTTTGCAACAGCGGCTCCTGCCAGTGCGTCGCCCCCTATTCTTCGTGCAGCGGCGTCTGCGTGCTGCTCGATTTCGACCCGAACAACTGCGGCATGTGCGGGTACATGTGCATGCAGGGCCAGTTCTGCTCGGGCGGCAACTGCATTCCCTGACTTTCGCCCGACGGCGGCGGTTTGTGCGCCGGGCGGGGTTGCCATTTCGACGGCTGTCCCCACGTTTTCGCATGCAAATCCACGGGCCCGGAACGCTTTCGAGGGTCCGCGAGGGCGCCGCCTCCCTGTGGGGGGAGCGGCAAGGGGGCAGCGGCATGGAAAAACAACAGAATGCGCTGATCGATGGGTATGACCGTTCTGCTCGCAGGTACGACGAAACGGCGGGCATGATGTATCTCCAGGCCTTGTGGGCTCTCGTGCCCTTCGTGAACGTTTCCCCATTTCCCGCCATCCTGGACGCCGGCTGCGGCACCGGGATCAACCTTGTCGAGCTTTCGCACCTGCTCCGCCCGTGCGGGCCGCTTGTGGGGGTCGATCTGTCGGCAGGAATGCTGGAGGTGGCACGCCGGAAAGCCGCCTCCGCGGGTATCGATGCGTCCTTGCTGCTGCAGGACGCCGAGGATCTTGAGCTTGAGGACGAGCGTTTCGATCTTGTCGTCTGCAACAGCGTCTATCACTGGCTGCTGGACCGTCCCCGGGCGATCAAGGGTTTTGCCCGCGTGCTCAAACCGGGCGGCCAGCTCCTGATCAGCAGTGTGGCTCACCCGAGCTTTCAAGACTGGCAGGAGCTTGTCACGGGCGTCTGGGCGGATCGATTCGGCAATGCACGCCCGTGGTTTCCACCCCTGCCGGTGCCGTCCGAGCTCAAGAGCCACCTGCTTGCGGCCGGATTGTCGATCGAGCATTTCCAGCCTTCGAGCCAGCGCATGGTATTTCGGGATATTCCGTCGTTTGTTTCCACGATGGAGGTCGTCGCGCCCAACTGGCACGCCGGCATCCCGGAGGGGTCTTTGAGCGACCTCCGGGGGGCCGTGATGGATGCGATCCGGACAAAGTTCCCGGCGGGCCTCGCCTGCACGGCGTCGTCCGTGCAGGCCGTCGCGCGAAAAGCGCCTGCAGCCGCGCCAGCAGCGGGCTAGAGCGCCGGGCGGGATCGAGCGACTCGAGTGAATTGCCGGCGCAGAGTCCGCGCCTAGGGTTTCGGCTTGGCCAGCTCGGCCTTGATCGCAACGACGATCGGGCTCGTGTCGAAGCTGTCACCGGGATTGTTCGGGTCGTCGCCGGGGTAGACCACGGTGTCCCAGTGCGCCACCAGGTTGCCGTCGCGCGAGATGAGGTATTTGTGGAAATTCCACGTCGGCTGCGGCGCAAGCGATGGACCGGGATTGGGTTGCGACACAAGCCAGTCAAAGACCGGTTGGGGCAAAAGTGGCCCCGCGCCGTCCGGATCGGTCACGTGATCGATCGCAAACTGCTCGAAGGTGACGCCATACATACCATTGCACATGTCGATCTGCCCGTCGGTTCCTCCTTGATTGGCGAAGTCATTGCTCAAAAATCCCAGCACGTGAAGCCCTTCCGCCTTGAAACTATCCTCCAAGACCTGGAGGCCCGCATATTGCGGTGTGTAGGCTCAAAGCGCCGCGGTGTTGACGATGAGCATCACGTCGCCGCGATACTTGCACATCGACACCGGGTCTATCGCATTGATGTCATACGAAATCGCGCTGCGCTCGTAGATGCTTCCGGGCGCGGCCGGCGGATCGCACACGAACGCCATGCCGCCTCCCGTCCCGCTGCTCGTCGCGACCGCGCCGGTCGACGCAACCGCGCTGGTCGACCCGACCGCATTGCTGGACGCCGAGCCGGTGCTGCCTTGCGCCGATGCGCCGCCGCTGCCTTCGGTGCCTGCGCTGCTGCTGGCGTCCTGGCCCCCGCAGCCGCCTGCTGCGAGCGTCATGAAGGCCATCATTCCAAGCGTTGTTCCTTCCAAGCGAGCCATCATGTCTCTGCCTCCGGCCGCCATCCTAACAAATCCCCCACACGATGGCACCCGTAAATCGAACGATCGCCCGAGGATCGATAGGCTTGGTTATCAGGGACCGATAGGTTGTACGACTTCGCCGGTTTTGATTCGATCTCACGATGGATTTGGATTCGGGTTTTGCCTTGACGGCGCCCGAACGGTGTGGCGCCATGCGCGGCCATGGGTGCGCTTGATGGCATCGTCGTGTTGGATTTATCCAGGGCTGCTCCCGGCCCGTATTGCACCATGCTCATGGCCGACATGGGCGCCGATGTGCTGCTTGTCGAGGAAGCGGGACGGCCTCAGGGGCGGCGCGCCGGAGCCCCCGCACCCGACCCGGCGCGCGAAGCAGAAGACGCTGCGAAAAACGCGCTGCGCCGCGGCAAGCGATCGATCCGGTTGAACCTGAAAGACGACGCCGCAAGGGCTGTTTTCCACAAGCTCGCCCACCGCGCCGACGTCGTGATCGAAGGCTTCCGGCCGGGGGTCGTGCGGCGGCTGGGCATCGACTACGACAGCCTGTGCGCCACAAACCCGCGTCTTGTCTACTGCTCGCTGTCCGGTTACGGGCAAGACGGCCCCTACGCCGCGCTGGCCGGACACGACATCGATTACATCGCCGTCGCGGGGGCGCTCGGCATCATCGGCCGGCCCGGCACGCCGCCTGCCATCCCGCTCAACCTCATCGCCGACTATGCGGGCGGCGGGCTCATGGCCGCCTTCGCCATCATGGCCGCGCTGTTTTCTCGCGAGCGCACCGGCCAGGGGCAGTACGTCGACATCGCGATGACCGACGGCGTCCTGTCGCTTCTCACGCGCGCAGCCAGCCACCGGCTTGCCGGCGGCCCGCTGCCCGTGCCCGGACGCGATCGGCTGACCGGCGGGCTGCCGCATTACAACGTCTATGCGTGCAAGGATGGAAAGTACCTCGCCGTCGGATCGCTCGAGCCGTGGTTTCACGCCAGCCTGTGCCGGGCGGTCGGCGAGCCTGACCTTGTGGCCACCGGCGAGGGCTCGAGCCCGCAGGCGCTGGATGCTGCCCACCAGCGGCTCCGCACGCGCTTCCTCGAGCGCACGCGCGACGAGTGGGTGGCCTGCCTGCGCGAGGCCGACGCTTGCGCCGCACCCGTCTACGACCTGGACGAGGCGCTGAACGATCCGCACCACCTGCACCGAGCGATGGTCGTCGAGGTCGATCACCCCAAGTACGGCAAGCTTCGCCAGGTGGGCATTGCGCCCAAGCTTTCGCGCACGCCGGGCGCCGTCAAGAGCGCTGGACCGCGCCCCGGCGAGCACACCGACGCCGTGCTCGGCGAGCTCGGCTATGACACCGGCGGGATCGCTCGCCTGCACGAAGCGGCCGCCGTGGCCTGAAAGGGAGCGCGATGCT